>Ga0075421_100002448_pt1 | contig 22217 bp, 17 predicted proteins | sample SoiMetdeltSBSDD5_FD_75292 | JGI IMG/M metagenome (GOLD analysis project Ga0075421, IMG submission 75292) | Bulk soil microbial communities from a Populus tree surrounding site in Tennessee, USA - Soil MetaG P. deltoides SBSDD5 | ecosystem: Environmental > Terrestrial > Soil > Tree plantation...
GCTTCCGCTCCCGGAATTGCTGGTGCCGATCCGCACTGCCTGCGGGCGAGCGGCGGCGCCGCACAGTCGGGTTCGCGGCCCCATCAAGTCCGCATTGCGACCAAGAGCAACCACCAACCACGCACGAGGACCCCATCGGGCCCCCTCTGGCCATCGAACGCCGAGACCAGATCCGCGCGAAGCGAAGGGCGCAGGTCCTCGGAAACGATGCCGAGCAAATTGCCGAACGAGCTCGCCTCGGCGAAATCGAGGAAGGCCGCTCCGCTCTCGTGATGGCTCACGCGCTGCGTGACGTGGACCTCGACGAGCTCGAGTCGGCTCTCGAGGACGAGCGACACCAGCTCGGTAGACGTGTAGCCACGCCTCCCGGAGGTGAGCGCGGTGGGGTCGACATGACCGGCGTACGGCGGGCGCTGGAGCAGCGGCTGAAGGACGAGGGCGACGGTGCCCGCGCGGGAGAGCTCGTGTGGAGTGGTCGTTACTCCCAGGCGCCCGCCAGGCCGCAGGACGCGACGGGCCTCGGCGAGCGCCTTCGCCTTGTCCGATACCCAGTGGAGGACGGACGACATGCAGACGGCGTCGAAGCTCGCGTCCTCGAAGGCTCCCAGGTCCTCGGCCTGTCCCACCTCGAACCGCACGGCGCCGCCGTGCGAGCGCGCGACGCTGACGCGGTCCTCGAGCGGATCGATACCGACGACGCTCCCCTCCGGGCCCAGCCGCTCGCCAATCCACCGCGCCAGGCGCCCCGTCCCACACCCGATATCGAGGACCCGCGCCCCCTCCGCGAGCCCAAGCCGTTCGACCAGGCGCTTGCCTGCTTCGAACTGGAGGCCGCTCACCCGATCGTAGGTCTGCGCGAGATGCGGGCTGTCGTGCGCGAACGAGATCGTCATCCCTCGGATGCTCGTTCCCCCATCAATGCGGGCGCGAAGCTGGCGACAGCTGCGGCGAGCCGGCCTGAAGCTTGGCCAGCGACCGTGGGAAATTGAGAGACATCAGCCCGAAGCCCGCGCCTGCAATGGTGGCGTCGGCCACGCTCCGCAGCTCGAAGCTCCCGACGACCACGAGCAGGACGTAGGCCACCCCGAGGTTGAAGAGGCCATAGAGGACGTTCACGGCAGGTGGCGAGAGCCCTCGGAACGGCGGCTTCGCGAACGGGGTGTAGAACGGGCGCCCCGACACGCCGGCGATGAAGTGCGGGGCAAAGTTGGCCAGGAAAGCGCCTCCGAAGAAGTACGCCACGACGTCGTGCCAGGTCATCGAGACCCCTCCTGATGGCAACGACCTGTTGCCATCACGAAGACGCTAGCGTGCCTCGGACGGCATGGCAACTCGGAGTTGCCCTCTGAAGGGGGGCGGTGCTATTCCTGGCCGATGGGTCGCTCCACCGGATCAGCGCGTCGCACCCGGGGGATCCTCGGGGGACGTAGCGAGCAAGTGGTCCGCCGCGTGCTCGATGCCGCGATCGTCGAGCTCGCGCGCTCGGGCTACACCGGCTTTCGAATGGACGTTGTCGCGTCTTCTGCCGCGGTCAACAAGACCACGATCTATCGGCGCTGGCCAAACCGTGCGGCGCTGATCGCTGCGCTCGTGGACCGAATGCGTACGCCCCTTCGAGAGAGCCCGCTGCCTGACACCGGACAGCTCGAGAGCGATCTCGTCGAGGCATTCACGCGGCGCTTCACCATCGGCCGGAAGGTCGAGGGCCGAGCCTGGGCACGGCTACTCGACGAGCGCTATCGCCCCGAGGTCGAAGCGATCATCGGGGATGCGGTGGCCGAACGCCGCGACGAGTGGAGGTCGATGGTCACCCGCGGCATTGACCGGGGCGAGCTGCCGCCGAGAACCGATGCGCAGCTCCTTCTCCATCTCGTTCGCGCGATCGTGGACTCGCGTCGCACCTCTCGCCGGCTGGACACAATCTGGTTGACCCTCGCGGTGCGGACCGTCATCGCAGGCGCTCGCGCCGGAACGCTCGTGCGCGGTTCGCGAAGCGGCGCCGAAGGCGTTCGCCGGCGCGCGGCGAAGCCGCGGAGCTGACGGAGCTCAGCGCTGCTTCCAGCGAACCGCGATCCTCGCCCGGCATCCACCGTCGCTGATCTCCGCGCGGCCGATGGTCCCCGTCACGCCGCACACGTCGAACGCGAGGTGAAACGAGCCCTCCCACGACGCATAGACGAAGTCGTTGGTGCCGTCCGGGTAGAACAGCTCGACCGCTCCCGAGGTGGGCGTCTCCGGCACGTAGGAGAGGGTCAACCCTCTGGAGACGACCCAGGCGAGCCGCTGCACCTGGCTGAAGATGGACTGCGGCGTGGCGCCCCAGATCGAGAGCAGGGTGCGCATGAGGGGGACGAGGACGGACCCGAGCTTGGTCCGGGCGGTCTCCAGCCCGACCTCCCGGACCGTCTCCCGCCCGTGGAGCCGCCCGACGGCGCCCATGATCTCCTCCACCAGGGCGGCGTCGATCCAGGTGATGGGGAGCGGGGGATGGTCGATCACCTCCCGCGCCGGATCCGAGCTCGCTCCGCGGACCGACGGCAGCAGCCCCCGGCGCTCCAGCACCGAGACATATCCGCGAACAAAAGCCGCGGCGACGGTGGGGCGAGCGCCGGCCACGGCCGGAGAGCGTAGCCCGCGGGCTCGGGCTCATCCGCCGCTCCTGAGACGACCGGCGCGGGGCTGCCTAGAAGCCGTAGATCAGCCCGTCCGGCGTCAGCTCCGTGGTCGGGCCCGCGTAGTCGCAGGGCATCGGGCCGGGGCACGGGGGCCTGGGGATGTCCCGGAAGCCGCCGAAGAGCAGGAGGCGCCCCTGGGTGAAGACGACCTGCATCCCTCTGCGGCCCTGAAGGCGCTGCGGAATGTCGACCCGGATCACCTCCCCGGTGCCGGGGTCCAGGATCCCCAGCCACGAGCCCACCGTGCCGTTCGAACCGGGGAGGATCGCGACGCGGCCGCCGGCGATCTCGGCCACCTCGACGGAGTCCTGGGCGACGGGACCGGGCAGCGAGAGCGCGCGCCAGGTGCCCGCCTCCAGGTCGTACACCCCGCCGTCCGCCAGCCGGTCGCGGGCGCGGCCGCAGGCGGTCGACCCGCCCAGGACGACGAACCACTTCCCGGTGGCGATGGCCGCGGCGCCAAGGCGGGGCGACGGCGCGTCCCTGGCGGGGATGGGGCTCCAGCTGTCCTTGAGCGCGTCGTACACGGCGCCATCGGTCGGGCAGCTGACGCCCTGGTCCGCGCCCGGCCCCAGCCCGCCCCACACCGCCAGCCGCGAGCCGCTCCGGGCGAAGGCGCCCGGGACTCGCGGGGACGGCGCCCCCTCGGTGGACACACGCCTCCAGGCCCACGCGTCGCCCTGGTGCTCGAGGACCGCACCGTCGCCCAGCCACGGCCGCGGCGGAGCCGGCACCCAGGGCTGGCGAGGCGGTTCGGCGGTGCCTCCCCAGGCGACGAAGCGATCGCCCATCCACGCGGAGGCGTAGCTGGCCCGGGGCGAGGGCGCCTCGCCGCCGAGCGGCACCGCCCGGGCCTCGTGCAGGTCCCAGAGGACGGTCACCGGGCCGAAGTCGCCCATCGACTTGCCGTCGCGCGCCAGGAGCCGGAACGGCCCCTGGGACCGGGCCATCACGTGGGTCGCGGAGCGCCCCGGCGGCAGCGAGCCCCACGGTATCCAGTCGCCCCGCCCGGGGAGGAACGCCGTGGCGGCGGCGCCCGGGGTGTCGTCCCCGACGATCACCAGCGTGACGCCGGTCCAGAACCGCGAGCCCGACCTGGCCGGCGCACCGCGGGTGGAGATCCGGTCCCAGCGGTTCGCGCAGAGGTCGTAGCGCAGTCCGGTGGGCGGCTCGTAGGTGAGCAGCGTGAGCACGTGCTCGTCTTTCCAGAACGATTGGCTGGTGTCCGGGCGTGCGGGGACGGCGGCCATCTCCGCCCAGTGGCCCCGGTCGATCCGCTCGGGGCAGGGCTCCCAGGTGGAGTCCGTGAACGTCCGCGTGGGGCGCGGCCCCCGGCACCCCACCTGCGTGGCGAGGAGGAGAGCGAGGGCGGCCACCGCGGCAATCTTGGAGGGCATGGCGAAACCGGTCCGACGCCCGGCGGGCCGGGGTGGTTCCTTCCGACCCTCCAGCCTTTTCTCGGGGCTCCGGACCTCCAGGGCTACGGGACGCCGTACCCCTGCCGCCAGGAGTTCAGCTCCACCGCGCTGGCGTAGACCTGCGCCCAGCCGCGGTACTTCCAGCGGTCGAAGAAGCCGCCCTGGTCGTTGGCGTAGTTGAAGACGTCCTGGCGGAACACCGAGTCCGCCGCCTTGCGCGCCTCGGCCGGCAGCGGCTGGCCCTTGCGCCCGTAGTACCGCAGCAGGTCGTACCCGTAGTCGTGCGTCTTGGCGGCCGGGTCGAACTCCTTGGTCGGCCCGATCCCGCCCGGGGCGGAGGCGCTGCCGAACGGGTCCTGCATCCGGGTCCCGTGCGCCGTCTCCACCCTCCGGGGCGCGTAGCCCATCACCTTCTCGAAGTCCCTGGGCGGCGGGATGGCGCCGGTGAGGTAGTCCCGCATGAGCTGGCCTGCGTCGCGTTCGCCGGTGGAGACCTTGGCGACGGCGCCAGAGCGAAGGGCGACGGCGTTCGGCGCGCGGTGCTCGAAGGCGTCGGTGGCCGGGCTCGCCGGAGCGGCCGGGGCCTTGGCGGCGGCGGCCTCCGCGCCCTTCGACGTGGCCAGGCTGGCGGCGGGGCTGACGGGGCGAAGGGCCGGATCGGCTCGCAACTGCATGGGGACCTCGGGGCGGGCACCGGGGAGCCGGCGCAGGGGATGCAGTTGTTATCGGCGGATCTCCCACCCCGTCCTGTCAGTGTTCCGGCACTTCCCTCCTCGCTCCGTGAGAAAAGCGCCATGGATGCCCGGGGCGAAGTTGTTCCACCAGGCTACGGCAGCTTCTGCCCCAGCGACTTGGCCGAGACCAGACAGCCGGCCAGGGCCACCTTGAAGCGCTCCAGCAGCTCGGCTTCCCCGGCGAGCGCGACCAGCAGCTCCGGGTGGCGGTTGGCTCGCGCGATCAGGTACGACGCGATCTCCATCTCGTGCACGAAGTTCTCCGGGAAGGGCGGTTCCACCGGGGTGGCCCGCCGCTCCTCGGCGGCGCGCGGCGTGGCCATGCGCTCCGCGGGGGCCTTCCCTCCCGGCACGACCACGGCGCGCACCCCAGTGATCACGCTGGAGTCGCGCTCCTCCTCGACGGACCGGACCGGGCTGGTGGTGGCGGTGCTCACCTCCAGCACCTTGCCCACCCATTCTTCAGGCTTCACCTCGAACAGTGACCGCCCGCCGATCTTCGGGTCGGAGTCCCGCAGGTCGACACGGCCCCCCAGTCCCTCCGAGGTCCCGCGCAGCACCGCGAAGCGCCGCCCGTCCCAGTTGTAGAGCCCGAGCACGTACGCGCTGGAGCGGGTGTGGACCCGGTACACCTTCCACGCGAAGTCCTCGATGCGGGCGAAGCGCGTCTGCTCGGACGAGTCGGATGAGTCGGACATAAGGCCAAGCCTACCCCGCCGTCCCGGAGGGCGATTCCAGTTGGCCGTCCCCGCCGGCTCCTTGCGGCCAGCTCAATACAGATCAAGAAGCGACCACGATGCGCGTGAGACCGCCCAGCCGGAAGAAACCGTCCTTCCGGAGACCTTCCAGCTCCCTGGCGAAATCATCTTCCCAGGAGCGTTGAGCTGGCTCGGGGAGGTCATTCAGAAGTTTCGTCAGTCCGAAAGCGCGTACCCAATCGATGGCCTCCTCGACTGTTTCTACCTCCATCACGGAGCCCTCGAGCTCCTCGACGTGCTGGACGTGGAAGGCGGCTTGCTGGAGATCTCGGCGAAGTCGCTCGGTCGCGGAGTAGCGAAAGGGCCCAGGAGATCCGAAATCCACGGGGGGCACTCCCCGGTACCTCTGGAGCACGCGCCTGGGCAACGTGAACCACTGCACCCGCTCAGGTTCGGCCCAGACGGCGGCCACGAGCACACCTCCGGGCACCATGGCGCGTCGAGCGTTGATGAGCGCAGCGACCGGAGAGTCCATGTACATCAGCCCCCAGCGGGCAAGCGTCGCATCGAAGCCCGAGCCCGGGAGCCCGTCCGGGGACGCGGCGTCCCGCACCAACAGCTCGACATTCGTCAAACCCTCTCGGGTGGCCCTCTGCGCCGCCATGGCAAGCATGCCGGCCGAGCTGTCCACGCCAAGCACGAACCCGCTCGGTCCGACGCGATGTCCCGCCGGAATGGCCGGCTCACCTCGCCCGGTCGCGAGATCGAGAACGCGCATTCCCGGCCCGATGCGAGCGAGGTCGAGCATCCGCTCGCTCAGCGGAGCAGACAGGCGCGCCTCCATCGCGTCGTACTTTCCCCAGATCTCGTCGGCAGAAGGGATCGGGCGTGGACCGTCCATGGTCATCAATCGTAGCGCTCGAGCGGCAGCGCCGCCCTGCGGCGGGCCAGCGCGGGCGATCGAGAGCCTGAAAGCGCGGGACCCGGTACACGCACGCTCGCACGACGAGGCGTCATGCTGCTCGCATGGCCAGAAAGCGCTTCGTCAGCTCGTCCGCGAGGCGCTGCGCCTCCGGGCTTCCGATGAAGCAGCCTGGAATGGCATCCAGGAAGTCTTCGGAAGCGGCAAGCCCCCTGAGCTCGCCTTGCAGAGCACGGCAGACGGGCGTCGTTCCGCGCTCGATCTCGTCGATGAGCGCGGGGCGCTGCCCGAGCAGCGACAGGACATCTTCGAGATCGTGGCTCGTGCGGTAGTCACTCCGGCCCCTGGAGCGGAATGCCTCCAGCTTGGTGGCGACGAAGTAGATGGGCGAGAGCGCGCGAACGCGGAGCCGCTCGCCGAGGGCGAAGGTCTGGGCCTCCTGGAAGGCTTCCGCGTACCAGCGGTTCGAGAACCCGAGGATGCCTTCGTCGATCGGCATCACACCGAGCAGGGCGCCGGTGTCCGTCATCAATCGGCAGATAGGCGCACCCGGCTCCGTGCACTCCTTGAAGCCCCGCGACTTCAGTCGCGCCAGGAACGCGTGGTACTCAGGGAGGGAGGTGCGAACCGCGCAGTCCACGTCCTCCGTGGGGCGGATGTCGAGCTGGCCGTCGTACAGCGCCGCGACGGTTCCTCCCACGAAGAGGACGGACTCGAGATCGGCGCCCAGGCTCGTCGCCACCTTCGCGAGCGTCTCGCGGACCACGTCCCGGGTCGTCTTCACGACAGCCGGCGCTCCAGCTCCTGACCGGCGATGGCGCGTTCACGCGCGCGTCCCACCCGGATCGCGTCCACCAGGGCGAGCAGCTCATACAGGACCGGATCCTTGGCGGCCGCCTCGGGAGCGCTCCGGTACAGTGGTTCGACCCGCCGCCCGCGGACCGCGCCAGGCCGCGAGCTTGGCCAGACCATCCTGTCGTCTTCGCCGACCAGGAACTTCTCCGCCAGCGGCGGGGCGCTGATGGCGGTCGGCATTCCGTGCACCGCCTCCGCGGGAGTGGCCGGGAATACGTGCGCCAACCCGTAGGCCAGGAACTCGCGAAGCGCTCGACGATCCACCCGTTGGAGCGAAGCGTTGAAGAGGCGGCAGATGACCAGCCGCTTGACGCCCGCATGCACCTCGGCCGCACTCATGGACAGGTCGTTCGCCAGCTCGGCGTACGTCCAGCGGTGATCGCGACGCCAGCTTGCCAGCTTGAGCACGACCACGACGTCCTGGGGCTTCAGGCGGGCATCCATGGCCTCATGCTAATTCGCTATTCGCGAATTGCAAACGACCTGTCCTGCACCTGCAAATTCGAGACTTTACAGGATTCGCTCGGGGGCGGCGCCCAGACACTCCGTCCTTCACGGCGACTGCAAGCACCTGAGCCGTTCGGCGAGGCAGGCCACGTGGACCCGCAGGTCCGCGTCCATCGGGCATGGCTTGCACGCGCGCGGCCGGGTCGTGACCACGCCTGACTGCCGCGCCAGCGAGAGCGCCTGTTGCCGCGCCAGCCAGGCTCTCTCCGGGGTGTCCTCGAGCAGCGCGATGAGGCTCAGCAGGTAGGCGGCCGCGATCTGCGGTGACTGGGACTGCACGGCCCGCCACTGGTCGACCGCGACGGAGCTGAGCTCCCCCTTCACCTGGGCGTTGACCGAAGGGCAAGCGGTGAAGGCCATGACGGCGGCCACCGGCGCGAACCTGGGCAGGAAATGACTGGGCATGACGCGCCGCCCATGCAGGTGCGGGGCCACGCCGCTCATCCGTCATAGCGGAGCGCTCCAGGAGGGACGGACCGAGGCTCGGCCCCCTTGTGCCCCCCTGGACCATGCCAACTCTGCCGGCCTTTCCTGCACGCGGATCGAAATTGCAGGGCTGCCTGGTTTGGCGTAATGCGATGGGAACCGGAGTCACCTGGAGTCGCTCGGCACGAGACATGATCGAGACGGCAGATCTTCGCCCACGCTCGCCTGCCGCTCTCGAAGACCGGCTCTATCTCCTGGTGGTCCGCGGTCATGCCTCCATGGCATTTTCGCTGAGCCGCGACGGGTCGGTGACCATCGGGCGGGCGCCGACCTCGGACATCACGGTCGATGATCCATCCGTCAGCCGGCAGCACGCGCGCGTGACGACCGCGGACGGCCGCGCGCGCGTGCTCGATCTCAACAGTCACAACGGGGTGAAGCTCAACGGCCAGCAGATCGCCGGTTGGCACCCGTTGCATGGCGGCGACGTGATCGCGCTGGGGAACGCGACGCTGGTGTTTCACCGCGGAGCCCAGCCGGTCACGCCATCCCCCCTCCTGGGCGGCGAGGCGTCGGTGAACCGCGGCGAGCCCTCCTCCTACCGTCTGGAGATCGGTGACCGCTGGGTCCTGGTGGCGGATCCGTCGACGAGGGCGAACTACGACCTGCTGCGGCGGCTCGCCCGGAGCAACCTGTCCGTGCTCATCCACGGCGAGACCGGGGTGGGCAAGGAAAACGCAGCGCGGGCGGTCCACTTCTGGTCCGCGCGGAGGACGAACCCGTTCCTCGCGCTCAACTGCTCCACCCTCAGCGAGACGCTCGCGGAGTCGGTCCTGTTCGGCCATGCCAAGGGGGCCTTCACCGACGCGAAGGCGGCGCGACCCGGCCTGTTCGAGAGCGCCTCCGGCGGCACGGTGTTCCTGGACGAGGTCGGCGAGCTCCCCCGGGCCCTCCAGCCCAAGCTCCTGCGCGTCCTGGAGGAGAAGACCGTGGTGCGCGTCGGCGAGAGCGCGGAGATCGAGGTGGACGTCCGCATCGTGGCGGCCACCAACCGGAACCTCGACGAGCAGGTGGCGGCCGGCCACTTCCGCAAGGACCTCCTCTTCCGGCTCAACGCCGGGAAGGTGACCCTCGCTCCACTCCGGGACCGGCGCCGGGAGCTCCCGCTGCTCGCCCGGGCCTTCCTCGCCGAGGAGTGCGCGAACCTGGGCTTCGATCCGTTCGAGCTCTCGGCCGCGGCCATGGGCGCGCTCGGCAGCCATCCATGGCCCGGCAACGTGCGCGAGCTGATGAACGCGATGAAGTTCGCCGCCGTGGCCGCCGCCCCCGGGCCGATCGTGGAGGTCCGCCACCTCCCCCAGGACATCAAGGGGGTGACCGGGGAGCCGCCAGCACCCGCGGCCCGGCCCGGCCGCGCGCGCGCGTTCCGGCCGCTGCGCGCCGAGATCCAGGAGCTGGAGCGCACGCGGATGGCCGAGGCGCTGGAGGCGGCCGGCGGGGTGCAGGCGCATGCGGCGCAGCTGATCGGCATGCCGATCCGGACGTTCATGGGCAAGCTGAAGCTCCACAAGCTCGGACGCCCGCGCTGAGATCGAACGGATTGGTGGGCCCGCTTGCTTTTCCGAAGTGTGATAATGTAAGATTGAAATCTACATAGCGGTGCGCCTACCTACTTCGACTTACCTGGAGAAAGTCGATGAGCTCCGAATCCTTCGCGTCGTCCGCAGGTGCGGGCGGGCAGTCCTTTCAGCTCACCCGGACCCAGCAGGATCCGACCAAGCCCGCGCCCGGACCGAACGGTCCAAACGGGCCAAACGGGCCGATCGATCCGAATGGCCAGAATGGGCAGGCCGGCCAGAACGGGCAGCTCAACCCCAACAACGGCAACAACGTCATCCGCCCCAAGCGCGTCTTCCGGGGCGCGGTCCCGGGCGGCGCGCCGTTCCTGGGAGGCCCGGCCGGCGGCGCGGCGCCACTCCCGGCCTTCAACCCCAAGCTCCTCCCGCAGGCCACCCGCGACGCGTACGAGCAGGCCATCGGCGGCCAGACGCACGCCGCCCGCCAGGCGGGGATCGAGACCCTCAAGCAGCACGCGCGCACCGGCAACTTCGCCGCGTTCGAGAGCCTGGCCAACCTGGCGAGCAACCCGCAGCTGACCGCGCACCTGGACCACGGCAGCGCGCAGTTCCTCCGCACGGAGGCGGTGCGCGGGCTGAAGTCCATGGCCGGCGCGCTCCGCCCGTCGGACGTGAAGCACCTGCTGCGCGCACTGGACAACCAGTCCATCGTGGGGCGCGAGGCGGCCGAGACGCTGGGCCTGGTGGCCACCAGCGGCGGCCCGTCCGCCAACGACGCCGCCCAGGGGCTGCGCGACCGCGTCTACGCGCCGGACGGCCCCACCCCGGAGCAGAACATCGGCGGGGCGCCCGCCAGCGCCCGGGCGGCGGACGCCCTGGCCACGCTCTACGGCACGCCGGCCTTCCGGAACGACGACTACCGCACCCTGCTCCACGGCGCCGGCTTCGGCGACGGGAACAAGGCGAGGGAGACCCTCACCACCGCCGCCAGGAACGGCGACGCGGCGGCGATCAACGCCCTGCAGAACGCCATCCGCGGCCAGGGCGGCGTCAGCGACGAGGCCCGCGACATGGCGGCCCGCGTCCTCTCCGACGCCGGCCGGCTGGGGACCGGGGACATCACGGCGCTGGAGAAGACCGCCACCACCACCGGCGGCACCCTCTCGGTGGCCGCGCTGAAGAAGATGGCGTGCGCCGAATCGCCCTCGGCGGAGGCGATGGACTCGCTGGGCCGGATCGCCGCCAGCCCGTCGCGGGCCAAGGTCTCCGCCGGGATCGCCTTCAAGGACGGGTACGCGGTGGCGGACGAGCCGACCCGGTCCCGGCACGCCGCCCAGCTGCTGGGGATGAGCGAGGTGCCGCCCGAGCAGGTCAAGGACGCCATCCGGCTGGCCGGGGGCCTCGCCGCCGGCGGCGACAAGGCGGCGGTGAAGGCCCTGGAGGAGCGCTTCGGCCGCGAGGGCCCCAGGGGCTTCGGCCCGGCCATCGCCGGCCAGCTCCGCGACGCGGCGATCAAGGGGAACACCGACTCGGCCGACGCGCTGGGGCGGATGGCCGGGCTGGAGGACGGAAAGCAGGCCCAGGTCGCCACCGAGGCGCTCCGCGGCGCCGGGGTGGGCGGCAGCGCGCGCGCCGCCGAGGCGCTGGCCAAGCTCGCCGGTTCCGACAAGGCCGAGCAGCGGGCGCGCGCGCTCCCCGCGCTGGGAGACGTGGCCGCGGCCGCCGCCCGGGGCAGCGAGGTGAGCAAGGCCGCGCTGGCGGGGCTGCGGGGCGTGCTGTCCAAGGAGGGCGACGGCGACGGGCGCGACGTCCGGGGCGGGGCCTTCGACGCCGCCCGGCAGATGGCGAGGGCGGCGGACAAGCTGTCTCCCGAGGACACCCGCGCGCTGCTGGCGCTGGTGGACCCCAGGCGCAAGGACGCGGCCAAGGAGGCGCTCACCGCGCTGGCGGACGCCGCCGGCAAGCTGCCCGCCGGCAAGGAGCGGGACGACCTGGTCTCGCAGGTCCGCAAGAAGATCGCCGAGCGCGCCAAGGACCTGGGCTGGGAGGACGCCGACGCGGTCGCCAAGGTGGTGGGGGCGGACCCCAAGGACCCCGACGCCCAGGCGATGCTGAAGAAGCTCCTGGAGGAGAGCCCCGAGTCGTCGGTCCGCCGGATCGCCTCCAGCGCGCTCTCCCGGCCCGGCGTGTTCGAGGGGCTGGACGAGAAGACCCAGGCGGCGGTGCTGGCCGGGGTGGGCGCCTCCGGCGACGTGGAGGCGGCCAGGTCGCTGCTGGCCCGGAACCCCAAGTGGGCCGACGGGCCGATGTCCGACTCCAAGCTGAAGAAGATCTCGGACGACTACGGCAAGCGGCTCACGGACCGGATCAAGAACGCCGACAAGGACTCTCCGCTGGGGAAGTTCGGCCGCCTGATGGCCGCCCGGCAGATGGCGTACGACATCCACAACCCGGACAAGACCAAGCGGGACCTGGCCTGGAGGATCGATCTCCCCAACGTGGAGAAGGACCTCAAGGAGCTGGTGAAGTCCAAGGACTTCCTGGACGCCTGCGAGAAGGTCCGCCTGGACGTGGTGAAGGACCACAAGGGCCTGGGCGCCGAGCAGGAGAAGTACCTCACCGGGGACGACTTCCAGAAGCGGCTGCTGGTGACGCCGGAGTGGGAGCGCGGGCACCTCATCAACGCCGAGATCGCCAAGCTGGGGTCGGTGGACAAGGACGCCGCCGAACGGGTGCAGGCCAAGCTGATGGCCAGGGCCGCGGTGGGGAACGTGGGCGAGATGGCGCGGGAGATCCGCTCCCGGCCCGGCGGCGAGGACGCCCACGCCAACGTCCTCGATCACCTCTCCGAGGGAAAGCTGGGCGCCAAGGGGGCCAAGAACCTCTCCAAGGCGCTGGCCACCATCGAGAAGGGGCTGGCCACGGAGGCCAACCTCGGCGCCAAGCTGATGCGGAACGTCCAGGCCGAGGTCCGCCAGATCGAGACCGCGGTCAAGAACGGCACCATGACCGCCAAGGAGGCGGCGGAGGCCAAGGGCGCCTGGGAGAAGGTCCGCGGCTTCGTGGCGGACCTGGACAAGAACGGGAAGCTGAGCGCGTTCGCCACCGGCGCCAGCCTGGTGTGCCTGGGCGCCGACATCTACGAGAAGGGCCTGCCCAAGGGCGTCAGCGACATCCGCACCTGGAGCGCGGTGAAGGACGTGGCCAGCGCGCTGGGGTCCGCGGACAGCATCAGCAAGATGTTCGTGAAGGGTGGCGTCAGCGAGGCCTCCCACCTGGGGAAGGTGCTCAAGGCGGCGCGGTGGCTGGGGCCCGCCGCCGACGCCGGCGGAGCGGTGATCGACGGGTACAAGGCGTTCAAGGCGGCCAAGGAGGACGACGCGGGCCGGACCATGGGCTACGGCGTCTCCGCCGCGGGCGGGGCGGCGTCGGCCATCGCCGGCGTGGCCATCCTCTCCGGCGCCACCGGGCCGGCCGCCCCCGTCACCCTGATCGTCGGCACCGCCGCGGTGGTGGGCGGGATGCTGATCAACCACTACTTCGGGGACTCCGAAACGGAGAAGCTCCTCAAGGAGATGGGGCGGGACTACGGAGACTCCAGCTACCGGTACTACTACCCGTACGGCCGGGAGCCGCAGACCCGCACCCGGAACACCATCAACGGGGAGATGCCGCCGCTGAACTGAAGGCGTATCGTCCAGGTCCGTGGCCCCACCGGACGACCTGTCGCGCGACGCGCAGCGCTTCCTCGAGCGGAAGAAGCAGCAGCTCGCCCAGCGGCGGGCCGAGGTCGCCGAGGCGAAGCAGAAGGCGGCGGGGAAGGAGCCGTTCGCCTTCGACGCCTTCGCCCGCGCCTATGACGTCCGCGACGACCACGGCGAGGCCCCGCTGGACCAGGACGATCGCGACGCCTACGAGTGGGAGTACTACGTCATGGCGCCCGCGGTCCGGACGATCGCCGAGTTCGCCGAATTCCGCCGAAATCAGCGGCTGAACGACGCCGGCTGAGCGGTGGCGCTGGAAACACGCTCGAAATCCAGCAGGATCCAGAGGTGGGTGTGTGAAGACGCAACACGCACCTTGGAGCCTAAGAAAATAGAAGTGCAGACCCGAGCCATACCGCCCTCCCCTTGGCTCGGACAACCGTTGGTGTTCCCACATGAGCGTGGATGGTCCTGGAGCCTCCACACCGCCGCCGCCGCCGCCGCCGCCGCCTCCGCCACCGCCACCGCCGCCACCGGCGAACGGTGGCTCGGGAAGCGCCGGAGGCAATAACGCGGCACCCGTCAACAGCGCGGCACCGGCCTCGGGGACGTCTGGACCGCCGGCCTCCAGGGGCGCGGCGCCCGCGGCGCCTCCCCCTCCCAAAGACACGTTCGAGCCGGCGAAGTCGCCTGCGCCGACGCCCGCCGAGCTCCAGCGCAAGCTCGACGACAACCACAAGGAGCTCCTGAAGTCGCTGGACGCGAAGGATCCGGTGAAGAGCCACTTCGCGTTCACCCAGACCCTGGTCGACCGCTCGGACCTGCTCAAGCAGGCCGAGGCCGAGAAGGGGCCGATGCAGGACGTCTACCGGAAGCAGCGCCAGCAGATCGAGGAGATGGCGGCGCAGAAGATCGCCGAGACCGCGCGCAAGCCGGAGCTGCGGAACGCGGTCGAGAAGCTCCCGCCCGAGCAGCAGGCGAAGTGGAAGGCCGCCGAGGAGCGCTACGCCCGGGGCGAGCTGGGGCAAAAGAGCGTCGCCGCCGCCACCCCGGAGGAGAAGGCGCGCGTCGACGGGCTCCAGAAGCAGCGGCAGGACGCGTACGGCGCGATGGCGCGCGTCACCCCCGAGGAGCGGAAGACCTACGACGGGGCGATGCGCTACGCCGGCGCCTGGAACAAGGCGGCGGACGCGGACCGCGCGCTCGACCCGAAGGCGCCGCTCGCCGAGGAGCGCTTCAAGGACAAGTCGGACGTCCTCGACGGCGCGCTGAAGGACCCGGCGCTCACCCCCGAGCAGAAGAAGACGCTCCAGGGCGAGCGCGACCGCACCGAGATCGGCGCCCTCAAGTCGAAGATCGCCGGCTACGACAAGGAGCTGGAGGCGATCCGCTCGGGCGCCGCCGTGGGCGACCCCAAGGTCAGGGAGCGGCTCAAGGCGAACGCGCAGGACAAGCTGGCGCGGCTGGAGGGCACGGGCGCGCCCACCAATCAGTACCAGACCGAGCGCCGCCAGATCGACGAGGAGCGAGCGCGCATCGACGCGGACCTGGCCAAGGAGCGCGCCAAGCGCCCGCCGGTGGCGCGCGGCGAAGCCGGTCAGGGCCCGCAGGGCGTCACCCCGGCGGGCGACGGCGGCCCGTCGCTGAAGGAGAAGCAGCTGCTGGCGCGGCGCGCGGAGCTGGACCAGAAGTCCGGCCAGCTCGAGCGCGATCAGCGCGACCGGCTCAAGGACCACGCCGAGCACCAGGCGGACCAGAAGACCGCCGAGGCGGAGAAGAAGGTCGACCAGCTCTCGCAGCAGCGCGACGCGGTGGCCAAGCAGCTCGCCGATCCCGCGCTCGATCCGGCCAAGCGCGCCGACCTGGAGAAGCAGCGCTCCGGGTTCGACCAGCAGATCGCCGACCAGCGCACGCAGATCGACAAGGCGCGGCAGGAGGCCGCCGGCCAGTCCAAGGACGCGCTGCTCAAGCGCGCGGAGGCGCTGCGCCAGGAGGGCAAGGCCGCGCGGAACGCGGTCTTCAGCACCGGCAACGCCGAGCAGGTGGTGAACGCCCGGACCGAGGCCGAGCGCGCGGGGAAGAACCTGGAGTCGGTCCAGCGCTCGCTCGAGTCGGCGAAGAAGGACCTCAAGGCGCTCGACGACAAGAAGATGGTCATCCTGCGCGGCGACAAGCAGGTCCCGTACCCGGAGGCGCGCAAGGAGCTGCAGGACAAGGTGGACGGCCTGGAGAAGCTCGCCGCCGACTACACCGCGAAGAAGACCGGCGCCGAGTCGATCGTCAAGGACGCGGAGGTGGAGCAGGCGAAGCACGACCTGGAGTGGCGCACCAAGGAGGCGCAGGCCACCGCGCTGGAGGAGTCCGCGAAGCGGCTCAACGAGCGCCTCGGCCCCAACGGCCTCCCCGAGGACATCGAGCGCGGGATCCGCAACCGCGACCCGCAGGCGTTGCAGCGCGCCGGCGAGTGGCAGCAGCAGAACCGCGACCGCTGGCTCGGCCCGCAGGAGAAGGCGGACCTGAAGGTGCTCGGGCGGGAATTCGGGTTCGACCCGGTGGAATCGCGGCCGCTCTACAGCGACGCCAAGAACGCCGAGAAGGCGAAGGCGGATCTCTCCCGCGCGCAGACCGACGCCACCGCCGCCAAGCAGCGCGCCGCCGACGCCGAGGCCGAGCGCCGCCGCGTCAACGGGCTGCCGCCCACCCCGCCGCCGGATCCGAAGACGCTCCCCCTGGAGCCGAAGCTCTTTCCCTCCAAGGCCCCCCCGGCCGAGGCGCCGCCCGCGAAGAACGACGCCGCCCCGCCCGCGGCCGGCACCGCGCCCTCCGCGCCCAAGGACCCTCCCAAGCAGCGCGAGCCGATCAACCCGGCGCTGGACGCCGAGGACCGCAAGCACCTCGAGCGCCAGGGCAAGGAGCTCGAGGAGCGCGGCAGGCGCTACCACGAGAAGCTGCAGAAGTTCGCCGGCTGGCTGAACGAGAACGCCCCGGGCGTGCTCCAGGGCGGCGCGGCCGACCGCAAGCCGGGCCCCGGCGGGCAGACGCAGCCGCCGTCGTTCGACCTCTCCACGCCGGAGAAGATGCAGGACGCGCTCCACTCGATGGTGAAGACGGCGCTGGAGAACCCGGACTTCGCCAAGTCGCTGATGAAGGACGAGCGGAAGCTGTACGGCTTCACGATGCAGTTCATGGACACCGTCGAGGGGCTGGCGCACCTGGGCGGTGAGGCGGCGGAGGGGCTGGCGGACTTCCTCAAGGACCCCAAGGGCCAGCTCTCCAAGGCGGGCGACGCGATCGCCAAGGCCGCGGACGATCCGCGCGGCACGGCGGAGCGGACCTGGGAGAAGACCAAGCAGGTCGCCGGCCACATCAAGAAGGCGATCGCCGACGCGTACGAGAAGGACCCGCACGAGTTCGCCGGCCGCGCGGCGTTCGAGGTCGTCAGCCTGCTCTTCCCGGCGTCGAAGGCGGGGACCGCCGGCAAGGGCGCCGAGGTGCTGAACGCGGTGGAGAAGGCCGGCGAGGTGGCCCGCGCCGCGGAGAAGGCCGGCGAGGTGACCCGCGCCGCGGAGAAGGCGGTGGAGGTGACCCGCGCCGCGGAGAAGACGGCGGAGGCCGCCCGCGCCACGGAGAAGACGGCGGAGGCTGCCCGCGCCGCGGAGAAGGCGTCGCAGGCCGCGAAGGAGGCGGAGAAGGCCGCCACCGCGGCGAGGGCGAAGGAGATCACCGAGCTGGAGCGCGCGGTGAAGGCCAAGGAGGACGCCGCGCTGCGGCTGCGCGAGTCTCTGCCCGGCGGGCGCCACCCGGTGGAGGGCCCGCAGGGCGCGCGCAACATGTCCGGCGCGGCGGGCCAGACGCCGGAGCAGATCGCCAAGAACGCCGAGCGGCTGGAGCGCGAAGCGGAGGCGATGCGCAAGTCGCTCACCGACGCGCGGGCGGCGGCGGCCAAGGGCGCGCTGGCGGGCGCGGGCTCCCGGAGCGAGAAGCTGGAGGCGCTGGGCAAGGCGCTGGGCGACCTCGATCACAAGGACGCCTCGCGCGTGCTCAAGCAACTCGCCGAGAAGGACCTCAAGGGCCTCGAGCAGGGCGTGATCGCGACCAAGGGCGACCGGCTGGTCTTCGTCGACCACGCCGGCAAGCTCCAGGACGTCCGGGTGGGCGCGACGAACGCGAAGGACGTGCTGGCGGGGATCAAGGAAGGCGACGAGGCGCTCCGCGGCGCCGCCTCCAGCTACGACCTGCGGCGCGCGGTCCTGGAGCGGAGCGAGGGCAAGCTCGACACCGCGCAGGCGTACACGAAGAAGCCGCCCAGCGGCCCCGACGGCCAGCCGCTCTCCAACTCCGAGCTGTGGAAGTGGCAGGAGAAGCCGGAGGCGTGGATCCCCGAGCGCCAGGCGCTCCAGCAGCAGATCTTCGACGAGGGGCTGAAGAAGGCGGAGGCGCTCTCCAAGGCGGCCGAGCCGAACACCATCTACGCGCTCCGGGGGAACACCGCCGCCGGGAAGAGCACCGCGGTGAGGGCCAACGAGCAGTTCGAGAAGCTGGCCGATCACCTGGACGGCGCGATCAACCCCGACACGTACAAGGACGCGCTCCGCCGCGCCGACATGCGCGAGGGGAAGAACACCGTCTCCTGGTCGCAGTCGCACTCCGAGGGCTCGAGCGTCTCCGCGCGGATCGAGAAGGCGTTGCTGGAGAAGGAGGGCTCGTCGGTCGTCTACGACAAGCGCTTCGCGTACCCCCACGAGATCCCGGAGCTGCTCGCGAAGGCGGAGCGGACGGGCAAGAAGGTGAAGATCGTCGACCTCGACGTCCCCGCCGAGCTCTCCGCCGCCCGGGTGCTCACCCGCGAGCCGCACGGCAACGCGCCGCTGGTCCCCTGGGACAACGGCGGCGTGGCCAAGGGGTTCGAGGGCGTCCGCTCCAACCGCGGCGAGATGATCTTCGGCAAGGACGGCACGAGCGGGATCGCGCGCGATGCGCGCGTGACCGACTACGAGCTGTGGGTGGCCAACGACGCCGGCCAGCCGGTGAGGGTCGCCGCCAAGAAGAACGGGGAGTGGATCGGCCCCAAGACGGCGGAGGAGCAGCGCCTGTTCGACCGCGCCACCGAGAAGGTCACCAAGGAAGGGATCGAGGCCGCCAGCAAGCAGCTGATCGACGGCGCCTGGATCGACAAGATGGTGTCGACCTTCCCGCCCGCGCGGCAGGAGCAGGTGCGCCGGCAGCTCGAGGCGTACAAGGGCATGTCGGTCACCGAGGCGCTGGAGAAGCACTCCAAGCGGTTGAACTGACCCGGAACACCGGGCCACCGCCGACACCGCCGCCCGGGAGCAGCTCCGGGCGGAGGCGATCGTCTTTCTCGAGCGGCCGATCGCGGTGACTGCCTCCAGGCGCTAGCGTGAAGCCGGACACTTCCATGAAGCGCGTACTTCCCATCGTCCTGCTCGCCGGCGGGTGCCATTTCGTCCTCGACCCCGACTCGGTGCCACCGCCAGCCCCATCCGGGCTCACCTATGCCGTCGTCTCGGCCGTCTACACGCTGGGACAGACGATCGCCAGCAACGTGCCGTCGAGCGGCGGCGGTCCAGTCGTCTCCTATGCCATCAACCCTTCGCTTCCTGAAGGATTGGGCTTCAACACCACGACCGGTGTCATCTCGGGCACTCCCGCTGTCCTCTCTCCTGCGACTGATTACACGGTGACGGCGACCAACGCCGGTGGTTCGACGACCGCCACCCTGACCATCGCGGTGCTGTCCACGTCCACGTCGGCCACCGCGATCGACTTCATCTCGCCAGCCTGGACGTCGATGGCCGGCGCCTGCCTGGGGCCCGTCCGGATCCAGGCGGAGGACGCGGCCGGCAACCCCTCGCTGCTCTCCTCGGACGCCACCGTCGCCCTCACTGCCAGCGCGCCCCAGGTGACCTTCTTCTCCGACGCGCCGTGCGCCCAGGCGATCAGCAGCGTGGTGCTCGCCGCCGGGGCGCCCGAGGCAGCCTTCTATTTCCGCTCGCGCGCCACCGGGGCCGTCACGCTCCGCGCCTCGGCGGGGTCGCTGGGGAGCCCGACCCAGACCGAGCAGATCGTTCCCAACGTGCGGGCCGGCTCCTGCACCATCGGCGCCGGGTCCCTGTTCGCCGCCTGCAGCATCGGGTGGCCGGGCGTGCTCGACGCCTCCAGGGCGTTCCTGGTGGTGCAGGCCATCTCCGACGACAACAACGCCTCCGGCGTCAACGTGCGCTGCAGCCTGGCCGACGCGGGCACCATCGACTGCAACCGCTACGCGGGCACCGGCACCGTGGAGGTGGCGTGGCAGCTGGTGGCGCTGGCCGCGGGCATCCGGGTCCAGCGGGTGAACAACTCCCAGTGCACCGGGAGCAACCCCATCCTGCTGCCGCAGGTGGTGAACCCGTCGCAGACCTTCGTGCTCTTCACGGCGGAGGGAGCCGGCGCCATCGTGGAGAGCAACGACTACCGGATGGTGCGCCTGGTGGGGAACGACCGGCTGGAGGTGATGAACGACATCGGCTGTGCCAATGGGCTGCTGGACGTGCAGGTGGTGGAGCTGGAGGGCGCCGTGGTGGAGCGCGGTGTCGCGGATGCGGGGCTCGTGACATCGGTCACCGTGACCACCGCCTCGGCGGCAGATCCGGCCCGCAGCTTCCTGCTCCACTCGGCCCGCTTCACCGGAGCGGCCGTGCTGTGCGGGTACCAGATCCGGGGGACGCTGGCGGGGCCGAACACCATCACGTTCACTCGCGGCGACGGGAACGACGCGGTCTGCCAGTCGCCGGACCTTCCAGCCATCGCCTGGGAGCGGGTCACGCTCCCGCCGGGCGGCACCTCCCAGCAGCTGTCGGTCTCCATGGTGGGCGGCCAGACCTTCGCCACCGCCTCCATCACACCCGTGGATCCGGCGCGCTCCTTCACCTTCAGCTCCAGCCAGTTCAACGCCGGCGCAGGCTTCGGGGAGACGTCGTTCAACGGGGACGATCGGCCAGGAGCGGCCGGCGCGAGGCACCGCCTGGCCGCCGGGAACCGGCTGGAGCTCAATCGCGCGGTGGATGCCGGAACCGCGCGATGGACCTCCTACGTCGTCGAGCTGCCGTGAGCTTTCCTCAGAACCGCCCTCCGACCGTGATTGACGCGCGCCCCGGCCCGACCGCGGCTCCGGTGGAGACCCCTCCGTCCGTGCGGAAGAAGAGAACGGCGCCCACGCCCAGGGCGATCGCTCCAGCCACATACAACCCATCGGCGACGTTGATGGCCGCCACGGCGGTATCGTGGTTCCGGAGGTAGGTAGGGTAGTCCCCGGTCACCGAGGCGCGCTCCTGCGCCTGGACCGAGGTCAGCGCGACGGCGCCCGCAACCGCTCCGCCGGCCACGAACACGAGCCCGGCGCCCCCGACGAGGACGCCCCAGCCGCGCGATCCGCTCAGGATATTGCCCTCGGGCGGCGCAGCGCTCGCCACCGGCGGCGCGGCCCCCACCGCAGGGGCCCGGAGGGCGCCCCGGACCTCCTCGAACAGGCGGAGCGTCTTCGGCGGCGCATAGCCCGGGAGCGTCGTCCCCCGGTCCGCCTCCAGCGCCTCCTTGAACGCCGCGCGAGCGCCCTCCTCGTCGGCCGCCTCCAACCGCAGGACTCCCCGGCGGAGGGCCACCTGGGCCCGGACCGGGGCCGTGGAGGCACGGACCAGGTCGAGGACGATGGCGGCGGCGTCGATCTGTAGATCCTTGTACAGCGCGTCCACTGCCCTGAGCAGCACCGCGTGCGCGGGCTCCCGTTCCCCGGCGGTCTTCCTGGCGACCGCCAGCCGGGCATTCCTGTCATCGGAAGGGAGAGAGCCGGAGAGTTTCATCCTCGCCTCCTGCACCATCGTCGAGAGCTTCAAGGCGAATGATGGCGGCGCCGCGGACGGATCGAGCCGAAGAGCATGAGCGAGCGCCCTGTGCGCCGCCAGCTCGTCGCCGTCATCGAGCGCCCGCAACGCCGTCAGGAACTGCAGGTGAACGAGGTCGTCATCCGTGAGCCCGAGGGCCATCGCCGCCTGCTTCATCAGCTCGCCGCACGCCTGGGGCAGGCCCCGCTGGTAAAGCGCCTCCGCCGCGGTCACCAGGGGATGTTGCGGAATCGGTGCCGGCCCGGGCTCGGCGCCGGCTCCGGCTCCGAGCGCGGCGACAAGGGCAAGGGTCGAAAGGTGCGCCCGTCGCCGGCGAATCTGGAGCGACATGCAAGAGGACTATAGCTCCAGCCTCAATTTCAGGAGACGCCTGCCCGGCGCCTGACGCAGTCGCGCACGGCCGGCCAGGTTGGGGCGAGCGGATCGATGAGCTGGAAGTGATCCACACCCGGCAAGAGCTGCAGCTCCGCGTCGTCTCCGGCGGAAACGGCGGCCGCGTGATGACGCCGGCTCACCTCGTGCGGCACCACGTCATCAGCGGTGCCGTGGAGGAGCGACTGGGGCACTCCGAGCGGGAGCAGCGAGGACGGCGAGCCGGCGGCGTAGCGTTCGGGCACGTCTCCGGGCTTGCCGCCCAGCAATTTCGCGGCGGCGTGCTCGCCCAGCCCCATCTTCGCGCAGTGGGCGAGGTCAACGGCACCGGCGAGCGACACGGCGCCCCGGAGCTGGACCGGCGCTCGGGGCCGGAGCGGGTGCCCGGACGCGAGGCGGTGGCGGCCGGCGACCCAGAGCGCCAGGTG
>Ga0075421_100002449_pt1 | contig 22216 bp, 18 predicted proteins | sample SoiMetdeltSBSDD5_FD_75292 | JGI IMG/M metagenome (GOLD analysis project Ga0075421, IMG submission 75292) | Bulk soil microbial communities from a Populus tree surrounding site in Tennessee, USA - Soil MetaG P. deltoides SBSDD5 | ecosystem: Environmental > Terrestrial > Soil > Tree plantation...
AGCGGCTGGTTGATCAGCCCTTCGGTGTCTTCGTAGGTACCGCCGCACTCGTCGGCCAGCCGCTGATCGACCGAGATGATCGCCAGCCGCCCGCTCGGGTCCAGCTGCATCCGGTTCAGCACGGCGCCGGAGAGCCGGAACCGGCCGAGCGTGCTGCTGTCAAAGACGCTGCGCGCCACCGCCGGGGGATCGACCCCCGCCTCGACGCACAACCGACTGATGTCGAACGTCCGCGGCGTGATGTTCGAATAGTGAAACGATCCGGTGTCGGTCAGGATCGCGAGGTAGACGTGGACGGCGATGTCGTGCGTCAGCGGGACGCCGAGATCCCGCACCAGGTCGAACACCATCTCGCCGCACGCGGCGGCGGAGAGGTCGAACCAGTTCACCGCGCCGAACATCGTGTTGCCGACGTGGTGATCGATATTGATGATGAACCCGCGCTCGAGACCCTTCACGCCCGTCCGCGTGAGGTCGCCCGATTCCATGACGATGACGCAGTCGCCAGGGTCGTCGGCCGTGTCGGCGATCTCGATGTCGCCGACGCCGGGAAACACCTGCAGGGGAGGAGGCGCGGGATCGCGATTGATGAGGCGCACCTCCTTGCCGAGATGGCGGATGGCGTAAGCCATCGCAAGCTGCGACCCGATCGCGTCGCCGTCTGGGCGCACGTGGGACGTCAGTACGAACCGGCGCCGCCTGCGGATTTCCTCGACGGCGCGGGCGCGGGCGCCCGCGTCACTCGCTGTCGTCATCGGTGGCGTCGCGATCGTGGGCGCGGGCGGCTTCCTCTTCGTGAAGGTCGCGGAGGATCTGTTCGATGCGGTCCTGATGCTGGATCGCCTCGTCGAACCGGAACTCGACTTCGGGAACCCGGCGCAGGCGGACGCGCGCGCCAATCTGGCGGCGGAAGAATGGCGTCGCCCGCTCCAGCGCCTTCTGCGTCTCGACCCGCTGCTTCGGATCGCCGAGCGAGGTATAGAAGACCTTCGCCACCTGGAGGTCGGGCGAGACCTGCACGCGCGTGAGCGTGATGAAGCCGATGCCCGGGTCGTGAACGTCACCGCGGGTCAGCATCTCGCTCAGTTCCTGGCGGATCTGATCCCCGACACGATCCGGACGGTACCCTTGCGCCATAAGAACGTTCGGGCCGTTCGGCCGTTCGGATCATTCGAACCGTTCGAACGACCGAACGATCCGAACAACCCGAACGATCCGAACGATCTATGCCGTGGCTGCCTCGCGCACCATCGTGAAGACTTCGATCATGTCGCCGACCTTGATGTCGTTGTACCGCTCGAGGCTGATGCCGCATTCGAACCCGGCCTTCACCTCGGACACGTCGTCCTTGAAGCGGCGCAGCGACCCGATCTTGCCCTCGTGGATGACGACGTTGTCGCGCAGCAGCCGCGCCTGCGTCTCGCCGGCGCGCGTGATCCGGCCGTCGAGCACCATGCAGCCGGCGATGGCGCCGACCTTCGGCACCTTGAACACCTCGCGCACCTCGGCGGTGCCGATCCGCACTTCCTTGAACGTCGGCTCCAGCAGCCCGGCCATGCCTTTTTTGATCTCGTCGGTGACGTTGTAGATGACCGAGTGCAGGCGGATGTCTACTTCCTCGCGCTCGGCGACGTCCTGGGCGTTGCGATCGGGCCGTACGTTGAACCCGATGATGATCGCGTTCGAAGCCGAGGCCAACAGCACGTCTGATTCGTTGATCGCGCCGACGCCGGACCGGATGATGCGGATCTTGACCTTCTCGTCCGAGAGCTTCGTGAGCGAATCGGCCAGCACTTCGGCCGAACCCTGCACGTCGGCTTTGACGATGATCGGGAGCTCCTTCATGCCCCCTTCGGCAATCTGCTCCTTCAGCGATTCGAGGGTCAGGCGGCCGCCCTTCGCGCCGAGCGCGCGCTCCTTCGCCTTCGACTGCCGGAACGTGGCGATCTGGCGCGCCTTGGCCGCGTCCGCCACGGTCTGGAACGGATCACCCGGCTGGGGAAGACTGGTGAGGCCGAGCACTTCGACCGGCGTCGACGGGCCGGCCGACTTCACCGGCCGACCGCGATCGTCAATCAGCGCACGCACGCGGCCGACGACGGGTCCGGCGATGAAATTGTCGCCGACGCTCAAGGTTCCATCCTGAACCAGGACCGTCGCGACCGGGCCGCGGCCGCGATCGAGCTTGGCTTCGAGCACCGCGCCAGAGGCGGGGCGCTTCGGATTGGCCTTCAGCTCGAGGATGTCGGTCGAGAGCAGGATCATCTCGAGCAGCTGCTCGAGGTTCTGCTTCTTCTTGGCCGAGACCGGAACCATGACCGTCTGGCCGCCCCAGTCTTCCGGCACGAGGTTCAGCTCGGCCAGCTCGCGCTTGACGTTGTCGGGATTGGCGCCGGCCTTGTCGATCTTGTTGATCGCCACGACGATCGGCACGTTCGCCGCCTTGGCGTGATCGATCGCCTCGCGCGTCTGCGGCATGACCCCGTCATCGGCGGCCACCACCAGGACGACGACGTCGGTAACCTTGGCGCCGCGAGCGCGCATCAGGGTGAACGCCTCGTGGCCCGGCGTGTCCAGGAACACCACGCTGCGGCCGTCGGCGAGCTCCACGTGATACGCGCCGATGTGCTGGGTGATGCCGCCCGCCTCGCGCTCGGCGACGCGGGTTTCGCGGATCGCGTCGAGGAGCGACGTCTTGCCGTGGTCGACGTGGCCCATCACGGTGACGACCGGTGCGCGGCCTTTTATGTCTTCGGCCTTGGCGTCCTCGGTTTCCGCCGAGATGAGCTCCTCTTCGAAGCTGCGCATCTCGATCTCGGCGCCGAAATCGCGGGCAATGTCCTTGGCGGTCTCGACGTCGAGCGTGCTGTTGATGGTCATCATCATGCGCTTCATCAACAGCTTGGCGAGGACGTCCTTGACGCGGACGTCGAGCTTGTCCGCCAGGTCCTTCACCGTCATGCCCTCCGCGAGGGTGATGGTGCGTGTGATCGGCGGCGGCGCGGCGGGCATCGTCGGCGCCACAGGAGCCGAGGGTCGTTCGCGCTTGGTCGTGACCGGGCGCTGGCCGGGCCGATGTTGACCGAACGGCGGGCGCTGCGGAAACGGCGGGCGCGGCGGCGGCATGCCCGGGCGCGGCTGTCCGGGCTGTTGCGTGCGCACCGGCTGCGATGGCAGCGGACGCGGTCCACCGAGCATGCTCGGCGTCGTCGGCCGGGGCGGTCCGGGGTACGCAGGCGGCCGCGCGCCGGATGCGCCGGGCCGAGCGGCGCCGGGCGTACCCGGTCTTGCAGCGGCGCCGGGAGTCGACGGCTTCGCGCCGGCCGGCGGCGTTGCTGCCGGCTTGGCCACCATTCGCGCCTGCGTGGTCTGCGGCCGCTTGGCCGGTGCGAGCGGACGCGCCGGCTGCGGCATCTGGCCGGGCTCTTCGATGCGCAATCGGAGGGTCGGCGGGACAAATCGTCCTGGCGCCGCGGCGGGCGGCTCCGCGACCGGTTCCTCGACGCGCGCGGCGGCGGGCTCCGGTCCACGCGCGGCGATCACGGGAGCTTCGGCGACCGGCGGCGGCTCGGCAACAGGCGTTTCCGCAACTTCGACCGGCGCTTCTTCCACGACGGGCTGAGGCGGCGGTTCGATTTCTGCGGGCGCTTCTGGCGCCGGCGCGGCCGGCTTGACGGTTTTGACGAGGCGCGGCGGTCCCAGCACGGGCGCAGTCGGCTTCGGCGGCTCGACGGCCTTCTTCGCCGGCGCGGCCTTCTTGCCGCCGCCCTTTGCCGGAGGCGCCGGCGTGTCGGCGAACATGTCGCCGCCGGGCAGCGAGATATTGCGCTGCCGCGCCACGCGCTCGACGAACGAGCGGGCCACCACTTCCTCGACCGTGCTCGAGGCGCTTTTCAGCTCGATGCCGTGGTCGCGCTTGAGCAGCGCGAGCACTTCCTGGCTCGTCGTGGCGAGCAGCTCCGCGACCTTGTAAATCCGAACCGTTGCCAAATTGATCCCTTCGTCCTACTTGTCTTCAGTTCCCGCAACGCCGGCTTCCGCCTCCGCTCCCTCGGCCTCCTCGGGAGCTTCCACCTCCGCTGAAGCTTCCGCCTCCACTGAAGCTTCGGCGGACCGGTCGGCGGAGTCCTCGGTGAGGCTGTCATCAGCGACCGCTGGCTCGCCGGCTTCCACCTCCACCGTTGCGCCGCCTTCGCCGTCGCCGCCGAGCTCGAGGGCGCCGAACTGCGCCTCGACCTCCTTGCGCTTCTCTTCTTCGCTCTTGATGTCGATTCGCCATCCGGTCAGCTTGGCGGCGAGGCGCACGTTCTGGCCCTTCTTGCCGATCGCCAGCGACAGCTGCTTGTCCTCGACGACCACCTCCATGACGCGGTCCTTGTCGTCGACGATCGAGACGCGCTGGACCTTCGCGGGACTGAGCGCGTTGGTGACGAACAGGATCGGGTCGTCGGACCATTCGACGATATCGATCTTCTCGCCGCGGAGCTCGCGGATGATCGCCTGCACCCGCGTGCCCTTCATGCCGACGCAGGCGCCCACCGGGTCGACGTCGCGCTCGCGCGAGTAGACCGCCACCTTGGCGCGGTCGCCCGCTTCGCGCACCGCGCCGCGGATCATGACGGTGCCGTCGTAAATCTCCGGCACTTCCTGCTCGAACAGCTTGATCAGCAGCGCCGGGTCGGTGCGCGACAGGACGATCTGCGGTCCCTTGGCGCTGCGGTTCACGCCCTTGATGACCGCGCGGATACGCTCGCCGGGTGTGTAGCTTTCGGCGCGTGACTGCTCCTTGCGCGGCAGCACGGCTTCGACGCGGCCGATCTCGACGATCAGATCGCCGTTCTCGAACCGCTTGACCATGCTGTTGATGACTTCGCCGACGCGCTGGTTGTACTCGGCGAAGATGTTCTCGCGCTCGGCCTCGCGGACCTTCTGGAAGATCACCTGTTTCGCCGTCTGCGCGGCAATGCGGCCGAGGACGTCGGTGCGCTTGGGAAACTCGATCTCCATGTCGACTTCCGCTTCTTCGCCGTACAGCTCCTGCGCTTCCTTGAGCGAGATCTGCGTGGCGGGGTCCTCGACGTCGGAGACGATGTGCTTGATGGCGAACAGGTCGACCTGGCCGGTCTCCGGGTTGAAGCGGGTCTTCAGGTTCTCGGTCGTCTTGTAGTACTTCCGCGACGCGGTCAGGACGGCGTCCTCGATCGCGGTGATGATCGTCTCGGACTCGATCCCCTTTTCCTTGGCGAGTGCCTCGATCGTCTGCAGCAGCGGGTTTTGCATTGTCGTTGTTCCGGAGGCCTGAAGGCCTCCTCCTACTTAAACTCCACGTCCAGGCGGCCGCGCGTGATCAGACGCAGCGGCAGCCGGTGCATCCGCCCGTTCGGGGCCTCGAGCAGCACGTCACCCTGGTCCATGCCGCGCAGGCGGCCTGCGAACGCCTTCTGATTGTCGACCGCCTCACGCACCACGACCTTGGCCATCCGGCCGGCGAAGCGCGCGTAGTCATCGACGCTCCGCAGCGGCCGGTCGAGGCCGGGCGAGGAAACCTCGAGCGTGTAGGCAAAGGGCAGCGGGTCCTCGACGTCGAGAATCGTGCTGATCTCGCGGTTGACCTGTTCGCAGTCCTCGATGCTGACGCTCTCTTCCGCTGTTGCCGCCGGCCCGGGCCGGTCGATGAAGATCCGCACCACATGGCCGATCGCTTCCCGGCGGCTCTGGATGTCCCAGACGTCCAGGCCGCGCGAGGCAGCCACGCGTTCTGCGATGGCTCTGATCTGCGCCAGCGGTTCCATCTCGGCCGGGCGGTCCCAAATAAAAAAAGTGGGCACGAGCCCACTTGGAGTACTACTCCGCCTAGGTGACGACCTTTAAGCGTATCACACGGATGCAGTTACGGACAACGGCCGAGCCAGGAGATCGTAGCCCTCGTGCCCCACGATTTCGGCGTCGATGAACGTTCCCGCGGTAACCGACGCAGGGTCACAGTCGGTGAGATAGACGAGTGGATCGATGTCCGGCGCCTGGCTTTGCAGACGAGCGCGCAAAACAAGCTCATGCTCATCCGAAGGACCGTCGACCAGCAGGCGAACCTGGCGCCCGATGCGCGCCTCGTGCGTACGGCCGAGCTGCTTTTTCTGCGCCTGCATCAGCCGGGACTGGCGGCGCCGTTTTACGCCTGCCGGCACATCGTCCTCGAAACCGTGCGCAGACGTGCCCTCTTCGTGGGAGTAGGTGAACACGCCGACGTGATCGAACTGCGTCGCGTCGACAAAGCTCTGCAGTTCAGCGAAGTCCTCGTCGGTCTCGCCCGGGAACCCGACGATGAACGTTGTGCGGAGGGCGACACCGGGGACGCGGGCTCTGATGCGAGCGAGCAGCCGTTCGTAGCCCGCACGTGTTCCGGGCCGCTTCATCCGCTTCAACACGGCGTCGGACGCATGCTGCAGCGGCAGGTCGATGTACTTGCAGACCTTCCCGCACTCCGCCATCGCATCCAGCACGTCGTCGCCGATCGTGGTCGGATACAGGTAGAGCATGCGGATCCATTCGAGGCCGTCGATCCGGTTCAGATCGCGAAGCAGACGGGCCAGCCCGCCACGCTCGCCGCGGTCGACGCCGTAGAAGCTCGTGTCCTGCGAGATCAGCAGCAGCTCCTTGACGCCGCCGGCGGCGAGGCGCCCGGCCTCCGCGACGATCGACTCCGCAGGACGACTGCGGTAATGGCCCCGCAGCGTCGGGATGATGCAGAAGGCGCACTTGTAGTCGCACCCCTCGGCAATCTTCAAGTACGCGTAATGCCGCGGTGTGGCGAGCAACCGGGGCGTATCCGCGTCATATATATACGTTGGTAGACCGGAAGCCTTAAGGCTTCCGGCTACCAGCGACGAGGTCTCGACGTGTTCTCCATTCGCGCGCATCAACGGAACGAACCGAGTTGAGGCTCCGAGAACGTTGATAATTTCGGGAACTTCGCCGGTTCCAATAATCGCGTCGATCTCAGGAATCTGCGCGCGAAGCTCGTCGCGATAGCGCTCCGCCAGGCAGCCGGCGACGACCAGCGTCCTGCAGCGGCCCGTCTTCTTGTGCTCGGCCATCTCGAGAATGGTGTCGATCGATTCCTGCTTCGCCTTGTCGATGAACGCGCACGTGTTGACGACGAGGACGTCGGCATCCGCCGCATCGCGCGTCAATTGGTGCCCGGCCTGCTGGGCGAGCCCCAGCATCACCTCGGAGTCGACGAGGTTCTTGGGGCAACCGAGGGAAACCATTCCAATCTTCATGCGGATTCGATCGATCTAGGATACAGGTATCCCCATGGCTCCCGCAGATTACCTGGACATCGCGGCAATTCTCAAAGGACAGGTTCCCGTCGGCAGTCGAGTGACCGTGCGCGGATGGGTGCGAACGCGCCGCGATTCCAAGGCCGGGCTGTCGTTCGTCCACCTGCACGACGGCTCCTGCTTCGACCCGATCCAGGTCGTTGCGCCCGCGCAGCTGCCGAATTACGAGAGCGAGATACTGAAGCTCACGTCGGGATGTGCCGTCGCCGCCTCTGGCACACTGACTCGGAGCCAGGGACAGGGACAGGCCGTTGAAGTGCAGGCCGACGCCATCGAGGTGGTCGGATGGGTGGACGACCCCGAGGCGTACCCCATCCAGCCCAAGAAGACGTCGTTCGAGTACCTGCGCGATGTGGCGCATCTGCGTCCGCGGACCAACACGCTTGGCGCGATAGCGCGAGTCCGTCACTGCCTCAGCCTGGCGATCCACCGGTACTTCCACGAGCGCGGGTTCTTCTGGGTGCACACGCCAATCATCACAGCGAGCGATGCGGAAGGCGCTGGCGAGATGTTCCGCGTGAGCACGCTGGACCTCAAGAATCTCCGCGAGGTGCCCAGGACGCCCGAGGGGGCGATCGACTTCAGCCAGGACTTCTTCGGGAAAGAAGCGTTCCTGACGGTCAGCGGCCAGCTGAATGTCGAAACCTACTGCCTGGCGCTGTCGAAGGTCTACACGTTCGGGCCGACGTTCCGCGCCGAGAACAGCAACACGAGCCGCCACCTTGCCGAATTCTGGATGGTGGAGCCCGAGATCGCCTTCGGCGATCTGTCCGCCGACGCAGACCTCGCCGAGTCGTTCCTCAAATACATCCTTACCGCGCTGCTCAACGAGCGGGCAGACGACATGAAGTTCTTCGCGGATCGCATCGACAAGACGTGCCTCGCCCGGGTTGAAGCCTTTGTGAAGTCGTCGTTTCAGCGGATGACGTACACCGAGGCGATCGCGGCGCTCGAGCGCAGCGGCAGGAAGTTCGAGTTCCCGGTCCGGTGGGGTATGGACCTGCAGTCGGAGCACGAGCGCTGGCTGACCGAAGAGCACGTCAAGGCGCCGGTCATCGTCATGAACTACCCGAAGGAAATCAAGGCGTTCTACATGCGGATGAATGACGACGGGACGACCGTGGCGGCGATGGATGTCCTGGCGCCGGGAATCGGGGAGATCATCGGGGGTTCACAGCGCGAGGAACGCCTCGACCGTCTCGATCAGCGGTTGGCTGAACTCGGTTTGGATCCGCAGGTCTACTGGTGGTACCGGGATCTGCGTCGCTACGGCACGGTCCCGCACGCAGGGTTCGGCCTCGGGCTGGAGCGGACGATCATCTATGCGACGGGCATGGGGAACATTCGCGACGTGATTCCATTTCCGCGCACGCCGGGGCACGCAGGCTTCTAGAAGATGACGAACGTTTTTTCGAGGCGCTCGCGCGCCTTCACCGACCGCTGCAGCACGTCCACCGGGTTGCCGGTGTCGGCGACCTCGAGCATCAGCACGCCGTCGTAGCCAATCTTCTGCGTCCCCATCATCGCGGCGTCCCAGTCGATCCCGCCGGCATAGGGCACGAGGTGATCGTCGCGGCGGCCGGCGTTGTCGTGCACGTGCGTCGTCCAGAGATGCCCGGAGACGGTCTCGATCGCGTCGCCGAGGTCGCCCATCAACTGCGCATGTCCGTAATCGAGGCAGATCCCGACATCGAGCCCGTCGAGGTCCTCTTCGATCAGGCGCACGAGGTTCCCGGCGGCCGACAGGTTGTTCGGGATGATTTCAAGCGCCACGCGTACATCGACCTCCGCCGCCATCGCCGCGAGCTCCTCGATGCTGCGGCGTGCGGCATCACGCTGGTTGTCGTCGGGCGGCACCTGCTCGACCGTCGGCATGCCGAGGTGCGTCACGAGGTAGCGATAGCGAAGGCGGTGCGCGATCTGAAGCGCCGCCCGAGTTTCGGCGATCGCCGCCGCCCGCCGCCGTTCATCGCCTGACGCGTTCGAATACGAGCCGACCCAGCGGCCGTTCACCATCCCCTCGACGATAGGCGCGTGGACGGAATGCAGTTCCAGTTGCGTATCCGCCAGCCATTCGCCCAGGCGCTCGATCGCCTGGGTGTCGTGGTAATCGAAATGCGTGCGCGTCGCGAACAGCTCGACCGTCTCGAACCCGTGTGCGGCGATATGCACGAGGTGGTCGCGTGTCAGACGCGACTGGTGAAAAAGATGGGTGGAAACGCCGAAGCGGTGGTCAGGCAAACAGTCAATGGTAACGCAGGCCCCAGGCCTACCGCAGTTCTTCCAGATGCTCCGCGAGCAGATCGCGAAGGCGGCCGAACCGCTCATAGCGAGCAAGGTTGGCGCGCGCGTAGTTGAGCGTCCGCGGAATGTATTGGATATAGACCGTATTCCCCCGGGTCGTTGTCTGGAACCCGAACGTGCCGAGCGCTTTGAGGTTTCGCTGCAGCGCCATCAAGTCGAACCGGCGGCGGTAATCCCGATCCTCCTCCTTCGACCCGCCGCGCTGCGCCAGGAAAAACGCGATGAGCGCGTCGACCTGCTGATCGTTGAAGTCGACATACGAATCGCGGAGCAGTGACGCGAGATCGTAGGTGTCGGGTCCCATACGCGCATCCTGGAAGTCGATGATGTGGAGGCTGCCCTGGTAGAGCATCAGGTTGCGGCTGTGGTAGTCGCGGTGACACAGCACGGGAGGCTCCGATGCGAGCTCGTGCACGATCGACGCGTACTCCTCGCCGAGAGCGCGGCGAGCGGCGTCGGTGAGCGCGGCGCCTCGATACGCCTCGAGGAAATGCTTCGTAAAGAACTGCAGCTCCCAGGTCAGCTTTTCGACGTCGAACGACACTCCGTAGGGCACGTATTCCGGCGAGGCAAGCTCGCGACCGCGGTGTTGCAGTGTGTTGATGAACGTCACCGCCTGCCGGTAGAGCGCTTCGTGCTTTGCGGGGGATGCGGCGCCCACGTGAGCCTGGAGCGTGACGTCGCCCAGATCCTCGAGCGCCATGATCCCGAGTGGATCGGAGCAGGCGAGAATGCGCGGGACGGGGAGCGGCATCGAGCTCAGGAGCCGCGCGACGTTGACGAACGGCACCGCGTCGAACGCCACGGGGCCGGGATGCAACGCCAGCACCTGCGACGGCTCATCGCGCAGCAGTACCCGGAAGTAGCGCCGGTCTGAGGCGTCGCCGGTGAGCGGCACGACCTTGGGGTCCTGCTGCCGCAGGCCGATGTCGTCCAGGAACTGGTTGATGCGCGTGCGCGCTTCAACTCCATCCCTCGTGCGTCGCTCCTTCCGCTCCTTCATCTCGGTGGTCTAAATCGAGGCGATCGCCAGATCGCCGATGCGGCGCTCACCCGGCGCCAGGTCGCCATCCGCCCGGCGGAGCGTCACCCCGATCCACGAGGTGTCGTCCGGCACGTGGGCGCCGTCGGTGACGATGCACTGTTTCAGGAGCGATCCCTCGCCCACCTGAACATCGTCCCACAGGATGGAATCCTCGATGCGCGCAGTGGGATCGACCCGCGTGCCCGCGCCCTGCGCGACGCCGGTGCCTTCGCGGTTCGACAGCAGCAGCGAGGTACGCAGGTAGTCGTCGGGGGTGCCGATATCGAGGAGTTCTGCGGCGCAGACAAGAGTGCGCACCGCGCCGGGGCGCTGGCTCATCAGCGCCGGGTAGACGCCGCCGACCGATTCGTACGGGGTCCCGCCGGCGAGGCCGACGAACGCCTCGGCTTCGGCCACTTGCACGCCGACGAAGAGGTACGACGATTGTGCCGATCCACGCTTCGCAAATCCTGTGACGATCCCGTCCGGCGATGCGACGATGCCGCCGTACTTCTCCGGCTTCGCGTTGGCCGCCGCCGCCATTGTCACGAGCGCGCCGGACTGCCTGTGCGCGGCGACAAGCGCCGGGATGTCCACGTCCGTCAGCGTATCGCCGTTGACAATCAGAAAGGTCGACGCCTCGAGCAGCGGCAGTGCCTGGCGCGGGCCGCCGGCGGAGCCGAGCACCGGGTTCTCCCACGAGTAGCGGACGCGAATACCGAGATCGGATCCATCGCCCGCGATGCGCGTCAACGTCTGGGGCAGATGATGGAGATTGAGCACCGCGTCGGTGACGCCGGCGCTGCGCAGAGACCGAAGAATTCGTGTAATGAGCGGGTGCCCGGCCACAGGCAGGGCGGCTTTGGCACGGACATGAGAAAGGGGACGGAGGCGGGTCGCCAGACCGGCGGTGAGGACCAGCGCCGGGATCACTGGGTCATAACCAGCGCCGGCATCATTCCTCCTGGAACACCATGTTGGTGTTGCCGATGCCGTGCTTCTCGCGGTGCTGGATGAACAGGCCGCGATACGAATCGAGAATGAAATCCGCGGCGGTGCGGCCGAGCGCCGCGGTCATCGTCAGGATGGCCCGTTCGCCTCCCTCGATCTCCACGTATGTGCCAACCGGCGTCTCGTCGAGCGCGACCGTCACGTCTTCGGCCGCGTATTCCTCGCGGTACTTCTCGTAGCGGAACCAGACGTGGAGCCCGAGCTCCTCGAGCACGCGCTGCAGCACTTCGCCGTCGCTGACGACGGTTTCGAACTCGTCGCGCACTTTCATGCGGCTCGGCTGCACGGGACCTTTGAAGGTGAGGAGGCTTTTGCCCGCTTCCGTGCGGATGCGCAGAACGCATCGTCGGCGACGCAGCGTCTCGTCTTCCGTATCGAGCAGCGCGTCTTCCTGGAGGCGGCGGCAGCGGAGAGGAGTGGCGCCCGCTGCCAGAATCAACGCGCGGGCTTGCTCGGGACTATCGAACCGCAGTTTGACTTCGCGCTCGAGCATCAACGTCACAGTCGGCCCTCCGCGAAAGGCCTTGTTCTATCACAAAAAAAGAAAAGGCCTCAGCGCTCGGAAGCCTGAAGGCTTCCGGCTACCGTGCACCGGTACCACCATGCACAGGTAGCCGGAGACCTTCAGGTATCCGGGGGCTGAGGCCTGGGGCCTACGCCCTAAGCCTACTCTTTGGTCACCGCAACAAACGTTTCCTGTCCGCTCCGCAGCACGCGCAGGAATGCCGTGCCGCCCGACGGAATCCGCCCGAGCTCGCGGCTCGCTTCGGCCGCCGTTTCAACCGTCTCGCGGCCAACGCGCACGATGACGTCGCCCGGCGCGAGGCCGGAACGCGCTGCCGGGCTGCCCGGCTCCACGTCGGTGACGACCGCGCCCTCGGCGCCGCGATCAAGACGCAGCCGCTGGCGAACGTCCGCGGTAATGTTGCCGAGCGTCAGGCCGAACCCGCTGGTGGTTTCTTCGGGCCCGTTGGGATTGTCGCGGTTCTCGGTCCGCTGAGCCGTCGTTTCCGCCTCGAGGTCGAGCTCTTCGACTGTGACGCTGATCGTCCGCTCCTGCCGATCGCGCACGACGCGCATCGGCACCGTGGTGCCCGGCTTGGTCGCGGTGACCATGGCGACGAGCTCGTCGCGGTTGCGGATCGGCTTGCCGTTATACGAAATGATCACGTCGCCCGGTTCGACGCCCGCCTTCGCCGCGGCGCCGCCCGGCGCCACGTTCAGCACCACCGCGCCATTGCGATCCTTCAGGCCGAACTCGTCGACCGCATCGAGCGCCACGGCGCCGATGCCGACGCCAATCCGTCCGCGGGTGATCTTGCCGGCGCGCAGCTGCGGCAGCAGCTCCCGGACGACGTTGATCGGGATGGCGAAGCCGATGCCGACGTTGCCCTGCTGTTGCGAGCCGCTGATGATGGCCGTGTTGATGCCCACCACCTCGCCGCGGAGGTTGAGCAGCGGACCGCCCGAGTTGCCGGGATTGATCGCGGCGTCAGTCTGCAGCACCTGCTGCGACCGGCCCTCGGACACAGGGAACGGACGCTCGATGGCGCTGATGATGCCGACGCTGACGGTGTTCGCCAGGCCAAACGGGTTCCCGATCGCCATCACCCAGTCGCCCGGGAAGATCTGACCGGAATCGCCGAACTTCACCTCCGGGAGCGTGTGATCAGGTTTCTCTGTCAACTCGATCAACGCGCTGTCGGTGAGCGGGTCCCGTCCCACCACGCGAGCCTCGTACTCTTGGTCGGCGTCTTCGCCATAGAGCGATACCACGATCTTCGCGGCGCCTTCGACGACGTGATTGTTGGTCAGGATGTAGCCGGCCTTGTCGATGATGAATCCGGTGCCGGCCGCCTGGACGAGCTGCTCGCGTGGCCGCTGCTGCTGCTGTGGCGGCCGCTGGTTCGGGTTTGGCTGTCCGAAGAAGCGCTCGAAGAGGTCGCTCCCTCCTCCGCCGCCGCCCCCGAAGAAGTCCGACAGATCCTGAGCGCGCTGACGCGACTCGGTCCGGATGTTGACCACGGCTGGCGATACCGCCTTGGCGATGTCGCGGAACGTGGTGGCAGACACCGTCCCGGTAATCGGCGCGCTGTTCATCGGCGGCGCCAGGGTCTGTGCGGTGGAGGTCGGCGACATACCGAGCCTCGAGGCGATCACCATGCCCACGGCAAGCGAAGCGATGGCGATCAGGACGGCGTAGAAGAAGGTGGTTTTGCGGTTCGACATTAGCATCCTCACTTACAGCGTAATTATCTCTTTCTGGCGTGGTCCCGTCACGCGCGCCTCATGTTCGTCGCGATACATGTTGATCTCGGTGCGCACCCCGAATGTCTCGAAATACAGCCCCGGTTCAATCGTAAACCCTGTGCCCGGCAGCAGCCGACGGTCGTCGTGCGTTTCGTAGTCGTCGAGATGCACGCCGTTGCCATGCACGCTTTCGCCCAGGCTGTGCCCCGTCCGGTGCAGGATGTGTTTGCCGTAGCCCGCCCGTTCGAGCACCGCCCGCGCAGCGCGGTCCACTTCCCATCCTCGCAGATCGCGCCCGGCGCCGGCGGCATCGGCGACCAGCGCCGCCGCGGTATCGCGCGCCTCGGCAATGGCCCCGAATGCCCGGGCTGGCTCCGCCGGCACGACCGCTCCAGTGAAGGCAACCCAGGTGATGTCAGCAAATACCGCGCCCTGATGGGTTTGCTTCCCCCACAAGTCGAGCAGCAGCACCTCGTCCGCCACGATTGGCCTCGAGCCGGTAGCCGCAGGCAGATAGTGTGGGTCGCCGGCGTTCGGACCGATCGCCACCACGGGCGCCGAATCGCTGACGAGCCCCTCTTCCTCGAACCAGTGCACCATCTGCCGCTGCAGCTCGTACTCCGTGACGCGGTCGCGCGCGCCCAGCGCCTGGGCCGCCGCCGCGAACGCGCGGTCCTTGATCCGATACAACGCCTCAGATGCCGCGCGATGCGAGGTCAGCTGATCGGCGGTCCACGCCGCCTCGAATCGCTGCACGAGATCGCCGGACGACACGATGGTGACGCCCCGCCGGCGCACCGCCTCGGCCGTTCCCGCGTCCAGCCGCGACAGATACGGAATCGCGCCGTCGGGCGAATACTCCATCGCCACCGTCGACATGCCGTCGAGCAAGCGCGTCAGCGCCGCTTCGAGCTCCTCGCGCCCTGCGTACACCGTCTTTCGGCCGGGCAGGGCATCGAGGTTATGGCGCTCGATGGCGTGCACCACGCCGCACGGCTCCCCGGACGCCGGGATCAGGTAGTACCACCGGCGGGTCGCCATATGGCCGCCGCCATTGAGACCGGCCACGGTCGCCGCAATCGGGTTCGAGCCGTGAAAATCGTAGAGCAGCCAGCCATCCAGACCTTCGGCGCGAAGCGTGCGCTGAATGCCGGCTACATCGAGCGGCATGGCGTCAGTATCCTTCAATACGGGCCCGGGCTGTAATTTCTGACGCCGGGCCGGCGTCAAAAGTCGGCGGGGTTGACAGGGAGGATTTCTATAATGGGATCCATGCGCATTCCAGTTGCCGTGCTCCTGGCCCTGCTCGGTGCGGCGACGCTGGCTGCCCAGCAGGCGCCGCCGCAGACCGCTCCGCAAGAGCCCCCGCCGCCGACCTTCCGCGTCGAAGTCAACTACGTCGAAGTGGACGCGGTTGTGACCGACGCGCAGGGCAACGCCGTCACCGACCTCACCATCAACGACTTCGAGGTGCGTGAGGACGGCCGGCCGCAGAAGATCACCGCGTTCTCGACCATCAACATTCCGATCGTGCGCGCCGAGCGCCCGCTTTTCGCCAACGCTCCGATCGAGGCGGACGTGCGGACGAATACCGGCGTCGAAGGACGCATCTACATGATTGTCCTCGACGATCTCCACACGACCTTCACGACCACGCCGCGGGTCAAGACGGCGCTGCGGAATTTCATCGAGGAGGACTTCGGCACCAACGACCTCGCCGCCGTTGTCTTCACCAGCGGCGGGCAGGACGGCACGGAGTTCACGAACAGCCGGCGCCTGCTGCTCGCCGCGATCGATCGTTTCTCCGGGCGGAACCTCCAGCCTGAAGCGCTGGCGATTGCCGAGGCGCTTGGCAACCGGCCTCCGGCAGACTTCCGCTCGGCGCCGCGGGGGTCCGGGGCGGCCAACCCCTCGAACCTCTCGGGCATCCCGGGCGATCCGTTCGAACAGGAGCGCGCCTACAACGCGCGCACGACGCTGACGCAGATCCGGAAGCTCGCGGAGTTCATGGAAGGCATCCGCGGCCGGCGGAAGACGCTGCTGCTGATCAGCGAAGGCATCAGCTACGACATCCTGGATGTCTTCGCCAACACCTCCGCCGGGCTGGTGAACGACCTCGCGAAAGACGCCGCGGCCGCCGCGACGCGCGCCAACGTGTCGATCTTCGCGATCGATCCGCGAGGGTTGACGGCGTTCGACGACCTGATTCAGGTCTCCGGCAGCGTGCCGAGCGATATTTCGCCCTCCGACTTCAATTTGACGGGGCGCCTTCAGGATTCGCTTCGCACCTCGCAGCAGAGCCTGCAGGTGCTCGCCAACGAGACAGGCGGGTTCGCGGCCGTCAACCGCAACGACTTCGCCGGCGCGTTCGATCGCGTGGTGCGCGAGAACAGCAGCTACTACGTGCTCGGCTACTACCCGGCCAACGATCGGCGGGACGGCCGGTTCCGCCGCCTCGAGGTGCGGGTCACGCGCCCCGGCCTGCAGGTGCGGGCGCGCCGCGGCTACGTGGCGCCGCGCGGCCGCGCGCCGCAGCCGCCGCCCGCCGTCGCCGCCGACGGCGGAAAGATGGGACCCGCGGCCAGCGCCGCGCTCAGCAGTCCGATCCCAATGGGAAGCATCCCGCTGAAGTTGTTTGCGGCGCCGTTCAAGGGGACCGCGCCGAACGCGTCCGTCGTCCTGGCGCTGGAGATGGGCGTGAATGAGTTCAAGTTCGCGGAGCGCAATAACGTCTTCAGCGATCGCGTGGAATTGGTGTTCACGGCAGTGGACGCTAAAGGCACGATTCGCCCCGGCGATCGCCACGTCTTGTCGCTGGATCTCAGACCCGAAACGCTGGCGGCCACGCGCGAGCGCGGCCTGCGCGTGGTGTCGGAGATCATGCTTCCGCCCGGCCGCTATCAGCTGCGCGCGGCCGCTGCCGAAGAAGGGTCGGGCCGGACGGCCAGCATCCTCTACGACCTCGACGTGCCAGACTTCTACGCGCAGGGGCTGTCGATGAGCGGCCTCGCGCTGAGCTCGGCGCTCGCGAGCGCGGGGCCGACGGTGAAGCCGAAGGATCCACTCGGCGCGGTGTTGACCGGCCCGCCGGCAACACTGCGGGAGTTCGATCGGCGCGATACCGTGGCGTTGTTCGCCGAATTCTACGAGAACCTGCGCAACGCGCCGACGCACATGATCGATCTGTCGACGACGATCCGCGACGAGACGGGACGGGTCGTGTTCGAGCATCGCGAGACGCGATCGTCCGCGGACCTGCAGGGCAAGACTGGCGGATACGGATATGGCATCCAGATTCCGCTGCGCGACATCGAGCCCGGCACCTACCTGCTCCACGTGGAAGGACACTCCAGAGCGGACAATGGCCAGACCGCGGGCCGTGACGTGCTCATTCGAGTGCGATAATGCTGCGTTGTCCGCTGGCGTGATCCTTGAAGCTCAGCAGCGTGCCTGGAGGCGTCATGCGAACAATTATGATCCTGGCGCTCCTGCTCGCGGTCGCGGGCACCGCGTACGCGCAGCAGCCCCGGCCTGCGCCCGCCCAACCCGACTTCTTTTTCGGCCGTCCAGATGGATCTCTCTCACTCCGCGGGTCGTGGGTGTTTGCCCGGGCGGGCAGCGACCTGTTCGACTTCGTGGAACGCGAACTCACCATTGACGAGGGCAACTTCAATCGGGCGGCGCTGGCGGTGGACTACGGGATCGCGCTCACGCCGCGCACCGATGCCGTCATTGGCGTCGAAGTGAATCGGGCATCCGTGCCGTCGGAATATCGCAATTTCGTCGACAACAACCGCCAGCCGATCGAGCAGACCACCTCGCTGTCAGAGCTGAATCTGACCGGCAACGTCCGGTTCGCGATCGTGCCGCGCGGCCGCGAGATTGGCCGATTCGCGTGGATACCGCGAGCGGTTGTGCCCTACGTCGGCGCTGGCGGCGGGATGCTCTGGTATCGATTCGAGCAGACCGGCGATTTCGTCGACGCGCTTGACCCGCGGCGCGCCATATTCACCGACGTATTCAGGGCCATTGGGTGGACGCCAAGCGCGCAGGTGTTCGGCGGTGTCGATGTCAGGCTGCACGGGCGGTGGTTCCTGACCCTCGACGGGCGCTATCTGTGGGCGGCCGGGGCCCTCGGCAACGACTTCGAGGGCTTCGATCCGATCGACCTTGCGGGCTTCCGCGCCGGCGCAGGGATTAACATTCTCTTCTGAGGCATGACCATGACGCTGGCACAAACTCCCAACCCCCAATCCCCAATTTCCAAACTCCGGTTGGGAGTTGGGTGTTGGGCGTTGGCCGTTCTGCTTGGCATCAGCACCGCCGTTGGCGCGCAGCAGCTGGATGCGCGCTGGGCTCCGTTTGCCGGCTGCTGGGAGCTGGTCGATGGCGGCGCCACGTCCTGCGTGGCCCCGTCAACCGCGGGTGCGGTCACGCTGACGACGATGGTGGACGGCAAGTCGGTGCTCGAACAGACGATCGTCGCCGACGGCGCGGATCACGCGCTCACGGAGCCGGACTGCACCGGGTCGCAGCGCCACGAGTGGTCCCGCGATGGGCGGAAGCTGTTTGGACGCGCCGAGCTGAGGTGCGCGAGTCAGCCGGTTCGCACCGTGACCGCGCTCTCACTCATGACCGCCGACAACAGCTGGCTCGACGTGCAGGCGATCGAGATCGCCGGCAGCACCAGCCTGCGGCTGCGGAAGTACCGCCGCGCGGGCGGCAATGTCCCGCGCCAGCCGGCGTCGATTGCGCCATACCTCGGCGCAGCAACGTTCACAGTTGATGATGTCAGGGAAGCACACGCCAAAGTGTCAGCGCCAGTGCTCGAGGCGGCGCTGGCGGAAACCGGCGCCCGGTTCGCGTTGAGCGCGCGCGATCTCATCGCGCTGGATGATGCCGGCGTACCGGGCAATGTCATCGATCTCATGATTGCCGCGTCGTACCCCCAGAAGTTCCAGGTGGAACGCCGCGCGGCGGCCCGCGTCGACGCGTATCCGCCGGCGTTCGGGCCGGCCTCGTTCGGAGGCTACTGGGGCCTCGGCTACCCCTACTTCTATTCGTATCCCGGCTATGACATGTACTACCGGGACTACTACTCCCCGTACGGCTACGCCTATCCTGGTTCCTACTACTACTATCCTGGTCCGAGTGTGGTCGTCGATGATGACGGTGACGCGCCGGATGGCGGCGGTCGCGTGGTCAACGGCGTCGGCTACACCCGCGTACGGCCGCGCGAGGCGGCGACGACATCCGAGAGCGGAGCCAGTTCGACCGGATCGTCGAGCGATCGCGGGTCGTCGACTGGACGCGGGGCGATGACCTCCTCGGGCGCCACGCAGTCGAGCGGCGGCAGCTCGTCATCGGGCAGCTCCTCGTCGGGAGGCGGCGGTGCCTCGGGCGGTTCAGGTGATTCAGGCGGCGGTCGTACCGCCGAGCCTCGATAACACCTTTCAACCACGACGGTCACGACGACCACGAACGTTCTTACTGAGGTCGTGATCGTCGTGCGCGTCGTGGTTAAGTTCTTGCACCGATCGGGATCATGAGCTCAACCGGGCTGTCCTCACGCGTTGCCGCCGCGCTGGCCTACAGCGGCTGGTGGGTGACCGGCGGGATCTTCTGGTGGCTCGAGCAGCGCGATCGTGTCGTCCGCTTTCACGCGGCGCAGGCGATCGTCGTCTTCGGCCTGATAGCGGCGCTGATCGTCCTTTTCGCCGCGGTCGCCACGATCTCGCTCTCATTCCTGCCGTCGATGTTCGGATTCTTCGCGGGCGCGGCTGCGCTGACGTGGATGGCGGGCGTCGTGTTGTGGGGAATCGCGATGTGGAAAGCCGCCCGCGGCGACGACTGGAGGATACCCGTCGCCGCCGACTGGGCCGATCGCCTGAGCGCCGCGTCTACAGCTTCGGCTGCAGCGTTGCCTTGATCTCGCCGTTGGCGTGCGAGAAGTTGTACTGGTTGCGGTTCATCGCCGGGTTGCTGGGCGTCTCGAGAGTGATGGTGATCACCTCGCCCGGCTGCAGCGGCCGCGGATGGCGATAGTTGTCGCCCGTCACCGGGTTGCCCGCCTTGTCGTACCAGAACTCGTCGACCTTCAGGCCGGCGATCGCGCCGGTCGCCATGTTCTTCACCTGAATCGTCGTAATGATGAACGGCTTGCCGCCGATCGTGCCGCGTTTGACGACTGGCTTGGTGTAGCCAAGCTGCGCCACGCCGCGTACCGGCGCCGCGAGGCGCGGCTTGGCGGCGGGCGCCTGTGCCGCCGGAGCGGCTGCGGCGGGCTTCGGGGCCTGGGCGGCCGCGCTCGACACGAGCATCGCGACGCCGGCGAGCGCCGCCAGCAATAGCTTCTGAAGTTTCATTGAAGGAGTCCTCCAGACGGGGCGAGGAAATGTCCCGTCAACGGCGATTATAGATTACATCTCTCCGTTCCAGTCCTCGGGCTCCGGATTGGCGGCCTTGAAGATCTCGAGATGCCACTTGCCGCCGCCCCACGGTTCGATCACCTCGGTGGCGACAACGTCGACCAGGATCTCCCCGAACGTGCGCCCTTCGGGATCGCCTTCGAGGTGATACGCCTCCTCGTCCCACCCGAAGTTCGGATAGAGCACCATCGTCAGGAACAGGTCGTAGCCGTCGTCGACGACGATGATCTGGCCGCAGGGACGCTTGATGGTGGAGTGATAGACGAGGTACTTCTCGGCGCTGTGCGCGCGGATGTAGCGCTTCAGCGCGAACTCACGCGCGACGATCTCCTCGACCGCGATCTTCTTCTCCCAGCAGTCGCGGCAGTACCGCTCCTCGCCGCGCGGCTCGGACACCTCCTTGGCGCCGCAGAGCGCACACTTCGTCTTGGCGAGAGCGGACTTACGTGCCATTGACGCGATCTTAAACCACGAAGGGCTCGAAGATCTCTCGAAGAGCACGAAGCACCTTTTGTAGGCGTTTCGTGACCTTCGTCATCTTCGCGTCGTCGTGGTTTATTTTGCGACCGGCTGCTGGAGCGCGGGCACGTACATCTCCCGCACGTACTGCTTGACCATGCGCCGCGTGCTGAAACGCGGCAGCACGGTGCGGATCGACTGCTTGACCACCTGGAGCCAGCGGCGCGGGATCCCCTGGTCATCGCGATCGTAGAACGCGGGCACCAGCTGCTGCTCGATCAGGGCATAGATCGCCTGGACGTCGGCCCAGTCCTGCGCGCCGTGATCGTTCGGATCGGCCTGTGCGTCGATCAGCCAGCCGTTGTCGCCGGTGTAGCCCTCGGCCCACCAGCCGTCGCCGATCGACAGGTGCGGCGCGCCGTTGATCGCGGCCTTCATGCCGCTGGTGCCGCTGGCCTCGAGCGGCTTGCGCGGGTTGTTCATCCAGACGTCGCACCCCTGCACGAGGAAATGGGCGACGTGCAGGTCGTAGTCCTCGACAAAAGCGATGCGCCCCCCGAATTTCGGATCGAGCGCACGGCGGTAGATCCGCTGGAGATGATTCTTGCCGACGTCGTCGGCCGGATGTGCCTTGCCTGCGAACACGAACTGCACCGCCCGGCCCGGCTTGTTGAGAATGGCGGCGAGGCGATCGGCGTCGGTGAAAATCAGCTCCGGCCGCTTGTAGCCGGTGAAACGCCGCGCGAAGCCGATCGTCAGGGTGTTGTGGTCGAACATCGTGCCGGCCGCGACGATCCGCGCCGCGGCAATCCCCTCGGTCGTCCAGCGCTGACGTGCCCGCTCGCGGATGAAATTGTAGAGGAACTCTCGCAGCGATCGCCGCGCCGCCCACAGCTCCTCGTCAGGAATCCCCAGCACCCCGTCGCAGAACGCCGGGTCGTCGTGACGCTCCATCCAGTCCGATCCGAGGTGCCGCTCGAGGACGGCGGCGAGCTCCGCCGACATCCAGGTCGGTACGTGGACGCCGTTGGTGAGCGCCTTGACCGGAAGGCGGTCGGCCGGCGTGTCGGGCCAGATCGATTGCCACATCTGACGGGTGACGTGGCCGTGCATCTGGCTGACGCCGTTGACCGCGCCGGCAGTGCGCATCGCCAGCGCCGTCATATTGAAGAGGGGACCGCCGCCGCTGTCGTAGTGGGCGAGCTCGAAGAACTTCTCGCGGTAGTCGCCGAGGTCTCCCCACGCGCCGGAGAGATGCGTCTCTACCAGCTGGAACGGAAACGCGTCGTGGCCCGCCGCTACCGGCGTGTGGGTCGTGAACACCGTCGTCCGGCGCACATCGTCGAGCGCTGCCTCGAAGCTGGCGCCGCGCTCGCACAGGTCGCGAATGCGCTGCAGCA
>Ga0075421_100002451_pt1 | contig 22209 bp, 17 predicted proteins | sample SoiMetdeltSBSDD5_FD_75292 | JGI IMG/M metagenome (GOLD analysis project Ga0075421, IMG submission 75292) | Bulk soil microbial communities from a Populus tree surrounding site in Tennessee, USA - Soil MetaG P. deltoides SBSDD5 | ecosystem: Environmental > Terrestrial > Soil > Tree plantation...
TTTATTGCTCGCGGGGCCCCACCCCCGCTCGCGGTTTCGCCGCCTGGGCAGGACCGCTTCGAACCGACTTGATGAGCTGGCGAATCTTCACGCGCCGATGGATCGCGCGCTTCCGGTTGATCTGGTAGCGGGACTTGTCTCCGTTTCGTGCCGACATAGCAGCCTCCATCTCGAATTATTAACTATTGTCAGGGACTTGTCCGCTTCCATTACGGCGCGTGGGGCCCCACCCTCACGCGCTCTCGCTCCGCGCTTTCGCGCGTCGCTCGGGCCGCAGGCGCTTTGCGATATAATGACCATTTGGTCATTTTACTGAATGCACGGTCATCGTAAGCCCACCAGAACCGACGTCATTACCGAGTATCGCCGCGACGCATTGCTCCAGGCTGCCACCCGCGTATTCGGCAAATACGGGTTCGATGGCGCGACGATGGAGCACATTGCGCGGGAAGCGGACGTCGCGAAGGGCACGACCTATCTGTATTACCGATCCAAGCAGGCCATCTACGACGCGGCACTCAGCCGCGGCCTGGCCGAGCTTGATCAGCGGACGCACGCCGCCATCGACCGGGCACCCAATCTGCATGACGCGATTGCGGCCTTCGTGACCGCGCGAGCGGAGTACTTCCTGGAGCACCGCGACTTCTTCCGGATGTATGTCGCGGCCATTTCTCGCCAGATCACCAGCGTCAAACCGCGGGCGTCGGAATTCCAGGCGATGGTCGATCGACAGACCCGCCGGCTCGAGGACGCCATTGCCCGTGGTGTGTCACGCGGCGAAATTCGCCAGGTCGAGCCGGCCGCCGCGACGTTGGCGATCTTCGATCTCACCCGCGGCCTGGTCGCACGCGCCATCGTCGCGACGAAGGCGTTCGACGTCGCGAGCGAGGTTGCATTCGTGACTTCGCTCGTGTGGACAGGCCTGCAAAAGGCAAAAGGTAAAAGGGAAAAGGCAAAAGGCAAAAGGCAAAAAGGCGAAGCGAGAGCGTGAGAAGAGCTGACAAGACAGAAGGCGTAACGAAGATGCGTAGACGTATTGCGTGGACCGTGGCGGCGTTGCTCACTGTGGCAGCACCGGTGAGCGCGCAGACCGGAGAGGGACAGGCAAGTAGCAGCAGTCCATTCTTCGGCAGCGCGACCCAGGGCACCGCCAGCGCGACACCGATCAATCTCTCGGTCAAAGAGGCGGTCGAACGTGCGTTGCAGTTCAATCTCGGCCTCCTGCTCCAGGAAGAAGAGGCGAGGAACGCGCACGGCGCGCGTTGGCGGGCGCTCGCGGGTCTGCTGCCTGACATCTCGACCGGGATCACCACCAGCCGCCAGATCATCAACCTCGAAGCTTACGGGTTTCAAGCCGATCCCTCGGTCATTGGTCCGTTCAATGTCTTCGATGCGCGCGTGTATGCATCGCAGCCGGTGTTTGATCTTCGCGCGCTGAACGACGCCCGCGCGGCGTCGGCAAACGAGCGCGCGGAAAGACTCGGGATCCGCACCGCACGCGATCTCGTCACGTTGGTCGCGGTCAACTTGTATCTGGAAGCCGTCACCGCCGCCAGCCGTGTCGAAGCCGCGCACGCGCAGCAGGCAACCGCCGAGGCACTCTCGACCCAGGCCACGGATATGAAGCAGGCCGGCGTGGTCGCGGGCATCGACGCCCTTCGCGCTCAAGTGCAGGTGCAGAATCAGCGGCGTCGGACGATCCGCGCGGAGAGCGATTTCGAGAAGGCAAAACTGCAGCTCGCACGCGCGACTGGTCTTCCTCCCGGTCAGGCGTTCACGCTCACCGACAAGATCCCCTACGCGCCGCTCGCCGACATCACGCTCGACACGGCGCTGAAAACGGCGTTCGAGTCGCGCGCGGACTATCTCGCGGCGCGTGAGCGGCTCACCGCCGCTCAAGCGTCGCGCCGCGCCGCCGCCAGCGATCACATTCCAACTGTGCATCTCGACGCCGACTACGGTGCCCTTGGCCAGACCGTCTCCGGATCGCACGAGACCTACCGTGTGGCAGCGACCGTGAGACTTCCCATTTTCGATGCCGGCCGTTCGACGGCGCGCCGGATCGAGACGGCGTCGGACGTTCGGCGGCGGCAGGCGGAGCTGGACGATCTGCGTGGACGCGTGGAGTACGACGTGCGCACGTCGCTGCTGGATGTTCGCGCCGCGGCGCAGCAGCTCGAAGCCGCGCAGGCCAACGTCACGCTCGCGGGGCAGGAACTTGAACAGGCGCGCGACCGTTTCGCCGCGGGTGTCGCGGGAAACATCGAAGTCACGCAGGCACAGGAATCAGTGGCGATTGCATCCGAGAGCTACATCGATGCGCTCTACGCTCACAACCTCGCAAAGGCGTCACTCGCGCGCGCGGTCGGGACGGCGGAGCAATCGGTGAAGGCGTTTGTCGAAGGAATGAAATAGATGGACCCGACAGTCGAGAACAAGACCAACACAGACAAAGCATCGACAGCCGGACGGTTCGCCGGGCGCGGCCGTTGGCTTGCCCTCGCGGCGGTCCTCATCGTCGGTGCGGTGCTGATTTATCTCTGGGTCACTGCCGGCCGGGTGTCGACCGACGATGCGCAGGTTGATGGACACATTACGCAGGTTGCCGCGCGCGTCGGCGGAACGGTGACGAAGGTCAACGTCAAGGAAAACCAGTACGTCGAGGCCGGCACCGTACTCGTCGAACTCGATTTACGGGATTATCAGGTCGCGGTCGATCGCGCGCGTGCGGAACTTGCCGACGCCGAAGCCAACGCCTCCGGTGCGGCCACCGGCATTCCGTTGACGCAGGTATCGACAGAGTCGAACGTGCGCACGGCAACCGGCGGCGTCGAGGAAGCGCAGGCCGGCGTCGCCGTCGCGGATCGCCAGGTCGAAGCGGCGCGCGCGCAGCTGGTCGCGGCGCAGGCCCGTCAGCGCGAGAAGGAAGCGACCGCGGCGAAGGCGGCCAAAGATGTCGAACGACTGAAGGGGCTCGCCGCGAAGGAAGAGATCGCCCAGCAGCAGTATGACGCCGCGATCTCGTCCTCCGAGTCGGCGCGGGCATCAGCCGATGCCGCGCGATCCGACGTCAGCGCGGCGGAGGTTGCCATCTCGGTTGCCGAGCAGCGCGCGCGGCAGACGCGTGGAACGGCCGCGCAGGCGCAGGCCGCGCTGCACGCGTCGCAAACCGGACCCGAACAGCTGCGCGTCACGAAAGCGCGCGCTGACGTGGCCAACGCACGCGTGCAGCAAATGACGGCTGCACTCGCGCAAGCGGAGCTGAATCTGCAGCGTACGAAGATCACGGCGCCGTCCGGCGGAGTGGTCAGCCGAAAAACGGTGGAGCCCGGTCAAGTCATCCAAGCCGGGCAACCACTCTTCGCGCTGGTCTCGCTCGGCGACGTGTGGGTCACGGCAAACTACAAGGAAACGCAGCTCAAGCGCGTCCAGGCTGGTCAGCGCGCGACGATCGCAGTCGATGGACTGGACCGCGTGTTCGATGGACATGTCGACAGCATCGCGGCCGCGACCGGGGCGAAGTTCAGCCTGCTGCCGCCTGAGAACGCCACCGGAAACTATGTCAAGGTCGTGCAACGCGTGCCGGTGAAGATCGTGTTCGAACCCGGGCAGGATCCGGATCATCGGCTGCGACCCGGCATGTCGGTGACGCCGACGATCGACACCAACTCGTCGCGATGACGGCAGATACCGAACATCCGCAGGTCAACCCGTGGATCGTCGCGATTGCGGTCATGTTCGCGACGTTCATGGAAGTGCTCGACACAACCGTCGTCAACGTGTCGCTGCCGCACATCGCCGGCAATCTGTCGGCGTCGATTGATGAATCGACCTGGGTGCTGACCTCGTACCTCGTCGCGAATGCGATCATCCTTCCGCTCACTGGCTGGCTCGCACGACATTTCGGGCGGAAGCGACTGCTGATGGCGTCGGTCGCCGGCTTCACCATTTCGTCGCTCCTGTGCGGCATCGCGCCTAACCTGCCCTTGCTTGTCGCATTCCGCATCCTGCAGGGAGCCACCGGCGGTGCGATGCAACCGCTGTCGCAGGCCGTTCTCCTCGAAGCATTTCCTCCGCACGAACGCGGAAAGGCGATGGGCTTCTGGGGTCTCGGCATCGTCGTCGCGCCGATTCTCGGACCCGTGCTCGGTGGATGGCTGACCGACACGTACAGCTGGCGATGGGTGTTCTACATCAATCTTCCGGTTGGCATCGCATCGCTGATCATGACCAAGCTCTACGTTTTCGATCCGGCCTATCTTCGCAAGGACACGGACAAGATCGATTACTGGGGCATCGGGCTGCTGGCGCTATGGGTCGGCACCCTGCAACTTGCCCTCGATCTCGGTCAGGAACGCGACTGGTTCTCATCTGCTTTCATCACCACGCTCGTCGTGCTGTCAGGCGGCGGCCTCATCGCATTCCTCGTTCGCGAGTGGATCACGCCAGAACCGGTCGTCGATCTGCACGTGTTCAAGGTGCGCACGTACAGCACTGGCGTGTTCCTGATGACGACGCTTGGCTTCGTGCTGTACGGCAGTCTCGTGTTATTGCCGATCATGCTGCAGACCCTGCTCGGTTATCCATCGCTCCAGGCCGGCATCGCCATGGCGCCGCGCGGTTTGGGATCGTTCATCGGCATGCCGTTGGTCGGCGCGATGATCGGAAAGATCGATCCGAGAAAGATGGTCGCGTTCGGCCTGGTCGCCGGTGCGTTCACGCTCTTCTGGCTCGCGCGGCTGAACCTGCAGGCTGGTTACTGGGACATCTTCTGGCCACAGTTCTTCCAGGGTCTCGGACTTTCAGCCCTGTTCGTTCCACTCACCACGATCAGCATGGATCCAATTCCACGCGAGCGGATGGGCAACGCCACGAGTCTCTTCAATCTGATGCGCAATCTCGGCGGAAGCATTGGCATTGCGACAACCGGGACGCTCCTCGCGCGCAAGCAGCAGGAATACGTCAACGTCATGGGCGCGCACGTAACGCCCTTTTCGCAGACCGCTCAGAACGCGCTCGAGGCGGCCCGGCAGGGCTTCCTGGCGGCCGGCGCTGACGCGGCCACGGCGACACAGCGTGCATATGCTGCGGTTTTTGGCACTGTCCAGCGGCACGCCGCGATGGTCGCCTTTGTCGATCTTTTCCGGCTGCTCGGCGTGATCTTTCTGCTATTACTGCCGCTCGTGATGCTGATGCGGCGGCCACGAAGCAAGGCCGCGGCACCAGCACACTAGTCAGTCGCGCCGTCTCTCGTCACCAGCGCTTGTCGGCGCGAGGGGGCCGTGGGGCTGTTCGCGGACAGGACCCGCGCCTGACACGGTTTTGAAACCAGTTCTAGTCAGGCCTCTCGCCGTTTAGCAGCAATCTCCAGGCGGTCGTGTACCGGGTGCAACATATTCGGATCGAGGACGGGCACGAGGGACGACAGCTGCACGTTGTCGCGTCCGACGTTGAGCACGCGGGTAATTGCGTTATCGCGAATCAGGTACAACGCCGAATTGCGAAGTGCCGCAAGAGCCAAGTCGCCGGACCGCGCCTCGAGCGACACACGCGCCTGTGTCTGCGCCAGCATCCATGCGATCGCGTCACGCGCCTTCGCAACGGAATCGGAGTAGGCGACCGACAGTCGCACTCGACGATCCTTGCCGCGCTCCTCTTCTCCTGTGGCCACGTAGAAAAAATCGGCGGAGCGAGTCACGAGCGATCCGAGCCTCGCCCACTGTCGTGGATTGTCAACCTGATCGTAGAGGGTAAAGCCGGGCAGCATCGGGGGACTGAGTTTCGGCGGGACAACGGCACTTCCCGGAGGGAACGAGCGATCGAGATCTGCTCGGATCGCCTGGTATCGCTTGACGATCATCGCGTCTAACGCCCTCGCCTGCCCGGCGCAGTCATCCAGGCACCTGGCCGTGACAGTGTCGAGGACGCCGGCGCTCCATTGTTCTGGTTCAAACAGTCTGTGCACGTACCTGAACTGCTTCGGATCGTCGATGAACGCTCCCAGCTCCATACCCTCGGCGAGATCGAACAGGTGCTCTTCGTCGACGCGTGTCGGGTCCTCATCGGCGTCGATCTTGAGACACGCATCGTGAATCAACAGAGCGTTGTCCGACGCACGTTGACGTGCGACGAACTCGTGGTACCCAAACCAATGCGTCTCGGGGTTCTTATCCGATTCTCCGATCAGGACGATGCGATTCGTCCGAAGCATGAAGTCATCCTCGTGAGTGATGCGCCTTTGTTGAACATCGCAGCCGAGAGCATTCGCGAACGTCGCCAGCGCCGATGCACAATCCGAGCAATTCACCTGTGTGGTGTTCCCGGACGCGGGATTGCCGTCAAGCAAATCGAGAAACGCAGTGAGGAAAAACACCGGCGCGGGAAACTCCTGCGTGTAGTCCGACTTGTCGACTTCCAGATACTGAAGCGGCACAGTCGGGCGGCGCCCCTGCTCGTACAACCCTGCCTCGAGCTTGCGCACGAGTTTTTTTGCGGCGCCAGCAAGGCCGGTAGAAGTCAGTTTCACCCCGTCGCCCCACGCACAGGCCCAGGTGAGAACGCGAATCCATGGCCACAGACGCTGATCCGCCGCCGACACACCCTGCGTCCATGGAGCGTCCGGCACATCGAGCGTCACAAAGACGACGTGGTCAGTTCGAACGAAATCGATCCACGAATTGGCGCCGACGATCTGGAACTGCCATTGCCAGCTCACCGGGTAACGACCGGTGCCCCGGTTCCACATCTGCATGTCAGCGAGATTGAACGCGACTCGCCCACCCTGATGCGGGATGGCGGCCTCAACGACGTTTCCGAGCACCTTGTCGTTTTGATCGATCGCTCGTGCGCGAACCAGAACAGGGCCGGAAGGCGGCTGCAGAAACGAAAAGTCAGCTTGGATGGTGATCTGCTGGTTCACCGTTGGGACGAGCGCGTACGCCGCATAACTCGTCTGGGCAGCGCCGCGGATCCAGTCCGGAGCCGTCGTCGCATCATCGATCCGAATGCTCAAGGCGTCGGTCTGCGCCGCGCCACTGGCGTGGTCGAACACAATCCGATCGAGCTGGATGATCATCACTTCTCCGCTCTCGAGATTCGCTTCAGCGTGGCGCGCGCCGCAGGACGCGCGTGTTCAGCCGCACGTCCAGCGGGCGAAAGCCGGCCGGTCGTGACGCCGATACCATCCCCGCCGGCCGCGTGCCGACTCCAGCGGCGTACAACACGGATTCGGACACGCCGTCGAGCCCGAGATCCTGTTCGATGCGCGAATCCGCAAGCGCCATGGAACAGAAAGGTGCAAGACCAAGCGAGGTGGCGACAAGGCAGAACGTCTGACACTGGTGGCCGGCCTCGATCAGGAGCGCCCGATAGGCGCGCGCGTACGTGTATTTCCAGAGATACCGCGCCGAGACCGCGGTAAAGAAAACGAGGACCGCTGCTCCTTCATACCAGAACTGCGTCGGCAGGTAGCGCTGGACGCGAACGCGACGCGCATGCCTGGTCAGCAGATTCATCCGGTGACGGCTGCCGTCGTAATGATAAAGACCGGCGGGTAGACCGTCGACGCGGCGGGCACAGACATAGAGCTCGATTGGGTGTCGTGCGCCACCCGACGGCGAGGTCTTGAGCGGCAGGTCGCCTTGACCGCGGAGCGAGACCCACTGCTGGATGCCGCCGGTCAGCCCGAGGAGAGCCGCCAGGTCGTCCAACGTCACCGACTGTTTGGCAAATTGCCGCCAGGTGCGCCGCTCCAACAAGACACGCGCAAACTCGCCGTCGCTGCGGACGCGCGGCAACTGGTAGCGCCGTGCACCCGGGTAGCGTTTGACGGGCGCCGGCGGCGGGGTCGTTCGCGCCTTTCGTCTGAGTGCTCTCGCGGTTTCGAGGGGATCGATGAAGCGCACGTCTCGCGTGGACATGTGGAAGAACCCGGCAGCAGGGTTCCATGGCTGCCACATGTCCATCGCTGATGGGCGCCGGGTCGTGCGACCGGATCGCTGCAGCAGCGTCGCGTCCTCGAGATGGCCGAGAACACGCCTGACATCCGAAACAGACAATCCGGGTAGCTCCGCCACGCTGGCGGGCTGCCAATCGTCGAACAGATCCAGGAGTTCAAACGCCGACGGAGGCACGAGCACCACCACACCCGTCTCGTAGTTGCGAACGGCAAGTGCGCCGTCCCGCCAGTAGCTGACCAGATGGGGGGAGCGCCGGAACCGCACGGATCGCTGGTGGGTCATCCTTCCGTCCGCGTCGCGCGAAACCGGCTGACTAGCTACCGATGTCGATCAGCAGCGTCTGTCCGCAATCGATGGCTGCGACAAACGTTTTCAGCTTCTTCCGCAGCGACTTCGCCTTCCTCGTGTTCGCTCCGTCCATCTTTTTCAACACTCGCCTCACCTCTCGGTGGATCGCCGTTACCTTAACCTTCGTTGGTTTCTTTTTTGCCATGCGTTTCCTCCTCATCGGCTTCTAGCCGTCTCAGCGCAGCCGGCTCAGCTTAGTGTCGTCATCCGAACGAGTCAATGAACGGCGCATCGCGCGTCCGGTTACAGACTGGTTCAGCTACCGTGGTGCCGCTTCAAGCCCGCCTATCTCCCGAAGCAGATTCTGAAATTCGGGAGTCGTTCGGAGCGAGTCCACGCGGGGGTCCACGCGCATCCACAGGACTCTCGATGATCGTTGCTGCACAGCCCTCGCGAGACTTGCGATCGCTTCCTGCCGGCGACCCAGGGCAGCCTCGATGTAGGCCTCCCCGAGCGAAGCTCCAACACCGTCTAAGCCAGCCGCTGTGATGCGTGAAAGGATCGATTCCGCTTCGCCGGTTCGCCCCGCAGCCGCCAGAATGCGGCCGAGTTCCGCCAGCGCCGCGGGATCTTTCGTCAGGTCGTAACTTCGCTGAATTTCGGCGATCGCTCCATCGCCACGGCCGAGACCAGACAACGCGCGTGCGCGCATGACATGTGCTATCGGCAGGTTGGGATCCAGCGATAATGCTTCGGAGGCTTTATCGAGTGCCTGCTGGTAACGCTTCTGGTAATACAACGCGACGGCTACCTCGATCTTCATGCCCGCTGACAGTGGATCCGCAAGCTCTCCGCGTCGCGCCTGTCTCTCCGCATCGTCGAGCAGTCCGGCGGCGTTCAGAAATTGCGCGTATTGGCCGCGAGCAAAGCTGGAGCTGCCATTGGCGTCGATCGCCTGGCGATAGTGCGCATCGGCCTCAACCCACTTCCAGTCGAACTTGAAGAGAACATCGGCGAGCGAGACGTGTGCCTCGAACGCATCGGGATCGCGGCTTAGCGCCTCGTTGGCGGCGCGGGTCGCGAGCGACGCTGCCTCGGCAGACGTCAACACACCGGTGTTCTCCAACATCGTGTAGCAGCGAGCCAGAGTCGCCCACGCCAGCGCGAAGTTGGGATCGAGTTCTACCGCGCGTTCGAGAAGCGTGCGAGCTTCTTTCAGCCGATCCCGGTTGCGGCTGTCCATCAAGTATCGGCCGCGTAACAACCACTCCTGGGCTTGGGGCTTCGCATCGAGCGTCTGATTCACGCTGCGCTGGGTTCGCTCAGTGAATACGGCACGCAACTCGTTCGCGATCGTCCGCGCCATTTCGGCCTGCAATCGGAACGTGTCGGTCGTCTCGCGCTCGTACGAGTTGCCCCACAGTCGCACGTCTGTGCCGGCATGGATGATCTGCACTGTCACGCGAACTCGCTCGCCGTCACGGGTCACAGAACCTTCGACGATCGCGTCCACGTTGAGAGCGGCGGCAATCTGCGCCAGAGGCTTGTTCACGCCTTTGAAGCTCATCGCGGACGTCCGGGAAATCACGCGCAGCGACGAGATCGACGACAGCCTATTCGTCAGCAAATCAGTCACGCCGTCGACGAAGTACTCCTGCGCAGGATCGCCCGAATTGTTGGTGAAGGGCAGAACTGCCAGCGATTGCAGGCCCGCTGCGGAGGTGGGCGGCCGAATCGAGTTCGAAGAGTCCAGGAACAGCCACGCAGCAATCCCGGCGGCCACGAGCGCCGCCACCGCCGCCAACCAGGCGATCACGCGGCGCCAGCGAGGCTCGTCGACCTGCGTTCCCCGCCTCGTAGAGCCTGTCTGTACTTCATCACGAACGACAAAGTGGGCGAGCGCGCTTTCGAGCTCGCCAGCCGTTCGGTAGCGCTCGCGCAGATCCGGATGCATCGCCCGCTCGACGATTTGCACGAACTCTGTCGGGAGGTCGGGCCTGACGTCCCGAAGCCGCTTGCGCTGCCCGAGTCTGTGAGCAACTTCCGCGCCCGACAGACTGTCGGCGGCAATCGGATACGACCCGGTCACGATGTGATAGAGAAGTACGCCGAGTGAATAGATGTCGCTTTGCGCCGTCGATTCCGGCCGATCCAACTGCTCGGGCGCGATGTAGAGCGGCGTGCCGACGATTTTCAGTCGGCTGGCACCAGCGCTTTCTACCCCGGCGCCGAAATCCATCAGGACGATGCGGCCCCCCTCTTCGCGCATGACGTTCTGGGCCTTGACATCACGGTGCAGAAGGCCCGCGCCGTGAACCGTGGCTAGCGCCCGCGTGAGATCGAGTGCCACCAGCGCCGCTTCGCGCGCGCCGAATGTTCCCTGAGTGCGCACAATTTCGCTGAGCGTGCGCCCGCGGATCAGTTCCATCCACAGTCCGACTTCGCCGTTGTGACGATCGGCACCGTAGATCGAAACGATGTTAGGGTGTCGGACGCGGGCCAGCAGGCTGGCTTCCGCGATCACTGCCTCTCCGATGCCGGTGTCTCGTGCCAGGACCTTGAGCGCGACCTCGCTGGCCAGGCGGGGATCCCAGGCGCGAAAGACCACGCCGAAGCCGCCGGTTCCAAGGATGCCTTTGATCTGAAGATGTCCCCAAGTGCTGCGTGGCTCGGCCGTCGTCGTGGTGATGTCGGCCTGGGGAAGTCCGGTTCCGGGGCTGGCGCCCTGTCGGCGGTGCAGCGTGTGCAGGCGCTCGAGCACCCGGAGCTCGGCAACAAGGCGCCGATCTTCAGGTGTCAGGTCCGCGGCGTCGGTGGACGACCAGTCGATCGGCAAGCCGTCGGCGATCGCCTCGACAAGCGACACGAGAACCGGGTTAGCCTCGAGCATCCCGCATTTCCTCCGCGAGCCGCAACAGCGCGCGTCGCACGGCCATGCGTGCCGCGGCTGGCGACGGTTTGCCGAGCGCGGCGGCCAGTTCGCCGTAGTCGTAACCCATTTCGATACGGCCGATGATCGCCTCCTGGTCTGCAGCTGACAGCGCTGACAATCCGGCGTCGTACCGGGCCCGCGCCTCGGCGCCGATCGCCTCATCGAGCGGGCTTTCCCCCTCGAACGTCATGTCCTCGTCAATCGGGACGATGCCCGGCTGCCGCTGCGCCCGACGCACCAGGTCCCGGATCCGGTTCAAGACTGCCTGACGGAGGTACGCCTGGAGCGCCCCCTCATGGTGCGGTTCGAATCCTTCTAACTTCCCTAACGACCGAATGACCGTATCCTGAACAAGGTCATCGGTGTCGTTCCGTTCGCGGGCCCATGCCGGCAGACGGCCGGTCGCCCATCGCCGCAGCCGAGGCAGATACCGCGCGACTAGCTCATCGCGCGCACGGCCGTCGCCAGCGCGGATCCGCGCCAGGAGTTCCAGTGATGATTCCCCGCTCATTTTGCCGATGTTTGTGGTGGAGTTCGGCAAACATCATAGACCGACGGTCCCTATCGCCCGACTTTCTCTAATCCACACGCTTAAATTAGACGGTGCGGCGGCCCAGAATTCCGGACCCCATCCTTTAGTCCGTATTGTTCCGTGGTCGGTGTGAATCCGTGTTGTTCCGTGGCCTAGTTAATTCCGTGTTTTTTCGTGGCGCGGCGCAATCCTCTAAAGGCCCGCAGCATCTCGTCATACGTGAAATTCGCATTCCGGCCACTCGGGTTTGGCAAGACGTAGATGCGGGCGCCGTGGATGGTCTCGGGGCGAAGGCCGGTCGTAAGTGGAACGGTTCTCACGCGTGGACGCGTGGTCTTGTCGGCGTCCTCCGCGATCAACGGCTGGATGACCCGATACAGGGTCACCCCGACGAGCGCTACGATCTGCGGCCGATGCTTTTTTATCTTTCGGTCGAGAATGTGCCATCCATCGACATATTCCACCGGCTTGAGATCGTCGATCCCGGGGCTCGGCCGTGCGACGAGATTCGTCACGCCAAAGCCCCACTCGAGAAGCCGATGGTCGTCGGCATAACTGATCGGTTCCGGCACCAATCGCGAATCCCACAGCAACTTCCAGAACCGATTTGAATACCCCGCAAAGTGGTGTCCGGTGATTGCCGATCGCACTCCCGGATTGATTCCAACAAAGAGCACTCGAAGATCGCGTCGGATCCGATCGTTGAGCCGTAACGTTGACCACTCGTTGGCGATCTCAGCGCCCTGCCCGGAGCGAGCGCGAGATCTGGCGAGTCGAGGGGGTGGTGGCATACGATTCAGGAATGAACTGGCTATTCAAAGAAGAACCGACCCACTACAGCTATGACGACCTCGTGCGCGATGGGAAGACGTCGTGGACCGGGGTCAGAAATCCTGTCGCTCAAAAGCATCTGCGATCCGTGAAGAAGGGGGACCGCATCTTCTTCTATCACACTGGAGACGAGAAGGCAGTTGTCGGAATTGCCAGGGCCGCGGCTGAATCGTATCCGGATCCGAGTGACACGACAGGCAAGTTCTACGCGGTTGATGTGGTGCCGGTGCGCAAGCTAAAGAATCCCGTGACGCTCGCTTCGGTCAAGGCAGACAAGTCGTTCGCCAGTTTCCCGCTGACTCGCGTTCCGCGCCTGTCGGTCATGCCGGTCAATGACGACGAGTGGGAACGAATCGAGGGGATGAGCAAATAGATTCACCTCTGAACCGACAGATGTTCGAACACGATCGGATACGTGGCATCTAATCCACGTTTGCGCACCATCGGCGTCGTTCGTGGAGGCCGCCTTCCGATATAGAACGGAGTATTTGGCTCGCCGGCCTCCCGTGAGGTGGTTGTCAGACAGATGTCCTGCACGAGGCCCTGGTCGAGCAAGGCCGATGCTGTGGTTCGACCTCCTACCGCCGATATCCGTCCGATCCCATGTTCTCGCTTCAGGCACTCGAGCGGTTGACGCAGGTCGTCACCCGTCATCGGTACCACCTTGACCCACGATCGCCCTGAAATACCTTGCTCGAGCGCGCGGCATCCCGCTGGAGTTGCCAGGACGTAGACCGGGGCGTCGGGCACGTTGAAGACCCTGCTCATCTCCGGGTTGATACAGCCTCGGCCCGTCACGACGATTTGTGCGGGATGCCGCGGCAGACCCAGCTCTCGTCGAAGCGCCACGAGCTCGGGATGCCAGACGGAAAAGAACGTGTTCTGATCGTCGGCGGTCTTTGCGCCGGCGAGCACGGCGTCAACGGCTACTCTGGAGAGCCCTTCGTAGATGAGATGTTTGTCCAGCGGTCCGCCGCCAAGTTCGTCTGGATTATCCGTGGCCGTGTTGCCATCTTTGGATTGCACGAAGACGAGCGATACGAACGGACTCGATGCGCCGCACAACGGAAGATGAAACACCCCATCGTAGTATTCGCGAGTCCAGCCGTTACCAATCGATTGGGTCGCAAATGTGCCGGAATGATCCTCGATGGTCTTCAGCGGCAGCAGCCGCGCCGAGATTGCCTCGCGTGTCTTGCGCTCACTGAATTCGCGAAAACTTTCCACCGACAATCCGTCTTAGTCCTGGTTCATCCGTGTTCTTCCGTGTTTTTCCGTGTTCTTCCGTGGCTCGTGTTCTTCCGTGGGTTAGTTCCCGGGCTTCATGAGCAGAAATCCGAGCGGCGGGAGCGTAAGCCGTAGAGATTGATCGTAGCCGTGCGCGGCGATCGCTTCGGTAAAGACTGCGCCTCTGTTCCCGATGTTCGAACCGCCGTACATCGCGGCATCGCTGTTCATCAGTTCGACGTATGCGCCGGCCGCAGGGACGCCAACCAGATAGCCATCGCGAGGAACCGGCGTGAAGTTGAAAATCGCCACGACATAGTCTGCGCTGTCCTTCGCGCGCCGGATGAACGAGACGACGCTGTTCTCGCTGTCGTTGCAATCGATCCATTGAAATCCGCTGAAGTCGAAATCGACTTCGAACAACGAGCGTTCGGATCGGTAGACGCGATTGAGATCCCGCACAAGCAGTCGGATGCCGGCATGCAGCGGCAGCTCCAGCATGTGCCAGTCGAGACTTTCGTCGTAGTTCCACTCACGCCCCTGGCCGAACTCGCAACCCATGAACATCAGCTTCTTCCCAGGGTGCGCGTACATGAACCCGTACAAGCTGCGCAGCGTCGCCGCCTTTTGCCAGTCGTCGCGCGGGATCTTTCCGAACATCGAGCCTTTGCCGTGAACAACCTCGTCGTGCGAGAACGGCAGGATGAAGTTCTCGCTGAACGCGTAGAGCAGCGAGAAGGTCAGGTGCCGATGTTCGTAGCGGCGATAGACCGGATCCTTCCGCACATACTCCAGGATGTCGTTCATCCATCCCATGTTCCACTTGTAGGTGAAACCCAGCCCGCCGACGTAGGTGGGACGGCTGACCGATGGCCACGCCGTTGATTCTTCCGCGACCGTGATCGAGCCTGGTTGCTCCGAGTGCGTGAGCGTGTTCAACTCACGGAGAAACTCGATCGCATCGAGATTCTCGCGTCCACCGAAACGGTTCGGGATCCATTCGCCTGCCTTCCGCGAGTAATCGAGGTAGAGCATCGACGCGACGGCATCGACGCGAAGGCCGTCGACGTGATATTCGTGCAGCCAGAAAAGCGCGTTCGCAAGAAGAAAATTGCGGACCTCATTACGGCCGTAGTTGAAGATCAGCGTGCCCCACTCGCGGTGCTCGCCCTGCCGTGGATCCTGATGCTCAAAGAGGGCTGTGCCGTCGAACTGCGCGAGCCCGTGCGCGTCTTTCGGAAAATGACCGGGCACCCAGTCGAGAATGACGCCGATTCCCGCCGCGTGACAGGCGTCGACAAAGGCCTTGAATTCTTCCGGCTTCCCGAAGCGGCTCGTCGGCGCGAAAAAGCCGATCACTTGATAACCCCACGAACCGGAGAACGGATGCTCCATCACGGGGAGCAGCTCGATGTGCGTGTAGCCCATCTCCTTCACGTAGGGAATCAGCCGCTCCGTCAGCTCCAGGTAGGTCAGGTATCGATTGCCTTCTTCGGGAAATCGCGCCCACGACCCGAGGTGCACTTCGTAGGCAGCAAACGGCCGGTGAAACCAGGAGTCGGCCGACTCCCGGCCACGCATCCACTCGTCGTCTTTCCATTGATATTGAGGAGCCGCGACCAGCGATGCATTCAACGGCGGCAGTTCGAATGCAAATCCAAAGGGATCGGACTTCAGGATCACTTCGCCATACCGCGTCAGCAGCTCGAACTTGTATCGCTCGCCGGTTGCGAGGCCGGGTATGAAAATCTCCCACACGCCGCTCGATCCCAGCGATCGCATCGGATGCCGGCGTCCGTCCCATGAGTTGAAGTCGCCCACGACGCTGACGCGTTTCGCATTCGGCGCCCACACGCCGAAATGAACCCCTGCCGCCCCGCCGATCGTCATCGGGTGCGCACCAAGCCTCTCGTAGATGCGCGTGTGTTTGCCTTCGCCGAACAGGTAGAGGTCGTAGTCCGAAAGAACGCGACCGTAACGGTAGGGATCGTCGATTTCTGACGTCACTCCGCCCTGATACGAGACGCGCAGGCGGTAATCAGGAATCTCGGTCAAATCGGGCAGGACGGCTTCGAAGATCCCGGCCGGATGACGCCGAGTCATTTCTATGGATCCGGAGCCATTGCGCGTGACGGTGATCCGTTCAGCCGTCGGGATGACCGTCCGAATTACGACGCCCTTGTTCGGCTCGATATGTGGTCCGAGGACGGCGAACGGATCGGCGTGCCGCGCTTCCGCGATCGCCTGCAGCAGAGGATCTTTTTTCACTGTCGATCTTTGTAATTGGTGAATTGGTGAGTTGGCGAGTTGGTGGATTACGCACCGTTCGCCAATTCACCAATTCACCAATTCACAAATTCACCAATTCGCCAATTGCCAATGTTATAGCGCGGCGAGCAGGCTGGCGCCAGTGCTCGCCAGCGCGACGACGAGAAGCCACGGAGCGACCGCCGAGGCGCGGCTTGCGGGCAGCGCGTTGTGGTGTCCGGAGGCGCCCCAGGTTGAGATTGTCTGAAACGCAACAAAGGTGCATGCGAGCGCGCCAAACGACAGGGCCCACCCCGCACCAAGGAGACCTCGAGGAACCCCGGCACGCATGCCCGGCAGCCAGACGGCAAGTGCGGCGGAAAGCATCCACGACGCGATCGCCATCACTGCCAGCAGCTTCAGTTGACCCAGTGCGCGATCGGCCGCCTGTCGGCGCAGTTCCGCCGCCAGGGCTTCCTCGGCGCGCCGCTGCTCAGCTTCGATCTGCGTGCGCTCGAGATCCATCCGCGCACGATCGCGATCGAATGCCTCCTTGAGCGCGGCGACGACCACGCCTGCCAGCCGCGTCTCCAGGCTGCGGGTCCCCCCGTCGGCGATATCGGTCCCAGGATCGAGTGTCGCGCGGATCCGCCCCGCCGTCCGCGCGAGTCCAGTCACCGTTTCGATCACGCGCAGCCAGTTCGGCATAGGGAGCTTTCTGAAATTGCTGATTGTCGATTACTGAATGCTGATTCTTGTTTTTCTCTACGTCAATCAGCAATCAGAAATCAGCATTCAGAATTTCAATGATTCGGTATGCTGCGCGGCTGATCAGAAAGTTGCGCGAGTATTGCGTCAATATACGCGCTGACGAGGCCGGGCAGATCGTCGGCGGGGCCATTCAGCGTGAAAATCTTCCGGAATCGCGGACCTGAAATCGCGAGGTCCCATCCGCTGCCCGACTGCGATATGAACAGCGATAACCTCCAGCGTTCGAATGCCGGCCTCCAGCGTTTCACGACGGTTTTTACGGCGGTGGTGAGCTGGTTGCGCAGGCCAGCATCACCAAGCTGCGGACAACTAATAGAAACAGACATTACGGCCGTACGTGTTATCAGTTTCCCCTTCGGGATTTCAAGCTAGGCTGTATCCGCATTTACCGCACGAGAGCGCCGCTGCAGCAGGGCGCCGATGTCTTCACCGCGTGTCACGCCGGTCTGAACGAGCAACGGCAGTTCCACAGTAAAGGTCGCCCCCTGATTAACACCGGGACTCGCGGCGTGGATCGATCCGCCATGAAGTTCGACCAGATACTTGGCGATAGAGAGCCCAATTCCAAGTCCCCATGTCGCTCCGCGCGCAGGCGATGGATCAGCTTGCCGGAATCGATCGAACACAAACGGAAGGAAATCGGGTGCGATACCCCGTCCCGTGTCCTGAACGAGGATGCGAACGTGTCCGTCCGCGTGGCTGACGCGCGCGTCGACGGTGCCGCCCGATCCAGTGAACTTGACGGCATTGTGCAGCAGGTTGACGAGGATCTGCTGAACCCGCTGGTGATCGGCTTGAATCTGCGGCAGTGCCGACGCGACGCTCGTTGCGATCTGAACGTGCTTGGCTTCAGCCGTCGGTTTCAGGGATTCCACCGCCGTGAGAAGCACCGCTCCGATGTCCGTTGGTGCGATCTCCAGTCGTGTCGTCCCTAACGCAAGCCTGTTCAGCTCGAGGAGGTCCTCAATCAACTTCGCCTGCATCTCGGCGTTTCGTTGTATGACCTCTATCGCGTGCCGCGAGTCCTTGACGCCCTCCCCTTTCGCGAGCAGGCTCACCCATCCAAGGATCGCGTTCATCGGCGTTCGCAACTCGTGGCTGAGCGTCGCCAGGAATTCATCCTTGATTCGGCCCTGTCGCTCGGCCTCATCGCGTGCCCGCCGCTCGCGCCCCAACGCCTGCTCGAGCGCGCTCGTCCGCTCGGCCACCCTCAACTCGAGTTCCTGGTTCACACGCTGCAGCGCCTCTTGAGCGCTTTGTCGTGCTGTTACCTGCCGTTGCAGTTCTTCGTTGAGACTCGCAAGTGCGCGCGTTTTTCGGTACAACTCGATGAAGACGTTGATCTTCGATCGCAGGATGTCCGCTTTGACCGGCTTGCTCAGGTAATCGACAGCGCCGACTCCGTAGCCGCGAAGAATGTCGTCGTCGTCGACCAGATGTGCCGTCAAAAACAGGATCGGAACGTATTGAGTCCTGCGGCGCTGCTTGACGAGATTCGCCAGCTCGATTCCACTCATTCCCGGCATTCGGATGTCGAGGATCATCGCCGCGAAATCGTGACGCAGCACGGCGAGGAGCGCCTCGTCGGCAGACGCCGCGCGGATAGGCGTACAGCCGGTCGGCTGAAGCATGATCTCCAGCGAATCCAGGTTCCGCCCTTCGTCGTCAACGATGAGGATCTTGACGTCCTCGTTCACGGTTTACTCCTCAAACCTAAAACGAGTCCTTATCTGTACAGCCACACGCGCAGAAGAGACAGTAGTTGCTCAGTATTGACCGGCTTCGCAATGTAGTCCGATGCGCCAGCTTCGAGGCATTTCTCGCGGTCCCCCTTCATCGCCTTCGCCGTAAGCGCCAGGATCGGCAGCGTTCGAAACGCCGGATTCTTTCGAATTTCCTTCATCGTCTCGTACCCGTCCATGCCGGGCATCATGATGTCCATGAGCACGACGCTCAGGTCGGGCGTCTCATCGATCAACTCGATCGCCTGGCGGCCGTTGGTCGCCGTCAGGACCTCCATCTCGTGATTTTCGAGCAGGCTCGTCAACGCAAAAATATTCCGCGCATCGTCGTCGACGATCAGGACGTGGCGGCCGCGCAAGACCGCATCGGACCCGTGCAGTCGCTCGAGCAGCTTGCGTTTCGATTCTGGCAGATCGGCAACGACACGATGGAGAAACAGCGCCGTCTCGTCGAACAATCGCTCTGGCGATTGCACGTCTTTGAGCACGACGCTCTTCGCCACCGTTTTCAGCTGCGCCTCCTCGTGCGAACTCAGCTCTTTTCCGGTGAAAACGACGACCGGCGTATCGCGCAGCTCTGGTTCTGCCTGCATCCGACTGAGCAGATCGAACCCTGTCATATCCGGCAGCCGTAAATCGACAACGCAGCATTCGACCGGTTGCTCCCGCAGGACGTTCAGGGCTTCTTCTCCGCTTCCAACGGCAGCCACCTCGATGTCGTCGTGCATGACCAGATCAATGATTCCTTCGCGTTCGATCTCGTTGTCCTCCACCACCAGCAGTCGCTTCTTGTGAGGCACCACGTACGACTTGATCCGGTCGAAGGCCTGTTCGAGATCCTGCGTCGTGCCCGGCTTCACCAGATAGGAGAAGGCACCGTGCGACAGGCCGTGCTGACGCTCTTCCTCAACCGACAGTATCTGGACGGGGATATGTCGTGTCGCCGGGTCGAGCTTCAAGTTGTTCAGCACCGTCCATCCGAGCATGTCGGGCAGGAAGACGTCGAGCGTGATCGCGGTCGGGACATATTGCCGCGCCAGAGTAAGTGCTGCGGCACCGCGGCTGGTCACGATCCCCTTGAAGCCTTTGTCGCGCGCGAGGCCGAGCAAGACTCTTGCGTAGTGCGGATCGTCGTCGACAATGAGCAGCGATTGATCGCCCTCGACGATGTCGTCGCGATCGTCGAGCACGACCTCTTCGGTCTTGGCGACGGCCAGAACGGGGAGCGTCGTGGGGATCGGTCGCGTCGTACCCGTCCTGATCCGGTCCATTGCTGGAGCCGTCACCGCGCGGGAAGGGCCGATGTAATTGATCGGGAGGTACAGAGTGAACGTGCTGCCCTGGCCTGGCACGCTGACCAGGCGAATCTCACCGCCGAGCAGGGAGGCAAGTTCGCGGCTGATCGCAAGTCCAAGACCAGTGCCGCCGTACTTGCGGCTGGTTCCGGCATCGGCTTGCTGGAACGCTTCGAAAATCAACCGCTGCTTTTCCGGAGCGATCCCGATGCCGGTGTCCGAGACCTCTATCGCGACGGCGGCTGGGGTATAGCGAAGAACCGGATGATCCGGTGACCACCCACTGGTCACCTGCTTGACCCGCATGTTGACCTGCCCCTGAGACGTGAATTTGAACGCGTTCGAAAGCAGGTTTTTCAAAATCTGCTGCAGGCGCTTCGGATCGCTCGAGAACGTTCGCGGCAGCGAATTGTCGATGTCCACCTGGAATGCGAGGTTTTTCGATTCGGCGAGGTGGTGGAACATTCGTCCGACCGTGTCGCGAAGCGATTTGAAGGTGAGCTCTTCCGGCTCGACGGTCACCGTCCCCGATTCGATCTTCGACAGGTCGAGAATGTCGTTAATCAGTGTCAGCAGGTCGGTGCCGGCCGAATGGATGTTCCTTGCGAATTCCACCTGTCTCGCCGCGAGATTGCCGGTCGGGTTGTCGGCCAGCTGCTGCCCGAGAATGAGGATCGAATTCAGCGGTGTGCGGAGCTCGTGCGACATGTTTGCCAGGAACTCCGACTTGTACTTCGACGTGAGCGCCAGCTCGGCAGCCTTTTCCTCCAGCGCGCGGCGTGCCTGCTCGACTTCCTTGTTCTTCCGCTCGACTTCGACGTTCTGTTCCGCGAGCTGCTGCGCCTTGAGCGCAAGCTGCTCGTTGGTCTGCTGAAGTTCACTCTGCCGCGTCTGCAGCTCGATCGTCAGCTGCTGCGACTGCAACAGCAGGTTCTCCGTCCTCATCGTCGCTTCAATCGTGTTGAAGACGACACCGATCGACTGCGTGAGCTGTTCGAGGAACGTGAGATGCGTCGCGGTGAACGGCTGCAGCGACGACAGCTCGATGACCGCCTTCGTTTCACCTTCGAACAGAACCGGCAGCACCACGATGTTCGTGGGGCGCGCCGCGCCAAGACTCGAATGGATGCGCGTGTAACGAGGTGGAACCTTGGTCAGAATGATGCGCTGTTTCTCGAGCGCGCACTGGCCAACCAGCCCTTTGCCCACCTCGATCCTTCGTGTCTGGTCGTCGCCGATCGCGTATCCGGCAAGCAGCGACAGCGATGGCGAGCTGTCGGCCACCTCGCTCAGCATCTGATACACGGTACCCTGCTGGGCATTTACCAGCGGCGCAAGTTCGGTCAGGAGGAGCTTGCCGACGGTGACGAGATCGCGCTGCCCCTGCAGCATGCGCGTGAATTTGGCGACGTTGGTCTTCAGCCAGTCCTGCTCCTGGTTGCGATCCGTGGTCCCGCGCAGGTTGTCGATCATCGTATTGATGTTGTCTTTCAGCTCCGCGACCTCGCCGCGCGCCTCGACCTGAATCGAGCGGGTGAGGTCGCCCTTGGTGACGGCGGTTGCGACTTCTGCGATCGCACGCACCTGGTTGGTCAGATTCGCCGCGAGGAGGTTGACGTTACCGGTGAGGTCCTTCCACGTGCCGGCCGCACCGGGCACGTTCGCCTGGCCGCCAAGGCGGCCTTCGACACCGACTTCGCGCGCAACGTTCGTGACCTGCTCGGCGAATGTCGCGAGCGTGTCGGTCATGTTGTTGATCGTTTCGGCGAGCGCGGCGACTTCTCCCTTCGCTTCGACCGTCAGCTTTTGGCGGAGGTTGCCGTTGGCCACGGCGGTGACGACCTTGACGATGCCGCGGACCTGGTCGGTGAGGTTGGCGGCCATGACGTTGACCGAGTCGGTGAGGTCCTTCCACGTGCCGGCAACGCCCGGCACTTCGGCCTGACCGCCCAGCTTGCCTTCGGTGCCGACTTCGCGCGCGACGCGCGTGACTTCGGCCGCGAACGCGCGAAGCTGGTCGACCATCGTGTTGATCGTGTTCTTGAGTTCGAGGATCTCTCCCTTGACGTCGACCGAGATTTTTCTGGAGAGGTCGCCGCGCGCGACCGCGGTCGTGACTTCGGCGATGTTCCTGACCTGTGCCGTGAGGTTCGCGCCCATGACGTTGACCGAGTCAGTCAGGTCCTTCCACGTGCCGGCGACGCCGGGCACGACGGCCTGAACGCCGAGGCGACCTTCGGTTCCGACTTCGCGCGCCACCCGGGTGACTTCGGACGCGAACGAACGCAGCTGCTCGACCATCGCGTTGATCGCTTCCTTCAACTGCAGGATTTCACCGCGCACGTCGACGGTGATCTTCTTGGAGAGGTCGCCGTTGGCGACCGCG
>Ga0075421_100002454_pt1 | contig 22203 bp, 18 predicted proteins | sample SoiMetdeltSBSDD5_FD_75292 | JGI IMG/M metagenome (GOLD analysis project Ga0075421, IMG submission 75292) | Bulk soil microbial communities from a Populus tree surrounding site in Tennessee, USA - Soil MetaG P. deltoides SBSDD5 | ecosystem: Environmental > Terrestrial > Soil > Tree plantation...
CTTGGGCGCAGGGGGTCGCTGGTTCGAATCCAACCGCCCCGACCACTTTCGAGTTCCGCGGTGACACCGGGATGACGCCGGCAGCAGGTTCGGTTCCTCAATCTTGACCTACACCTTACGTCACCCAGGAGCTCATCACGTCGTTCGAATCCGTTCACCAATTTTGATTTGTGGCGTTCTGCCCGGCCTTCCCAACTCGACCGATGGCGCTCTGTGGCGCGGCCGGTTCGTGTAAGACCTCGCCAAATGGGCGCGCACCAACCCGGCAATGGTCGCCACCCTCCACGACTAGACGCTCCCGCAATCGAGCGTCGAGCGCATTGTCGGGTTTCCCGAGCAGCGGAAGGGATCGAAGACGAGACGACATCGGGTCAGAGTAAACGGCTTTGCGCAGGCAGGATGCTGCGCGAGCCTGAGCCGCGCCTCGGCAACCCTGCGGATGCATCATCCGCTCCGCTGTTTTCGGCGGCCTGCTGCCGTTGGGTTTTGTCGTTTCCCAGCGCGGCGTGCCGCCCCTTTGTCCGACCGCAGCCCCCTCACCCCTCCTTGAGTCCATTCTCTAGCCCATCGAACATTCCGTGAATATCATCAACGTAGGAACCTGCCGACCACCAATCCCATCGTCATCGTCGGGAGACTCGTGCTCGGCGCGCTCGCTCTTGAGTTCATCCGCCCGTTGGTAGAGGCCCTGCATGAAGTCGTAGGTTTCCACTCCGAAGCGCTCACGGACGTACTCGACGTCCGACGCAACCTCTCGCGGCCACGCCGAAGGCGGCCGCGGTGATCACTGCACTTCCCAATCGGGTTGTCGTCGGCGACGCAATCCGACCAGCTCGAGACCGACGGAATTGGGCCGGAAAGCATGCGACCGCGTCAAGGAACTTGTCGATGCGCACGTAGTGAAGATTGTCACCTTTGAGGAACTCGTCGTCGGCCCCGCTGTAAACACGTTTGATGACACTCGGCGACGCCGCCATCGGAGTCCTGAGCGATTCCACCCGGGCTTTGCAGATCGATTCCGTTAACAAACTATTGCCGATCGGCGCGGCCGCCTGTAAACTGGTCTAAGCTCATCAGTGTGCAGAACTGAAGAGCCGGTTCCGATCCGGACGAACGACCCCTTCGAGAGGTCGACCCTGGACAAGCGCTCCGCCCGCGGAGCTCATTTGTTTGTGCTCGGGGGTGCAGCAAGGTCTCCCGTCGTCCAGGAGCTGCAGCAGTCCATCTGGGTTGGTCAGTTGTCTGAGCGACCGGTCCGAGAGGCCGGCTTCCCCACATATCTGTGTGAATGGCCGTCGCTGAAGCTTTCGGGGAGGACGCAGCCTTCTCCTCGTGGCGTACGGGTTGTCGTACTCCGGCACTGATGTGTCTGAAGTGAAAGTTCGCCGCGACACTTCGCCTATGCGCATTCCAAGGTGCGTGAAAAGGCCCGTCGACCAGGACGAGTACTGCCGCTGTCGTAAGCGAGAACCCATCCCGATTACCGAGGAAACAGATCAGTGCCAATCAAGCTGACGGATCTGGTGGAACGCGTCCCTGCAGATGTCGAAGACCGCGTCAAGCGAGTGAGGGATCGGTCGCGCTCAGTTCTCCAGGAGGCGCTCAGAGCCGAGTGTCGTCTCGTGATGCGCCCTCACACCGAGACTGAGAACAGGGAGCCGGGTGCACAAGTCCAGGTCGAAATCCTTCCAGGACACCCGGCAGTATTGAACAACATTGAATTCTCCGATGAACTCGAACGCATACTCCTGCTGGGAAGGTATCGGGCCTCATTGGAGCAGACCGTTTCCGGCGTCCGGGGATTGATAGGGCTGCGGAAGGAGTTGTTCGAACGGAGTGATGGTGCTAAATGGGCTCCTGTCAAAGAAAGCGACTTGCAAGCCGTGCTCTCGTGGGCGGATTCGTTGTTGCGGGATCTGAAAGCGCACGACCCAGTCAAGACGGTGCTGGCGATCCAGGAAGACTTTCTCGGTGTGTATCAATACCAAATCGGTACGTTGTTCGAAGACGAGTACGCCGCGAACCGAGCGTCGATTCGCTTGTATTGGGGCGTAATTGGATTGGTCGCCGAGTTGATGGGCGTCTCGGTCGAGGACCTGGCAGTCGTAGTGCTGACACACGAGCTCGCTCACGCCTATACGCAGTTGGGAGCGGATATCGAAGGGCGGCGCTGGCCAGCGCAGTGCTTCGCCCAAGCGGAATCGGCGCTCAAAGAGGGGCTTGCACAGTACTACACAGATCGGGTACTTCGGCGTCTGGAGAGCCGATTTGCAGGCGCGCTCAAAGTGTACGAGCAGCTCCTGCAGGGACAGCCTGACGCCTACAGAACACACCTCCCTTGGCTGGATGGGCACTCTCCAGAGCCGGTGCGACTTGCGATGCTGGAGGTCCGGCGTTGGAGGGAAAAGACGTTGAAGAGTTTCAATGAACGTCTTGCGAAAGCAGAGGCAACCCTGAATGCGGCTCGCGGGGAGGGGTGATCCCTGTGGTTAGCATCCGAGACACTTCTATGCCGAGTTCGCTTCACGACAGCAGACATCGCACATCGAGGCACACTCCGAAAAGAGGCATCGAGTACTTCAGGGCGCGCAACAGACGCACGTCGAATACTGGCCAGTCGGTAACGACACATCGGAATACATACATCTGAGCGTAGATCAGAACGTCAGCCCTCGCCGAGGACTGGGTTCTTGTGTTTCCCATACCGCATGCAGCAGCTCCGATAAGTTGTCAAATCGAGATCGCGCCGTATGGTCCGCTGGCGCACGTGCGGGCATCGGCGAGCTCTGGGATCGATGCCCGTGCTCGGCGTCGATCTCGCGAAGCACTGCCACTGTTGGGTTATCTCTGAGTTAGGAGGGATCGACTGTCGGTCTCCGTTTCCGACTGCCAGTCAGTTCCGAGTTCGCACAACTACGCGCCGACGGCCGAGATTCGGGCCTGCTGTACGTGAGTGCGACGGGCCAGGTGCGTCCGCCTCGCCTCACGGACTCCTTTCCAGATCGCGCCGGTGAGGCCCTGCGATCGAACCCGGATGTCGTAGGTCGTAACTCCACCCGCGCCTCGTCAGGAACGTCACGCTCACCACGAAGAGGCGTCCGCGCTCGTGACGGGGACGCCGAATCACGTCAGCCGGGGGCGGTTCCTGCCCGTGCAGGTTGCAGTGGTTACAGAACTCGCAATACGTCCGATTGTTGCAGGCACGGCAGGTCCAGCACTGGCGGCCGCAGATGGTGCATTTTGATTTCGGCATGTTGCTCTCCCTCCTCTATCCCCTTCAAAGATCAGAAGGGGTAGAGGAGGGGGGCCAACCTTACGCGCGTGCGAAGAGACCGCGCGGGGACCACCTCGGCGCGCGTGCGTTCTCGCGAGTCGCGGATTCGCTGCAGCGAACCGTCACGTTTTCGACGGACCTGTTTCTGGCCGCTGTCAGCGACGCGCCGTCGAGCGTCACTCCTGGCGTCGGTCTCGGCGAGGACTTTCGCCTGGCTGCGCCAGCCGTTACCGCCGCTGCCCTCGTTCGCGAGAGCCGGGTCGTTCATCTCTCAGCCTTCGCTATCGCTTAGTCCCGGCCCTGTCCTTCGTTCTGGATGTCTTTTGTGCGCCAAGTCAAAATCATCGATTTCACTAATAATTCCGTTGACTTGCGGAGATCGTCCATGTCAGAATCACTGCGCTCCCTATTAGAAGAACTCCCCGCCACGCACGTTCTGCGCTGGCTTCGGTCTCGTTCTCGGGCCGGCTATTCGGTCCACCGAACAGCATCGATAACCGGGGGTCATCAACTCGAGCGCAGTCATCCAGGGTGTGCCGCGGCGTGCCCGGGTACCGGGCGCACACGTGCCGCGACGATCGAGGACGCGCTGTCCTTGTCTGACGCCGTCGGTTCGACGCTCGAGCACTTCAAGTCACGCGAGTAGACCTAAGTACGAGCTGCGAACCGCCGTGAATCACGCACCTGAAGGCTTTGACCTGTTTCGGCGCGTCATCGACGTCTGGAAGATCCGCCGTGATCCGGCGGAGGCGCTGACGCTCAACCAGATCGCGAGCTTGGCGCTCGGTAGCGGGACTGCGCAGAATGCCGCCAAGGTGGGCAGGACGATTACCAGCTTCGGGAGGTACTTTCAGTCACCATCGCAGAACGGCCACAAGTGGCGCGTCAACTGGACGAGGATTCACGAGGATCACCCGCAGTTCCTGGGCCCGACGACTGAAAGCCTGAGCCCTCTGGCAGCGATGAAGCGGGCGCTGGACGACGAGATCAGCGCCGTGCGGTCTGAGATGCTCAATAATCCGATCCTCGCCTTGGGAGCCGTCGATTTCGACGTGAGTGGCGACGGAAGCTTCCTCTACGAGGCCGTACTGGACCTCAGGGACGATTCGGATGTCCCAATGCCGGAGGGAGTCAAGATCCGCCTTCGGTGGTCTGGGAATGTTCAACAGCTGCTCGAGGGAACGCTTCTAAGCTACGACCAGCTCTCGTCGCGAATCATCTTTGAAGTCGCCCGACCGTTGGAGCCCCGTCACAAGAACACGCCATTCACGGTTCTTCCTTGCGTCGACGAGCTCTTGCTCATCGTCAAGGGGAAGCTCGAAACGTTGGAGCAGCGCAAGGAGGCGCTCTCCTGGCGCGTCCTGAACGATGGCGCCAGGCCGAAAACCGTAGCGGCGTCGGCGGAGTTCGAGGCGTCAGATGTGGATGAGAGCCAGCGCGAGGCCATTCGAGCGTCCCTGACGCGGGATTTGACCTTCATCTGGGGCCCGCCCGGCACCGGGAAGACCCACACACTGGCCAGGCTGATCGCGATAGCCGCGCTGAGCGGGAAACGCGTGATCGCGACATCTATTGCGAACGTCGCGGTAGATCAACTGGCGAAGCGGGTTGTCCTCGCGCTGCAGGGGAGCGGGCTTGCGGGCGAGCGGCTCCTGCGTGAGGGGCGCGTGCTTCGATTCGGACATGCGCGCCTGCCCGAGGTGCTTGGCGAGAGACGCCTTTTTCCCGACAAGGCAGAAGCTCAGGAGCTTCGGAAGGCCCTGCGCGAAGTCAGGGAGCGTCACCGCCGTCTCCCGGAGAGAGACGCTCAGGCCCGTGCACGGCTCCAGAAGCAGGTCAACGACATCTCCGCGGCCCTGAGGGCAGTGACGAAGAACGCGATAGACCGGGCGGCCGTCGTGCTGACCACCGCAGTGCAAGTCTGCATGGAACCCGCTTTCACCGAGTCTCGATTCGACATGATGATCGTGGACGAGGCGAGCATGATGCCGATTCCGTATGCGATGTGCATGGGGATGTTCGGGCAACAACACTTCGTCGTGGCCGGGGATTTTCGCCAGCTCGGCCCAATTGCGATCTCCCAGACGAAGCACGCTCTTGACTGGCTCCACAAGGACCTGTTCTCGCTGACGGGGATCTCGGCGACCACAAGCCACCCGGCCCTGCAGATGCTCATCGTGCAACGGCGGATGCACTCGGATATCTGCGGTCTCGTCAACGGGCCTTTCTACCTAGGCAAGCTGAAGACGGCCACGAACGGCGCCACTGCCCGGGCAGCGTCCATTCCACCGTTGAGGGGCCGTTCCGTCACCCTCGTGGAATTGTTGTCGAGCGATGGCAGCGTGGTCGAGCAGACATCTGGACATTCGCGAGTGAACCCACGCTCGGCCGAAGTGACGACCGCTCTGGTGGAGCGCGTTCTGGGCGCCGATCAATCAGTCGAGATTGGGGTCGTAACGCCGTATCGCGGGCAAGTATCAGAGATCAAGCGACGGCTGAAGGATTTGGATCTGCCGCGCGACCAGCACCACCGGGTGAAGGTGGGCACCGTTCACGCGTTCCAGGGCTCCGAGGCGGACGTGATTGTCTGGGACCTGGTTGACACACGAGACTTTCGCATTGGGCGCCTGTATCAAGGAGATGGCGGTGACAGGTTGTGCAATGTCGCGATCAGCCGGGCAAAGGGCAAGCTGATAATTGTCGGTGACCCAGACGCCTTTCTGTTCGCGCCGGGCAAGGAGATGGTGAAGCAGACTCGCAACATCCTCGCGCGCGAGTTCGTGGCCGGCCGCGGCAACAGAGTCCCTGCCGCCGAGATCATGAGGCGACTTCGATGACATTGGCGGTCGACACGCCCCCTCGCACCGGCGACATCGTTCGCGTGTGTTCAATGGGGTACCTCGTCGAGACGGTCCGGCCACCGGAGCGCGCCACTGGCGAGGGCAACCTCTTCGTCGTCTTCGCGAGCCGGATATCGACGTGTTTCATGAAGGCGACGGGCGCCTAATGGTCCACGTGAAGGGCGTGGACGTGTTCGACCCGACGACTGGAGAGGTCCGGAGCGACGCTGCCGACGGCATCGCCTGCTGGTTCATCGACACCGACTACAACGAGGAGAGCTTCTTCGTCCGCCACGCCTACTTCCTCGGCCAGAACGACCCGTACGGCGCGCTGAAGACGACGCTGAAGGCGGAGATCGACGCCGATACCTGGGCCACGCTCAACAGCGACATCTCCCGTCCGTTCCCGGTGCCGACGAGCGGTCGAATTGCCGTGACGGTGATCAACCACCTCGGCGACGAGGTGATGAAGGTGTTCCGAGTGGAATGACGGTGACCCTCAACCCGATTCAGCGTCGGCTGCTGGCCGAAGATCTGGTGCGACTGCGGAGGCCGGACGAGCAGCGGCGCTATGCGTCGAGCCAGCGGCAGGGCCGCGTCGATCCCAACCCTCATCAAATCGATGCCGTCGTATTCGCGCTGCGGCGCATTCCGGAGGGGGGCTGCATCCTTGCCGACGAAGTCGGCCTGGGCAAGACCATCGAGGCCGGGCTGATCATTTCGCAGTTGATGGCCGAAGGTATGCGGCGAGTGCTGCTCGTCGTTCCGAAGTCGTTGCTTGGCCAGTGGAAGACCGAACTCTACGCGCTGTTCGGGATTGACGCTCTCGAGGGTCAGTTGGACCCCGATGCATTCGCCGGTACCGGTGTGTTCCTGACGCATCGAGAACTGGCGGGCGGCACCAAGGGCGCCTCGGTTCTCAAAGCAGTCGATCCGTTTGATCTGGTGGTCGTCGACGAGGCCCATGAGGTCTTCTCGGGGATCTACAAGCGCTATGGCAGGGACGGCGTGTACGACCAGGATTCGCATCAGGCGCAGACCGCCGGACGTCTGCGCGAGGTGATTAAGCGGAGCGGGTCCCCGGTCGTCCTCCTGACAGCCACTCCCATCCAGAACTCGCTCGCCGAGCTCTGGGGCCTGGTGCAGTATGTCGAGCCAACCGGCACGCTCCTCGGCCGGCTGCCGACCTTCCGCGAGGTTTTCTGCGAAGCTGGCGATCGCACGGTGCTGCCCGAACAGGCGGGAGAACTCAGGCGCCGCCTGCAGACCGTGCTTCAACGAACGCTTCGCCGCCAGGCGCAGCAATTTCTCCAGATCCCGTTCGTCGAACGCCATTCCCGTGTCTTCGAGTACGCGATGAGCCCCGAGGAGCAGGCGCTGTACGCGGACGTGACGGCTTGGCTGATGCGCGAACACCTGTATGCCTTCCGCGGGAGGCAGCGTCACCTGCTGCTCATCAGCTTCCATCGCCGGATGGCCTCGTCTTTGCGGGCATTGGCAGAAAGCCTCCAGAGGGTTGCCCAGCGTCTTCGCGATCGGCTGGCTCGCCGTGGGCACGTGGTATCCGACGACAACACACAGTTCCTTCAGGAGATGGCAGCCGACCTCGAGGAAGACGCGGATCCTGCGGTCTCTATTGATGGTGAAGATCCCGAAGCGACTTCGAATGAGCCAACACCGATCACCGAGACCGACGAAGGCATCAGAGCCGAGCTCGAAGTGGTTGCGGGATTTGCCGCACGCGCCGGACAGCTGGGGCACGACAGCAAGGCGCGGCGACTTCTCGAAGCGCTGCGATTCGTCCAGAACCGAGGGGCACAGGGCCTGGGCTCAGGCAAGGCCGTGATCTTCACGGAGTCGCTGACCACACAGGACTACCTGCGCAGCCTGCTTCTCGAACACGGCTACGAGCCTGGCGACGTGACCATGTTTCGCGGCGACAACGTCGGCCCGGACGCCGAGCGCGCGCTAGCGCAATGGGAGGTGGATGAAGGACACGCGATCGCTGCTGCCCATCGGCCGAGCCGTGATGTCGCGATCCGCCTGGCGCTGGTGCACGAGTTCAAGCACCGGTCGAAAGTCTTCATCTCAACCGAAGCCGGCGGCAAGGGTTTGAACCTTCAGTTCTGCGACACGATCATCAACTACGACCTGCCGTGGAACCCACAGCGGATCGAGCAGCGCATCGGCCGCGTCCATCGCTACGGCCAGAAGCGTGGCGTAACCGTCATCAGCTTCCTGGCGGCGGGCAACGTCGCCCAGCGTCTCACGCTCGAGATCCTCACCCAGAAGCTCGACCTGTTCGGCACGGTGCTCGATGCATCTGACGCGGTGCTCTACGAGCCGTCGCACGCGGCACCGGAGTCGCTGGTCGCAAGTGTCGGCGTCGATTTCGAGAAGGAGCTTCGCGTCATTTACGGCCGCGCACGTTCCCTCGACGATGTGACGGCCGATCTGCAACACCTCCGCGACACCATGGAGAACCGGCGCCGCGCGTTCGACGAGGTCCAAGAGCGGGCGTCTGGCCTCATCGAGGCGCGCCTTGACGATGCGGTGAGGCAGGTGCTGGCGAGCTACCAGAGCAGCCTGCCCTCTGAGCTGGAGGGATTGGATCGAGACGTCGACCTCATCACGCGCGCCTATTTCGATGGTGCCGCCATTTCGTATGCCCGCGAGCAGCAGCCAGGTCGGGTCGCGTATCGAGTGGACGCATCCGGTTCGCTGCCTGAGGGATACCGCGAAGGCTTCGTCGCGTGCGTCGGCGACTCGCGCAGCATCAGTGAGGGTGAGGCGCTGCACGTTGGCCACCCCGTAGTCCAGGCGGCCGTCGCGGCGGCGCGGCAGGCGACGAACGCCCCGATTGGTGTGGTGTTCGAGGCTGCCGCCAGTGCATCGGACGATCTGCGCCGTCTTGTTGGACGTCGGGGCCAGCTCGTTGCCACGATGGTGTCGCATCGGGGCATCGAGCGAGTGGATAACCTGCTTGTGACTGCGGTCCTCGACGCGGACGATGAACCCCTGCCGTTTGGGAAGGTCGAGAGGCTTCTCACGCTGCCAATGCGGGATACCGGCGCGGTCGCGGAGCCCGCGAATCCACGTTTTCTCGACGACGCGATTGACACGGCGGTCTTCGCCGATCAGGCCGCGATGTCTGCCCGGGACCAGGCGCGGTTCGAGCAGATGCTCCGCCAGCTGGATCACTACCTCGCCGATCAGATCCTGATCATCCGGCGCAAGGAAGCCAGGCTGAACACGCAGATAGAGGAGCTGCAGCAGCGGCGCAACCGCACCCTCGGCGTGCAGGCCAGCGAGACCACGGACACACGGATCGCACAATTGCTGAGAGAGCGCGAGCAGCTCGAAAGAAAGATCGCCGCCCTCGAGGATGGTGGCGACGACGAGTATCGCGAGTGGCGCGACCGTTTGTTCGCGCGCCGCTACGGCCGGCCGGAAGTGATGCGAGTACTCGATGTCCGGTTCGAAATCGCGGGCGTGTGATGCTGAAGCTGCTTCACACCGCAGACCTGCACCTCGGGTTCGAGTCGGCTCAGTTCGAGGCCGACGCGCGACGCCGGTTGGCGCGTGCACGATTGGAGGTGGCGAGAGCGATCCTGTCAGTGGCCGAGCAGTATGCCGTCGATGCCGTGCTGTGGGCCGGGGACATCTTCGACACGCCCGAACCGGTCGAAGACTGGTGGCGGGGATTTGCCGAGGTGCTCACCGCTCGCCATGGCTGGACCCGTCCCGTCGTCTTGCTTCCCGGCAACCACGACCCCGTCAAAATGAACTCTGTCTACCACGCGGACCATGCCTTCCGAGCGCTGTTGCCGGACTGGGTTCACGTGGTGGACTCGGACACGTTCGAGCTTCCGCTGGGCGATGACGCCGTGCTGTTGGCGGCACCGTGCCGATCGATGGCGGGCGCAGAAGACCTCGCGTTGTCGCTGCCGTGCCGGGCGGACGGTGACGGTCGAATCCGCATTGGCCTGGTACACGGGTCAACGTTCGACATGGAGGGATACCAGACAACTTTCCCTATCGCGCGCGACGCGCCTCAGCAACGAGGTCTTGACTATCTTGCCGTCGGGGATACGCACGCATTTCGAGTGATCAGCGACAGCGGCAGGGCGCCGATTGTGTATCCGGGAGCGCCGGAGCAGACCCGCTTTGGCGAGTCGGGAACCGGTCAGGTGGCGCTCGTGGCCATTTCTCGCTCTGGAGCCCGCCCAGTCGTCGAGCGAATCGCTGTCGGGCGGTGGGCATGGCGAGACGAGACGGTCACGAGCCTGGAATCACTGAGACGGCTCGTGAGCGAGGACCTCTCGACCACCGTCCTGCGCCTGCGGCTGGAGATGAGCGTGTCGGTCTCAGACGAGAAGTCGGTTGACCAACTGATACGACAGTTGAGGGGCGACGCCGCCAACTCCGGAAGGGCTGGGGCATTTGCTCTCGACCGAACCGGCCTGCGAGTCGAAGTTGGAGACGTCAGCGAACTGATGCAGGGCGCGCCAGAGACGCTGTCGGTCGTTGCCGCGAAGCTCGCCACCACGGCGGGAGCGGATGACGAAGCGAGACGCGGGCTTCAACTCCTGTATCGCATGCTGAGCGAGGCGCGAGCGTGAGGCTCGAGAGCCTGGAGGTTCGGGACTTCCGCGGCGTCCAGACTGCAACGATTGCCTTCGGACCCGGCGTGACGGTGCTGCACGGCCCGAACGAACTGGGCAAGTCGACGCTCGTCGAGGCGATTCATGCGGCGCTGTTCGTGCCGACCACATCCCAGGCCGGCCATGACTACATCACGTGGGGCGGTTCGGCGCCAGCCTGCGTGACGTTGACATTCGAGCACGAAGGAAAACTGTGGCGCGTCTCGAAGCGCTTTGGCCGGAGAGCCGAGGCCAAGCTGGAGTCACGCGAGGTGGTGTCGCAGCAGTTCCGCGAGGTGGTGAGCGGCAGGGGCGTCGACGGCAAGTTGCGCGAGATGCTGGCATGGGGCATCGCCCCGCCCGGGGGAAGGGGGGCGGCAGCCAAGGCCGAGAGTTTCCTGCTGACTGCCTTGCTGGGCCGGCAGGGCGAGGTACAGACGATCCTCGGCACCAGTCTCGACGCCGACCGCGATGACGCTGGCAAGTCCCTGGTGACCAGGGCCTTGGGCGCCCTCGACAACGACCCACTCGTTAGCCGGATTCTCGACACACTTCGCTCGCGCGTCGCTGCCGTGTTCAACGCGAACGGAGGGTTCCGGACGGCCGCTGACTCTCCCTTGGTGCAGCTGCAGCAGCATCTGCGGACGCAGCGTGACGTTCTCGAACGGCTTCAGGCGGACGAGACAAGGGGCAGCGGCATTCAAGCGCAAGTCGTGAGACTTCAAGACGACCGTCAGCGTCTGCTGGGCGAAGTGGAGGCAGCCGAAGCTTCGTGGACTGCAGCGAAGGAACAGGTTGAACGGGCTCGCCTAAGGTCTACCCTGCAGGCCGAAATCGACGACGTGCGGGCGCAGCTCGAACACGCCGACGCATTGGCGTCAAAGTTGATGCTCGTCGAGGGACTGATCGTTGGTGCACGAGCGAACGCCGTCACGCTGAAGGACGCAGAGAGTGCCGCCGCGTCGGCTTTGGAAGTCATACGCGGACAGGTGCAGGCCGCCGCCGCATCCGTAGCACGAGCGAGTGAAGCCGCTGAGCAATCCGAACGGGTGAACGACGCCGCGCTCGCTCAGCGACGCGCGGAGCTCGAGATGGCCAAGACCACTGCGGAGGCTCGACTCAGTGAGATAGCCGGAGGCGACCAAGCCGTTGCGGAATCGGCACTATTGGAGCAGCAGTGCAACGAAGCATCCGCGGCCCATGGCTTGGCCGCGGCTGCCGCGACCGACGCGAAGCGTGTGCTGGAACACATCACGACCCGCACGGCGCTCGACGAGTTGCTTGCGCGTGAGGAGGCGGCCACCCGCGCGACTGAGCAGCTTGGCCACGCGCAACGCCGGGAACAGGCCGCGCGCGACCAGCTTGACGCCGCGGCCGCCGCGGTAGCCGACGCCGAGCGTCGTCGCGATAGCGGCGAGCTGGAGCTGCAGTCCGAGGACCTCAAGGACGCCGACGCAGAAACGCTCCTACTGCGCGCGGTTGAATCGCATATCGCCATCGCGAGACTCCGCGCAGATGTGCGTGCGCTGGAGGAGGCGGCCGAGCGGGCGCGGACGCTGCGCGCCAGCGCCCTGGCCAGACGTTTGGAAGCATCCGACATAGACCGTAGTGTCGCCAGCCGAGCGCTGCCGACCAGGGAGCAGATTGCCGCATGGCGAGAGCTCGATCACGAGCTGAAGAGTGATTCCAGCCAGGCACCCACAGCGCAGCGTTCGCCATTGATTCCCGCGGCCTTGGCGGCTGTGGTGACGTTCGCTGTCGTGGCCACCAGCATGCGCCTTGGAGTGGGTTGGTCGCTAACTGCTGCCCTGCTTGCCGGATTTGTGGCCGCGGCCATGGCTGGTGGGCTGGCGTGGACCGGACTTCAAGGCCGCGTCCGTGCGCAGTCGGCCGAGGACGAACAAAGGGCGCGACGCCGCGACCGGTGGACGCAGGAGGTCGAGCCCAGACTACATGCAGCCGACCTTGCGAAGCTGTCGGACTACGAAGGTGCCATAGCCGATCTGGAACGCCAGAAGGTTGAGGCTCAGCGTGTACGGAACCAGGCCGACCGAGACGACCTCGACGCCGGCGACTCCGAGCGGAGGGCCGCCGCCCTCGACTCGCGTCGAGACGAGCTTGATCGGTTGGAGCGCGAGCGGCCCATCGCCGATGCCGTTGCTATTGCGGAACGGGCACAGGCACACGGTGGCGATCTGGACAGGGTTCGCTTGCGGCTCGGAGAAGTGCGGACAGCTCGCGAGGCCGCACGTGCACGTCTCCAGGTGGATGCGGGCGCAGTCGTGACTCGTGCGCTCGAACAACGCCGCGAGCGCCAGGCAGAGTGCGACGCTGCAACAAGAGAGCTGGCAGCGGCCGAAACCACACTGAATCTGGCGCGGGAGCAGTGCAGGCCCGAAGAGGCGGCTCGACTACGATCGCGTCTCGCCGAGATAGGCGACGCGCCACACTGCACCGTTGCCGAAGCGTCGAGTGCGTTGGATGCGACAAGGGTGAGGCAAGCCGAAGCGTCGGCATTAGCTGACAGCCTCAGATCGCGGCTCGATGAACTGCAGACTCGTTCAGCTCGCGTCGTGGCTGAACTGGGGGGCGACTTGCTGCTCGCGCGTCAGCGGGCGCAGCTCGGCTTCGACGAGATCGTGGGGCAGCTGGCGAGTCTGGAGACGTCCCGCACCACGAACCTTGCCTCGGCAGCAGTGGCCCTAGAAGAGGCCAAGCGCACACACGCCGGCCTCGAACTGCAGCTTTCGAGCGCGACCGCGACTCTCGACACAGCGGCGAACACACGTACGGACGCAGAGGCGGCGCTGGCGACGCTTGACAACGAGGCCGCTGCGCTACGGGGGCAGCTTATCGTCATCAACCGCCCGGGTCTCGAGCAAAGGCTGCATCAGGCTACCAGCAATCCTGTGTTTGAGCCTCCCGATGGCCCCCAGATCGATGTGGCCGCCGCTAGAGCCACTGTCGAGCGTCTGCAGCAACAGTTGAACCGATGCACAAACGACCTGAACCACGCCAGGGGGCAGCTGCATTTGATTGCCGGCCACGTCGGGACAGAGCGCCTCGCGCAGCAGCAAGAGGCCGTCAATCTGGCGCATGCGGAGGTCCTTGAACGTGAACGCGCGGAACGCGCAGCGTTCAGGCTCTTGCGCGAGATTGAGAGCGCCGAGGCGGAACGCGCGACGCATCTTGGGCGTGCGCTGGCCGGCCCCATCACCGAAGCGTTCCGAGCCCTCACCGGAGGACGGTACGGTACGATTTCGCTGGCGCCCGACCTCAGGACCGAGCATGTCGAGGCGGATGGAGGGGCGAGGGCTCTGGAGCATGTTTCAGTCGGTACGCGCGAGCAGCTGGCAACTCTGCTCCGGCTAGCAATCGCCGGATATCTGCAAACCGCCATCATCCTGGACGATCAGCTCGTGCACAGTGACAGCGCGCGGCTCCAATGGTTCAAGATGTCTCTCCGCGAGTCGTCCCGCACGCACAACCATCAAGTAGTCGTCTTCACCTGCCGACCTGGCGACTACATGGACGCTGTCGATGATGCAGTCACTGCAGTGGATCTCACTGCGGTGGTCTCGTGATGACCTTTCTGATCGCCGACGCGTTCTCCATGTACGTATAACCATTCTGAACGGTATATAAGGTCTGATGCACGGACCGATTCCCGCCTCGTACTGGGTCGTCGATGGACTGCTGCTAGCCGGTGAATACGCCGGCGCTTCTACGCCAGCCAGGGCACGTCCCAAGCTCGAAGCCTTGCTCGACGCAGGCATCCGCGCTTTCTTCGATCTGACGGAGGAAGGGGAGTTGCCGCCGTATGAGGACCTGCTGCGAGACCTTGCGAACGACCGGGGACTATCGGTCGCATACGATCGGGTCCCGATCCGTGATGCGGGGGTGCCGGGCGCTGCCGATCTTCAAAGGCTGCTGTCGCTTCTCAAGAGCAATGTCGATCGCGGCACTCCTTCTTACGTTCACTGCTGGGGCGGTATCGGTCGAACCGGCACAGTGGTTGGCTGTTGGCTGGTGGAGCACGGCGCGCTGGAGGGCAAGGCAGCGTTGAAACGCATCGCGGAGCTTCGATTCGGCACGCCCGATCGGGGCTGGCGATCACCGGAGACAGACGAGCAGGCGGCGCTGGTCCTTGGCTGGGCGGGGATCCGGCGAAGCCTGGGTACCGTGGAGCCGGCGGGCGGCTGAGCGATGGCAACGGACTGGTTCGAAGAGCTGTACCCAGGGACCGGCCTGCGCGCTGGCAAGGCGGATGCTGCGCTCGAGCGCCTTGTTGCGGAGTTCCCCTGAACGGTTAGACACGATGCTTATCGCTCTTCTCGGCGACTCCATCTTCGACAATTCGGCGTACACGGGAGGCCAGCCCGACGTCGTGACCCACCTTCGCGCCTTGCTCCCGCCAGGCGTCCGCGCGACGCTGCTGGCCGTCGACGGTGCGACCACGGGGGAGCTGACGGAACAGGTATCCAGGGTCCCCGCAGACGCGACGCACCTGGTGGTATCGATTGGCGGGAATGACGCACTTGGCTATACCGATCTGCTCGACGCTCCCGCGACGTCGACCGCCGATGCCTTGCGGCTCTTTGGCGATACCGTAGATCGCTTCGAGGCTGCCTATCGCTCGGCCGTGCAGCCGCTGATCGACCGTGGACTTCCGCTGACCACCTGCACTATCTACAACGGGGCGTTTGAGGATCCCGACCACGCCGCTCGCGCGCGTGTCGCGCTGATGCTGTTCAACGACGTGATCCTCCGTGTGGCGTTCGAACATCACGCCTCGGTGATCGACTTGCGGCTCGTGTGCGGCGAGAAGGCGGACTATGCGAACCCGATCGAGCCGTCCGGGCAAGGCGGGATGAAGATCGCGCAGGCGATCACCCGCGCAACCTGTGCAGGACACAGCGCCTGCTTCTGCTAAGGACCCGAAGCCGATTGGCGCCGCTTGCCAGCGACACGCGCCGACCTGCAGCGAAAACAAGGCGTATGACCAGCCCTGTCACACGCTCGCATTACAGTCGACTGCAGACCGGGACCGGTGACTGCCCGGCGAATGAGGTTCCATAGCCGACCAGTCGATCTCGTGCCCTTCCTGTGGAAAAAAGATCCCGTTGACGCGCGCCTTACGCGCGGAGATCGAGGCGTCGCTCAAGCAGCAGTTCGACGAAACGCTGCAAGACCGCGAGCGCCAGCTGCGCGCGCAGTACGAGACCAGGCTGGCGGCGGACCTCCAGCGCGCGCAGGCGGATGCCGCGAAGCAGGCGGAGAAAAGCGTCGCGCAGCAACTCGCGGCGCTCAAGAGCCACGTGAAGGATCAGGCCAAAGATCTCGAAGAGGCTCGACGCCTCGAACTCTCGATGCGCAAGAAGGAGCGAGAGCTCGAACGACAGCAGCACGAGCTCGAGCTGACCGTCGCCCGACAGATCGACAAGGAACGCACGCGGCTGGTCACCGAGACGCAGGAGCGTCTCGTGGAGGAGCATCGCCTGAAAGACGCAGAAAAGGAACGGCAGCTTGGCGACATGCGTCGTCAGATCGAAGATCTCAAGCGGAAGGCCGAACAGGGCTCGCAGCAGCTGCAGGGTGAAGCCGGCGAAGGTGAACTGGAAGCGCTCCTGCGGGCGACCTTCCCGTCAGACGAGATTAGCGCCATCGGCCCGGGCGTCCGTGGGGCCGACGTGCACCAGGTCGTCCTCGACGCCCGCGGCCGGAAGAGCGGCGCGATCCTGTGGGAGTGCAAGAACACGCGGAACTGGAGCGACGGGTGGATCGCGAAGCTGAAACAGGATCAGCGGTCGCTGCACGCTGACGTCACGGTTCTGGTGACGGCCACCCTGCCCAAGGGCTGCACCAGGTTTGCGCTCATCGACGGCGTCATGGTGACGGATTTCGCCTGCGCCGGCAGCCTGGCGGCGGTCCTGCGGGCACACCTGTGTCAGCTCGCGCAGACGCGGAGCGCCGCGATCAGCAAGGAAGAAAGTCTGGAACTCCTGTACCGATACTTGTCTGGTGTCGAATTCCGGCATCGCGTGGAGGCCGTCGTGGAGGCGTTCACGGCCATGCGACACGACCTGGACCAGGAGCGCCGGGCCGCCGAGCGCCAGTGGGCGCGCCGCGCACGTCAGATCGATGCGGTCACTTTCAACGTTTCCGGAATGTACGGCGACCTGCAGGGGCTGGTGCCGGCCCTGCCACCGATTGCGCTCCTTGAACTGCCCGAGGAAGAGGAACCGATCCGGGCAGCATCATAGCGAGCGCTCGACGCGCGGTCGGGACGCACGTCAGGTAGATGGAACCGTGAAAAAACGGAGCGCCAAGCTTCCAGCGAGCGACAAAGCTGACGCAGCCGCCGACGCCGAGGAATTTGCTCGGGCGATGCGGGACGTCGTCCCGCTTGAACCCGACCCGCGCGGCCGCATGCGCAGAGTTGCACCAATCAGTCTGCCGCGTCACTCACCGCAACGAACGGAACATGCGGACGTATCAGACAACGACTTCGTCGCGAATGGCGTCGATCGGCGCGAGATCAGGAAACTGAAAACAGGCGAATACATCGTCCGCGACCGGCGCGACCTGCACGGCATGACGGTTGCCGACGCGCTCGCCAGCGTGGGACGGTTCATCGGGACCAGCCGGCGTCGCGGCCATCGATGTGTTTGCATCATCCACGGCCGTGGGCTGCACTCAACAGGCAACCAGCCGATCCTGAAGGCGCGCGTGCGGGGGTACCTCAGGTCGCACCGGTCGGTCCTCGCATACGCGGACGCGCCGGCGTCAGACGGCGGTTCGGGCGCCGTTTACGTGCTGCTGCGGAAGTAGGCGCAGCAGGTTCGTACCTACCCCCGAGTCAGCGTCGAGCCCATAGTCGCTTCCGTAGCGATTGCGCGTGTCCCTTCCCGGATTGGCAGATGACGCGACACGTGACGAAATGTTGGCACCAAACGACGAGTGTGCCAGCGCCAGTTACCTGGAAACGGGTCAATTCTGAACCACGCGCCCAGGTGTGAGTGGAACGACGAATGCACAACACCCCGATGTCGCCACTTAAGCGAGGTACAGCCATGAGGATCGGTGACCGCGTATTCTGGGAGGATTCCGACCCTGACGGCAGCAGCGGACTCGGGACGGTCGTGTCCGTGGAGTGCGAGCCAGTCGATGAAGGCACATTGATTGGCGTCGACCTGGACGACGGCAGTTTTGTCGAGGCCTTTCGTCACGAGCTGAGAATGGAGATGGTTGGGCCGTCCAGCAAGGCGGCATGAGCCATAGATCGCGATGACTCCCGAACTCCACGACCGCATCATCGCGCGGCTGCTGGACAGCGGCGCCGTCGATCATCCCTGGTCCGATCTGATCGTTGCGGCGCTTGAAGGCGAGGAGCGCCTGAGATCGCACCTGGACGGAGCGCACCCGGTCGCGAAGCCCTCGCCCCCGGCTGGGCCGACGGGTCCGAAGTTCGTCGAGCCGCCCGGCGCCTATGTTTCATCCATCACCGTCGAAGGTTTCCGGGGCGTCGGGCCAGCCGTCACCTTGCCGTTGCGCCCGGGTCCCGGCCTCACACTGATCGTCGGGCGCAACGGATCGGGGAAGTCCAGCTTCGCGGAGGCGCTCGAATTCCTGCTGACCGGTGCCAATTACCGGTGGGACGACCGGCCGAAGGTCTGGGTCCAGGGCTGGCGGAATCTGCACCATGCCGACCGGGCGGCGATCAAGGCGGAGCTGCTGGTCGAACAAAAGGGAACGCTCACGGTTTCCCGCGAGTGGAAGGCAGGCGAGGACCTCCCGAAGGCGGCGCCAGTCCTCAGGATCAAGGCCGGAACGGCGCAGCCGCTGAATTCGCTCGGCTGGGAAGAGCCGCTTGCGAAGTTCCGGCCGTTCCTCTCATACAACGAGCTCGGATCGTTGCTCGATGAAGGGCCAGCCAAGCTGTACGACGCGCTCAGTAGCGTGCTCGGTCTCGAAGACCTGCTTGGAATTCAGAACCTGCTCGCGAAAGTACGGAAGGAGCGCCACGCGCAAATCGACGAGGCGAAGCGGCGTGCCGCGGAGCTTCGCGACCGCATTGCCCGTTTCGACGAGGCGGGGGTCGACCGCCGCCTGGCCCAGGCGAGCCTGCTCCTGGAAGGCCCGCCGTGGGATCTCGAAACGATTCGCCGGCTGGTGGACGATGCCGGGGAGGATGACACCAGGGATATCGAAATACTGAAAAAGATCGCAGCACTCGGCCTCCCGGACGAGAACGCGGTCGCCGCCGCGGTGGCTCGCCTGCGCAGCGCGCAGCGCGCGCTCGACGAGATGGCGGGCACGGACGTCCAGCGCGCGAGCGACCTCGCCGATCTTCTCGAGGAGGCCGTTGAGTTCCACGCGAGGCACGAGGCGAACGACTGTCCCGTGTGCAGGAAGGGCCAACTGAATTCGGAATGGGTCGATAAAACGCGGGCCGAGATTTTGCGCCTGAAGGAGCTGGCCGCGGCCTACCGGGCCGCTCAGCGCGCACTGGCCGAGGCGATAGCAGCTGCAAAGCGGCTCATGACGCCGCCGCCGCCGGTTCTTGCAGAAGCGGTCGATCTCGGGTTGGCCGGGCTGCCGGAAGCGCGCCGGCAGTGGCTCGCCTGGGCGGAAGGAGCGGCGCTAACCAGCGCACCAGCACTGGCGGACCATCTCGAAAAACACGTTCGCCCGTTCGTGGAAGCCGTTCGTCGGCTCGTCGAAGAGGCCAGGGAGGAACTGAAAAAGCGCGAGGACATCTGGCGTCCGATCGCAGCTGATATCGCCGCCTGGCTGCCGCTGGGTCGACAAGCCATGCGAAACCGTGAACTGGTCAAAGCACTCAAGGCGGCTGAGGACTGGTGGAAGGAGGCAAGCGGTGTGCTCCGCGACGAGCGCTTCGCGCCGATCGCGGAGCGGGCGCTCACGGTCTGGAACCAGCTTCGCCTGCTGAGCAACGTCAACCTCGGCGAAATCGCCCTCGAAGGAACCGCGCAGCGCCGCCGTGTCACGCTTCAAGTCACCGTAGACGGGACCGACGCCGAGGCGCTGGGCGTCATGAGCCAGGGTGAGCTCCACTCGCTTGCGCTGAGCCTGTTCCTTCCACGCGCCACCCTGCCCGAGAGCCCGTTCCGCTTCATCTCGATCGACGACCCCGTCCAATCGATGGATCCCGCCCGGGTCGAGGGGTTGGCGCGCACGCTCGCCGATGCCGCGCGCACGCGGCAGGTCATCGTGTTCACGCACGACGACAGGCTGCCGGAGGCCGTTCGCCGTCTTGGCTTGGCGGCCAGCATCATGGGCGTGACTCGCCGCGCCCGTTCGGTAGTCGAGGTCAGGGCGATCTCGGATCCCGTCGGCAGCCTGCTGGACGATGCGCGGGCCGTGGCGCTCACCGAAGACTTGCCCAAGCGTGTCGCCGCACGCGTCGTCCCGGGCTTCTGCCGTACGGCAATCGAAGCCGCCTGCATGGAGAGAGTCCGGCGGCGGCGCCTGGCTCGCGGTGAACCGCACGAGCAGGTGGAGGAGTTGCTGACCGCCAACACGCGTACGCACCCGCTGATGGCGCTCGCGTTGTTCGACGATGAGAAGCGTACCGAGGACGTCCTGCCGCGGCTGAAGAAATTTGGCCAGTGGGCGGTGGACGTCTTCAACCGATGCAAAGCGGGCGCGCACACGAGTCATGACGGCGATCTGAAGGAGACGATTGACGCTGCTCATCGGCTCGCGTTGAAGATCGCGGAGCTGTCATGAGCACCGGCGAAGACAGCGTCGCCCGCGAGTTGCTCACTACCGCGCGCGAGCTCATCGACCGTGCCTCGGTGGATACCCGCGGGCTCTGGCCGCGTGTCGCGGTGCTGCTTGCGCGCCAATCCCTCGAAGTGGCGCTCAAGACCTACTGGAGCGCGGCTGCCCCCGGCGTCGAGGACTGCTCGACACGCGCCCAGCTCCTGTGTCTGGGATCGTATGTCTCGGATGAAGCGTTCGCCCGGCGCGCGAACCAGGTCTGGACGTCCCTCAGTCGTGCGGCGCATTTCCATCCATATGAACTGCCGCCGACGATCGAGGAACTCACGGCATGGTTCCAGGCTGTTTCCGAGGTGATTGAGAAGACCGAGGAGTCGTGGAGAAAGTGACTCGAAGCGAAGTGTGCCCCCCTGTCACAGCTTGGCCGTACGATTCTGGCAGGTCAACTCGGCATCCGGAGAGGCCGTCCTTTCGGCGACCGGCACCATAGAAGTCAAACGAATGTGTCAGCTTCCGCGTGATGCGCGCGGGGGCGATGTTCTCCGTACGCCTGGCAATGAGTGTCCGCCCGGTCGTCGGTGCTCCCGGATGTCTTCCCGCCGGTGGACACTGACTATCAGAGCTTGTAGCAGCCCGGACCCGCCGCCGAGGGATCGAGGTCGAACTCGACCACGGCCGTCTTCTCGGACGAGCACTGGGTGACGTGCACGAGCGCCTCGCCGCGCGCGCAGTCGCGCGGCGGACGGAGGACGAGCAGGACGTAGCTCAGGCCGGGCACGGCGTGCCAGCGCGGCTCCTCCCGGGGCTCGCGGCTGCACTCGATGCTCGCGCCGCTCGCCACGTCGTACAACGCCAGGCCCCACTCGGCGGCGGCGCACTTCACGCGGAAGGCATAGCGATCCGGCCGATCCCCAACGCAGAACGCGGCCAAGTTCGCATGCCCCGGGTAGATGCGCAGGCGCGGCGCCCGGTGGCGTTCGACCGGCTCACTGCCGATCCACACGTTCAGGTTCCCGGCCCAGTGCGGACCAGCGCCGTCGAGCAGGTCGAGGAGGTCAGGCGGCAGCGCGGTCGAGCGCGCAGAGATCGCGCCGCGCGCGCGGAGCATGGCCTGTAGGTGCGCGAGCTGCCCCCCGATCGCGCGCCGGCGCTCAGGCTCCAACCCGCTCGCCGTCCGGAGCGCGGGTGGGAGGAGGCCGGAGAAACTCCCGAGCGGCTGAGGACGCGGCTGCTGTACCACGATGCGCAGGACCTGCGTGCGCCGCGGAGGAATGGGGGGCACGACCAGCGTCGCGAGCGGACGCCAGCGCACGAAGGCGCCGAACGGCGCGGCCTCGAGGCGCAGCGAAGCGGGCTCCGAGGTCGCAGGTCCGCGGTTCTCGACCTCGATCTCGATCGCGACGTGCTCTGGGTCGACGTTGTGGAAGCGGATCCCCGTGCGTTGCACGCGGAGGTGGGGGGCGGTCGGGTCTGTGCTCGTGGGGGTGGCGTCCCGCCATGTCTGAATCGTTCGCCTCACCTGCTCCGCGCTCGGAGGGCCGGTTCTTTCTTTCACCCGCTCCAGTCCTTCAATCAAGTCGGTGTCCAAGCGAAGGGCCGTTAGCTTTCTGGGTGTCATCCACGCAGTGTATAGCCGTAGACGTACGTTTGGGAACAACGCGTCGTGAAGATCGATGGACTGCCGGCCTACGACGTGCCT
>Ga0075421_100002458_pt1 | contig 22182 bp, 15 predicted proteins | sample SoiMetdeltSBSDD5_FD_75292 | JGI IMG/M metagenome (GOLD analysis project Ga0075421, IMG submission 75292) | Bulk soil microbial communities from a Populus tree surrounding site in Tennessee, USA - Soil MetaG P. deltoides SBSDD5 | ecosystem: Environmental > Terrestrial > Soil > Tree plantation...
GTATCTGATACTTATGAAGAAATGAAGTACAGGGCGAAAGACAAGCAGTTCAATTTTCCATATTTGTATGATGGAGAAACGCAGGAGACTTCGGAAAAATATGGTCCCGTTGCCACGCCTCACGTGTTTATTTTTGATAAAGAGAGAAAGCTGAGGTACCAGGGCCGTATAGATGACGTGGAAAAGCCAACAAAAACTCCTAATACACACGACACACGCGCTGCGATTGATGAGCTGCTGCAGAATAAAGAAGTTACTGTAAAAACAACGAAGGTATTCGGGTGCTCAACGAAATGGAAAGATAAAAGCGAATGGGTGAAGAAGAATGATGAGGAGTGGGCAAAAAGGCCCGTTCCACTCGATACAATCAATGTGGATGGAATAAAGGAACTGCTGAAGAATAATTCTGATAAATTGCGGCTTATCAATATCTGGGCTACATGGTGCGGTCCATGCGTGTCGGAATTTCCGGAATTTGTGATCATCAACAGGATGTATAATGCGCGGGATTTTGAGTTGATAACAATCAGTGCCGACGACCCTTCGAAAAAGGAAAAAGTACATGATTTCCTGAAAAAGAAACAAGCTGCAAACAGGAACTATATCTTCACGGGTGAAAATAAATACAACCTTATTGAAGCTGTGGATCCAAACTGGCAGGGCGCGCTGCCCTATACAGTGCTGGTTGAGCCAGGGGGAAAAATTGTTTACGCCAAACAAAGTACCATCGATCCGCTGCTGATGAAGAAAACCATAGTCGAGAACAAATATATCGGGCGGGTTTATTAACGATGCCTAACACATATTTCCGGTTCAGACAGTTTACTGTTCACCAGGAAAAAACTGCAATGAAAGTTTGCACCGACGCGTGTCTTTTCGGCGCATGGATATCTTCTGAAATAAATAATTGGAAAGTACAGAGGGTGCTGGATATCGGCACGGGCACCGGTTTGCTTTCGCTGATGATTGCACAGGTTTCCGACGTAACGATCGACGCCGTGGAGATCGACGATAATGCATACGCGCAGGCAGTTGGCAACTTTGCGGCTTCGCCCTGGAAGGAACGCCTGATTGTGCATCATTGTGCCATTCAGCAATATGATCCCGGATACAAATACGACCTTATTATAAGTAATCCTCCGTTTTATGCGCAGTCGCTTCGCTCATCCGACAGCAAAAAGAATATGGCAATGCACAGTTCGCACCTCGAAGCGAGTGAATTGTTCGCTTCAATAAAAAGGCTGATGGCGCCGGGAGGAGGAATTGCGCTCCTGAGCCCGTATAACAGAGTTAATGCGATGGAAAAAGTAATAAGAGACAATCAGCTTTTTGTAGAACAAAAGGTTGCAGTCAATCAAACCGAAAAGCACCCGCCATTCAGATGCATGTATATATTGCGTAATGCTTTTTCCCGCTTAGAAGAAAGAAAAATAACTTTAAATGATGAGGAATTTAGTGCACTGTTAAAAAGCTATTACCTGTAACATTTAATACTTTTGAAAAAACATATTTATGAAATTACTGTTGTTCGCATCGTTGCTTTCAGTCAGCTTATTAACTTCCTGCGGCGGGGGTACCCATGGCACAGGCGAAAATTCCGGCAAGGATAGCTCAAATGCAAATGCTATGAAGCAGGATTCTACAAAGTCAACAACCAGGATTGAAATACTTGACGCAGAAGGGGCAGATCTTATCGATTCGAATGCTATAGTCGAAAATCTGGCCGGTGGTTTCAGCTGGACCGAAGGCCCGGTGTATATTGCCGATGGTGACTATGTTTTGTTTTCAGATATTCCGGCTAACAGTATTATGAAATGGAAGGAAGGTCAGGGTGTAACTACCTATCTGCATCCTTCAGGATACACAGGCGATTCTTCAAAGGGACCGAAAAACGAACCAGGTTCAAACGGATTACTACTCGATAAAAATGCCAGGCTGGTGCTTTGCCAGCATGGCGACAGAAGGATAGCCAGAATGAAATCGTCGCTTAGCGAACCAAAGGCGGATTATGAAACGGTTGCCGACAAATACAACGGAAAAAGATTTAACAGTCCCAACGACGCCGTATATCATCCTAATGGAAATTTATACCTGACCGATCCGCCATACGGATTGCAGGACGGAGACAATGACAAAGCAAAGGAGCAGGATATCCATGGCGTTTATCTGGTACGTCCGAATGGAAATGTTGAGCTGGTGAACGCCGACATAAAATTTCCGAATGGTATTGCTATTACGCCGGATGGAAAGTCGTTGCTTGTGGGCTATTCAAATTCTGAAAACCGGGTGTGGATGAAATACGACTTGAACGAGCAGGGGCTTGCGGCTAATAAATCTGTTTTCTATAAAATTGGGGCCGACGAGAAGGCTGATGGAGCTCCGGATGGAATGAAGATAAGTAAGAAAGGTTATTTATATGCTTCAGGTCCCGGTGGTGTATGGATTCTTAATTCTTCAGGGAAGCCTGTTGCGAGGATATATACAGGGCAGGCTACATCAAATACGGCATTATCTGCCGATGAGAAGACATTATATATGACCTGTGACGATTTCTTTTATCGGGTAAGGTTGAAGTAGGGCGAGTTTATTTTAGCACATTGCCATCTACAACAGTTATCCTTACCGAATCGGTGCTCCACTCCGCCCGCTCATCGATCACCCGTAGCTGGTACGTGTAAACGCCGGGATAGGTAAGTCCTTTTACAACAGGATGGGGAGTAACCTCGTGAGCAATGTAATCGTAAGAAGGACCTGAAACTTTTTGCCAGACATACCTCACAATTTTTCCGTCGGGATCCGAAGACTCGGTTCCGTCGAGAATGACCTGGGCATCGGCAGTGGAAATGATTATATCTTTTCCGGCTTTTGCTATGGGTTTGATATTGGGCTTATTGTTTCGGTTTTGGGCCAGCATCCATTCGTAAATATTCGGGTTGAAATACCTGTACCCTGTATCGTAAGCTCGATATACCCACACATAGTGCCCTCCGTTATCGTAAATGATCATGTTGGGATGAATAGTTGCCCCGCAATCATTGATGCTTTTAACTGCATTGATGGTACAGTAAGGGCTGGCCTTATCGTCATCCCAGGCATGTATTGCCAATACTGGCAGATTGGAATTGGCAATATTGCAACCATTCATCATGAAACATGGTGAAACTACAGGCACTATACCGGCAAGTTGTTTAGCTCTTCTTAAAGAAGATGCAGCATATACCCATGAAGCGCCGCCGCCAAGGCTGAGACCCGTAAGGAAAATGCGGTTCGTATCAATACGCAGACTGTCTTTTGCATATCTGATCATGGAGTCGATAAAATAATTTTCCCATGTGCCGTACCGGGAATAGAGCTGCGGATATAGTACAACGAAGCCTTCAGTTTTACCGTTCCAGGTAAACTGCATGTTATGTCCGTTGTCAATGTATTTAGGAATACCACAGCAATTTATTTTTTGGAGGTCCTGCGGTGATCCTGTGCCTTTTTCACCTATGCCATGAAGAAAAATGATAAGAGGATGGGTGGTTAGTTTATCGCTGTTATAGCCCGGAGGCAGGTACTGGTAAAAGCCTATTGTTCCACGAGGGCCTGGCATGGTGTGGGTGGTTCGCTGTGCTAACGTTGCTCCTGGAATTGAAAAAATAAGGATAGCTAATATTTTGCTTGTCATCGGCTGGGTATACTGGAAGCCGAAAATATAATGAAAAGCGGGATATTAAAAGAGCATTGCCTGTTTTGAGTAATCAGGCAATGCTCTGCGATCGATCAACTCCTTCTCTTGCGGCCTGTTCTGGCGGATGATTTCTTTGCGCCGCTTCTTTTTGCGGGTCGTCCCGCTCTTTTACGCGTACCGGTTGATTTTTTTGCTCCACTGCTTCTTTTCTTAGCGCCTTTTTTTGGTGACGATTTCCTGGCTCCTCTTTTCGCTGCAGATTTTTTAGCTCCTTTTTTCGGAGGTGGAACTTTTGCGCCTTTTTCACGGGCCTCAGACAATCCAATTGCGATTGCCTGCTTACGGCTCTTTACTGTTTTACCGCTCCGGCCCGACTTAAGTTTTCCGCGCTTCATTTCATGCATCGACCTTTCAACTTTTTTCTGCGCACCCTTAGAATACTTAGCCATGGGATTAGTTTTTCCCTGATTACAGAAAAAGTTATGCCGCGAGCTTTTGTTATCAATTAATTTCTGAATATGAAGTATAATAAAACGGTCAACCCAATCGCAACAGCACCCACTGCTAATAATATCTTTTTACTTCGTGCCCTGGCCTTTTGTTCGGCTACTTTTCTTATTTCAGCCGGCAGCAGCCTCGTTGAAAGATCAATCAAAAAGGGAACAATAATAATATCGTCGATATAACCGGCAAATGGAATAACGTCGGGAAGGATGTCGGCGGGGCTTATCAGATAAATGAGCGATGACAGCGTCGTAATTTTTGCAAATAGCGGCGTCCGTCGGTCTTTAAACGCATAAAAAAGAGTAAGGACCTTATGTTTTAATGACCACCTGGTTTTTAAAGAAGTTTTTGCCATTAAACCATTTTGATCCTTACTCAGGCAATTTTAGTGCCTTGAAAGAGGTCATTCTTTTCTCTTCACCAACTTACCTGACTGCACCGTCTGTCCGTTCACTTTCACCATCACAATGTACACTCCCGGTATCATTGCCGCAGTTTCGTTTATCCTGAGCGTGTTATTGCCCACGGCTGCATTTCGGAATTCCTGGCGCTGCATAAGCCTTCCTGCAATATCATATATTTCAGTTGTGATTCTGTTGGCCGCCGAACTGTTAAACAGATCGACATTGATTCCACTTGTGAATGGATTCGGGTAAATGCGTCCTTCTTTCGGTTGCTCAACCATTTCAACCGGTGCTTCTATTACACTGTTCAATGCGCTTCCACCCTGAGCGTCGGTATAGTCTTCTATCAAAATGCCGGCATTAAATCCATACAATGCTGCCTGTGTTGTTGAGAAGTTGAGCAGCACGGCTCCATCATCATCCGGAACAACGTCGCCTATCCATACAACTTTCGTAGTGTTGGTCCACGAGTTCAGGTAAACTGTTCTTCCATTGATACTGTATGCAGCGGTATAGTTATCCTTGAACCATCCATTCGGAGAAGAGCTTCCCACAAATCCAAAACGGTATCTCCTGGTAAGGTTCAGTCCTGTTACCCTGAACTGTGCAAGCTGAGTTTTATCGATCCAATAGTTTGCCTGAAGCACATTATCCGGCACAACACCCGAGTTGTTGCCTGTAGTTTGTCCAGCATTGAATTCACCGTTGAAAGGCTGTTCGATCCTCAGGTTAATGCCTGATATCTGCAGATTCTGGTTAATGAGGTTGCTGAAGGATTCAAACTGATCAGGTGATGTTTCAAGGTTATTCCACGGCGACGGAGCATTCGTTACACTAACATTGAAGTTCACCAGCACCATATTAGCAGGTGTAATGGTTTTAGCCCGGTTACTGTAATCCGAGAATGTTGCTCCTGATTTCGCTTGAACGCGGTACCAGTACTTTTTATTCGGCATCAATCCGGTGTTTCGGTATGTTGTAGTATTTCGCGGAAGTGAAATAACTGCCTCCACATTTGTAAACAGCGAGTCTGTTGCACGAGTAAGTTCATATCCATCGGCTATTGCTTCATTGTTTGTGCGGTCGGACCAGCTCAGATCTATCGTTGTTCTGTCTACTGCTTCAGCATATAGGTTAATAGGGTTGAGCAAATCGATGGACGGAGAGTATTCTTCGAGCACTATGGCGTTCAGGTAGCTCTGGTATGCGATCTTTCTCACATTAATCAACAACTGGCCGCTTGCATCGGGAGTGAGAGAATTCAGGTTTCCGGTTTGCTGCGTGTTGTATGTTGCCCGCAGCGTATCTAATTGCGTGCCGATTGAATATTCTGTAGTTGCATTTATTCCCTCATTCTGGCTGCCAACGAATACGATATTGTATCTCATGGCAGGGTTAAGTCCTGCAAACCTGAACTGGCGTGCCGTTGCAATACTATCAACAATACCACTTCTCAGAACAGAATCGGGTAGCGCGCCGGTATTGTTGCCGGTAATATGACCAAGCTCGGTTAACCTTGCCCAACCATTTACAGCGGTGATCGAGAACGGTGTTACTGAATTAGTCTCATCTCTTAATGAACTCAACACACTTCCGGCTGTACGTATGCCACCCCAGTTGTTCCATGGGGCCGGAGCAACTTCAGCTGCATTACCAAGGTTGATGTACACCGATCTTACATTCTTATCGGCAACGGTTACGTTAAACGTATCCAGAGTTATGGCGCCCTTACTGTCCTTCGCCCTTACTGCCAGTGTATACCATCCGATATTATCGATAGTTGGTGACGCTGTGATCCTGTAGCTGTTTCCTCCGAGGTTCGTCAGAGAAATAAACGAAGGTTTATCAGGAATGCTCACTGAAACATTATCGCCTGCATCCGTTATGGAAAAGTCTTGCGATAACGAAGCATCGGTCTTGATGAACATGTTGTTCACTGTGCTTATTGCAGGCGCATTATTGCCTGCTATCACGTCAAGGCTTTCACTTCTTTCACCGTTTCCACTTCCATTGACACCCATTACGTAGTAGTAATATTGTGTAAATGCTGTTACAGCATTATCTGTGTAAGAGTTTGACTTCGCAGGTAATGTAACCAGTGGCGCAAAATTTATATTGTCGGTGCTCTTCCATACCTGGATATTTGTTTCGTTGGTTGATGTATTGCGCCAGCTCAGCGAAATAAATGAAGGCGAAACGTTGTCGGCTGCAAGATCTTCAGGAGCAGTTGGTGTTCCCGGTGCAGCAGGTGTTGTGCCTTCCTTAAAGTCGGTGAATGGCGATTCATTTTCACTTCCTATAGCCCTTACTTTATAAAAGTATGTGGTAGAGGCAGTCAGACCATTATTCGTGTATGAAGTTACATTTGATGGTAATGTTGCTACTGGCGTATATGTTCCATCGGATACAACCGACCTCACTAATTCGAAGCCTGTTTCATTCGGTGAATTATCTGTCCACGTAAGCTTGATTGCTTTGTAATCGATCACTTCTGTTTCAAGGTTTGATGGAGAGATCAGCGGGGTGGTCGGCGGAACGTTCACGTAAGTAAAGTATGCATCCGCAATTCTTCTTCTGCTGAAATTGCCTGTTGTATTAGACCAGTAAAGTTCCATCGCTTCTGTACCGGTTCTTTCAAAATAAGTCACTGCGATCTTATGGTACCCTCGCGACAAGGTTATCTCGGCAGTTTTTGAAACTGGCAGATGCAGGCCATCGTTGTCAACAAGCGGAGTCGCACCGAATGAATAATCCTGGTCGATGTACAGACGGCTGCCTTCGTCGGACAGTGTTTCAAAAGTATAGGTTGACGATTCCGGCACAAAAAGGTAGCCTGTCCATAGAATCGCGTAATTATCCGTTTGCGTTCTGATCTTCGTACCAATATTTACCGAGTCTATTACACCCTGCTTAACCGCAGTTGCTGTGGTAAAGTTTGGAAGGGTTGAGAAAGTGCCATGTATGTATTTGTAGTTCAGTCCCTGCCTGTGCGTAAAAGCAACCAGCTGTGCGCTTGGCGCGGATGCATTTCCGGCAGCATCAACGGCTTTAACGACGAACGTATAAGTTGTAAGGCTGTCGAGGTTGCGAACTGTATATGAGGTGCCTGTTGTGCTGTAGTATTTTACTCCACCTATGTATATATCATATCGTTTTACTCCAACGTTATCGCTTGATGAGCTCCAACGCAACGAAACCGAAGTCTGCGTGCTGCCGCGATATTCCAACCGCAAAGGTGCGGATGGCGGAAGAATATCCTTTATTGTTTTCGAAGCCGCTTCGTTGCCCGGTTCGGCTGCTGCGGTTTCTGTAACGGCCCTTACAATATAAAAATATGGCGTGTTGGGAACAAGGTTGTTATCCTGATAACTTAGTATATCCGCCGCCGTTATGGCTATCAGTGTGTATGGCCCACCGCTTGTTGTTGCCCTGTAAATTTCAAAACCAGTTTCATTTACTGCAGGTGTGGGATTATTTTGCCAGGTCAACTGATTTGATTTTTCCGACAATGGCACTGCGGTTAGATCGGTAGCCGCATCAGGCTTTGGCGTTGCCGATGTTGATGGTACCAGGAAATTAGGTGAGAAAAGTGTTGAGCAGCCAAACTGTTCGGAGTATCTCGCGCGATATGTGCCTGCGGGCGCCCTGAACGAATCAACATTGCTCAGCAAAGTGAGGTCTGTCGAACGGTACCACTGGTAATTTAAAAATCCTTTCGGCAACTCCAGCGTAACCGTTGTTTTTCCATCCGGCGAAGGCAGTACTTTACTCTGCAATCCTCTCACCGTTATCGGTGCAGTTTGAGTTACACCTTTTACACCCAGAACTGCGGGCGTTGGTGACCAGGCCGACCATGCCCCCGTTGCTGTTCTCCTGAAACGAGCGCGGTATGTTCCAAGACTTTTTACAACAATTTCGTTTCCTGTAAAGCTTGTTACATGCTGTGCAACAAGAATTGTGTTTACTCCATTTTGCCTTCTTGCTATCACCACTCCATCTCTTTCCCATTCGTAAGATGCATACCCGGCCGTCAATCCCATTCTCGCGCTAATGGTTTGTCCGGGACACCACAGGTAGTGATTGAAATAAACAAGCGGGTTTGCTTTATGTGTTCCATTCATGAATGGCACGTAGTCGGGCTCTGCCCAGTGTTGGTTCCATACACCATGACCAAGCTCCGGATACATAGTATAGCGGATGTTGCCTCCCAGGTTCGTGAATGTTGTAAGCGTTTGTTGCGCCTGTTCGGGCGAAGGGTTTGTATCACGGCCGCCCGTAGCAAACCACACAGGGATATGAATCATTGAGGAGAGACTTGTAGTCATCGCACTCATTGCAGATGGTGCAACGCGTGCAACACGCGTAGGAAATGTTCTCGCAAAGCGCCAGGTGGTGCGGCCCCCGTCTGAAAGTCCGTTTACAAACAGCCTGTCGATATCGGCGCGTATATATTTTACCATCGAATCCAGCGCGGCAAGCACCGCAACATCATACGTAGTACCCCAATAATTGGAGCAGTTGGCCACATATGCCTGGGGATAAAAAAGAAAACCATCGAATTCATTTCTGTCCACACGCTCCATAAAGGTTCTGCCTCCATGCAATAGTTGCTTTTCATTATTGTAGATGCCACCGTTTGTTAAGCAACCGGGTTCACCGGCGCCGTGAAAGAACAACATCATCGGGTAGCGCTTGCCGGCACTATCCGGATTATTGTAACTATATGGAAACTTCAATCGAAACGGCATTCGTCTTCCACCTACATTAATAAAATATGCTTTATACGACGATGCATCGAAAGAGGTACTAATACCGTTGGTAGGAACACTTACCCATTTTTGCAAACCTGATCTTGCAGGATTAGGATTGTTCCTTGATCCGAGAGGCGCGGCTGCATCATACCTGGCAGTAGTGTCGGCCGGATTAAATACATTTTGGGAAACAGAAGGTAGGGCACAAACGAAGAATAATGTCGTACAGAATAAAATTGTCTTCATAATGAATGTTTTGTGAGATTCAATCACGCGGATATGGGAACAGATATGCGAATAGGATAGAAGATGCCTAAGGAGTTGAGAAACCCGTAAAATTTTTGAAGAAAACGATCAGTGAAGGTGAATCACAAGGATTGGGGTTGTCAAATTTATAATTATTAACTGAACCATGCCATTATATGTATATTAAAATAAAATAAGTGCAGCGGCAATCTTTTCAAAATTGTCAATTATACAATGTCCTTTCCCAAAAAGGTAAGTAAATTGTCACCTTAATCAAAGGCCGCCCGATGTATCGACACATGCTGAGACTAGCTATCCTGCTGCTGCCCATCATTTTAACTTTTCTATCCCTCAAAACCTCAGCTGCCGGCGGTTCCCGAAAAACAGATGGACATTTTAAGCTTTTGGCGGATACTACTATCCGGGGCCGGGTAACCGACAGCGCCGGAAATGCTATAGCGGGTGTATCCGTTTTACTCAAGAAAGGTGAGCTGGGCACAACCACCGACGCGAACGGATATTTTACGCTTTACAATGTACCGGCACGTGCAACACTCGTTATAAGCAGCATTGGTTACCAGGCCCGGGAAGTGCGGCTTGCCGCGGGACAGACATTTATATCACTCAGCCTCACTTCGGATTCCGGAACCCTTACAGATGTGATCATTACAGGCTTCCAGCGAATTGATAAAAGCAAGTTTACGGGCGCGGCAGTAAAGCTTGATATGGACAGGATCAAAACGCCCGGCCAAACAGATATAAGCCGAATGCTTGAAGGCCGCGCAGCCGGTGTGGCTATCCAAAACGTATCAGGAACCTTTGGTTCGGCGCCGAAAGTACGTATCCGCGGAGCTACGTCCATAACGGGAGATAATAAACCACTCTGGGTTATCGACGGCGTAGTGCTGGAAGACATTGTGAACATTTCAAATGACCAGCTTTCAAGCGGCGACCCGAATACGATGCTGGGATCTGCGGTAGCCGGTTTGAATCCGAACGATATTGAAACATTCGACATTCTTAAAGATGCCGCAGCTACCGCGCTTTATGGTGCCCGTGCGATGAATGGGGTGATCGTTATTACCACCAAGCGCGGAAAGTCGGGAGTAACAAGCATTAATTATACTGCAAATCTCGGGGTCCAGCTAAAGCCGACATACAAAGAATACGACATCATGAATTCTGCGGACCAGATATCGATATATGGAGAACTTGAAAGGAAAGGGTACCTCGATTACAACAGTATCGCGAACCGCGCGAATGCAGGAATATATGGTAAGATGGCAGATCTGCTGAGAGGACTGGATCCGCAGTCAAATGAATTTCTGTTGCTCAACACTCCCGAGGCACGGCGCGAATTTCTTATGCAATATGCAGGCGTTAATACTGATTGGTTTGATATACTTTTCAGGAACGCTCTCACTCAGGAACATTCTTTAAGCTTTTCACACGGAAGCGATAAAGCGCAATCGTACTTTTCTACCAGCTTCTATAATGACCAGGGTTGGTCGATCGCGGATAAGGTTCGCCGTTATACGATAAACCTTAGAAACACGTATAACCTTACAGATAAGTTCACCGCGGGCTTCAAGGTCCAGGGATCGGTAAGGCAACAGCAGGCGCCCGGAACAATCAGCCGCGTTACTAATCCGGTGAGCGGTTCATACGACAGGGATTTCGACATTAATCCTTTCAGCTACGCTCTTAATACAAGCCGCGTGCTTACCGCATATGAGCCCGACGGAAGCTACTCGTATTTCAGAAGAAACTTTACCAACTTCAATATCATCGACGAGATAAAGAACAATTACATCAAGTTGAACCTGATGGACCTTAGTTTGACGGGCGATCTGCAATACAAGTTCAAGCCTTGGCTCACCTATAATTTTATCGGAGCAATCAGGTATGTTAAAACCACCAAGGAACACCAGATAACTGAAAATTCGAACCAGGCCAATGCGTTTAGGGCTGCTCCCAATTCAACCATCGCAGAGGCGAACAAATTTTTATACAGGGATCCCGATGATCCTGAGGCGCCGCCGATCGTTGTGCTTCCTTATGGTGGATTCTATAACAGGGACGAAGATGATCTGAAGAATTACACTATCCGTAATACACTTAACATTAATAAAACGCTGTTGAAAGTGCATGAAGTGCGCGGATTGATAGGACAGGAGATCAAATACACCGACCGCCAGAATGCCAATAACACCGGTTTCGGCTACCAGTATGAGAACGGCGGTGTACCGTTTGTTGATTACAGGATCGTCAAGCAGTTTGTTGAAAACAGCCTGCAGTATTATGGAATGGGCAACGAATATGAAAGATTTGTTGGATACTTCGCGAACGTTGGATACACATATAATAAGAAGTATACGTTCGACGGTACGCTGCGCCGTGACGGTTCAAACAGGCTTGGCCGCTCCGAAAAAGCAAGATGGCTTAATTCATGGACTGTTGCAGGAAGATGGAACATGGAACAGGAAAATTTTATTTCACAAATAAATCCCATCAGTTATCTCACGCTGAGAGCAAGTTATGGACTGAATGCCAACTACGGTAATGCAACAAACTCACTTGCAGTTTTACGTACAAAGCTTACGAACAGGCCTTATCTTAACGACAGACAGCTTGCAATAGACATCGAGCACCTGGAAAACTCCAAGCTCACCTGGGAAAAGAAGTATGAAGCGAATGTTGGAGTTGATCTCGGTCTTTTCCAGAACAGGCTCACTTTTTCTGTTGATGCTTACAGCAGGAAAAGCCTTGATCTTATCAGCCTGATAAGAACAGCAGGAATCGGTGGCGAATCAATCAAAGCCGCAAACTATGCCGATCTTAAATCACATGGCATCGAACTTAGCGTTGGGGGCACACCTTACTCAACCGCAAATTGGAAATGGGAAACCAATCTTACCTTCTCATATAATGAAAATGAAATTACGCGGGCCGAAAATTTTCCACTCGTGTTCGACCTTGTGGTACCTGAAGGAGGAGCAAAGGTGGGATATCCTGTCAGGGGATTGTTTTCTATACCCTTCAGGGGACTCAACGAAGTGGGTATTCCCACTTTCGAAGACGACAAAGGCGGTGTGAGCAGCAACGTATTCCTTCAAAGCGATAAAACTGATTTTCTGAAGTATGAAGGACCTGTAGACCCTATCATAGTGGGTGGATTCACGAATACCTTCGGATATAAAGATTTTTCGGTCCAGTTTCACATATCATACCAGGCTGGCAATAAAATAAGACTCAAACCTTCATATAAAACTGAATATTCTGATCTCGATGCCCTTCCGAACGATTTCAAGAACAGGTGGACGTTGCCCGGTGATGAAAAACTAACCATCATCCCATCAATCGCAGACCGGTATTATGCTTTCGACCTCAACGCTTCGCAATCTTATCCGTATAATTATTATAACTATTCAAATGTAATGGTGGCGGATGGGTCGTTTGTAAGATTGAAATCTGTAACGCTTCAGTATACATTGCCATCCAGGATCATCGCCGGCACGCCAATCAAATCACTTTCGGCGAATCTTGTTGGTACAAATCTGCTTATGATCTATGCAGACCCGCTATTGCATGGTCAGGATCCGGAGTTTTTCAATGCGGGCGGCATCGCTCAACCAATAAACAAACAAGTAACCCTGGCGCTGAGGGTAGGATTTTAAAACGGAATCATGAGGAAGTCTTTTTCATATATAATCCTGTTGAGTGCTTTAACACTTGGCTCATGCAGCAAATACCTGGATAAAGAACCTGACAACAGAACTAATATAAAAACGCCTGAGCAGCTCGCACAACTGCTTACAAGCGCATATCCTCACGCCAGCTATATATTATTCACCGAATCGATGTCGGATAACGCGGAAGATAAGGAGGGTGGCGGTACTGGTTACGATTTTGTAGACCGGATCAATGCTCAGTCCTACCGATATAATGTGGTCGAAGAAAGTCCAGATGCCAACGATGGACCCGACTATTACTGGACAGCTTGCTATAAAGCAATTGCAGCCGCCAACCAGGCATTGCAGATCATCGAAGAGTCGGAAGATCCGGCGGCTTTAAGTGCTCACAAAGGTGAAGCTTTGCTTGCAAGGGCTTACGCCCACTTTATGCTGGTAACATTATTCGCTAATGTTTATGATCCTTCAACTGCGGCATCCGATCCTGGAATACCTTATGTAACGGTTCCAGAAACAGAAACCTTCAAGCAATATGAGAGAAAAACTGTTGCGTTTGTTTATGAGATGATTGAAAAGGATCTTATTGAAGGCTATCCTCTCATCAACGACCAGATATACGGGAATTCACCAAAATTCCATTTCAACAAAAGGGCCGCAGCCGCATTTGCCGCACGATTTTATCTTTTCAAGCAGGATTATCAAAAGGTGGTTACATACGCCTCAGAAGCTCTGGGAAGTGCTGTAACAGAAAATCTCCGTCCATGGAACAGCACGCTTACGAATCTCCAGTACTTTGAACTTCAGGCAGAATATACCAAATCGACTACACGCGGAAATTTGTTGCTGCAGGAAGCACTCTCTATCTGGGGAAGAAGCTATCCTTCGCTCAGGTATGGACTTGGAGACAGGGTGGGAAATGAAGTGTTGTTCAGGCGCAATGTTTCAGGCGGATTCTATGCATATGATGTTTACGGAGCAAATCCGCAGGTTTATAACATTCCCAAATTTTATGAGCATTTTGTAAGACAGGATATCAACGCAAACACCGGCGACCCTTACAATACAATTCCATTGCTTACAGGCGAAGAAGCGTTGCTCAACAGGGCAGAAGCTTATGTGCGCCTCAACAACCTGAATGCGGCAGTGCAGGACCTGAATTCTTTTATAAGCGAGAATATCGATGACTATAGTCCATTCACCAATAAAGTAACCCCCTCAAGATGCGCAACATTTTATAACACCGGTTCAGCAACGGGAGTTCTTTTAGCTGCGCTTGATTTCAAACGTGCCTTCTTTATGCATGAAGGAATGAGATGGTTCGACATCCTGCGCTTAAGGATCCCCGTAACACATTTTACTGCAGATGGCGGAGTGATTGAACTTGGTCCAACTGATAACAGGCGTGTATTGCAGCTTCCGTCTCTTACGAAACAGTCGGGGCTGGAGCCGAACCCACGCTAATAAACCAGAATATGAAAACACAAAAGATATTATTAATTTTTTCAGCGCTTGCGATTGTATTCATTGGATGCAATAAGGACGAGAAGCTGAACATCGTTACACCCGTTGGGCTCGGCGGCGACTCATTCGAAAAGACCGCCCTCGACCAATGGTTATTCGATAGCCTGACCGTTCCATATAACATCGCGGTAAAATACCGGTGGGACCCGTGGGAGCTGAATCTTGATAAAACGCTTACGCCTCCCGATGAAAGCAAGATCATTCCGGCAATGTCGGCCATCAAAAGGGTTTGGATCGATCCATATAACGCTGAAACCGGCAGCGATCTATTCATTAAGAAATATTCTCCCAAACAATTCAAGCTTGTAGGCAGTGTTGAATACAATTTCAACGGAACAGTGCTGTTGGGACAGGCCGAAGGTGGAAACAATATCGCGTTCTTTGATATCAACCAGAATTTCGATAAGAACCCTGCTTCATCGGTCATGAGAATGATCCACACATCGCATCACGAGTTCGCGCATATACTTAACCAGAATGTTGTTTATCCCTCGGATTTCAAAGGCGTATCGGCCAGGGCGGGCTTTACCGGATACACCGCTACATGGTTCAATGTAAGCGATGAAGAAGCGCTGAATAACGGTTACATCACTCCTTATTCTATGGCTTCATCAGACGAAGACTTTGTTGAGATGGCTTCAAATATGCTGACGCTTGGAAAGATCCGCTACGATGAGCTTGTTAATTCAGTGGACGAAGAAGTGCAGGCAGTTTTCAGAACTAAAGAGCAGTATGTTGTAAACTATTTTAAGGAGGTTTGGAGCATCGATTTTTACAGTCTGCAGACTCGTGTGAACAACGCACTTAATGCCCTGGTTCCTCCTCCAACTATAGAAGAAGCTTACGGTGTAGATAAAGATTTTACAACTGCCAGCGTGGATTTCAATAACCTGGTGCTTTTGCCCCAACGCGCAAGTTTTTCACTTATGATGCAGGACGCAGCAACCGAAGTGCAGGCGATCCCGCTTCCTTCGCGGCTTACGCTCGATTCGATCGCAGTGTTGTTAACTGAACCAGGTAATATGAGACTGCGCATGTATATAGTTCAGAACGGGCAAACGTTTTTCGCAGATTTCAAATACACCTACACGCTGACGGCAGGAGCATATGACTACACATATGTTGAGGCAAATGATAATGGCGAACTGATCAAAGGAGCGGTGCAGCCGGTGCTGGATTATTTTTCGAATAATCAATTTAGAGTGTCGTGGTATAAAGACCCTTCGGTAAGCATATTTCCGAGAGCGAAGTTTACGACGGTGGCTTCATCAAGTGATTATTTCATTGCATTGCTGTTACCTTAAAGAAAGTGAGACCAAATATGAGAATTTTAATAACGATATGCGCACTGATAATAATTGCTTTTTCGGGATGCGTGAAGAAGGTTGACGAAATTTTTCCTGAAACTCCCGACCAGCGGCTTGCCAAAGTGCTTACTGCTTACAAGGAAGCATTGATGACCGCACCGGGATGGAAGCTTTTCGTATATCCAAAGGCGTTAGAGAGCCAGGACATTGAAGTGGGAGGGTTAACATATTACATTACATTTCCTGATTCGAACCGTACTGTAATGGTGGGAGACTTCAACACTGTAACATCGGATATACCAAAAGAAAGCAGCTGGCACCTTAAAGCTACCCAGCGTCCATCGCTTGTATTCGATACCTACAGTTATATTCACGTTGCCGCCGACCCCGATGAAACAGTTTCATTCAGTCCCGCGCAGCAGGGAGGGTACGGATGGGGATCTGATTACGATTTTTCGTTTAAAGATGCGGAGCCGGGCGACACACTGTTTTTAGAAGGCAACTTCAATCACAGTGATGCAATTATGTTAAGGGCAACTCAGGAAGAAATAACTACGGCGTTCAATGGACAACTGAAGCACATAATTGAAGTGACAACAAATCTTCCTAAAACTACTTCATTCCTGTACTTTAATGGATCGGATAATAATAAGATCGGGTTAAGTTTCAACAACTTCCTTTTCAGATTGAACTTTGTTTATCTCACCTCAGACCAGCTGCAAACTGTTTCAGTTCCATTCAGCCATACGATTGACGGTATTCATTTCAAACAGCCGGTTACATTGGGTGGCTACACATTCCAGGATCTTTTTTGGGACGAAGCGGTTGACAAATATTACATCAATACAGGTTCCGGCAGAGTGCATATCAATAATTCAACCGATCCGATCATACCTATGAACAAGGTGCTGGGAAAATACGTAGTAACTATATCGGTTCCGGACGACAGTACTTTACCAGGACAGTCTGCAACTTTTGCTACGGTTTATGAGGATATTAAATTCAATCTTAAAAATTCCGGCTTCAACCTTGATCTGCGTGATATTGAATTTATATTCGATGATGCGAGCAAAACAATGGCCATGCTCGTAAATGTGGAACAGGATGGAGTATTATTTATTGCGGCCTACCTGTATGATTATACCGCATTGAGCAGCTCGAATGTTACAAAATTCACGAGATCGCTTACTAATGGTAACGGCAATGCCGTAGAAACAGAAATGGCGCCATTGCTTGATTACATCGACAATGACGATTTTAAAGTCGATTATTTTACGGGTGCCACACCTGCGTTGGGTCAGTTTACGAGCAGAGACCGCACTGATTTTTTCTTTACGGGGAATATTCAGTAAAGTTTGATTGATGTACGTTTTTAATTTATATTTAGGTATCACCTCCAAAAACAATCATATGACAAATAAGCCTCTATTTTATCCCTTAATCGTAATTTTTTCACTGTTTATTTTCGTAGCATGTAAAAAAGGCGATACGGGTCCTGAAGGTCCCGCCGGCCCTGCCGGTCCTGCTGGCCCTGCTGGTCCTGCTGGTCCAACCGGAACTGCAAATGTTATTTATTCTGATTGGCTCGACGTAGACTTTGAGCCAAACAATGACAGCAGTAACTGGACCGCAGTTATACCTGCAGAAGCATTAACTCAGGAAATTTTGAATCAGGGAGAAATAAAGGTTTACATCAACTTCAATACAGCCGACGACCCTGTTGTATTTCCATTACCTTATTTCGATGGAGCTGTGATCATCAACCCTGTATTCTTTACAGATACCATTGCTTTGGTGTCTACGGTTGATGCAGGAACAATAGAAGATACGGGAGATAAATTCTTCCAGTACCGGTATGTTCTGATACCAGGTGGAGAACTGGCTAACATTCCTGCTAACATCAATCTCGACAAATATGCCGACGTAAAGAAATATTTTAAGCTTAAGAACTGATCAATCGCGTTTGATATAAATTGTCCCCGCAAACCTGCGGGGATTTTTTTTGATATGACAAGAATAGGCCTGATATCAGACACTCACAATTTTCTCGATGAAGCCGTGTTCAGGCATTTTGAACAATGCGATGAAATCTGGCATGCCGGCGACTTTGGAAACGTAAATCTTGCTGAAAAGCTTGCTGGGTTCAAACCATTGAAGGGCGTTTATGGAAATATTGATGGTTATGATGTTCGTAGTAGATATCCTGAATTGCTGAGGTGGAAATGCGAAGACGTCGACATTTTGATGTGTCACATCGGGGGATATCCAGGCAAGTATACACCTGTTGTAAAAGCGGAAATGAAAAAATCGGCACCGAAATTATTTATCAGCGGCCACTCGCACATTCTTAAAGTGATCTATGATAAGGAGTTTGATTGTCTCCACATAAATCCGGGCGCAGCGGGAAAGGAAGGATGGCATAAAGTAAGAACGATTGTTTTGTTCAACATCGATAAACAGGATATTAAAGATTGCCGGATCGTGGAACTTGGTAAAAGGTAACTCATTTAATTACGTAGATCTTTATCTCTCTGTCATCTTTTAGTATGTCAACTTTGTATCTCGATTCTATCAGCTGATATACTTCTTTCTCACTTGCAATAACAGTGTCGCCCGCCGATAGCTTTTCAGGTTGCTTATAATTAATAATCTCACCCCGGTCGTGAAGAGCATCAGTGTAAACTTTAAAGTGCTGGTCATAATCTTTGTAGGCGATCACAGTGTTGTTCATCGACATTTTATTATGGAAAGCATTCTGCAGCAATTGGCTGATAGGATACATATTGTCCCAACTGTATTCCTGCGGATGATAAACTTTTCTTAGTATCTTTTGGTAGGGATAAATAAAAATCACGCTTACTACTATTATGGCAGCGAACGGATAACGGTTGAAAAAATTAATTCGTTTGGGAAAAGTGTAAACCTGATATAGCAGCATTGCAATGTGAAGGCTAAACAAAGGAAAAAGCGGAACACTATACCAGTATAGCTTTGTTTTCGAGACCGTAATGAAAATAAAATATGTGGAGGTAACGATGAAGTTGAAAACAGTAAGGTTTTTTATCTTTTCATTCCGTGAAAGAATGCCGGTGACAATCGAAATTGGCAGAAGCCATATCCAGTAAGGGAACAGGTAGCCGCTCATTCTTGAAATATAATACAACGGACCCGCGTCATTTTCCTCGAGCCCATTGAAGTACCGTCCACCAAGTTCATTGTTCCAAACAGCAAGAAGGTATCCTTCGTTCAATACCTCCCTCAGAATGTAATAGGCACCTGCAATGGCAGCTGCAAAAAAACATCCGATGATGAATGGCTTAGTGAATAGTAATTTTAGTTTCTTTCTGAGGAAAAAATATAGGACGATGCCTGGCATGAAAAGAAGCGGCTGAATACTTTTTGTTAGTACCGACATCGCTATGCCGGCAAATAAGGGGTACAGCCACTGTTTGTTTTCACTTTCCGCATACATAAATGCCGAAAGACCAAGAACAGTTGTAAAAAGTGCCAGAGGGCCGTCATAGTCGCCCGTTCGGATTGCATGTATGTCAACATATCCGTTTGTAGTTACAAGTACAATACACGCAAACGCACCGATTAAATATGTTTTGAAAAACTTTTGCGAAAAGAACAGTAATACCATGCATGTGAGAAGTCCTGCGATCGCCGAAGGTAGTCTCACCGCGAGTTCATTAAATCCTAAAAGCTTAATAAAAAAAAGTTGCATCCATATCACTAGCGGAGGCTTGGTATTCCACATGTCGGGCCGACCGTCGTAATACGTAACGATCAGATTGCCGTTCCTATTCATTTCATAAGCATTCGAAGCCAGCCTTGATTCATCCCAAAGCCTGAATGGAAGTGAATCTAAATGCATAAACAACGGTATGCCGGCAATTACCAGTAAAAGAATAAGCCCGGTTACTTTAATAAACATCTTTATCTACATTTGAGAGCTCATCAGAAAATGGAAAGGAGACGGTTCGTAATACTGGCACTGGCTGGCTCTGCAGCTGCAAGTTTGCCGTTATCGCAATGCGGTTCAGGCAGCAGCGACAATCGGCCTGATCTCCTTTACTCTTTGATCGGAAAAAGTAAAACCATTCAAATCGGTAAAGCTTATATCGATCGTTTTCCATCAGAGGCTGATCCGAAAAAACTTACAGCATTAATCTCTGCAACACTGAATGAGCAACCCGACTCCCCTGTCAATGTAAGAATACAAAATGAATTCCGAAATGGCAATGTCGTAATTATTAACGGTTGGATTTTGTCGGTCACGGAAGCGCGCCAGTCAGCACTCTATTACCTAAATTCATTAAGTTAACATGCACGTTGATGCCCGAACTTCTGAAAACAACACGCTGATCGAGGGCGATATATGTATTGTTGGAGCAGGCGCCGCGGGCATTACCCTGGCATTGCAGTTCTTGAACACTCGTGTAAAAGTGATTTTGCTGGAGGGCGGTGGATTTGAGTATGAGCCAGCAATGCAGGATCTGTATCGTGGCAAAAATGCGGGACTACCATATTATTCTCTTGAATCGTCGAGGCTCCATTATTTTGGAGGCACCACCGGGCACTGGGCGGGATATTGCTCGGAATATGATGAAATAGATTTCACGAAAAGAGATTGGGTGCCTGATAGCGGATGGCCGCTTTCGCGCACCGATCTCGACCCCTATTACCAGAAAGCGTCGGATATCCTTGAACTGCAAACTTCCATGCCCGATGCCGGTACAATGAAATCTTCACTTCCATTCGACACCAACGTTCTCAGAAACAAGATGTGGTATTTCAGTCCACCAGTCCGCTTTGGCAAAAAATATCGTAATGCGATTGTGAATGCAGAAAATATTATTTTATACACTTATGCCAACGTTACTAACATTGTTGCCAATGACACTGTTAGCTCTGTAACGGAACTCACAGTAAAGAATCTTGCAGGTAAGGAACACAGGGTTCGTGCAAAGAAATTCGTATTGGCGTGTTGTGCCATACAAAATGCGCGACTGCTTCTTGCCTCGAACGGACAGTCAAAAAAAGGGCTGGGCAACGACTACGATCTTGTAGGAAGGCACTTTATGGAACATCTTGAGATGAATGCGGCGGACCTGTTTCTTCCCAGGCCTCTTTCACTGGATCTTTACAGGCTTCAGTTTTTTTACACGAAGTCACGGGCCGAGCTTGCCCTGACCGAAATCAGGCAAAGGGAATTGCAGGTATTGAATGGCACCGTTGCACTTGATCCCGTTGAGGTAAAGGAAGAAAAAGGCGGCACCGGAGAAAATGCCGGAGGTGGTGATACACGTCAAGATCCCGCAGCGAGCCTCAAAGGGTGGGAAGAAGCAGAAAAATATTATGAAAGCGGGAAATACCTGAAAGAAAATTTCAATAGAACCAGGCAGTTTATGTTTTTTGCCAGGATGGAGCAATCGCCCAACCCTTCGTCGAGAATAATTCTTGACACGGAGAGAGATGCCCTGGGCATGCCCAGAGTTGTGCTCGACTGGAAACTCACCTCACTCGAAAAAAGAAGTTACCGGAAATTAATTGAAACAATTGGAGTGGCTTGCGGCATTACGGGTACCGGCCGCGTGCGTTTACATGAGTGGCTGCATGATGAAAATGATGTATCATGGCCGGAACATCTTGCAGGCGGGTGGCACCATATGGGTACTACACGCATGCATGTGAACAACAAGGCTGGCGTTGTGAATGAGAACTGCAAAGTACATGGAATTGATAATTTATACATTGCAGGATCTTCATGTTTTCCCACGGCCGGATCCGCAAATCCAACTTACACGATAGTGGCGATGACATTGCGCCTTGCTGATCATTTAAAACTATAATAAGGGTGGGGGCTCTTCGATATACCTGTACCGTCTCTCACCAAATTCCCTCGAAGCAGGTTCACTTTTTCCTCTTGGAGGACCGGCGCTACCATTCCATTCCAGAACTTTGATGCAGGATTCGAGCTCCTTAATCTGCAAATGAATTTCTTTCATCATTGTGAAAGATTCGCCGTCGCGCACGGCCTGATCAAGTCTTGATCGCAGCTCATTGAGGTGAATGCGCATA
>Ga0075421_100002459_pt1 | contig 22182 bp, 22 predicted proteins | sample SoiMetdeltSBSDD5_FD_75292 | JGI IMG/M metagenome (GOLD analysis project Ga0075421, IMG submission 75292) | Bulk soil microbial communities from a Populus tree surrounding site in Tennessee, USA - Soil MetaG P. deltoides SBSDD5 | ecosystem: Environmental > Terrestrial > Soil > Tree plantation...
GGATTGACCGCGGCGTTGCAGACCAGCGTGTCGATCTTCCCCCAGTGCTTCCGGGTTTGGTCGATCAGGCCTTCCACCTCGGCCTTGCGCGAGATGTTGCAGGGGATCACCAGCGCCTCGCCGCCCGCCTTGCGGATCGCCGCCGCCACCTCCTCGCAGGCATCCGCCTTGCGGCTGGAGATCACCACCTTGGCCCCCAGCGACGCCATGATCTCGGCCGCCGAGCGGCCGATGCCGCGGCTGGAGCCGGTGATCACGGCCACCTGGCCGGAAAGATCGAACGGGTTTGTCATGGACTGGCCTCCCTTGCACGACCGGGGTCAGACCCCTCGCCTCTTCACCGTCGTAATGGGGTCAGACCCCTCGCCGCTACCGTGCCGATTTATTCCACCGGCGGTGGCGAGGGGCTGACCCCAGCCATTACCTTTACGTTAACTTGTTGCCAGGAGCGAAGCACACGCTTAACTTTCGGCGGATCATAGAGACCGGCCCAACATTCACACAAGGACGGCGATGGGAGAGGAGCGGCCCTGGCCCTGGGAGAGAAGCTACCCGCCCGGCGTGCACTGGGACGCGCCGCTGGCCATTTCCACCCTTCCACAGATGCTCGACACCTTCACGGCCCAATGGGGGCCGAAGTCGGCGCTGGAATACCGCGACCGCCCCACCAGCTATGCGGAGCTGCGCGCCGCCGTCGATGCCGTCGCGGCGGGCCTTATGGAGCTTGGCGTAGGCCCAGGAACGGCTGTCGCCCTCTACCTGCCGAACACCCCCTACCACCCCGTCACGTTCTTTGCGGTGCTCAGGTGCGGGGGCCGGGTCGTACACCTTTCGCCGCTCGACGCCGAGCGGGAGCTGGCCTTCAAGCTCAAGGACAGCGGCGCCCGCATCCTGGTGGCGACCAACATCGGCTTCATGGCGCTGATGGCCAGGAAGCTCATGGCCGACGGGCTTGTCGACCACCTGATCGTCGGCGACGACACTGCCTTCGGCCCGTCGGCAATCCCGACGTCGCCCATGCCGGACGGCGCCGGCGTCCTACGCTTCGACGCCCTGCGCGCGGCCGGCGCCGGCACATTGCCGCGAGACTGGCCGCAACTCGGCGTCGAGGACATCGCGCTGCTGCAGTACACCGGCGGCACCACCGGCCGGCCCAAGGGTACAATCCTGACGCACGCCAACCTGAGCGCGGCCTGCGCCATGTACAAGGCCTGGAGCGACCCGCAGCGCGAGACCCCGCCCGGCGAGGACAAGGTGATCTGCGTCCTGCCCCTGTTTCACATGTACGCGTTGAGCGCGGTGATGCTGCGCTCCCTCTGCGAGGGCAACGAGCTGATGCTGCGGCTGCGCTTCGACGTGGCCACCACCCTCCACGATATCGAGGTCAAGCGCGCCACCGTGTTCCCAGGCGTCCCCACGATGTGGATTGCGCTCGCCAACGCGCCGGACATCGCGCGGCGAGATCTCTCCTCGCTGCGGCGTGTCAGCTCGGGGGGAGCACCGCTGCCGGTGGAGGTTGGCGAGCAGTTCCACAAGCTCACCGGCCATCGCCTGGTCGGCGGGTGGGGCATGACGGAGACCTCGCCGGCCGGCACCACCCTGCCGTTGCAGTGGCGGTCCGACAAGGCCGGGTCGATGGGCGTGCCGCTGCCAGGCATCGTCATGGACATCGTGGCCCTCGACGACCCTCGCCGCCGGCTGCCGCCGGGCGAAAAGGGCGAGATCCGCATCAGGGGGCTGAACGTCACCCAGGGCTACTGGAACGCGCCGCAGGAGACGGCGGCGGCCTTCGCCGACGGCTACTTCCTGACCGGCGACATCGGCACCATGGACGAGGACGGCTATTTCTACCTGGTGGACCGCAAGAAGGACATGATCCTCTCGGGTGGGTTCAACGTCTACCCGCGGAGCATCGAGGAGGCGATCTACGAGCACCCGGCCGTGGCCGAGGTGATCGTGATCGGCGTGCCCGACTCCTATCGCGGCGAGGCCGCCAAAGCGTTCGTGCAGCTGAAGCCCGGCGCCGCGCTCTTCACCCTCGACGAGCTGCGCGTCTTCCTGGCGGACAAGCTCGGGCGGCATGAGATGCCGGCGCATCTGGAATTCCGCGACGCGCTGCCCAAGACCGCGGTCGGCAAGCTGTCGAAAAAGGAGCTGATCGAGGAGGAGCGGCGGAAGGCCAGAGCCGCTGCGGAATGAATGGATGCCTTGAGAGATTCGGCAGTCGGGGGTCGGCAGTCGGCAGTCGTTGAAGGAGAAATTGCGACTGCCGATCGCCGACTGCCGATTACCGCCTGAGACTCGAACACCAGAGAGAAGGACCGCCCCCATGGTTGACGCCGTCATCGTCTCCACAGCCCGTACGCCCATTGGCAGGGCCGTGCGTGGCGCCTTCAACCTCACCCACGGGGCCGACATGGGCGGCCACGTCGTCGCCCAGGCCGTAAAGCGCGCCGGCATCGAGCCCGGCGACGTGGAGGACGTGACCATGGGGTGCGCCAACCCCGAGGGCGCCACCGGGGGCAACATCGCGCGCCAGTGCGCCATCCGCGCCGGCCTGCCGGTGACGGCGGCAGCGCAGACCGTCAACCGCTTCTGCTCCTCGGGATTGCAGGCGATCGCGCTGGCCGCGCGCAGCATCACCCAGGACGGGGTGCCGGTAACGGTGGCGGGCGGGCTCGAGTCCATCTCCCTCGTGCAGATGAACATGAACACCAAGTTCTACCGCAACGACTGGATCGTCGAGCACAAGGGTGCGCTGTACATGCCGATGATCGAGACCGCCGACATCGTCGCCCGGCGCTACGGCATCTCGCGCGAGAAGCAGGATGAATATTCCTTGGTGAGCCAGCAGCGGACGGCCGCGGCGCAGAAGGAAGGGCGGCTCAGCGCCGAGATTGTACCCATGACGACGGTGATGCAGGTGGAGAACAAGGAGACGAAGGAGATCTCCCAGCGCACCGTTACCCTCGAGCGCGACGAGGGCAACCGGCCAGATACCACACTGGAAGGCCTCGCCAAGCTGAAGCCGGTGCGCGGCGACGACCAGTTCATCACCGCCGGCAACGCCAGCCAGCTCTCCGACGGTGCCTCCGCGTGCGTCCTGATGTCCGATAAGGAGGCCGCGAAGCGTAACATCAAGCCGATGGGCGTGTTCCGCGGCTTTGCGGTTGCGGGCTGCGAGCCGGACGAGATGGGCATCGGCCCGGTGTTCGCGGTGCCGCGGCTTCTGCAACGCGCCGGCCTCAAGGTGGACGACATCGACCTGTGGGAGCTCAACGAGGCGTTCGCCAGCCAGGTCATCTACTGCCGCGACAAGCTCGGCATCCCCACGGACCGGCTGAACGTGGACGGCGGCGCCATCTCCATCGGCCATCCGTACGGTATGAGCGGCGCGCGCATGACCGGCCACGCCCTGATCGAGGGCAAGCGCCGCGGCGTGAAGTACGCCGTCGTCACCATGTGCATCGGCGGCGGCCAGGGGGCCGCGGGCCTGTTCGAGATCGTGTGAAGGAGGAGAGACATGGACCTTCGCTTCAGTCCCGAGGAGAACGCCTTCCGTCAGGAGCTGCGCTCCTTCTTCCGCTCCGCCGTCCCAGAGAGCATCCGCACCAAGGTGATGGAGGATCGCCACCTCTCCAAGGAGGAGCTTGTCGCCTCGCACAAGGCCCTGCACGCCAAGGGTCTCGCCGTGCCGCACTGGCCGAAGGAATGGGGCGGGTCCGATTGGACGCCTATACAGCACTACATCTACACCGAGGAATTGCAGTTCAACGGCGTGCCGCAGCCGCTTCCCTTCAACGTGGCCATGTGCGGACCGGTGGTGATCGCCTTCGGCACCGAGGCGCAGAAGAAGAAGTACCTGCCGCGTATGGCCTCGCTGGACGACTGGTGGTGCCAGGGCTTCTCCGAGCCCGGTGCCGGCTCCGACCTGGCGGGCCTCAAGACCACCGCGGTGCGCCAGGGCGACCACTACATCGTCAACGGCCAGAAGACCTGGACCACGCTGGCCCAGTACGCCGACTGGATCTTCATGCTTGTACGCACCGATCCAACGGCCAAGAAGCAGCTCGGCATCTCGTTCCTGCTGATCGACATGAAGACGCCGGGCATCACCGTGCGGCCGATCCAGACCATCGACGGCGGGCGCGAGGTCAACGAGGTGTTCTTCGACGACGTGAAGGTGCCGGTGGAGAACCTGGTGGGCCAGGAGAACCGCGGCTGGGACTGCGCCAAGTTCCTGCTCGGCAACGAGCGCACCGGTATCGCCCGCGTCGGCTACTCCAAGCAGCGCGTGCAGCGGATCCGGGAGCTGGCCGGCCGCGTGATGGCGGGCGACCGGCCGCTGCTCGAGGACGAGCGCTTCCGCGAGAAGCTGGCCGGCGTGGAGGTGGAGCTGAAGGCCCTGGAGATGACGCAGATGCGCATCCTCTCCGACGACAGGCACCGCAAGGGCCGGGCGCCCAACCCGATGTCGTCGATCCTCAAGATCAAGGGCAGCGAGATCCAGCAGGCCACCACCGCACTGGCCCTGGAGATCGCCGGTCCCCTGGCGCTGCCCTATCAGATGGACCGCGGCGACCACGAGCCGGGCTCCAACCAGCCGCCTGAGGACCTCGAGTGGGCTGCGCCGGCGGCGCCAGCCTACTTCAACTACCGCAAGGTGACGATCTACGGCGGGTCCAACGAGATCCAGCGCAACATTCTCGCGAAGGCGGTGCTGGGGTTTTGACAGGGGTCAGACCCCTCGCCTCCGCGGTCGGAGGGATGCACGGACGTTTTGCGCGAGGGGTCTGACCCCTTTTCGAAGCGGGGAGAGGGAGAAGAAGCATGACCATCGAGACCTGGCTGGCGTTCACGGCCACCACCGTGGTCCTGTTGGTCATTCCAGGGCCGACCATCCTGCTCGTCGTCTCCTACGCTCTGGGTCGCGGCCTGCGGACGGCGCTGCCGGTGGCGGCCGGCGTGGCGCTGGGCGACTTTACGGCCATGACGCTGTCGATGCTGGGGCTTGGCGTGCTGCTCGCCACGTCGTCCCTGCTCTTCACCGCCTTGAAATGGCTGGGAGCCGCCTATCTGATCTGGCTCGGCATCCGGCTTTGGCGCGCAGGGGGCGCGCTAGAGACAGCGCCCCGGACCGATGCCGCGGCGCCGGCGCGCATGCTGGGCCACGCCTGGATCGTGACTGCGCTGAACCCGAAGAGCCTCACCTTCTTCGTCGCCTTCCTGCCGCAGTTCCTCGATCCGCACGGCGATTTCTGGGGGCAGACGCTGGCCTTCGAGACCACGTTCGTGGTCCTCGCCTTTGCCAACGCTGCAGGCTATGCGCTGGTCGCGTCGCGGGCACGCGGGCTCGTGCAAAGCGCGCGTGCCGTCGGCATCTTCAACCGAGTCGGTGGCAGTCTGCTGATCGGCGCCGGCGTAGCCGCTGCCACCATGCGCAGCTCGCAATAGAAGCAACAACGTATCCGCCCGCAGAGACCGCTGGAGTACAGGGGAATGGACTTCGATCTGAGCGACGAGCAACGGCAGCTCAAGGACAGCGTGGAGCGCCTGCTGGCGGACGCCTATGGCGATCTCAACCAGCGCGTCACCTATACAAGGGAGCCCAAGGGCTATAGCGGCAGGCTGTGGGCGCAGTACGCTGACCTCGGGCTGCTCGCCGCGCCGTTCCCCGAGGAGCACGGTGGGCTCGGCCAGGGGCTGACGGAGACCATGATCGTTGCCGAGGCGCTCGGCCGGGCGCTGGCGGTAGAGCCCTACATGGCCACCGTCGTGCTGGCTGGCGGCGCGCTGCGCCATGCCGGCAACGCCGCGCTGCTCGAGGAGCTGGTGTCGCATATTGCGGCAGGCGACCTCACCCTGGCGCTGGCGCACCAGGAGCGACAGTCGCGCTACGACCTCGCCGACACCGCCACCACGGCCCGCGCCGACGGCAAGGGCGGCTACACGCTGGAAGGCGAGAAGATGGTGGTGGTGGCCGGCGACAGCGCCGACAAGCTGATCGTCTCCGCCCGCGCCTCCGGCGGGCGCACAGACCGGGGCGGCATCGGCCTGTTCCTGGTCGATGCCAAGGCCAACGGCGTCACCCGGCGGGGCTATCCCACGCAGGACGGCATGCGTGCGGCCGACGTCACGCTGGCCTCTGTCAAGGTCGGCCCCGAGGCGGTGCTGGCCGGGCCGGAGAAGGGTCTGGAGGTGCTGGAGCGGGTGGTGGACGAGGCCGTCGCCGCGCTGGCCGCGGAGGCCGTGGGCGCCATGGCGGGGCTCGCCGAGCTCACCGTGGACTATCTCAAGACGAGGAAGCAGTTCGGCGTGCCGATCGGCTCGTTCCAGGTGCTGCAGCACCGCGCCGTGGACATGCTGACCGCCATGGAGCAGGCCCGCAGCATGGCCTACTACGCCACCATGATGGCGGCCGAGCCCGACGCAAACGAGCGCCGTCGCGCGATGGCTGCCGCCAAGGTGCAGATCGGCCGCTCCGGCCGACTTGTCGGGGAGAGCGCCGTCCAGCTGCACGGCGGCATCGGCATGACCATGGAGTACAAGGCCGGCCACTACTTCAAGCGCCTCACCATGATCGACCTCGCTTTCGGCGACGCCGATCACCACCTGCGCGAGCTGGCGCGGATGGGTGGGCTGATATAGGGCTGGCAGTCGGCGGTCGGGCTTCGGCAGTCGCAGAAGCGGCGGCGCCCGACTGCCGACTGCCGAGCTGGGGCGGTATTACACGTTGGGGAGTCGCAACCGGCGGCTGACGCTGGTTGCGTCAGCCCAAACCGGTCAGCGTCGGCCTCGGTGTGTCACTCGCGCCCGTCGAATGCCCGCCGCAGCTTCTCGATGTCGAACTTCTTCATCTTGAGGAACGCGTTGGTGACGCGCTCGGTCTTGGCGGGGTCCTTGTCCGACAGCATCTCGAAGAGCGGCGTCGGCACCACCTGCCAGGACAGGCCGAACTTGTCCTTCAGCCAGCCGCAGGCCACCTCCTTGCCGCCCTCGGTTAGCCGGCTCCAGTAGTAGTCGATCTCCTCCTGCGTCTCGCAATGGATCTGGAACGAGATCGCTTCGTTGAACTTGAATTGTGGACCGCCGTTGAGGGCCACGAATTTATGCCCCTCGATCTCGAACTCCACCGCCATGACGGACCCGGCGGGTCTTCCGTGGACCTCGTGACCCACCTTACAATAGCGGTTGATGCTGCCGATCCTGGAACCCTTGAAGATCGAGACGTAGAAGCTCGCGGCCTCCTCAGCCTCGGTGTCGAACCACAGGCAGGGCCTGATCTTCTGTGCGGCGATCGTCATTCTCGTCATCCTCCTGTGCAAGGCTCATTCTCATTCGTCGCGCCGGTCATGTGGGACGAAGCGTCTTGGCGATCACGCCCGTGCTGAACGTGACGGCCTCGGCGAGCGCGAGGCGCACCGGCGAGCCAAGCTCCGAGAACGGCTGCAGTCCGCGCCCCAGAGCCACGGGATGGACAACCAGCCGGTATTCGTCGATGAGCCCGGATTGGATCAGGGACCGGGCGAAACGAACGCCGCCGTGGGCCAGCAGGTCCCGGCCCGGCTCCCGCTTCAACCTGGCGATCTCCGTCGTCAGGTCGCCGGTGACGATCCGTGTCTCACCCCAGGACGCCGCGCGCAGGCTCTTCGAGAAGACGATCTTCGGGATCTGGTTCATTGGCGCGGCAGGCGGCTCGGCCGAGGCCGGCCAATGGGCGGCCATGTCGCCGTAGGTGATGCCTCCCATGAGATGGGCCCCGGCCTGCCAGAGCCGCTCCACGATCCAACCCATGGCGTCCGGCCCGAAGCCCGGAAAGATCCAATCGAGCTCGCCATTCGGACCGCCGGCGAAGCCGTCAATCGACATCTGCATCTGCAGAATGAGTCTGCGCATCGACCTCGGTCCTCCCGCCGTTATGCCTAGTCCACGGACATGCCGCAGCTCAGGTTCGCCACCGTGCCGGTCATCGCGGCGGCCTTGTCGGAGGCCAGGAATGCCGCTGCGTTGGCCACCTCGGCGAGCGTCGGCAGCCGCTTGAGCAGCGTCATGTCCTCGATGAAACTGCGAAACTTCTCCTGCCCCATGGGGAAGTCCGGCGTCTCGAGGGTATCGGCGATCCGGTGCGGCCTGATGCACACGACGCGGATGCCCTGCGGGCTGAGTTCGGCCGCCAGCGTGCGCGTGAGCCCCTCCACCGCCGCGCAGGCGACGCCGAAGCCGGCGGTCTGGGCCACGGCAAGGCGCGCGGGCGAGGCGGAGAGAGTGAGGATGACGCCGGAGCGCCGGCGGAGCATGTGCCGCGCCGCCGCCCGCGCGGTGAGAAACTGGGTTTCCGTCCACGTTGCGATGGGCTGCACGAAGTCCTCGCGCTTCAGATCGATCAGGGGAACGCCCTGCACGGGATTGGTTCCGATGGCGTTGAGGATCACGTCGATCCGCCCGGCCTTCTCGACGACCTCGGCGGTGTGCCGCTCCACCGCCCCCTCGTCGAGGGCATCGACAGATGCCGCCTCGGCCCTGCCGCCCGCGGCAGCAATGCCCTCAGCCACAGCCTGCACGGGCGCGAAGTTCCGCCCGCTCAGAAAGAGCCGAGCGCCCTCGCGGGCGAAGGTACCCGCGACCGCGCTGCCGATCGCCCCGCCCGCGCCGTAGATCACCGCCACTCTGTCCTTCAGCAGCATGGCATCTCCCCGTTGCGTTTGCGCTGCCGCAATGCCCGTTGCCGCAAATCCTGGCAAAGACGCTGTCTACGCGTTCAGCCCAATGGAAACGAATGGTGCTCGTGGGCGATGTGCCAGGCGCCATTGACCTTCTTGAGTCCGAGCGTCAGGCGCAGGCGCGGGCTGCCGTCCTTGGACAGCTCCTCCGCCGAGCCGCAGCGCAGCAGGGCCGTGGCGAACGCCACCGTGTCGCCGGCCGTGACGTTCAGCTCGACCATATCGAAGGCCCCATGGCCTTGGGAGAGTGCCGTGAAGAATGGAGGCCAAGTTTCGCGATAGGCAGCGATCCCGCGCACCGCCACCGGTGGCGGCACGTCGAACATCAGCACGTTGTCAGTGTGCCGCGCGAGGACGCCGCTGAGGTTCTTGTTGCGGACAGCTGCCGCCCAGTCCTCGATAAGGCCGCGAACGGCAGCTTCCTCGTCGCGCAGGTCGTCAGCCATGGCTTTGCTCCTCGGATCACAAGACGTTCCCCGCCAGGGCTACCCGGCTTTGGGTCCGTCGTACTCGTCGTGGCGGCGTGGCCAATCGGGATACGCCGCGTCGTTGCGTCCTTCCGGCGTAAGGTCGAGGTAGTGGTTGGTGCCGAGCAGCGCGTCGAGACCGCGGGCATAGGTCGAATAGGTGTGGAACACCTCGTCCGCGTCGTTCCTGTGGAACACGCTCACGCCGGGCAGCTCCTGGCTCACGTAGCGGGCATCGGTCTCGATCGTTCCGAAGTTGTAGCGGATGCGTCCCTCGCCAACCTGGTCCTTGGTGAAGGACACATGGAAGTCGTAGTTGAAATCGCTGCCGAAGGAGGACACCCAGGCGAAACGCCAACCCATGCGCCGCTTGTAGGCCTCGATCTTGGCCAGGGGGGCGCGCGAGACCGCGACAATGCCCACGTTGTGATGCTCAAGGTGCGGACGCGGCCCGTCGACGTGCTCGGCCTGAAAGGAGCAACCGGGACAGCCCGCCTCCCACTCGGGTGCAAACATGAAATGATGGACGATGAGCTGGGGCCGTCCGTCGAACAGCGCGGCCAAGGTCCTGCCGCCCGCGGGCGTGTCGAACAGATACTCCTTCTCGACCTTCACCCAGGGCAAGGCGCGGCGCTCGGCGGCAAGCACGTCGCCCTGGCGCATGTGCTCCTTCTCCTTAGCCAGAAGCGCCTTGCGCGCTGAAAGCCACTCATCGCGCGATACGACGCGGTGCTGCATCGATCATGTCCTTCGTTGTTCACCCCGGAGGTGGAGCGATCTCTTCCCGCTCAGCAGGCGTCCCGCCGTTCATGCAGCCAGCTTGAAATCGGCCAGCTGGGCATCGATTGCTCGCTTGAAGGCGGGCCTCGCCGTGCAGCGCTTGATATAGGCGGCGAGGCGCTTGTCGCTGGTGACGATGTCGGTGCGGTCGAGGATGCGGAGCACCGTGGTCATCATCAGGTCGCCCGCGGTGAAGCGGTCGCCATCGAGGTAGGGTTTGTCACCGAGAGACCTGGAGAGTCCGGCAAGACGCTTTTGCAGGAACTCCACGGCGCCCGGGCGGCGCAGCCTGGCCCATTCCTGACCGGCGTAGAAGATATCGATCCGCGCCACATCCATGACGAACGGCTCGATGGAGTTGAGGGCGGCGATCAGCCATTGCGTCGCCCGGGCGCGCGCCCCCTCGTCCTTCGGCAGCAACACCTCGCTACGCTCCCCGATGTAAAGCACGATGGCGCCCGTTTCGAAGAGCGCGAAGCCGTCCTCCTCCAGGATCGGCACCTGGCCGAAGGGCTGCAGGGCGCGATACTCCGGCTTGTCCTGGTCGCCCTGGTCGAGCAGCCGCGTCCGGTAAGGCAGGCCGGCCTCCTCCAGCGCCCAGCGCGCGCGCAGGTCGCGCACCTGGCCTTGGGCAAAATCGGGTACCCACCTGAAGGCAGAGATCGTGATCATGTGGTGCACTCCTCTTAACACTGCTCCGCAGTTGCCGCGCACGCGGCGGAGCGGTTGAGTCCTGGGTTCAATCGGGTCACATCTTGGGCAAGGGGAGGCATTCCATGATCTCCACCGATTGGCCCGGGAAGATCGAGAAGTGCGGGTGGTCTATGAACAATTGCGCCGCGGCCTCGTGCGATTCAGCCTCGACGATGACGTATCCGCTGACCAAGTTCTTGGTGTCCGACACGCCGTTCGCATCGACGCCCTTGGTCTTGCCCAGGGGAGCGCCTCGGTCGACGATTGACCCTTCGTGCTCTTCGCCCCATCGCATCCACGCGTCGATGCCCGACCGCTCGCGGTCGGCTCGCTCGGCCTTGGGCATCGCACGCCACTGCTTGAATGCAGGCGACTCGGATGATCCGAGGTAGATCGCGACGAATCTTTTCATGGCTGGCATATCCCTTCCGTTGAGGTTTTGACCCAGCAGTGTGGCGCGTGCTGCCTAGGCCGCCGCGGCCGCCGCCTTCGGGAACGGTTCGCGCCAGGCCGGCAGCTCGTTGAGCCGGTCGTGCCACCGCTCGATCTCGGTGAAGCCCCCGACGGGGATCTTCGCCTGGTCTGCCAGAGGCAGCGCGGCGGCCATGGCGAAATCGGCGATGGTCAGCGTGTCACCCAGAACGTACCGGCGGCCACGCAGGTGCTCGTTGAGCACGGCTGCGAACTGCTTGAAGAAGCCGACGGCCTCCTCCACCGCATTCGCGTCCGGCTCGGCCCCGAGGAAGCGCGGCTTGACGAGGTGCTGGAAGACGAGCGTGGCACCGTGGCGCGTGAAGTGCCACGCGTCCCAGCTCAGCCAGCGCGTGAGCTCGATCTGCCGCTCGTCGTCGCGGGGCCACAGGTCGGAGCCGGCGGCGCGCGCCAGGTGGGCCATGATGGCGTTGGCTTCCCAGAGCTTGAGGTTGCCGTCGACGAGCGCCGGCACCTTGCCATTCGGATTGATGGCGAGATAGCCCGGTGCCCTTTGCTCGCCCTTGCCCAGGTCGACGCGCACGTGCTCGACCGGCGAGCCCAGATGCTTGGCCACCGCGCACGCCTTCCGCCCATTGAGGCTCTCGAAGTAGTAGAGCTTCATTTCGTTTCTCCTCTTCCGGCTTGCGCCCCCACCGGCGTGATCCAGCCGATGCCGGCCCCGCTGGGCTCTCGCAGCATGGCGATGCGGCCCACGCCGGGCACGTCGAAGATCGGCATCGCCAGCTCGGCTCCTGACTTGATGGCCCTGGCGACGCGCGCGTCCACATCATCGACAGCCAGGAACGGCATCCAGCTCTCCGGCACGCCGTCGAATCTGGGTGAGCTGAGCGGGAATAGGCCCGCCACCGGCTCGCCGTCCTGCAGCGCCACCCAATAGGTTTCGCCGTCCGGCGTCGCCGACGCCTCGAAGCTCCAGCCGACGGTGGTGGCGTAGAACCGCTTGGCGCGCTCCGCATCGCGTGTCCGCAGCTCGTTCCAGTGGAATTGCCCGTGCGACCAGGGCCGCGGCTGCTTGGCCGTGCTCTTGCCGGCGCGTTGCGTGCTCGCGCCGCCTTTGCTCACACCGGACCTAGGCGACTTGGGTCGGCGCAGGGTCGTGGCTTGTGGCATACGGGTTCTCCTTAAAGAGCGGGGAGGCAGCCCCCTCGCCTTCGTTAGAACGGGGTCAGACCCCTCGCATTCGCCGTCGAATTTCAGACGCCAGCGTAGAGGCGAGGGGTCTGACCCCGTCGGCCGAGGGTCCGCCTCCCCGGACCTCACATGAAGAGCTGCTCCAGCTTGTCGAGCGTGCCCGTCCAGCCGCGCTCGTGGCCGTCGCGGGCCTTCTGGTCGAAGAACTGCTCGTGATGCAGGGTCAGCAGTGTGCCGTCGCCGTCCGGAACGATGGTGACGGTGACGAGCGACTCGCGCTCGGGCGTGGATTGCCAGGCCCAGGTGAAGACGAGCCGGCTGTCGGGCATCACCTCGCGGTAGACGCCGCCCACCTGATGGCGCTCGCCGTCGTCGGTTTGGAAGTTCATCCGATAGCGTCCGCCCGGACGCACATCGACCTCGGCCTGCACCGAGCCCGCCGCGGTTTCCTTGGGGCCGAACCAGCGCACTATTTTTTCCGGGTCCGTCCATGCCTTGAAGACCTGGGCCGGGGTGGCTTTGAGACGGCGCTTGAGGGTGAGGCTTGGCTTGGTGAGCATTGGTCCTCCTCGACGAAGGCGGCTAGGCGATCGAGCTGCTCGGTCCAGAACCGCTCGTAGCGGGCGAGCCACAGCATGGCGGCCTCCATCGGCCCCGGCACCAGGCGGCAGCGCACCGTGCGCCCCGTCTTGTTGCGCTCGACCAGGTTTGCACGCGCCAGCACGTCCAGATGCTTCATGACGGCTGGCAGCGAGACCGCGAACGGGGCTGCGATCTCGCTGACCGACAGCTCGGGATCGTCGGCCAGCCGCTCGAGGATCGCTCGCCGGGTCGGATCGGCGAGCGCCGCGAAGGCCAGATCGAGCTGGAGACTGCTAAACTCAACCATGTGGTTAAGTGTTGCCGCGCACCGCCGCCGATGTCAACCGTGCACGCTTCACGATCCTGTGCACGCCGCCCTTCGGTGGTCCGGGCGGCGGCGGCCTAGCTTCGTCGCAGCGGAAGAGAGTAGGCTGCGGCCGGCATCGATTGAGGCTCAGCCAAAGGGAGAGAGCGAGCATGGCTCAGGGCAAGGTGGCGCTGATCACGGGCGGGGGCACGGGCATCGGCCAGGCGGCGGCGCTGGCGCTGCAGGGCGACGGCTGGAACGTGGCCATCACCGGCCGGCGCAAGGAGGAGCTGGACAAGACCGTGGCGCTCGCCAAGGCCGGCGGCGGCAAGATGGTCGGGATTCCGGCCGACGTGGGCAAGCCTGAGGACGTGAAGCGGCTGTTCGCCGAGGTGGGACAAGCCTTCGGAGGGCGACTCGACTTCCTGTTCAACAACGCCGGCATGGGCGCCCCGCCGGTGGCGATGGAGGACCTCACCTACGAGCAGTGGATGGCGGTGGTGAACGTGAATCTGACGGGCTCGTTCCTGTGCGCGCAAGAGGCCATCAAGATCATGAAGTCGCAGAGCCCGCGGGGCGGGCGCATCGTCAACAACGGCTCCATCTCGGCCTACACGCCGCGGCCCAACTCGGTGCCCTACACCGCCACCAAGCATGCCATCACCGGCCTCACGAAGTGCATCGCGCTGGATGGGCGCAAGCACGACATCGCCTGCGGCCAGCTCGACGTGGGCAACGCCGACACCGCGCTCGGCGGGCGCATGAAGGCGGGCGTTCCGCAGGCCAGCGGCGAGGTCAAGCCGGAGCCGGTGATGGACGTGGTGCACTGCGGCTCGGCCATCCGCTACATGGCGAGCCTGCCGCTCGATGCGAACGTGCTGTTCATGAACATCAAGGCGACGAAGATGCCGTTCGAGGGGCGGGGGTGAAGAGTGGAGCCACGGCGTCAGACCCCGGAGGGTCTGACGCCGGCTAGTCCTGCGATCCCTCCCCGTTGACCACGCCCGAGGTGCGCCCCGGCATGCCGCCGAACTTGCGGTCCTTTAGGGCGGCGCCCAGGACGCAGATGCGCTGCAGCCGGTAGGAGAGATCGCCCGCCTCCCTGAAGTTGGGGTCGTAGTAGGTCCACCCGGTGCAGCGGGGGTGACGCACGCAGCGGTTGCGGCAAGCACGTGCGGAGGAGACCCGCTCGAACGGCTCGATGTAGCGGTTGAATGTCAGGGAGGTGTTGAGCTCCCAGGTGGAGCGGCGCATCCAGGGATCGTTCTCCTCCCCGCTGTCGTCGTCGCGCGCCTGCACCGAGGCGGCGAGCGCCAGCGCCATCATGAGCGCCACACCGGCCGAGGCGGCGGCGAGCCGGAGATAACCCGATGGCCCCATTGGTCCTTTCCCCCGATACGGAGCGTGCGCCATCATACACGACGCCGCGGGCGATTGCAGATCGGGGGGCTGGCGCTGGGGAAAAGCTTCGCGCGAGGCCGGTCGGAATGGTCAGAGAGAGAGCACCGGTGCAATGCGGCTGTCGCCGCATTGGCACCCTACGACTTCACCACCGCCGCAATCTCCGCGTCGGTGCAGCCGGCGTCGCGGAGCACGGTCTCGGTGTCGGCGCCGAGCGGGCGGGGGGGCAGGTCGGGCGCGCTCGCCACGTCCTCCACGTTGACGGCCTGGCGCAGCGTGCGCTTCACCGGGGTCTCGCCGGCGAAGTTGCCGGCGAAGAACCCCACGTCGTCGAGGTGGGGGTCAGTGAGCAGGTCCTGCGGCAAGCGGACCGGCGAATGCGGGATGTCGAGGCGCTGGAAGGTGGCGAGCCATTCCGCGGTGGTGCGGGCGGGCATGGCCTCGGCCAGGATGTCGTAGAGCTCGTCGACGCGCCGGCTGCGCTCGGTGGCGTTGCGGAACCAGGCGAGCTCGGCCACGTCGGGCCGGCCGATCTCGGTGAGCACCTTGGTCCAGTTGCGCTCGCTGTAGGGCAGCACGCCAACCCAGCCGTCCTTGGTCTTGTAGGGCCGGCGGCTGGGCGAGATCACCCGCACGTAGCCGATCTTGCCGTCGTCCTCGAAGGTGGCCGCGCTCATGTGCTCGCACAGGCTGAAGGCGGCCATCAGCTCGAACATCGGTACCTCGACGTATCCCGGCACCTCGCCGGTGCGTTCGCGGTAGAGGAGGGCTGCCATCACGGCATAGGCGAGGTGGATGCCGGACACCTTGTCGGCGGCGATGCTGGGGGCGTAGAGCGGCGTGCCGTCGCGCATCTGGAACAGGCCGGCGAAGCCGGAGGCAGCCTGGATCACGTCGTCGTAGGCCGGCTTGCCGGCGTAGCGCCCGTGCCGGCCGAAGCCCACTGCCGCGGCGTAGATGATGCGCGGGTTGGCTTCCCGCACCGCCTTGAAGGTGAAGCCCAGCTTGTCCATGGCCTCCTGGCGCATGTTGTGGACGAATACGTCGGCGGTGGCGATGAGCTTCTTGAGCGCCGCCTTGCCGGCCTCGGTCTTGAGGTCGAGCGCGACGGAGCGCTTGTTGCGGTTGAAATTGGCGAAGATGGCCGAGATGCCCGGTGCGGCCAGCGGGGCGACAGGCCGCATGCTGTCGCCTTGCGGAGGCTCCACCTTGATCACCTCGGCGCCGAGGTCACCCAGGATCTGCGTGCCGTAAGGGCCGAGGATGACCGTGGTCAGATCGAGGATGCGCAGGCCATTGAGGAGAGGGATCATGCGGGCGCCATGGTTGGAGAGCTGTCGTTGACCGAAACGTTACACGCCAAGCCGCGCCTCCGCCTATAGCCTCTGCTCGCACAAACCGACGCGAACGGGAGGAAGCGCGCATGACCTTAAGGAGGACCACCGGGATTGCCGCGGGAAGACTGGCCGCTCTGGCCGCGACAGGTCTCCTGCTCGCAGGCTTGGCGCATGCGCAGCAGCAGCCCGTCGCGCCGCCGGCTCCGCCGCTGATCGACTGGGCGAAGATTGAGATCAAGACCACGGACCTCGGCAGCAACACCTACATGCTGCAGGGGCAGGGCGGCAATATTACGGTGGTGGTGGGCAGCGAGGCCGTGCTCCTGGTGGACGGGCAGTTCGCGCCGCTGACCGAGAAGATCAAGGCCGCCGTCAAGGCGATCTCGCCGCTGCCGGTCAAGTATCTGGTCAACACCCACTTCCACGGCGACCACACCGGCGGCAACGCCAATTTCGCCAAGGACGGCGTGACCGTCGTGGCCCACGACAACATCCGCCTGCGCCTCGCGGCCGGCACGACCTCGGGCCTGACGGGCGCCAAGGTGCCGCCGGTGCCGCCCGAGGCCCTGCCGAAGCAGACCTATGTGGGCGGCTCGTTTGTTCTCGACGTGGGCGGGCGCAAGGCGAAGCTGACCCATATCGCCAACGCCCACACCGACGGCGACACCTGGGTCTATCTCGCCGACGCCAACGTGCTCGCCACCGGCGACACCTTCAACAACCTCAAGAAGTATCAGGCCATCGATTACCTGAACGGTGGGGACGTGCGCGGCATGATCCGGGCGCTCGACACCTACCTTAAGGCGTCCAACGAGAGCACCAAGATCGTGCCCGGCCACGGGCCGCTGGCAAGCCGGGCCGATCTCGAGGTGTTCCGCAACATGCTGATCACCTCGCGCGACCGCATCCAGAAGCTCTACGAGGAGGGCAAGACCGAGCAGGAGGTCATCGCCATGGCGCCGCTGGCCGATCTCGACGCGACCTGGGCCAACAACCCGCAGCACGCCGCCCTGCACACGAAGAACGTGTACAACTCGTTCGGGCGGTTTTGATACGAAACGCACGCCGATGGAGGGCGCCGCCGCGTCCCCTCTCGCCGCTTGCGGGGAGAGGGTTAGGGTGAGGGGCAGCCACAAGCGAAAGCCTCTCCACGAGGGGCCTTCAAGCGCAGATCCCAAGCGATGTGCAGACCTGCCGTTGATGGGTCGGTGCCCTTTGCTGCCCCTCACCCCGACCCTCTCCCCGTCGCCCTCGGGGCCCTTGCGGCAAGGTTGCCCCTGTGAATGGCCCGAGGGCGGCGGGGAGAGGGAGACCGAGCGCCTTGCCGTTCTCGAGCCACGGCCAAGCGGCTGTGCTCCGTTTCGTCATCAAGGGTCGGCGCAGCCGGTAAGCGGCTGACATCAGCTACGCGGCCGATCTTATGGCCCAGGCTCTTGCCTTGAGGTGGATCGACCCGTCTGCGCTGCGCGGGAGGCTGGCCTGCAGCCGGTCGCGCAGGCGCTGGCGCGCCTCGAGGGTGAGGCTGGCACAGTAGCCGGGCGCCGGCCCCGCGCCCAGTGTGAACGGGTGCCAGTAGTCCTCGAAATCCCGGAGCACGGTGGGCACCTCGATGGGCGCGCATGCGACGCGCCCAAGGCCGGCGTCTGCGGCCAGGGCGGTCAAGGCGTCGGGCGTGCACATGGGGAACCGGCTGTCCTCGCTCAGGTCGGCCGCTGCCGGATCGAGGGCCACCGCGGCCGCCCAAAAGGTCCGCATGATCTCCATGCCGCCGCCGGGGTAGTCCCAGACATAGAAGGCGACCGTTGCGCCAGGGCGGGCCACCCGCTTCATCTCGGCAAGGGCCTTGGGCTTGTCGGGGACGAAGTTCAGCATCAACGCCGAGACGATCGCGTCCCTGCTCATGCTTTCCGTCGGCAACGCTTGCGCATCCCCCACCTCGACCTGGACGCGCCCGTCCTGCAGTTCGGCCTTTGCCGCGGCAACGAAGCCGTCGGACGGATCGATCGCCAACAAGCTCCTCGGGCCACCGCGTGCCAGGATGGCGGCGGACAGCGCGCCGGTACCGCAGCCCACGTCGAGCCAGTCCAGGTCGTTCGGCAGGGCGAGCCAGTCGAGGAAGCGCGGGGCGACGAGCCGGCTCCAGCGCCCCATGTACGCCTCGTAGCGGTCGCCCGCAGCCCAAGCGTCGTGTCGTGCGGTCTCGGCCATCGCTTCCTCCTGTCGGGAGTGTGCCTTCAAGCGTAGCATAGCTTCGCAAACAGCGGATCGAGCATCCGCAGCTGACGGCGTGCCCGGGTCGGCGCCCGACAGGCCGACCCGGAGGCGAGTGCAGCGGCACCCGGCGTCACGTGTTTCACGATGTCAAAGAGCGCGGAGGCCAAGGGGCATCCGGTCGACTCGCTGTCCGGGCACCGGTGGAGAGCGCGGCGGCAGCCAGGCGACGGGCGAATGGTAGCAGTGACCGGAGGGGGTGAGGATAAGGCGGGCTCCACTTCCGGTTGCCGCCAGCGTGCCGCTTCAGAGCTGAGACTTGGCGCGGGCGGGAACCGGGGGTGTTGAAGCGCGACAAAAGTGTTCGACTCGAGCGCAAGCACGCTTCTGCCAGCGGTCGCCGGAGGCGCAAATCGGGGCCGCCCCAAACGCGGAATCTGGCCCGGAACGCCGATTAGACCCGTCGGGGAGAGCCACCATGGGGGCAGCCCTGCGACAGGACGCTCGCTCTTGATTAACAGATTGCACAGACCTGCAAGGCTACAGGGATGCCGCTCGGCTTGCGGCCGCAAGGCGGGACCTGGCACCGTCGCCCGGAGCCAAACTTGGCAAATACCCTGCACACACCTATGTTAGAAGCGCTGTAGCACTGGACCGGAAGTCGGTAGGCCGGTTCGCTAACACCTTGGGGCGGCGGCGACATCGGGCGACCGAAGGCGGGCGACCGACAGTGGGCGACCCCGGGGGGCAAAAGGACTCCGAATGAATTCGAGCTTCCGGAACCTTGCGATCTGGGTTGTCATCATCCTGCTGCTTGTCGCGCTCTTCAACCTTTTCCAGGGCGGAGCGGGCCAGCGCGGGCGCGGCGACGAGATCAGCTACTCCGATTTCCTCGCCAGCGTGGAGGCCGGCAATGTCTCCGAGGTCACGATCCAGAAACAGCGGATCTGGGGCAGCTACCGTGACAAGGGCAGCCGGTTCCTGACCATCTCTCCTCCCGACGAATCCAGTCTCGTCGGGCGCCTGGAGAAGAAGGGCGTCAAGATCAACGCCAAGCTGCCCGAGGACGACGTGCCGTCGATCCTGGGCCTGCTGGCGAACTGGTTCCCGATGCTGCTCCTGATCGGCGTGTGGATCTTCTTCATGCGCCAGATGCAGTCGGGCGGCGGGCGGGCCATGGGCTTCGGCAAGTCCAAGGCCAAGCTTCTCACCGAGCGGCAGGGCCGCGTCACCTTCGAGGACGTGGCGGGCGTGGACGAGGCCAAGTCCGACCTGCAGGAGATCGTGGAATTCCTGCGCGATCCGCAGAAGTTCCAGCGCCTCGGCGGGCGCATCCCGCGCGGGTGCCTGCTGGTGGGCCCCCCGGGCACCGGCAAGACGCTGATTGCGCGTGCCGTGGCCGGCGAGGCCAACGTGCCGTTCTTCACGATCTCGGGCTCCGACTTCGTCGAGATGTTCGTGGGCGTGGGCGCTTCCCGCGTGCGCGACATGTTCGAGCAGGCCAAGAAGAACGCGCCCTGCATCATCTTCATCGACGAGATCGACGCCGTCGGCCGGCATCGCGGCGCGGGCCTGGGCGGCGGCAACGACGAGCGCGAGCAGACGCTCAACCAGCTGCTGGTCGAGATGGACGGCTTCGAGGCCAACGAGGGCATCATCATCATTGCGGCCACCAACCGGCCCGATGTGCTCGACCCGGCGCTGCTGCGCCCCGGCCGCTTCGACCGCCAGATCGTGGTGCCGAACCCCGACGTAGGCGGGCGCGAGAAGATTCTCAGGGTGCACATGAGGAAGGTGCCGCTGGCCCCCGACGTGGATGCCAAGGTGATCGCGCGCGGCACGCCCGGGTTCTCGGGCGCCGACCTCGCCAACCTCGTCAACGAGGCGGCGCTGCTGGCGGCGCGGCGCAACAAGCGCCTCGTCACCCAGGCCGAGTTCGAGGACTCCAAGGACAAGGTGATGATGGGCGCCGAGCGCCGCTCCATGATCATGTCCGAGGAGGAGAAGCGGCTCACGGCCTACCACGAGGCAGGCCATGCCATCGTCGGCATGCACGTGCCGCAGCACGACCCGCTCCACAAGGTCACCATCATCCCGCGCGGACGCGCCCTGGGCGTCACCGTCAACCTGCCGGAGCGCGACCGGCTCAGCTACACGCGGCAATATTGCGTGTCGCGGCTGGCCTCGGTGTTCGGCGGGCGCGAGGCGGAGATCCTGATCTTCGGGGCCGAGAACGTGACCAACGGCGCCACCGGCGATATCCAGCAGGCCACAAGGCTGGCCCGCGCCATGGTGATGGAATGGGGCATGTCGGAGAAGCTCGGCCGCGTGCGCTACCACGGCAACGAGCAGGAGGTGTTCCTGGGACATTCGGTGACGCAGACCGTCAATATGTCCGAGGAGACGGCCAAGCTGGTGGACGACGAGATCCGCAGCCTGATCGAGGCCGGCGAGCAGACCGCCAAGCGCATCCTCGGCGAGCACGTGGACGACCTGCACAAGCTCGCCAAGGCGCTCCTGGAGCACGAGACGCTGTCGGCCGACGAGGTGGACAAGGTGCTGCGCGGCGAGCCCATCGTACGCAACAACGACTACGAGGATACCAAAGGTCCCGCCGGGCCGGCCGTTCCCGCCGCCGGCAAGTCGCGCCCGCCGCGATCCGAGCCGGGGCGTGGGGGGCTCGAGCCTTATCCGCAGACGTGAGATTTGGGGTCAGATCCTGCGGGTCTGACCCTATGGTTTCAGGGATCAGGGGCCAGGTTTCAGGAAAGCCTGGCCCCGTTTCGTTGGATCTCCCGTGGCAGCGAAGCTTTACGTCCGCCCCATGGCCCGCATCGGTCCGCAGCCCAGGGATGGGGCGCGGGTGCCCGTGCAGGGCGTCGGCGGGCGCAGCGATGTGCTGTTCGCGGCGGTCGAGCTGATCGACCGGGACGGGCGCAGAGTTGCGCGCAATGTGCGCTCCTGCGACCGGCTGCAGGCGCCGCCAGCGGAGTTGCCCTCGCTGCTCGACCGTATCGAGCGGCCGCGCCCGCCCATCGCCGGCCTTGCCATGGACTGCACGCGCCTCATGGGCATCGTCAACGTCACGCCCGACAGCTTCTCCGACGGCGGGCGCTGGCTCGATCCCGGGGCGGCGGTGGACCACGGCCTGCGGCTGGAGGCGGAGGGGGCAGATATCCTCGACATCGGCGGGGAATCTACGCGGCCCGGGGCGGAGCCCATCGGTGTCGATGAGGAGTTGAGGCGGGTCATTCCGGTCGTTGCCGGGCTGGCCAGACAGGTGCGGGTGCCCATCTCCATCGACACACGCAACGCCGAGGTGATGCGGCGGGCCGCCGGTGCCGGGGCGCGCATCATCAACGATGTGGCCGCCCTGGGGCACGATCCCGAGGCCTTGCGGGTCGCGGCCGAGAGCGGGTTGCCGGTGGTGCTGATGCATGCCCAGGGCGATCCCCGCACCATGCAGCTCGACCCGCGCTACGACGACGTGGTGCTCGATGTCTACGACTGGCTGGAGGCCCGCATCGCCATCTGCGAGGCGGCGGGCATTGGCCGCGAGCGGATCGTCGTGGACCCGGGCATCGGCTTCGGCAAGACGCTCGACCACAACATGGCACTGCTCGCCAGCTTGAGCATCTTCCACGGGCTCGGCTGCCCCATCCTGCTCGGCGCCTCGCGCAAGAGCTTCGTCGGCCGCTTGAGCGGCGGTGCGCCGGCCGACCGGCGGCTGCCGGGCTCGGTGGCCGCTGCCCTCCTCGGGGCCGCCCAGGGCGTGCAGATCCTGCGCGTCCACGACGTGGCGGAGACCCGGCAGGCGCTGGCGCTGTGGGAAGCGGCCCAGGCGGTTTGATGCGGGCTTGAACGGGGTTAGACCCCGGACGCAGTCGGATGGCAGATGGATCTCGCCTCTAAGTTGTGCAATCTTCGGTCACAGCTTGTGAAGTCCGGTGCCCCTTCGGTACCCGGCACGATGCGTTAAGGTCGCGTAGTCCTGTCTTTGCCCCGTCTTTGCTGCGTCTTTGCTCCTGGGGCCGAGACCGGGCACAGTTGAGCACGGT
>Ga0075421_100002460_pt1 | contig 22175 bp, 19 predicted proteins | sample SoiMetdeltSBSDD5_FD_75292 | JGI IMG/M metagenome (GOLD analysis project Ga0075421, IMG submission 75292) | Bulk soil microbial communities from a Populus tree surrounding site in Tennessee, USA - Soil MetaG P. deltoides SBSDD5 | ecosystem: Environmental > Terrestrial > Soil > Tree plantation...
CGCGTCCTTCGAGTCCTTCACACGCCAGGACACTCTCCAGGATCCATCAGCCTATTCGATGAAGCGACCAGCACCGTCTTCTGCGGAGACGTTCTTCTTGAAGGCGATATCTACGATGATATCCCAGGCGCAGACAGGGACGTTCTGTTGACGAGCCATGATCGATTGTCTTCACTTCCCTTCGACCGCCTTCTGCCAGGCCATGGACCGGCAATGGACAAGCCCGCCGCTTTGACGCGCATGTTGCGTTATCGCGGGACGACGGCCAGTCGATAATCCATTGCTCTCCAACAAAGGGGCTTGCTTGGATGACTACCGATATGTTTGGTATCGCGGAGGTGGTTCCGAAGAACCCAGGCGGAAGACCGACAAGTTCATGAGCAGCCGTCACGCTCTCCTTTCACATTGCCTCGCGAACCAGAATGCGAAAGTCGACGAATACGCGATGTGCGCCGGTTGCGTACGGCCTGTACTCAACCTTCTTCGTCAATTCGGCTATCGCCTCCACCAGATGCCGTGCCCGGAAATGGGGTTTCTGGGCGTTAACCGATGGTGGCAGGTTAGGGATCAGTACGATACACCGGGTTACCGGAGGCATTGCCGTGAGCTGGCGAAGACCGTGGTCTCCGGCATCGCGGAAGCGCTGCGCGATCCTTGGGAGGATTTCGTGCTGATAGGCGTGGAAGGCAGCGGGTCGAGCGCCGTAGGTTTGACCGGCATCGGCTCGACCTGGGGCGGAAGGCCGGAAGAGATCGCCTGGCAAGTAGCGCCGGGAAAGGGTGTATGGATCGAGGAGCTCGAGGCGGAGTTACTGGCGCGCGGCCTGCCGCGACCACGCGCGTGGGGCTTTCCCGGCGAACTGCCCAGCTTTCGAATGGATGAAGCGGAGAGGAGCTTGCGGAAGTTCCTCGAGGCGGGCCACCATGCGAGAGGGTGACGCGCGGGGGCGGCGCTTGGCGATCGTGAGCCATGAGCTGATGAACGCTCATCTGGCAGACGACTCCAAGGCAGAGGAAGCGCTCGCTTTGCTCGAGGAGCTTGGCTACGGATTGATGTCGTTGCCACTTGGCACGCAGTCAGAATCAGTCCGCATCGAGGCCTTGGGTCAACTGGTTGATCAGTTGCAGGACTACCTTCGCCACGGCTATGCAGCGATCATCGTCGAGAGCGGTCCGGCCGATGATTTGTTTGAGCGGCTGGACATGGTTTGTTGCTCGCGCGGCATCGCCCCACTTCGGCACATCCGTTTGGGAGGGGATTTTCGAGACGCACTCGAGATGGCATGTGCCGTCAGGCCAGGGAGCGGCAACTCATAGCGCGATCGCTCTCCGCTTCCTCTACAAGCCATTTTGCGAAGAGGGCCGGCTCGCGCCGTATCGCGCGTCCGCTCACCGAGACGAGGTGGAAGACTCCATTCGTCTCGATGCCGAGATCGAATGGCTGCACCAGGCGGCGGCCCGCCCCGAAGTCGCCAAGAAGCGAAGCATGGCCTAGCGCGACGCCCGCACCCGATGCCGCCAACGCCAATGCAACGGCCGACGTATCGGTCTGCGTCGACAGGCCGCCTTGCGGCGGCGTGACGCCTGCAGCCTCGAGCCATTCGCTCCAGCCGTGACTGTTTCCAATGACGTGGATGAGGCGTTCCTGCAAAAGATCGCATGGCGAGTGGAGTCGCTCCGCAGTCGTCCTGTCGCAAACCGGAAACAGGCGGTCGGGCATCAGTGGAACCGACGTCAGCCCGGACTGCGAGCAGGTGCCATAGCGAATTTCTAAATCGACGCCGTCCCAGACCGTATCGACGCCATGCACGGCGGCTAACAACCTCACGGAGATGAGGGGAAAGCTCTCATGGAACCTGCCGATCCGCGACGCCAGCCAATGAGCCGCGAAGGCGACATTGGCGCGCACCGTTACGATCGCTTCATGGCCTTCCCCGAAAATATCCCGAGTTCCCGAGGAGATGAGGTCGAAACTCTGCTTGATGACGTGCTGGTAGGCCTCCCCGGCGTCGGTGAGCTGAAGTCCATGCGCCATCCTATGGAACAGCGGTTGGCGCAGATGCAGCTCGAGCAGGCGCACGTGCTGGCTGATGCCGGCCTGCGTCATGTTCAGCTCACGGGCCGCCTCGGTGAAGCTCAGATGACGCGCCGACGCCTCGAAACTCTTCACCCAATTGAGATTGGGAACATTTCGGATGCTCAGGCTCCTGCCTCCTCGGCAGCCACAACGGGAATTGGGTCTCAGACCAAAAACTAGTCGTTTGCCGGCTTTTGGGCTAGTCCATAGTATCGCCCGTTCGACTGACTTTCCTTAGGTTAGGACCGATGAGATACCTGACTTCGCCCACAAGGATCAGGGTTTCCCGGCGGGCGCTGGCGCTGACGTTCGCGCTCTCCGCCATAGCCGTATTCTCCGCCACCGGCCAGACAGCGGAATCGACCGTAAAGTACTTCACTTGGGGCGGTTACGACGATGCTTCATTCCGCAAGCCGTATATCGATAAGTACGGTAGCGGTCCGGAGTTCATCTTTTATGCGCATCCCGACGAGGCTTTCGTGAAGCTCCAGAGCGGGTTCGCGGCCGACGTCGCGCACCCCTGCATTCACGACGTCAAGAAATGGAAGGATGCCGGTCTTCTCAACCCCATCGACCCGGCCAAGGTCGCCGGCTGGAACGATCTGATCCCGGAGCTTCGCGATGCTCCGGCGCTGGTGCTTGACGGTCAGCATTGGCTGGTGCCGTGGGAGTGGGGCGCTTCCTCGGTGATCTACCGGACCGACCAGGTGACGCCAAAGGAGGAGAGCTTTTCGATCCTTATCGATCCTGCCCTGAAGGGCCGCACGGCGCTTGTCGATGCTTTCGACGAGGTCTATCGCCTTGCGGCCGTGCTGGCAGGGGTGAAGGACCCGCTCGCTCTCGAGGAGGCTGAGTACGCGAAGGTCGAGGCGATGTTTCGCACCTTGCGCGACAACGCCCGATTCGTCTGGACCGATCCGGCCCAGCTGCAGCAGGCGCTGGTGTCTGGCGAGGTCGTGGCGGCGTGGGGCTGGCCGAATGTTTATAAGAACTTGAAAAAGGACAAGGTGCAGGTCGCCTTCATGACCAAGCCGAAGGAAAAGCTGGTCACATGGCTGTGCGGCATCGCCCATCTCAAATCCGCAAAGGCTCCGGAAACGGAAATCTACGATTTCATTAATGCGCTCGAGGCACCCGAATCCGGCAAGGCACTGGTCGAGAATTGGGGTTACGGTCACGCCAACACCAAGGCGCTGCAAAAGGTCGCGCCAGCAGAGCTCGAGGCCTTGGGCATAAGCGGCGATCCGAGCACTTTCCTCGCCAATGGCAACCTCCTTGGTCCCATGCCGGAGGAGCAGCGCAAGCGGCTGACCAAAATGTGGGACGACATCAAGGCGGGCGGGTAGAGAGATACAGGGCTTAGGCGCTCCGATATGTCGCGCTATTTGACCGTAGGAGCTGCCCAGCTCGGACCGATCGCCCGCGCCGAACCCCGTAAGTCGGTGGTCGGACGTCTGCTCTCCTTGATGCGGGAAGCCCATCATCTCCGCTGCGATCTCATCGCATTCCCGGAGCTGGCGCTCACCACCTTCTTTCCCCGTTGGTCAATCGAGGACGAGGAAGAGCTTGACTCGTTCTACGAGCAAGAGATGCCGGGGCCCGAGACCCGCATACTGTTCGAGGAAGCCGTGCGGCTGGGGATTGCCTTCACATTGGGCTACGCCGAGCTCGAACGCTCCGGCAGCGGCAAGCGGCGCTTCAACACCTCCATCCTTGTCGACAAGTCGGGGCGGATCGTTGGCAAGTACCGCAAGGTGCACTTGCCCGGTCATGCCGACGTCCTCGATCGGCCGGGCCAGCACTTGGAGAAGCGGTTCTTCGAGGTAGGGGATTTTGGCTTCCCAGTGTTCCGCGCGCTCGGCGCCATTCTGGGCATGTGCATCTGCAACGACCGGCGCTGGCCAGAGACCTATCGTGTCATGGGTCTTCAAGGGGTCGAGATGGTGCTCCTCGGCTACAACTCGCCCATTGGGCTCGGCGACCCGTTCGAGCTCGATGCGCTGGAGCCTTTCCACAATCACCTGGTCATGCAGGCCGGAGCCTACCAAAACGCCACTTGGGTTGTGGGCTGCGCGAAGGCAGGCGCCGAAGAAGGTTTTAATATGATCGGTCAGACCTGCATCATCGCGCCTTCCGGCGAGATCGTGGCCATGTGCGCGACCATGGGCGATGAGCTGGTAACACGCAAGTGCGACTTGGATTTCGCACGCCCGTATCGAGCCGATATCTTCAACTTCGCGGCGCATCGCCGCCCCGAGCACTATCGCCTTATCGTGGAGCGTACCGGGCCCGTTCCGCCGCCTGAGGACGACTAGGATGCATTCCGACTCCTGGGAGGTCAGCGGGTATCTCGAAGCGCGAGGGGGCCGCCTCCATATGGAGGATCAGGATCTCGTGGCCCTCGCCGAGGCGCGCGGCACGCCTCTTTTCGTCTACTCCGAGCGTCGTCTTGCCGCGAACGCCCGGCGCGTGCGCGAGGCTTTCGCGGCTCACCATCCGAGAACCGTGGTCTGCTACGCCAGCAAGGCGCTATCGAGTCTGAAGGTCCTGCGGTTGTTCAACGACTGCGGGCTCAAGGTCGAGGTCAACTCGGGCGGCGAGTTGTTTCGCGCCAGGCTTTCAGGCTTCCCGCCAAGCGCGATCGTCTTCAACGGTGTGGGCAAATCCGTCCTCGAGATTCGCGAGGCGCTTTCTCCGCCAATTCTGTCGATCAATGTCGATAGTCTGTTCGAACTCGGACGTATCGCCGAGACCGCCTCCGCGATGAACGTCACGGCGCAAATCGCGCTCCGCGTCGTCCCGGGAATCGACAGCCCGACTGCGCCGGGTAACCGGACGGGGTCGGACGCGACCAAGTTCGGTATCCGCGCCAATGAGCTGGCGGACGCGTTGACGACAGTCCGGAGCAATCCCCGAACGTTGCGCCTTGTTGGCCTCCACTGCCATATCGGGTCGCAGATCCCCGACATCGAAGCGTTTGTGTCCGCCGCTCGCCGCGTCGCGGAACTCTATAGGCCGATCCGTCAGGAGTTCGGAAGTCTGGCGCACCTGAACATTGGCGGCGGGTTCCCGCTGACATATCTGCGGGAAGCAAACGACTGGCAGGATGGGATCTTCAGCCCGACGATCGACTGTGAGGACGTGGCACGCGCCGTACTGCCGCTCCTCGCCGCCGAGCTCGGAACAGACATTGAGATCCTAACAGAGCCTGGTCGGCGGCTGGTGGGCGATTGCGCGGTGCTTCTGTCGCGCATCGAGAACGTCAAGGATCGTCCGGGTGGGCGCTGCCTGGTTCTCGATGCCGGGTACAACACGCTGGTCGAGTCCTACACCTACAAATGGTACTATCACGCCCTCTCGGCCTCCAAGCTTGGCGAAGCCGAAGCGCCGTTCCGTCTGGTTGGGCCTTTGTGCGACAACGGTGATGCCTTCCACGACATCGATGGCGAACAGTCCGCCGCTCGGCTGCGCTCCGACCCGACCTTCGCGGACCGAGGCGATCTCCTCGATGCGCTGCTCGTGCGGATGCCGCCAACGAGGCATCTGGCCGCCAGCGCCGGTCCGGGCGACATTGTCGCCTTCCTCGATGTCGGCGCTTATACGCTCGACCAGCTCACTCCCAACAATGGGCGGCTGAGACCGGAAGTGGGGTTCCTGCGCGCCGATGGTTCCTATGAGCTTCTGCGTCGCCGCGACAGCTATCTCGACCTTTTGCACAACGAGGTCGCCTGATGCTCTACGACATCGTCATTCGCAACGGCACGCTGGTCACCGCGGCCGAGACCGCGAAAGCCGATCTGGCCATCGCCGATGGACGCATCGCTGCAATCGGATGCGCGCTAGGGCGCGGACGAGAGGAAATCGATGCGACCGGCCTCTTCGTGCTGCCCGGGGGGGTCGACGCCCACTGCCATGTCGATGAGCCGCCCTTCCTCGGCGCGAGATTGGCGGACGGCTTCGAGAGCGCAACCCGCAGCGCAGCCTGCGGCGGCACGACAACGATCGTGCCCTTCGTCAACCAGCTCCCGGGCGCCACGCTCAGGGAGGCAGTCGAGGACTACCGAAGGAAGGCGTCGCCGGCGATCATCGACTATGCGCTTCACGTGATCCTCACGTCTGTCTCGCCGCAGCTTCTTGGCCAGGATGTTCCAGCCTTGATGGCTGACGGCTTGCGCTCCTACAAGGTCTTCATGACCTATCCTGGATTCATGCTCGACGACGCGGCAATCCTTGAGGTCATGGCTTGCGTTCGCGAAGGCAACGGCACCGTCATGGTGCATGCCGAGAACGGTCATTGCGTCCACTGGCTTGCGAACCGATTCGAGTCGCGCGGCGAAACGGAGCTTGCCGCCTTCGCGGCCGCTGCACCTGTCGCGGTCGAGCGGGAAGCCTGTCACCGCGCGATCACATTGGCCGAGCTCACCAGTGCCCGGTTGCTGCTCGTGCATATCTCATCGGTCGACGCGATGGATCAGATCGGATGGGCGCGTGCTCGAGGCCTCCGCGTGCTGGCCGAGACCTGCCCGCAATACCTGCTTGCAGGCATGAGCGCCGAAGAGCATGGCCAGACCGGATGGGAGGGAGCGAAGTTCGTCTGCGCCCCCCCGCCACGTGGAAGTGGCGAGGCCGAGAAGCTGTGGGCTCGCGTGGCACTGGGCGCCTTTCAGCTGTTGTCGTCCGACCACTGCCCCTACTGTTTCGAGGAAATGGATGGGAAGCGGGTGCGCGGCGGACAGCAGCCGCATTTTCGCCATGTGCCACCCGGCTTGCCAGGGCTGGAAACCCGCCTGCCCCTGTTGTTCGAGGAGGGCGTCACCAAGGGGCGCATCGGCCTAAGTCAGTTTGTAGCCTTAACGGCGACGCAGCCGGCCCAAACCTATGGCCTCTATCCCAGAAAGGGTTCGCTCATGCCCGGGGCGGACGCCGATGTGGCACTCTGGGAATGCAACCGGTCGCGGGCCATTCGCCATGCGGAACTGCACGACTCCTGCGACTACTCGCCTTACGAGGGTCGGGTTGTGTCGGCCTGGCCGATCATGACCTTTTCTCGCGGCGAACTCGTCTGGAACAATGGCCAGCTGCCAGCGTCGCCTGGTCGAGGCCAGTTCGTCACGCAAGGTCCTCACCCGTGAGGCACGCGCGCTCGCTCGCCGAGGTCGCTGGGCAAGGCCTATGTAGCGGCTGCGGGCTGTGTGCCGGCCTCGTGCCTGATCTCATTCACATGTCGATGTCGCGCGAGGGTTATCTGCGCCCGCGTTTCTCAGGCCCGCTCGGGACGGCGCTCGACCGCCGGCTTCTCGCTGTATGCCCCGGCGATCGTCAAGAACCCTCGCCCACGGACGCTCCCCATTGCGACTTGGTATGGGGACCATATCACCGCGTTGTCAGCGCCTATGCGCGCGACGAGGAGTTGCGGTTCAAGGCCTCCTCCGGAGGTATGATCTCAGCCGTCTGCCTGCATCTCCTCGAGACCGGGCGGGTCGATTTCGTGCTCCATATAAGGCCTGATCCACGCGCGCCGCTGCGTTCGATTGCGCATGCGAGCCGCAGCCGGGAGGAGATCGTCGCTAGCGCGTCGGCGCGTTATGGGCCGGCGGCCCCGCTCGCCGGGATAAGCGCTCTGCTGGACCGTGGCGAGCGCTTCGCGGTCGTCGGCAAGCCCTGCGACATCTCGGGTCTGAGAAACCTTGCCCGTAGCGACCCGCGTGTCGACGTCCTCGTGCCCTACAAAATCGCATTCTTTTGCGCCGGTGTTTCCAGTCTTCGAACCTCCGAGCGGATCGCTGGAAAGTATGGGCTCTCCCCGGAAGACGTCGCGATGTTGCGCTACCGGGGTCATGGCTGCCCCGGCCCCACCCGCATCGTTGCCAAGGACGGGCGTGTCTTCGAGCAGACCTACGAGGCGACATGGTCGGAGGAGCTCAATCAGGAGATCCAGTTCCGTTGCAAGATCTGCCCGGACGCGATCGGCGAGCAGGCCGATATCGTTTGCGGCGATGCATGGGTGGGCGCCGACGGCTACCCTTACGCCGAGCACGAGGGCTGGAACGTCGTCGTCTGCCGCTCGAGGGCTGGCGACCATCTGTTGGCCGAAATGGAAAGCGAAGGCTCTATTGTCGTCAAGCCTCTGCGTGCTCGCGATCTCGACCGGATTCAACCCCATCAAAAGGAGCGCAAGGAAGAGATGCTCGCCAGACTGGCGGGTCTCGCCTTGGCCGGCGGCCCGGTGCCGCGCTACAGGGGGTTACGGGTCTGGTCGGCGGCGCTCCCGAGCTGGCGGGGCTTCGCCAGGACCGCTTTCGGCACCTACCGCAGAGCCAGACGCGATGCGAGCCGAGAGGATGGCGGGGCTGGCGCACGATCCGAAGCCGCGCCGCTCGGCGCCTATGGACTGCTCGGTCCCTCCCTGCTCTTTATGGCCGCCGGGCTCGGCCTGCCGCTCCTGCTTCTCGCCGCGTTCAGCATTTGGACCCAGGACTACCTGACGATCGACCGCACGCCGACTTTGGCCAACTACACGCGCGCTTTCTCCTCGCCGCTCTATGTGTGGCTCGTGGCCAAAAGCACCCTGATCGCGCTCGCGGTCACGGCTGCGGTGCTCGCTCTCGCCTATCCGATCGCCTACTTTGTCGCCTTCCACGCCGGCCGGCTTAGGGCGCTATGGCTGGTGGCAGTGACCGTGCCGTTTTGGACAAGCTACCTTCTGCGGATCTTCGCTTGGAAGGTCATCCTGGGCTACAATGGTTTGATAAATTCCGGCTTGATGGAGCTCGGACTCATCACCGTTCCCCTGAACTTCCTGTTGTACACGCCGTTCGCGGTCGTCGTGACGCTCACACATGCCTGGGTTCCCTTCGCAATCCTTCCCATTTATGTGAGCCTGTCAAAGATCCATCAGGAGCTTATCGAGGCCGCTGCCGACTTGGGTGGCAACGCCTGTCAGCGCTTCACGACGGTGATCCTTCCCTTGTCAATGCCGGGCGTCCTGTCGGCAGCGCTGCTCGTTTTCATTCCGACCGCAGGGGACTATGTGACGCCGGCGTTGGTGGGCGGCAGCTCCGGCGCCATGATCGGCAACATCATCCAAGCGCAGTTTGGACGGGCGAACGACTGGCCGCTCGGCGCCGCGCTCTCCATCGTTCTCATGATCACGGTAACCTTCGTGGCGCTCCTCGCCGAGCGTGCACTGCGGCTTCGGCCGGCACGGACATGACTCGGCGCGGGCCGCTGCTGCTCTATGCCTACGCTATTGGCTTCCTGGTGTTTCTTTACGGCCCGGTGGTGCTCCTGCCGATCTTCTCCTTCAACGACTCCTCGACGATCGCATTTCCCCTAAAGAATCTGACCTTCCGCTGGTACGACGCCCTGGCCAACGATCCGGGACTGCAGCGAGCCCTTTGGGCAAGTCTCGCGGTTGCACTCAGCGTATCAGTGATGGCGACAGTGCTTGGTGGGTTGGCGGCCTTTGCCCTCTCTCGCTATCGCATCGCCGGCAAGCGAATAGCGACAGGGTTCATGCTGCTGCCGCTGGTCGTGCCAGGCCTGGTGCTGGGCGTGTCTCTGCTGGCGATCATTGCCTCGGCCGGGGTGACTTTGTCGCTCATGACCGTGGCCATCGGGCATCTCGTTCTTTGTCTACCATTCGCGCTGATCGTCATGCTTTCGCGCTTCGAGAGCTTCGATGTCAGCCTCGAGGAGGCGTCACGAGATCTCGGCGCGGGACCAGTCGCGACCTTCCTGCGCGTGACCCTGCCTTTGGCGATGCCTGGCTTGTTCGCGGCCCTTCTGCTGACCTTCACGATCTCCTTCGACGAGTTCGTAGTTTCGTTTTTCCTTGCTGGCTCCGAACCCACATTGCCGGTCTACATCTGGAGCCAGCTGCGCTTCCCCCAGAAACTGCCATTGCTCCTGGCGCTAGCTTCCCTGATCCTGGTCTTCTCGTTCCTGCTTGCGTGCATTGCGGAGCGTTTCCGGCGCAAAGCGATCTTTTCACGGGGGGCCGTCGAGGTACTGGTACTTCGCAAAATTGATTCCTGAGGGCGCGGCTCCTGAGGTTCGCGGGTTAACCCCCCGGGACTGACGCGCTGCAAAAGCTGTTCGCACCTGCAGCACGCGCGACCTTGACCGCGGCCTGTTAGGTTGCGTGCAAGATTGCGCGCTGGTAGTTCGATCGAGGTCGCCACAACGTCGACCCGGCCGTCCGGGCCGCCTGGCTGGAGGACATGTTCCTGCCGCCGGACGTGCTCGAGTGGGCGCTGAACGCGGTCGTGGTGCGTAGCGGTGTGTTCTCCGTCGTCAGGGCGTGCCTATAGAGGCAGCGGTCGTCTTTCGGTTGCGAGCGCCCCGCAGGAGCGTGACAAATTCCCGCCGCCTCTTGGAGCTTCCCATCCTGCCGAGACTTCCGGGCGCGAGCTGAGGCTATCAAATTTGGGGACGACGTCTGTTGTGCATCACAGCAAAATAGACAGCCGATTGGCGGCTCAGGGTCCTCAGCGCCGATTTCGCGATGTCCGAGGCAAGTCTGCTTTCCCTCTTGTTGCTGACCTCGATCTTCGGACCGCGATCGGTCGCGATGGGCCACAAGCAGACCTCCCCTCGGGACGGTCAGTTCACCTTTTGCACAGCCGGCGGCGTCCAGGAGCCGTCGAGCACCTCAGCCTTTGGCCAATAGGCCCGCATGAACAACGAAAAGTCCGCGCCCTTTGGCGACGGCAACCAGTTGTCGCGCTGCTCTTGGGGCGGCGAATGGGCTTGTACATAGAAGGTCAAGGAGCCGTCCGGATTGGAATTAAGTGCCTTGTTCTTGGTCCCAAGCGAATAGCGGTTGAGGTTGTTCGGGGCAAAGAAATGGTGCTCGTTGTAGAGCGTGAGCGACCAGAAGCCGTTGACCGGCGGCGTCTGGTTCTTCGGGAACGATATGGTGTAGCGATTGGCGCCATTCAGTCGGCCGCCCTGGGCATCGAGATCCAGATAAAAGTATTTTGCCTGTATCGGTGCGTTGACCAGAATATTCGACCTCGCAACCGCGGTTCGGGTGAGGTAGTCAGTTCCGAACGCTGCGCCATTGGCAATTGTGCTCCAATGACCCGGCAGTTGCAGACCGTAGTTGCGGAACTCAAAAACCGGTCTGACAAGCTCACTGTCCGATTCAGCGGCCGCCTCCGCCATCGCAGCCTTCAGCTTGGGATCACGCTGCGCCGCCTCGATGACCGCAAGCACCTGTGCGTAGCGCGCCTCCTCACCTGGGAGCGGCGGTGCGTCGGCGAGAACCGCCGGCAGCTCATCGAAGAACTTTTCCGGAAACACCCATTGAGTTTCTGACTGCGTGCCGCTGGATTTGTCCGGTAACTTCGGAAGCGCGGTCCAGTCCTTGCTCTTCATGATGCCGTCATATTCCGACAGGGGATACATCATGACCGACTGGATTGACGGCTGAATTGCCCGCCTGTCCTCCGCTGTGTCATCCATGAACAAACGTGGCCCGACGAACGCGCTATTAGTCGAAGAGCGGAACGTCTGATTGATGCCCCTTGGCGGTTGTCCCTGCCAGCTCGGGCCGGCCAGCATGTAAAAACCCGGAGTCGTGCCGTACATCTTGCCGACAGTGGCGAAGCTGTCCGTTCGGGTATCGACAATCTGATAGACCCAGAAGCGGTCCCCGAAGTCCGGCACCTGGAGCACGACAGGGGAGACATCGAGACCCACAAACCCAGCACCATAGACCACATCCTGGTTGGGGCATGCGACACTCCGCTGCTCCGGTGTGATGTAATCGGTGAGCATGGCGAGCCGGTTAAGCGGTGCCGATGGCACCGGCCCTGCAAAGATGAAATCCTTGATCGACTGAAAGAAGAGCCGCCGGTTGTACATGTTGACCAGCGGCCAGGCCCAGAAATAGGCATCGCGCGCGATGTGCCTGGCATAGGGCTCGGTGATCTTGGTGCGCGCATCGGGGCCGGGCGGCAGCGCTCTGTTCCAGCCGGGTGCCGGGGTGAGCATAGGCGGTTGCTGTTGCGCTTCGGCTTTTCCGAGCGGCGCGCTAGCGCCGATCGCAGAGGCAGCCGCAAGCGTCGCGCCGCCGAGCAGGAGTTCGCGGCGGTCGCGCATTAATGCAGCGTTACGGTCCGCCTTGCCGTCTTGTTCGGTTTTCATGAGGGACACCCCGTGTTCGGCTGTTTGTGCAATATCGGGTCAATTCGCCTTCATCATTGGCGGTGGCGTCCACTCGCCGCGCTTCACGACGTCCTTCGGCACATAGGTGCGGAATGTCAGCGAGAATGGCTTGCCCTCAGGCGAAGGCAGCCAGTTCGACTCCGGAACGCCGGCGACTGGCCTGGGGCCCACGCCGAGCCTCAGCGAGCCGTCGGATTCCTTCCGAAGCAGCGAGAAATTGTTCAAGTGAAACCTGTTGAGCTCATTGGGAACGATGCGATAGTCCGGCACCCCGACGAGAATGACGGACCAGAACGCATTGACGGCGGCTTCAGGAAGTTTATCGGCAGCGAAGTGCATCACATAGCTGTTCGAGCCGTTGAGCGTCTGCTCTTTCGAATCGCGTGTCGCGACGAAATAGATCACCTCCTCGGTCGTATTGGCCCAGATACCCGCATAATTGGCAACCGTGCGAAGCCGATAATTCGCACCGTAGTTGCCGAGGACCGGGCTACCGCCGACCCAATGATTACGATAGGGCGCGCTCTTGGTAAAAGCATATTCGATGAACTCCGGAATGGTCCTGCGGATTTTCGCATCGACCACGGCACGCGCTTGCTGGCCTGACGCGACGTACGTCGCGACGGCGCGCGCTTTCTGCTGCATTGCGGCAGCGTTGGGAGCAACGTCGAGGGCGCTCGCCAGCGTGCCATCGAGATTGTCGAAAATCGCGACGCCGATCAGGTTCTTGTTGTCGAACATCGGTATGGCAGGCGGTGGCTTGATCCTGGGCTTACCGAGCGCCGTCGCCTTGAACGCGTGCTGGAGCTTCAGGGCCACATCCTTATTATCCTTGATTTCGACCCGGCCGAGCAGCTTGGCTTTGCTTGAATGCAGCTCGATGCGCGCGGCGTCGGCAGGGATTTTCGGGTTTGAATTGGGATAGACCAGTGCGAATTTTCCAAACGGCTTCGACGGAAATATCCGCTCATTGATGTTGGCGATCACTTCGCCCCATTCATCAAGAATCTGGGCCGTGTAGTAGCGGCCCTTGATTTCCGGCACCTCGAACAGGACTGGCGTGCTCTCATCGACTGCGAACCAGGCTTCGAGATAAGCGGTGTCGAGGTTTGGATTTACCCAGTCCGCCTGGCCGATCGGATTATATCTAATCGTGTTATAGGCGAAGCCAGGAGCACCGCGATCCATGTGTTCTTGGCGGATCACCAGAGCGCGGCCCAGAAGATAGACGTAAGCGTTGGCAATGGTTTCGTCGTCCGGCTTCATTGCCGGCTCGGCTGCTTGAGCATGCGCCGCCCGAACAAGGGCAGACGGAACGTTTGACGCTACCGATGCCGTTGCCAGCAATACCAGCGTCTCCCTGCGGTTTGGTTCCATATTTTGCTCCGCGGCTTCTGCTTGGCCTCGGCTTTTCTGGTCACGTCTCGCACGGCGTTTCTGTGTCCTGTCGCCAGTCGCTACTGCCGTCTCCGCCCCAAGAAGTCCTGCACGATGTTGGACATCTCGAAAGTCGTGCTGCCCTGCACCGGGCGCAGGTGGACGGCTGCTCCTATTCTCTTGGCCTATTGGCCCTGTATTCCCTCCAAGCTTCGCTGCATCTTCTCCATCATTTGATCGATGCTGAAACTCGATGGCCGCTGGCTCGGTGGGTAGTCCTTGAATGTTGCGAGAAACTGCCCCACGACGGCTGGGCCCGACACGATCGCGCCGGCCGCGTCCGACATGAGCCAGTCATAATAGGTGTTGGACGTGACGTCTGCGCGTTCGTAAGGATCAGTCCGCAGGTTGAAGATTTTCGGCACGCGCAAGCGGGTGAACGGCTCGGCCCAGATGCGTAGCGTGCCCGGCGCCCGTTGCTCCTCAAAAACCATTTTCCAGTTTTCATAGCGCAAAGCGACGAGGTCACCGTCGTCGTTGAAATAGATGAACTCCTTCCGCGCGCTGCGCGGCTGTTGGCCTGTGAGGTACGGTAGCTGGTTATGGCCATCAAGATGCACCTTGAAGGACTGGCCACCCGCCTGGTATCCCTGCAGCAGCTTCTCCTTGATATTTGGATCGCCCGCCGCCGCCATCAGCGTCGGGAGCCAGTCAAGCCCGCTCACGATGTCATTTGACACTGAGCCAGGCTGAATGCGCCCTGGCCAGCGGATTAAGCAGGGCACCCGGAACGCACCTTCCCAGTTTGTGTTCTTTTCGCTGCGGAACGGCGTTGTACCAGCATCGGGCCAGGAGTTCTGATGTGGCCCGTTGTCGGTCGTGTAAATCACGATGGTGTTGTCGCTGATCCCGAGATCGTCAACAACCTTGAGAATGGTTCCCATTGTGGCGTCGTGTTCGATCATGCCATCGGCATATTCGGTTCGCGAGTTCAGGCCGGCCTTGTCGCGGTGCTCTGCACGAACATGCGTGCGAAAGTGCATGCGGGTCGAGTTGAACCAGCAGAAGAAGGGTTTTTTTGCCTGCACCTGTCGTTTCATGAAATCGATGGCGGCGGCCGAAGTTTCATCATCGATGGTCTCCATCCGCTTCCTGGTGAGCGGACCCGTGTCCTCGATGGTCTGCTTACCAACCTTGCCCCAACGTGGGTGATCGGTCGGATCGTCGCGGTCCGATGCCTTGCAGCGAAGTACACCGCGCGGACCGAATCTTTCGCGGAACGCCGGTTCCTGAGGATAGAAATGGTTCTCGGGATCCTCTTCCGCATTGAGGTGATACAAATTGCCATAGAATTCGTCGAAGCCGTGAAGGGTGGGCAAATACTCGTTGCGATCGCCAAGGTGGTTCTTGCCGAACTGGCCGGTGGCGTAGCCGAGTGGCTTGAGCAATTCGGCCAGCGTTACGTCTCTCGCTTGAAGGCCCACCGTGGCACCCGGAATGCCAACTTTGGAGAGGCCGGTGCGCAGTGTGCATTGGCCGGTGATGAAGGTCGAACGACCGGCCGTGCAACTCTGCTCGGCATAATAGTCGGTGAACATCATGCCTTCCTTGGCGATGCGGTCGATGTTGGGCGTCCGCTACGGCAGTCGGCGCTATAGACCTTGCCGGATATGATCAGCCGTTCGCCGGGTTCGTTCGGTCCAGCCAGTTGGGTTTGGAACGGCGCGCCGAAGCGATAGAACGGCCCGATGATGTCAGGCTCTGTCAGCCGGCAAGATTTCGCGGCAGCAGCGAAGGCGCTGGGCGTAACGGCGCAGCCAAGCACCGATGCAAGCCCTTGCAGAACCACCCGCCGTGGCACAGAGAGACCGCGGACCGATACGAAGTCGTTATTCATGGGAATCTCCCTTTAGGCCTCTCACGCCAGGTCGTCTTGACCGCGCCTGAATTGAGCAACCGCGCTTGAATTATCGCGATCGATGGCGCAGCCTGCATGCCACCGGTCGCGGTGGCAATCAAGGACTGCTCAGGGTCAATTGCAGCCATCAAAGGAAAGGCTCAGCACGTCCGCTTTGCCCTTATCAACTGACGAAACTAGGCAGCTCGGGTATGACAGAGATGGGCCAACTGCTGACTGATCGCATCATTACGGCGACGCGCCCGTCTCGCAACGCAAAGTGCGGCCTGCCTGGTCAACCATCACGCCGGCGCCGCGGTGTCTCCAGCACAACCGCCACAATCGCTTCCGGCGCATCCTCGTGAACCAGATGTCCGGCACGAGGCACAGGGACCAGTTCACCACCCGTGAGCTTGTCCGCGAGCTGGCGACCCTGCGCGAATGCTATCCAGGCATCATCCACGCCCCAAACAATCTGAACAGGAAAGTCCCGTGGCGAATATCGTGCTTCGACCTCCTGAATGTAGCGTTGGTCCATCTGGGCTATCTGTCGATAGAATGCAGCCTGACCAGGCTCGCCGAGCCAAGGCGTGCGGTAGATCGACAGCGCTTCTTCCGACAGAGGCCGTGCCGCTGCATTGCCGATATAGGCAGAAACCAGCGCCTTATGCGCGTAAGGGGGTAATCCGGCAAAGGCCGCCTCATACTTGCCGACGTGAACAGCGAACGGCGATCCCTGAGGCGAGATCGCAACCGGATTGACAAGGGTCAATCGGGAATAGGCGATGCCGTCCAGGAAATGCGCGCGGAGTGCTGTCGTCCCGCCGAAGTCGTGGGCGAGCACCTGTGGACGATCGAGCCCCCATTCATGGAGCAGGGCGACCAACAATTTGTTCTGTCTGCCAAGAGAGACATCCTCGTTAGGCTTATCCGACTCCCCGTACCCGAGCAGATCGTAGAAGAATAAACGATGATGTCGTGCAAGCCATGGCGCGATCCTGCGCCAGACCTGGGACGAAAATGGTGTCCCATGCAGCAACACCAAAGGGTCGCCGTCGCCAAGCGTGCCCCATGCAATGCGATTTGCCTCGAACGTGAAACGATTTGAAAGCTCGAGCATGGGACGACTCCGGCGTAACCCATTAACGAGCAAAATAGGTTACACTGGATTTCAACGATTGTAACCTATAAAATCGATTTAATGGTTACATCCAGTGGACATAAGTCGGTTCGACACTCGTGGGGCGAAGCTGATTTCGTCGGCGGTCATCCGGTGCTCGACTTCCTCAACACGGTCGCCGACACCGGTAAGACCCGGGACTGTGACAAACTTCGCGACTGGCCGGCCGTTCGTGCCTGGGCCTCTCTTTCGGGACTTCTTTCCGACACAGAGCACGGACGCTTCCTTGGCGATCAATCCCTTGACGGTCATCGCGAGCTTGCGGAGCTACACCGTTTTCGCGAGGACGCCTATATGGTGATGCTTCGCGTCGTTGGTGACGAGGCTACTCGGTCCGCCGCACTGGCAAGGCTGCATGATCGGATCCGCGCGGCGTTGGGCCGCGGCAGGCTCGAACACCATGGTCTCCATTTCAAATGGCGAGCGAGCCCGAGCACGCGCCGGCGTTGGACCGATGCCGTAGCACTCGCTTACGAGGAATTCCTGCGCAGTGATGACCTCGCACGTGTGCGTCAGTGCGCCCGATGCACCTGGTTCTTCGTCGACCGCGGCCGTGGGGTGGGACGGCGCTGGTGCGATATGCGCACCTGCGGCAACCGCGCCAAAATGGCGGCGTTCCGCTGCACCTGAACTCCAGCCTGCCTCTGTGCTCTCGCAATCCGCGCGGACGCTTCCCAAACACCAACCCTCAACTCGCAACAAGAATGATGATTGCTGGAAATGAACTGCAGGTCTTAGCGGAGTTCGCGGCCCGGCGCCTAAACGCCGGATATGACATCAAGACGGTGAAGGAAGCCGGTCGGTGGAAAAAGCTCGCCGTTGTCGATGAATCCTATGGCCATCTCGTGCAGCGCGCTGCCCACAGAGCGATGATCGATCTGGCGGAAAAATCCGAGGAATCCTGACCCCACCCCTTCCATAATCGATGGAGAAACCCTTGATCCCCCTGGCAAAAAAGAGGCCGCTCGGTTGTTGCCGGCGGCCCAAGTCTAGGGAGGAAACGCCCAGGAAGGGCTGCGGAAGGGGCGAACCCCGTCCGCGAGATCTATGTTGCACTGCAGCGCACGAATTTCAAGGGCTGCGTGCAAACTGCGACACGACACCACCGCACCGCTGATTCCCGCGCTTCCCGGCCGCTGTTTGGCAGCGTGTTTCCATGCTGCATTGCGGCACCGTTATGCCAGCCATGCGCTGGCAGGCCACGCACCGGCAGGCACGGATGATGTGGACTTTCGCCGGGTCATGACGCCATATCTCCGGCCACCAGGGTCAACCTCCGAGAGCCTCATGCCCCGATCCGCCACCAAGCGTCAGCCCGACAGCGCCGAACTCGGCGCGCTTCCCGAATGGAACCTTGCCGACCTCTACCCGGCGCCCGATTCCCCGTTGCTGCGCCAGGATCTCGAGCGCGCCGACCGCGACACCAAGGATTTTGCCGGCAAGTGGCGCGGCAGGTTGGCCGGTCTGCCGGGCGGCGATCTGGCGGCTGCCATCGCCGAATATGAGGCGCTCTCCGACCTTGTCGGGCGGATCGGCTCCTATGCCACCCTTTATTATGTCGGCGACACCACCGATGCCGCCCGCCAGAAATTTTACGGCGACATCAACCAGAAGCTCAACGACCTTACCACCCGGCTGATCTTCTTCGAGCTCGAGCTCAACCGGATCGACGACAAGGACCTCGAGAAGTCGCTGCAGGTCGAAACGCTCGCCCATTACCGCCCGTGGCTCGACGACCTCAGGAAGGAGCGGCCGCATCAGCTCGAGGACCGCATCGAGGAGCTGTTCCACGAAAAGTCGCTGACCGGCTGGACCGCCTGGAACCGCCTGTTCGACGAGACCATGGCGGCGCTCAAGTTCACCGTCGACGGCAAGGAGCTGTCGCTCGAGCCGACCTTGAACCTGCTGGTCAATCGCGACGAGGCCAGGCGCAAATCCGGCGCCGAGGCCATCGCCAGGACGCTTGGCGACAACATCCGCCTTTTCACTCTGATCACCAACACGCTTGCCAAGGACAAGGAGATCTCCGACCGCTGGCGCAGCTTCAAGGATGTCGCCGATGCCCGCCACCTCGCCAACCGCGTCGAGGGCGAGGTCGTCGAGGCGCTGGTCGCGGCGGTGCGCGCCGCCTATCCGCGACTGTCCCACCGCTATTATGCGATGAAGGCGCGCTGGCTCGGCAAGGAGCGCCTCGCCCATTGGGACCGCAACGCCCCGCTGCCCGATGAGGACACCGACATCGTGCCGTGGAATCGGGCTCGGGAGCTGGTGCTCACGGCCTATGCCGGCTTTGCCCCGCAAATGGCCGACATCGCCCGCCGCTTCTTCGACGGCCGCTGGATCGATGCCCCGGTGCGGCCAGGGAAGTCGCCGGGCGCTTTCTCCCATCCGACGGTGCCGTCAGCCCATCCCTATGTGCTGCTCAACTACCAGGGCAAGATTCGGGATGTCATGACGCTTGCCCATGAGCTCGGCCATGGCGTCCACCAGGTGCTGGCGGCCGGGCAGGGGGCCCTGATGGCACCCACCCCCTTGACCCTTGCCGAGACGGCGTCGGTGTTCGGCGAGATGCTGACTTTCCAGGCACTGCTCAAGGAGACGACCGAACCTCGCAAGCGCAAGGCGCTGCTCGCCGCCAAGGTCGAGGACATGCTCAACACGGTGGTCCGGCAGATCGCCTTTTATGAATTCGAGCGCCGCGTCCACGAGGAGCGCAAATCCGGCGAGCTCACCGCCGAGCGCCTCGGCGAAATCTGGTACGAGATCCAAGGTGAAAGCCTCGGGCCTGCCATCGAATTCAAGAAAGGCTATCAGGTCTTCTGGTCCTACATCCCCCACTTCATCCACTCGCCTTTTTATGTCTATGCCTATGCTTTCGGCGATTGCCTGGTAAACTCGCTCTATGCCCGTTACCAGAAAGCCGAGGCCGGATTCGCCGAGAAGTATTTTGATCTTTTGCGAGCCGGCGGCAGCAAGCATCATACCGAGCTCCTGAAGCCGTTCGGACTCAATGCCGCCGATCCCGGTTTCTGGCAGCTCGGGCTTGGCGTCATCGAAGGCATGATCGACAACATCGAGGCGATCGAGAACAAGAGCGATGGCTGAGCTTCGGCACGCACCCTATGGCAGCGACAATCCGCCCATGGCGATCGGCCTGAAGGCGCTCGATCTCGCCGAATGGATTGAGCCTGACGAGCATCTCGCCGACGAGCTCGCCGAGAAGGAGCGGTTGCTCGCGGAGCGCCATGCCGAGGTCTTTGCCGAACGACCCGACTCGCGCCCGGCCCAGCAGGAGGTGCTGGCGCTGCTGATCGAGCATCTGCCGCGCGCTCATCCCGATGTCTATCGCCGAGACGGCAGCCGCATTCACATCGTCCCGGCCGGCGTGGCCATCGAGGTCGAGAGCCCGCAAGAAGTGCCGCTCGAATGCGCCTCCCGCCTCGTCCAGGAGGATCTGGTGCTGATGGCGCGCGGCGACACCGGCTGGCATCTCGCCGCCGCCTCGCTGTGCTTTCCCTCGACCTGGGTACTGGCCGAGAAGTTCGGCCGCGACATGGACGGGATCCACAAGCCGGTGCCGGGTTATGCCGAGCATATCGGGCCGCGCATCTTGCGGATCTTCGACAATCTCCAGGTCGAGCGGCCGGTCTGGCGGCTGAACTGGTCGATCTATGACAGCCCGGAGCTCTACGCGCCGCGCCGCCGCCCCGGCCCGCGAATCTGGCTCGCCGAAGGGGTGATCGCCGATGCCAATTGCTTCATTCGCGTCGAGCGCCAGACCCTGCGCAAGCTCCCCGACACCGGCTACATTCTCTTCACCATCAAGGTGCTGCTCGATCCCCTGGCGGCGCTCGGGCGCCATCCCGAAGGACCGCAGCTGGCGCAGGGCCTGAAGTCCCAGCTCCAGAAACTCGACGCGGCGCAGCTCGCCTATAAGGGACTCGTCGAGTCCCGCGACCTGCTGGTCGAGGCGCTCACCCGCTACGAGATGGCTCCGGCATGAAGAGTCGCGAAGAAGCGAGCATCGCCGGACAGCTGTCGCGCTACGCCAGGGTCGGCGCCGGCATGGGAACGGCGGTGGCGCGCGTTGCCGCCGGCCGGCTGATGTCGTCGGAGCGCGACTTCGAAGCCGAGGCGAAGCTGCTCAGTCGCGCCCTGGGCTCGCTCAAGGGCCCGCTGATGAAGGTGGCCCAGCTCATGGCCACCATCCCCGATCTGCTGCCGGCGGAATATGCCGAGGAGCTTGCCAAGCTGCAGAGCCATGCGCCGCCGATGGGTTGGCCCTTCGTTCGCCGTCGCATGGCGGCGGAGCTCGGCCCCGATTGGGAATCGCATTTCTTGCGCTTCGATAGGGAAGCGGCAGCCGCCGCATCGCTCGGTCAGGTGCATCGCGCCGTCTCGCTTGCCGGCGAGCCCCTCGCGGTGAAGCTGCAATATCCCGACATGGCCTCGGCGGTCGAGGCCGATCTCCGCCAGCTTCAACTGCTGTTCTCGCTTCATCGCCGCATGGATCCGGTGATCGACACCACCGAAATCGCCGAGGAGATCGCCGCGCGGCTGCGCGAGGAGCTCGACTATGATCGCGAGGCGCGCCACATCCGTCTTTATCAGGACGTGCTCGCCGGCGCGCCCGATATCGTCGTGCCTCATGTTCATGACGCACTGTCGACGCGCCGCCTCCTGACCATGGGCTGGCTCGAAGGCCGCCGCCTCACCGCCTTCAAGGAGCATCCGCTCGATCAGCGGAATGTTCTGGCCCGCGCCATGTTCAAGGCCTGGTGGCGGCCGTTTTGCAGCCATGCGGTGATCCATGGCGATCCCCATCTCGGCAATTACACCGCTCGGCTTGACGGTGACGGTCGCCCCTTGGGCCTCAACCTTCTCGACTTCGGCTGCATCCGCATCTTCCCCGCGCGCTTCGTCGGCGGCGTCGTCGAGCTCTATCGCGGTCTCCTGCACAATGATCGCGATCGCGTTGTCGGCGCCTATGAGACCTGGGGCTTCACGGGCCTCGATGACGAGCTGATCGACATCCTCAACATCTGGGCCCGCTTCATCTATGGGCCATTGCTCGAGGATCGGGTGCGCTCGATCGCCGACGGCATCTCGCCAGCCCACTATGGCCGCCGCCAGGCCTTTGAGGTGCACCGCGCCCTGAAGGAGAAGGGACCGGTCCGCGTGCCGCGCGAATTCGTGTTCATGGACCGTGCCGCCATCGGTCTTGGCGGCGTCTTCATTCACCTGCGCGCCGAGCTCAATTTCCATCGCCTGTTCAACGAGGCGCTGGAGAACTTCGACATCGCAGCCGTGGCGGCACGACAGGAGGCAAGCCTGTCGCGGGTGGGAATTGTTAGTGTTTAGAGGCATTAGGCACAGAGAGGCAGTAGGCAGTAGGGAAGAGTTCCTGTATCTGACCATTTCCTAATGCCGACTGCCTCTCTTTGAGGCCATTCCGACGCATTGACATGCGCC
>Ga0075421_100002461_pt1 | contig 22165 bp, 8 predicted proteins | sample SoiMetdeltSBSDD5_FD_75292 | JGI IMG/M metagenome (GOLD analysis project Ga0075421, IMG submission 75292) | Bulk soil microbial communities from a Populus tree surrounding site in Tennessee, USA - Soil MetaG P. deltoides SBSDD5 | ecosystem: Environmental > Terrestrial > Soil > Tree plantation...
GCATCCGCCACGATCAGCGTGCCGTCGGCAGAGACCGTTCCGGTCCCGCCTTGCTTCCATTCGCCCGTCCCACCCATCGGGCTGCCGTCGTAGTACCAGAGCGCGGTCTGCCTTCCGGGCTCGAGACCCAGATCGTTCGGCAACGTGACCGGGATCGGATTACTCGGCAATCCGCCCATCGGCGTGCCGAAGTAGAGCTGATACACGCTCTTCGTCTTGATCGGCGGCGCGGCGACGGGAAGCTTGTCCGGGTCGAGCCGCTCGAGCGCGATGCGGCTCTTCGGCACGCCGTCCCAGCCGACGATCGTCGTTCCCGCCGGGATCTTGATCTCTACACCCGGGAAGCGCGCATCGGTGATCACCTGCTCCTGCGGGCTGTTCGCCGTGATCAGCGTGAACTTGTCGTCCGACGGAGGAGGCGAGATGACCCAGTCTTCCATCACCAGGATCTGGTTGGCGACGAGTGTCACCGTCTGCGGCCAGATCGGATAGAGCGGGTTCGCAGGCGTTGCGTCGAAGCGCAGCGTCACCGGGCCCGCCGGCAGTCCGGTCAGCACGAAGTTGCCCGCCGCATTCGTCGTGGTCTGCGGCGGGTTCGCGCCGATGTCGCCGCGCACGATGATGCCGGGAATCCCCGCTCCCTGGGGCGTGACGAAGCGCCCCTTCGCGCCGGTGACGTTCGCGGACGCCTGCACGACCAGGCTCACGCTTGTCGTGCGCGTGAACACCTGACCCGCTTCCTTCATCTCGCCGCTCACCGTAAGCGGGTACGTTCCGGGCGCTGCGCTCCCCGCGGCGCCAAACGTGATCGTTCCGGATTGCAGCGCAGAGAGCGTCACCGCCGGTGCAAAAGACGCGGTCACCCCGGCGGGCAATCCCTGCACCGAGAGCGTCACCAGCCCGGTGAAGGGTTGCGTTCCGATCGAAGCGATCTGCGCCTGCGCGCTGGTCGAGGCGCCCTGGTACACCGCGAGGCTCGCCGGGCTCACGACGAGCTGGAAGTCCTGCTCTCGCGTCACCGTGAGCGGCGGGCTTTGCACCGTGCCGCGCGAGTTCGTCAGCGTGATCGGACCGGTCTCCGCCAGCCCGGGCACCCGCACCGTGATCTGGGTGGCGGTCGCAGTGAGCACCGTCGACGGGACGGTCGTGTTGTTGATGCCGCGAAACACGATCAGGTTTCCGACCGGCAGCGGATCGAATCCTGTCCCCGCAAGCGTGATCGTCTGCCCGATCGTTGCGCTGCTCGGATTCACCGAGGTGATCGCCAGGGACTGGATAACGGTGAGGACGCTCGAGGCTGTGATCGTGACGGACTGCCCGCTCTGCGCCGCGGTGAACGTGAAGCTCGCCTGGATCGTCGTCTGTCCGGGACTCAAGGCGCTTGCGATGCCGGTCGCGGCGATCGTCGCAACGGTCGCATTCGAGCTCGTCCACGCGACTCGCGTAGTGAAATCCTCGGTCGTGCCGTCGGTGAGCGTGCCGGTCGCGGTAAACGGACGCGGCTCTCCGGCGAACGCACTCGCGGCTTGCGGAGCAACGACAAGCGAAGTCAGCTCCGCGGCAGCGATCGTGACCGCGGCAGTCGCGGAGCCGCCGTTGAGCGTCGCCGTGATCGTCGCTTCGCCCTGGGCGTTCGACGCGACCGGGAAGTCGGCAAACAGCGCGCCCGCGGGGATGTTGACCGTCGGCGGAACCGAAGCGGCCGCGGGATTGCTGGAGACGAGGCTCACTGCGGAGGGTGCGTTCGGCGCGAGAGACACCGTGACTCGCAGAACCCCTGGCGTTCCCTTGGGAAGCGTCAGCGTCGCCGGCGTGACGGCGGCGACCACAGGCGGCGGCACCGTGACCTCGACCTGGCTGGTTGCGCTGGTTGCGTTCACGCTCGCCGTCACATTGGCAAGACCCGGCTGCAGGCCGGTAACCGGAACGGGTACGCTCAGCGCGCCGGCGGGAACGGTGACGTTCGCCGGCGCCTGCAATATCGCGGGTGCGCTGTTCGCGATCGCGATCGTCGTCGGCGCTTCCTGCGCGACGTTGATCGTCGCCGTCAATGCACCCGACGCTCCCTGTTGCACAGGGAACGGGTTCGGCAGCAGTGAGACGATCGCCGCCGGTTGCGGCGAGACGTGTACCGCTGAGGTCTTCGAAGTGTTGTTCGCCGAGGCGGTGATGATCGCGTTCCCCACCGCAAGCGCCGCAGCGCCGAACGTCGCGCTCGTCTGACCCTGCAGTACCGTGACGGAAGACGGGACCGAGAGCACCGATGCGTTGTCCACGGCAAGCGCAACCTGCGTGTCGCCGAGCTGTGCGGAATTGATGCTCACGGTAAAGCTGCTGGAGGCACCGATCGTCATCGTGTGGCTCGCAGGCTCGAGCGCGGTGAGCGCAACGGGCGGCGGCACCACGTTCACCAGCGCAGAAGCGCTCGTGCCGTTCAGGCTCGCGCTGATTCCCGCCTGGCCGAGCGCGACCGCCGTAACCGGCACGGGGACCGTGGTCTGTCCTGCCGGAACCACGACCTGCGCCGGCGCGGTAATGATTCCCGACGGGGAAACGGCGATCGGCACGGTGGTATTGGTCGCCTGCGGCGCCGAGATCGTGAGCGTGAGGGACGTGCTCGCGCCGAGCGTCGCGCTCGAGAGCGCCGGAACGAGGGAGACCACGGTCGGCAGGCGCACGCCGTTGACGCGCAGCACGAACGCCCCGATATTCGCGTCGCCGGTGATCGTCACCGCAACCGTGTTGGATCCCCCGCTCAACGTGAGCGGGCGCTCGAGGAAGGCGACGTGCGGGCCGAAATCGCCCGCGCTGAGGATTTGCGTACCGTTCACGGCGACCGTTGCGGACGTCACGCGCTTGGCGCCCGGCACCGCCGGGTCGCCGTTATCGATCCGCAAGACAAACGGCGCCACGATCCAGGGCGGTACGCTGAAGCTGTCGCTGACGGTGACGGGCCCGCCGGGACCGCGCTGGTACACCTTGGGACCGAAGGCAGTGCCATCCTGCGCAACCGCGGGCAGCGCCGCCAGAAGCCCTGCAAGTGCGAGCACGAACGCTGTCAGCGCGCTGCGCAACCGCTCCATCCTTCCGGCACCGTTCGCCATGTCGCTCACCGCCCGCGGTCCTTCATTCAAGTCGCGTTGCTTTCATTACTTCCCACGCCTGCGCCACGCGCAGCTGGTCTTCGAAAGGCAGTTGGTCGAGCCGCACCTCTCTGCCGGATTTCGTGACCAGGCTGACCGCCGAGGGCTGGCCCGGCGTCGCCGCGACCGCGACGCGCTCGACCGGCTCGCCGTCGATCAGCGGAAACAGGCTCGCCGTCTGCCCGGTGAGCGTCATCGCCGCGATCGCCTGCAGCAGGCTCACCTGGCCAACCGGCAGCGTCACGTTCACGGTCGCTGATGAGCTCGCGAACGTCCCCGTGTGATCCGCCGCCGCGACATTGGTCGCCGCTCCAGGCGCCTGCGGCATCAATCGCACCGAGATCGCAGTCGGCGAGCCCACCGGCGTGTTGGTCGCGTTCACGACCACGGCAACCGGGTTCGCGGTGCCAGCCGGAAGCGCCATGTCGGGAACGAAATACGAAGCGTTTTGCGTCGCGGGCACTGCCGTGCCGGCGATCGAAGCGATCTGCAGCGTCGGCACGTTGGAGAGCGCAGGATTTCCGGCCGGCGATGCCGGCCCCGGCGCCGTCGCGATCGAGGGCACCGGGTTCGTTGTTCCGGTGAATCCCGAAGTCGTGAACGCTTCGAGGCGGATGCGGCCGAGGCCGGCCGCTGTGGATCCGGCGCAGCCTCCTGTACCTCCAATCGCCTGCACGATGCTCGTCGCTCCGCTGCCGGCGATTTCGGGCGCAACCAACCGGATCGCGCCTCCGGTGCCCGCTGCACCCTGCGTGGTGCAGGGGGCTGAACCGGCCGGGCCGGCGTTTCCTCCATTTGCCCGGACCGCGCCGTTGACCGTGATCTTCGTCGACGACGCGATCACGATCGCACCGCCGCCGCCGGCTCCGGACCCTCCGGTGCCAAGAACTCCTCCGAAGAAAACACCGGCGCCGCCGCCGCCGCCCGAGCCACCGAAAAGCGGAAGCAAGCTTACGAACGAGGTCGGCGCGCCGTACGTTCCACCTTGTCCTCCGGATCCGCTCGATGACGCGCCGCCTCCCGGCCCCCACCCGGCGCTGGGCGGTACGTTTCCAACGGTACAGGTCAAGTTGGTTCCGCAATAGCCGCCGTTGCCGCCGTTGAAGCCGCCGGGCCCCGCGGAGGCGCCGAGACTCGGAGCGCCAGTGTTCGCATGCGGCGCAGTGCCGTCGCTGCCGGTGACGATCACGCTGCCGGCAATCGTCACGTCGCCCGTTGCGAGGATCACGACGGGCGAGTTGTCGGAGCCCTTCAGGTAGCGCAGCGTCTGGCCGGACGGAATATTCACCGTCGTGTGGTGATAGACGCCACCCGGCCTCACCGTGATCGTGGCTCCCGCGGTCAACGGACCGTCTGCGCCCGTACTGCCGCTGCTGAAGCTCTGGCTGTGTGCCGATTGACTCCAGAGGAGCAGGAACCCGATCGCCGCAGCGCGGCTCAGTCGAATCGTCGGTTGCGCTTTCATATACAGCTCCTTCGCTTTATCCAGGTTGCTCATGGCATCGAAACGCTCACCGGCTGCGTAACGCTCATTGCGTTGCCGGCCGGCGCGCCCGGAATGTCCGCTTGCAGATGCACGCTCAGCGGCTGAGAGACGCCCATCGCGTTGCCCTGCGGCGCGCCCGGAATCACGGCCGGCAAATGCACGCTGAGCGGCCGGCCGATGCTCATCGAATTGCCCGCCGGGGCGCCGGCCACCGCGCCCGGCAAGTGCACGCTCATCGGACGCGTCATCGTCACGACGTCCCCGAGCAGGGACGTGCTCACGGTCACGGTCACACTGCCGCTGCTCGTCGTGCCGGCATCATTCGTCACGGAAAAAACGTAGGCGCCGACCGGAACCGATCCCGCGACCGTCAGATCCACGGCCAACGCGGTGTCGGAGGTTCCTGGAATGATCCGCGGCACGATCCCCGCCTGGCCGAAGCTCACCGCCCTTGTGGTGGCGAGCTGCGATCCGGAAATCGTGATGCGCGTAGTGGCTCCGCGCGGCACAGCGCTCGGGATCACGGCGCTAATCACCGGCGGGGCAATCACGATGAACGGTTGCGCGGAGACCGCGCTGCCGTTGGCGTTGCTGACGGCGATCGGCCCGGTCGTGACACCGGCCGGCGCAGTCACGACGAGCGAGGTCGCGCTCGCCGCGCTCACCGTGGCTGGTGTGCCGTTGAATGCCACGGTGTTTTGCGCGGGATTCGCGATGAAGCCCGAGCCGTAGATCGTTACGGTGTCGCCGACCTTGCCGCGCGTCGGCGCGAAGCCGATCAGGCGGAACTGCGATGACGAGCCGCGCGATACCGAGAGAAGATTGCCCGCTGCATCGTAGATATACAGAGTGGTGTCGGCAGCGGGATCGATCTCGGCGACGAGGCGGCCGAGCTCGTCATAGACATACAGCACCGTGCCCGCCTGCGCCCCCGCGGCGAACAGCGACAGCAAGAACGCGAGCCCGCAGAGCGCGAGCCTCACGATTGGATTCCCCCCTTGAGCGCTACGGCGCTACTGCAGTCCCCTTAACAGTGTGCCCAGCGCGCGGGGAAAGACTAGCAGAGACCGTGCGGGATTCATATCATCCGTGACGAAATCTAGAGGAACCGCAACAGAATCGCTATCGCGCAGAAGTTATATAACCTGCTTCGACTTCTTTACTCCAAGCGTGGGCCGCTCGGGCGGTATGTGCAGAAGCGCCGCATTCGGGAAACCCCCGCTGTCGAGCTGCAAGGTGGTGCGGTTCCCGGCAAGATCCACGATCGCGGTGATGCAGTCGCCTCTGAATCGCCTACCCTGAACTTTCGCCGCCAGCCAAGAAAATTCACTCAGCGGAATTTTGTGAGCACAGAGACGGGCGCACCGGCCTCACGCATTGCGACTCGTTAAGTGGTTCGCTGATTCTGTTCCTGCATGTTCACTTGCAATGTCATGCAGAAACATTCCATACGTCTTTCTGGGCGGTCCCCTGTCGAGCCAACTCGGGCCGGTCCGCGGCCGTGCACTATTCTCGCCGATGCGTAGGAACTCTTATTCCAGCCCGAAGAGGACAAGAAATCTTGTCTGCCTGTAATCCCCAACGCGCCCCTGTGACAACCAAATTGATCGCTTACCGGTCTATACGCCGACCAGAGCGATTCGCAAGCGCAACTCCCACCGCGAAACCAACTATGCCAATTAGCAGTACAGCTTGAGATAAGTGCAAATTTAACAATTCCCTCTCTGTCAAGTAGACCACCCTTGATTTGTAGTTGTATGGGTGCACTCGGCCACTACTGGCGTCCGGAGCCGTTGGATTGGCGTTTCCATAGTGGCTCGAATACGCAAATGTCGCAGACATACCTAGGACACCCACCACAAACATCACGTAAGTGACCTTCTTCCAGAAAGCTACAGACATGAAACTAGCGTGGGCACGGGTCGTAGGCGCAGGCGATGGTTTCGATCGCGTCGTCGTCGGACTTCTTGTAAGCGATGCTCAGGACCCGGTCGGCAGTGTCGTACTGGAGCGGCCTTGATGCCGTTGGGGAGGGGCATCAGCGCGGCTTACGGAAGTTGAAAGGGTCAGCAATTAGGACAACCACGATGAATCCTACAACCCCCGAAAAAGAACAATTCGGAATGACGATAGTGCCGGACGGCGTCCTCCAGTCGCTGATCTTGTTCGCGTGTAAGCAAAAAAACGCGCTTGAGCAATATAGGACTGTAAGCGCCAAGCCATCTGTACGAGGCGCTTCGCGTGAGCGCGTCGCTTCTATTCGTATCAATTTTCTTCAGATCCTTCAGATACAGCGCATTCTCAACCTGCTCGTCCTGTACTCGCTCGCGTTTGAGGCTACGGCTTAAGAGCGCGTTCGGCGGCCTTCGCAAGCTTGCCACACAGATCGCCTGCTTTCCCAGGACAACTTTTCGTCGCGAGTACTTTTATCTGCTGAAGATCTTCAGTTAAGGCAGTTGGAGAAATGTGCTTCAGTACAAATGCCTCAAAGCCCGGATCCTTGTCTAGTAGTCCGCCGAGCTCGTAAAGTCGGTTCCATCGTGTCGTGAGATTTTGAACAACTGATTCGGTATAACCAGACGCAATCGCGCCATCGTCACAATGTCCGTAGCGCTGGTACGATCGATGAATCTCTTTCCAGGTGCGAAGGTAGGCTGCTTCCTTGTCAGCCGCCATAGCCTCTTGCTTCGTACAGACTCGCCTCGACGACCCGTTGGCGAAACCCAGATCAAACACACAACAGAGAAGACATCCGACAAGAAGAAGTCGAGCCATATTGGGTGGTTTATCGTAATACTGTGATGCCCCGAACCGGATCTCCGCCTCTATGGAGCCGCCTCATAGCTTCAGTAGCGTGATCAGTAGTTCGAATGCATCCATCCGTCGGGTAATTGTACCCACACCGATTTGCAGAACACGAATTGGCCCGACCGGAGTGAACGCCCATTCCTTGGCGATTCGGTACATCGAATATGAAATTCCCATTGGAACCAAATGAGCTGTTTTCGCCAGCTCCTTGGTGCGGGTTCCACCAGGAGAATGAATATGTTCCGGCGGGAAACTCTCCAAGGGAGGTACTCACTGGGTTATTTGAAGCCGGGAAATTTCCAGCGCTTTCACCGTATTGGTCTATGACATGAATTCGTCCCCCTGATGCGTCGAAGATTATGTCCGTCAGCCCAAGCGGATCGATTCGCGATATTGGGTTGCCCCGCACATAGGCGTAGAGATTGAGCCCGCCCGCGACCCCGATTGGATCCTCGTTGATGAAGCGCTTCAGCACTGGATCGTAATAGCGCGCCCGGTAGTAGTACAGCCCCGTCCCGTCGTTCTCGCGTCCGGTGTATTGCAGCGGGTTTCTTTCATCCGGCCCGAGCGTGGTCGCTTCGCCGTAGGGCGAGTAGGCGTAGAAGTTGTCCGCCGATTGGCTGTCGTTCGCCTGCGCGATTACGCTCTGCAGCGCATCAGTGAGGAGCGTCTTATTGCCGCTCGGGGCGTAGCGCGCGAGTACTTCGTCGACCGCAAGGCCCGTGTGGTAGACGGTGTCGAGAGCGTTACCTTTAAGTTCGGCGATCGCCTGCGCGCCATCGTAGAAAAAGCCGGTGGTAACTCCGTTCACCGTCTTCTCGATCCGCCGGCCGAGCGCATCGTACTTGAAGCTCGCGCTGCCTGCGGGGCCCGAGATCGCGGCGAGCTGGTTTCTCGCCGCCCATGTGTAGCTCGTCGTGCCGGAGGCTCGGCGGACATGCGGACAGGACACGTCAGCAACTCGTTCGTCGGACAAGCCGACGGGACACTAAAACTTCTCGCACCTGATGCCGGAAATCTGACGAAATGCGCGCTTAGATGTGTCAATAGTCCAAGCTATTCGAGGCGCACTCAAACCCTTTGAGCGAAATATGCCGATTACCGGCTGCCCCGCCTTAAGCTGTTTTTTCGTCGCGTCAACGCAGTCGAACACGACAGCATGCCATTCGCCCGGCTCAAGAATTGGCAAACGAAGAATTGCCACAATCTTCCGCGTACTAATCTCTCGGCAACCATGCGTTGCTATGCTTTTTGTCATTAGCAGATAGACCTGTTCGTCACCTCGTTGCCTATAAGCCAGCGCGTACTGCTGCCGAATATCAAGCTCGTAGTCTCCAACCCAACCCTCAAGTCGCGCTGGACACGATCCTAAAATGGTCGAATCACTAGCGTTCTCTCCGGCCGATGTGCCTAAACACGAGACCAGAATCAAGCCAACTCCAACATTTCTTACTGCGGACATGTATCGCATGATATGAGCGAGATCGGTATGGGATGTTTCATCTACGCGGAACGACCCCTGGCGCAAAGAGCGGCGGTCGGCCCTGCACATCAGAACGATTTTCGTTTGTTTGGAAATGAAAGTGAGTACCGGGTCCAGCGTTGTTCTCTTCCTGACCATAACTCCCAGCCGGGAAACATAGCTGGAAGCATGTTTCAGCAGCATCCCGAGTTAAATCGGGGTTTGGGTTTCGTCCAATATCACACGCTTCTCCACGCATATGCGCAGTTCCGGAGGCATGCGAATCTGTACCTGATGTTATTCGTGTATTACGCCCGGTACAGTCATCGAAACAACGCAACGCCCAATCATGGGTGGGTGTGAAATCACAAACCGCATTTCCAACACATTCGAACAACCCCAATGGGTCGCCAAAGCGCTGCGGGTTGCCTCGAACATAGCGTGTACGTGTTGAGCCCCGCCTTCAGCCCAATCGGATCGCTCTGCACGTACCGCCCGAGCCCCGGATCGAAGTCCCGGAAGTAGTTGTAGGCGAGGTTGGTTTCCTTGTCTGCGTCACTGACTCTGCGGGCGCCTCACAAAGAGCTGGGGCGCGAAAAAAGCAATACCAACAATCGCGCCGTCCAGCAATGCTGCCGCGAGGTTTACAAAGCTTTCTGGCGGTCCTGAAATCGCGGTCCCAAAGAAAAAAGAGCCGAGCAACATGACGACCAAGAAAAGCAAGAGGAGGTAACGACTCCAATTCTGAAAAAAACATATGCCAATTAGAGCTGGGTAGGGGATCAGATAGAAAACATACATCGCCGGATGGTGAACGTTAATGTATGCGCCATGCCCAGCGTACTTCATGAGTTCAAGAGAATACTGCGAGTAAAGTGATGGAAACTGAGGGAGCACGAAGAGCCCTGTACCATGAAAAATTAGTGCGAGGATTGCCAATATCCTTAGCCGTATCATCTTGGGCGCGCTGTCAAGAACGGGGGCTTCGCACAAATGTAGATGCATCCAGGCGCGGGAGCAAGAAAAGACGGTCGTAGTGACTTACTTGGGTCTGGATCACCTATAGAACATTGATTCGGGTTTTTTGGACATTCCCAGTAGCACTGCGGCTCAAGAGGGCTTAGGTTGGGAACCGCCGGAACTGGCTCACCGAAGCATTGCCCAGTAAGACATCGACGCATATTGTCACTTTGCTCGCGTTGGTCTCTTACTGGATCAGAGAAGGGGTTGCTTGGCGGGCGGATAATAGACGGGATCGCCGGTTGTGCGCCCTGCAAACCAAGCGGATCGCCAGAGGTCAGCGGATTGTCATCGACATACGTGTATGGGTTGATGCCGCCCGCGATCCCGATCGGATCTTCTGATATGAAGCGCTTCAGCACCGGGTCATAGTATCTGGCGCGGTAGTAGTAGAGCCCCGTGCCGTCGTTCTCCCTGCCCGTGTACTGGAGCGGGTTCCCTTCATCCGGCCCGAGGGTGGTCGCTTCGCCATAGGGCGAATAGGCGTAGAAGTTGTCCACCGACTGGATGTCGTTCGCCTGCGCGATCACGCTCTGGAGCGCATCGGTAAGAAGCGTCTTGTTGCCGCTCGGAGCGTAGCGCGCGAGCACTTCGTCGAGCGCAAGGCCGGTGTGGTAGACGGTGTCCAGGGCCGAGCCTTTCAGCTCCGCGATCGCCTGAGCGCCGTCGTACAGGAAACCAGTACTGTTGCCGTTCACCGTCTTCTCGATCCTCCTGCCCATGGCATCGTAGCGGAAGCTCGCGGCACCCGAAGGTGCAGCGATCGAGGCAAGGCGGTTCCTCGCATCCCAGGTGTAGGTGGTGGTGCCACTCGTCGGTCCCGACTTCGAGACGAGGTTGCCGTTCTCGTCGTAGCCGAGGGTGAAGGCCTCGCCGTTTAGGGTGATCGAGGCGAGCCGGTTCGCCTCGTCATAGGTGGCGCTGAAGGCCGACTCGCGTAGGCTCTGCCCGCCAAGCGCCTTGCGCGTGCGCTGCCCGCCCGCATCGTAGGCGTAGGTGATCGTCTCGATCGCGGTGTCGTCCGCCTTCTTGTAGGCGATGGAGGTCACCCGGTCGGCGGCGTCGTATTGGTAGGCGACCTTGATCCCGTTCGGCAGCACCTTCTCCGCAAGTCGCCCTGCCAGGTCGTAGCCGTAGCTCGCCGTCTTGCCTCGTAGCGTGACGCTCTTCAGGCGATTGACCTTGTCGTAGCTGTAGGCGGTGACATCGCCGCCCGAGAGCGTGCGGCTCGTTCTCCTACCGATGGCATCGTAGGCGTATTGGATCGCGCCTTGTGCGCTGACGATCTCGGTCAGCCGATTGAGCGTGTCGTAGCTCATCAGGATGTCGCCCGACTGCGTGTCCGAGATCCGCGTCACGTTCCCCGCCAGGTCGTAGCCGTAGGTGGTGCTTCTGCCGTCCTGGTCCGCGATGCTCGCAATGCGGTTGATGGCGTCGTACGTATAGGTCGTGACCTGTCCCTTGCGGTCGGTCATGCGAATGACGTTGCCCACTCCGTCGTAGACGTACGTGCTGTTGCGGTTCCTCGCGTCTGTCCTCTGGATGAGGCGGTTACGCAGGTCGTAGACGTTTCGCTCGACGGGGTTGTTCCTGGGATCGGTGACGGAGATGCGATTGTCGTTCGCATCGTAGGCGTACTGGGTGAGCCCAAGGGCCGCATCACGCACTTCGGTGATCCGGTCCAGACTGTCGTAGGTGAACTGCGTAGTGCGGTTCAGCGCATCGGTTACCGTCGCGAGGCGATTGGCGAGATCGTAGGTGCGAGTCATCGTCTCGTTCGCCGGGTTGGTGAACTCGATGAGGTTGCCGTTGGAGTCGTAGGTGAAGCGGCTGACCCGTTTGAGCGGATCGGTCACCGTCTCGAGCTGCCCTTTCGCGGTGTAGGTGAAGGTCGTGGTTTCGTTCTCGGCGCTGGTGAGTTTCGAGAGCTTGCCCTGCGTGTTGTATTCCATCGTCACCACGTGCCCGAGCGCATTCTCGATCCGTACGGGTTTCCTGAAGCGCAGGTCATACTCGATCAGCCTCTGCTTGCCGTCGGCGTCGATGGTGCGGATCAGGTCGCCGCGCTGGTTGTACGTGTACTGTGTGATGCGACCGGCGGGGTCGGTGCGGCGCTTGACGAGATTGTTCACGGAATCGAGATCGAGGCGAGCGACTCGGCCAAGCGCATCGGTCGTCTGGGTGAGGAACCCTAGACCATTCCAGCGGTAGGTGGTTGCGTTGCCGTTTTCGTCGGTGTGGCGCGTCTCGGTGACCGTGGTCCCCGCTACGGTGTAGGCGAACTGCTGCACGCCGCCTTCGGGCAGCAGCTCCCGCGTCGCGCGGCCGGCGGCGTCGTACTCGATCTGCTCGATCGCGCTCCGGGGGTCGGTCTTCTTCACGATACGGTTACTCGCGTCGTACTCGAAGAGAGTGATCCCCCCGCCCTGGTCCTTGTAGCTCGTCATGCGCTGGCTCGCGTCGTAGCCGAATTCGACGAAGCGGCCCGCGGGGTCGGTGATGCGCGTAAAGAGCGGCGGGTTGGTACCCTGGCGCGTGAAGGTGTAGCTCTTTCCTGCGGCATCGGTCATGCCGCTCGGGAAACCCCCGCCGTCGAGCTGGAAGGTCGTGCGGTTCCCGGCAAGATCCACGATCGCGGTGAGCCGGCCGGCAGTGTCGAATTCGTAGCGCACGCCATCGGCAAGCTTCAGCGTGCGGCCAGTTGCGCTCGGAGTGACCTCCATCTCGATTGCCATCGAGCGGCCGCTGCGGGCGCGGAAAACCCCGTCCGATTCCTTCGAGAGCATGTAGCGAACCCCGTGCGGGTTCGTCACCCGCACCGCGTCCGAGCCCGCGGCCTCGGCAAACCACTCGTACGTGAAGCTCATCCCGCGGCCGAAGAGCCGCACCCGCGGGTCGGTCGAGCGGTACTGGCAGTTGAGGTTCACCGGCATCAGCACCGAGAGCCCGAACGGACGGGGCCTGAAGACGAGCGCGTTGCCGCTCGCGAGGTTGACCGGGTTGGACGTGTTCGGACAGCTACCATTGCCGCCGTTTCCTCCGGTGTTGCCCCCCGAGCCGTAGCTCGGCCGCACCGCCCCGCAGCAGAACTTCGGGATCCCGACGCCGGGGTTGGAGACGATCGACTTGCCGTCCGCGCTTACCGTCCCCATGCCCATCAGCCGCCACTGGTTGGAGTTCGGATCGGGCGTGACCGATTCGTCGTAGTACCAGAGCTCGACCTGCTCGCCGGGGAGCGCATCGCCATCGTTCGGCAGCGAGACCGGGATCGGTTGCGTGGGGTTCGCGCCGCCTTCCCTGAAGAAGTAAAAGAGGTACACGCTCTTCGATGTCTGCCCGTCCGGGATCGGGCGGATCGGCAGCCGGTCGATCGGCACCTTCCGCACGTTCACCTTGGTGACCGGTTGGCCGTCCCAGCCGTAGAGGATTGCGCCCGACGGAATGTTGAGCGAGAAGTCCGGGATCTCGGCATCGGTGACGCTCGCCGCCTGCCCGGGCGTGATCGCGGTGAACTTGGTCGCGTCGATCTTGCCGATAAAGGACGTCAACGGCTTGTTGTCCTGGCCCGCGACGATCATCACTGGCATCGCGATGCCGGAGGGGAATTCGAACTCGGGCGTATTGGCTGTGTTGCCGTCGATGAGAAGGACTTGATCTCCGAGCAGCGGCGGACTCACAAAGCGATACGTGCCGGTCGCGTCGGTGAAGACCGCCGCCGCACCAAGGCGCACGCGAGCGCCGACGAAGGGCGAATCGTCCTCGGTGTGCAGGATGCGTCCGGTGATGGTCGTTCCCCCTGCGGCGAGCACTTCGAGGTTGAGCGTCTTCGTTCGTACCAGCGTCGTGAGCCCAGCCTGCCCGGTCGCCGTGATCGTCACCGGGAACGTTCCCGCTGCGGCGCCTGATGCGGCGCTGAACGTCACGATCGAATCGCCGCCGAGATAGACCGTCGGACGGCTGAGTGTGACGGTCACTCCTACGGGCAACCCTGTCACTGCGATTGCGGCAGCGTACGGATAAACATTGAGCCCCGTGCTCGCGAGCGCCACCTTCGTTGCACCGTTTCCGCCCGGCGGTACCTGGGCTGATGCGGGCGCGAGCGTGATGTCGAACGCTTCGCGCTCCTGCACGGTGAACGGGCTCGCGCTGCTCGCCGTGCCGCGCGCGTTGGTGAGCGTGATCGGGCCGGTCGTGGCCTTGAGCGGCACGATCGCGTTGATCGTCGTTGCGCTGCCGCTCACGATCACCGCAAGCTCGCCATTGAAGCGCACCGTGTTATTCGCGAGCACCGGATCGAAACCGAAGCCGTTGATCGTCACCGCGGTTCCCACCGGCCCGCTTGCGGGGCTGAACGACGTGATCGCGAACTGCGGCTGGATCGTGAAGAGGATGAAGCCCGGCAGCCGGTTCGGGGCGCTCGCGGTCAGCAGCACGTCGCCCGCGGCGGCGCCGGTGAGCGTGAAGGTGGCGCTCGTGCCGAACGCCGGAATCGTCACGCTCGCTGGGAAGGTCGCGACGCCGCTTCCCGATTGCGTGAGCGAGACCACGAGTCCCCCTTCGGGTGCCGGGTCGACGGAGTTGACGGTGACCGTGGTGCTTTGACCGATCTGCAGCGTCTGCGCCGGCGCCGAGAGCACGAGCCCCACGGGCTGCTTGACTGTGAGCACGCTCTGGCGCGTGACCGTGACCGGCTGACCGGTCTGCACCGCGCTGAACGTGAAACTCGCGGTGATCGTCGTCTGGCCTTCGGCCAGCGCACTCGCGACTCCGCTCGAAGCGATGGTGGCCACCGCCTCGTTCGAGCTCGTCCATGTGACGCGCGTGGTGAAATCCTGTGTCGTGCCATCGGTCATCGTTCCGGTCGCGCTGAACGGCACCGACTCGCCGATGTAGGCCGAAGCCGGATTGGGCGAAAGCGTGAGCGTCACCAGCTCTGCCGCGGCGACGCTGACCGAGGACGTAGCGCTGCCCCCGTTCAGGCTCGCGGTGATCGTCGCCTGGCCCTCGGCGTTGGATGCGACCGGGAACTCGGCGTAGAGCGCACCGGCCGGGATGTTCACTTCCGGCGGGACGGAAGCAATCGACGGGTTACTCGATGCAAGCGCTACGGCAGTGGCCACGTTCGGCGCGCGCGACACCGTCACCCGCATCACCCCTGGGGTGCCCTTCGGCAGCGAGAGCGTCGCGGGCGTAAGCGCAGTGACGATCGGCGGCGGCGGGACCACCTGCACGGTGGCAGTGGCGTGGGTGTTGTTAAGACTCGCGTTGACTTGTCCGGAGCCGGGCGCGAGGCCCTTGACCGGAATTGCGACCGACAGCGCACCCGCGGGAAGCACCACGCTCTGCGGGACTTCGAGCACCAAGGGGCTCGTATTCCCCAGGAAAATCGTGCTCGCCGTCTCCTGCGCGACGTTGATCGTGACGGTGAGCTCTCCGGTCGCCCCTTGCTGCAGCGAAAGAGGGTTCGGCAGCAGCGACACGATCGCCGCCGGCTGCGGCGAGACGTGCACCGCGGCGGTCTTGAAGGTCGCGTTCACCGAGGCGGTGATCAGCGCATCGCCCGTGGCGAGCGCGGTGGCGGTAAAGACCGCGCTCGTCGCACCTTGCGCGATCGTCACCGTCGCCGGCACTTGCAGCACCGCGGCATCGCTGGAAGCAAGCGCAATCTCGGTGTTGGTCGTCTGCGCGGTATTGATGCGCACCGTGAAGGCGCTCGTGGTGCCCACCGACATGGTGAACGTGGCGGGCTCGAGCGCGCTCACCGCAAGCGGCGGCGGCACGACGTTGACCACCGCGGAAGCGCTGGTGCCGTTCAGGCTCGCCGTGATCCCCGCCTGCCCGAGCGCGAGCGTCGCGACCGGCACCGCGACCGTGCTCTGGCCTGCGGGCAGCAGCACCTGCGACGGTGCGGACACGATCCCCGCCGGTGTCGCCGCAATGGCCACCGCGGTGTCGGCGGCCTGCGCCGACGAAATCGTCAAGGTGAGCGTCGTCCCGGCCCCGAGCATCACGGTGGAAACCGTGGGCAGCAGCGAGACGACGGTGGGCGGAGCCGGAGTCACCGTGACCTGGCTCGTTGCGTTCGTGCCATTGAGGCTCGCGATCACCTGGGCGCTGCCCGGACTGATCGCACTCACGGGGACCGGCGCGCTCACCTGGCCGGCCGGAACCGTGATGCTGCTTGGCGCGTAGAGCACCGCGAGGTTCGTGCTCGTCACCGCGACCTGCGTATCGGCCGGCTGGGCGGAGGAGATCGTCACGGTCAGCGCGCCGCCCCCTCCTTGCGTGATCGTCAGCGCAGCAGGGGCGAGATTCGTCACCGTGGACGGCGCGGGCGTCACCTGTACGGTGGCCGTCGCGCTCAAGCCGTTGGCGCTCGCGCTAACCGTTGTATTTCCCTGCGCGACACCCGCTACCGGGATCGCCACCTGCGATTGCCCCGCGGCGAAGGGTACCGAGGCGGGCACGCTCGCCACCGCCGGGTTGGCGCTCGCCACCGAGAGTGCACCCGGACTCGCCGGCACCGGCGCAAGGGTTGCAGTGAGGTTGCCCGAAGCGCCCGCGGCGATCGTGAGTGGATTGGGGGTAAGCGCGGTGGGCGCAGGCAGCACACGGGTGCCCAATACCGTGATCGTCAGGAAACCGTCCGGGCCGCTCGCAAGGCGCACCTCGAGCGTGTTGTTGGGCCCGAGCTCCACCGTGCGCTCGATCGAGGCAACCTTCTGACCGAAGTCGGCCGGGCCGGCCACCTGCACGCCGTTCACCTTGATCCACGCGGACGAAATGCGCTTCGCGCCGTTCGCCTCACCGTTCACGATCCGCAACTGGAACGGCGTCGCGATCGCGGAAGGTACGCTGAAGGTGTCGGTCTGGAGCAGCGGCGTGCTCGCGTTGCGCACGTATTGCTTCGGGCCGAAGAGCGTGGTGTCGAGCGCGTTCTGCGAGGAGGCGGACGAAGCGGCAGCGGCGAGCAGAATGCCCAGCACCAACGACGCCATCGCACGCAGAACGCGCATGAGCATCAGGCCCGCCTTCTCGCTCGTCGCCATGACCGCAATCTCCCCGATCGCTCCACGCGCCCTTGCTAGCCGCCCAGCGCAGCGATGCGAAGCGCTTCGGCCGGCGCCTCGTACTCCCTGCCCGACACGGTGGTGAGCTTCACCTTCTGCGGCCCGCCGAAGCTCGCGATCAGCGTCACCTTCTCGACGCGCTCGTTGCCCGCGTAATTACGCAGCAGATCGCCGAGCGCCGCGACCACGGTGTATGTGGTCTGCGCCGAGAGCACGCTCGGCCCCACGGGCAGGTTCACGTTCACGCTCGCAGTCGCGCTCGCCGTGCTGCCCGTCAGCGCCGGCGTGATGGCGGTGATCCTCTCGCCGTAGGCCGGTGTGACGGTGAGCTGCACCGTGTTGCCCACCGGAACGCCGGCCGTCGTGAAGACCACGCTCACCGGGTTCGGCGTAGATGCCGCAAGCGTGATGTCGGCGTTGCCCGTCGGGGCCGCAGGCGCGTTGACTCCCGCTACGCTCGAGATCGCGAGCGTCGGCGTACCGGCGACGAATACCTGGCCGGGCGCAGCGAAGGTATGGGTTGGAGTCGAGGCCGCGGTCCGCGTGTAGGTCTCCGCTTCCAGGCGGACACGCCCCGCGGCGCCGGCGCTCGGAGCGCTGTCCTGGCAGCAATTTCCGCCTGCGATGACAACACCGGCTGCGCCCCCTGCGGCGTTGATCGTGCCGTTACCGGAAATCGTCGTCGCGACGATCCGGATCGCGCCGCCGCTCCCGCCGCCTCCGGCAGCACCCCAAGTGGCGTTCGCGAGCGAAGTGTTTCCTCCGGCGCCGCCGGTGGCGAAGATGGAACCGGTGACGCTCACGGTGCCGGAAGCCGCAATCAGAACGGACCCGCCACCGCCACCGCCGCCGGCGCCTGCCGCGGACTCGCCGCCGCCGCCGCCGCCGCCTCCCGACCCTCCGATCAGCGGCAGAAGTGCGCTCGAGCCATAGCCCGCTCCGCCTGGGATCGGCGTTACCGTGCTTGCGCCGCAGCCGAGCGGAGAAGTGCGGCTACCCGCTGCTGCCGCTGTCGCAAAGCCGCCGCCGGTTCCGCCCCAGACCGAGGTTCGGCCAAAGTTGCTGCATGAAATTACGCTAACGCCGTTCGCGCCTCCGCCGGGCCCAAGTCCGCTGCCCGCCTTGTTCGTGAGGACGTTGACTCCGGCGGCGGTGCCGCCGATTCCGCCGCGCCCGCCGTCGAACCCGCCCGGGCCGCCTGCGCCGCTGGCGCCATCATCGCCCGTCGCTCCGTCGCCGGCCGGTCCCACCCCCGGTGCGGCGGCGGCGCCGACCCATAGGACACCTGCGATCGTGACGTCCCCGCTCGCAAGGATCACCACCGGCGTATTGGTCGTGTTCTTCTGGAAACTTACCGACACGCCGGCAGGAATGTTCACCGAGGTGAAGTTGAAAATCCCCCCCGGCGGCAACGGCAGCGTCGTGTTGACGGTCGGGCTGAACGCGCCGTCGGCGCCGGTGCTGCCGCTATTGAAGGCCCAAGCTGCGCCGGGCGCGAAGCACGCGCCGATGGCGAGCGCGAGGGCCATGGTGTTTGCTTTCGTCTTCATGGTTGCACTCCTTCCTTCGCTCGAGGCTGGGTAAAAAGAGAATTCCGTGCGCATGGCGAATCTCCTACGGTTGCACAGTGAACGTGTTGGCCGGGACGGCAGCCTCGGTCGTGGCGCCGCCGGGCGTGAAAACTCGAATGACGCGGGCGCCGAGCGCCGCGTCCGAAGCAATCGCGATTCGAACGGTAATTTCCGTGCCCGCCGCGTTCGCACTCGGCACGTTGTCGATAAAGAGACCCGTTTCCGGCGTCGCGGTGACCGCGGTCACGCCCTGGAAGTTCTGGCCGCGGATCGTCATCGTGAAGGTATTGCCGCGGGATTCGAGGATCGGTGTGATCGAATCGATGCCCGGCACGCCCACGCCGATGCGGAAAGTGTTCGTGCCCGCCGGGACGAAATCGACGCGCTCGGTGCCGCGCAATACGCGCACGCCGCGCAGTCCGGCCGCGGCGCCGCTCAGGCTGATCGGCGCCGACACCTGCGTGCCGTCCGGGGCGGCCGTGAGCGTGCCCACGGCGATATTCGCCGCGGGCTCGATCTGCACCGCGGTGACGTCGCCGAGCCCGACGCCGGAGATGACGAGCGTTCCGGAGGACGTGGGCGTGAGCGCGCTCGCCTGCACGCCGCTCGCGAACGGCCCCACCGCGACGCCCACGATCATCGCGCGCACGGTTTCCAGCGGAGGCGGCGGCGGGCTCGGATCCTGCAGCAGCACGCCGAGCGCAGGTGCGAGCACCGGCCCGATCGACTGCGTCGGGGGAGGCGCGGCAGATCCAAACACCACGCCGAGGTTCGGCGAAACAACCGGGGTTACGCTGCCGGCGATGGTTGTCGCGAGCTGCACCGTATTCGCCGCGTCGCCCGCGGACGCGCTTTCGCCCGCGGCAGTTGCAACGACGACGATGCGCGGTCCGGCGGCGGCAGCAGCGGACGCATTGACGGTGGCAGTAATCTGCGTGCCGGTGCCGTCGACCACCGGCGCCGCGATCGAAACGCCCTCGGGCGGGATCAGGCGAACGAGTTGCGCGCCCTGGAAGTTCTGCCCGCGGAGCGTCATCGTAACGTTGCCGCCGCCGATCTGGTAGACGATGGGCGTGACCGAATCGATGCGCGGCAGCGGCGCCGTGACGCGGAATTGCGCCGCGTTCGGATCGCTGAACGGAATGCTGGCGGCGCCGGCGAGTACTCGCAGCGCGCGCAGCGTTTGCGCAGCGCCGGCCGCAATCGTCACACTCACGATCACCGTTCGCCCGTCGCCGCTTACGGTCGGGGCGCCAATGGTGAGCCCATCCGCCGGCGCGAACTCGACCGCTGTCACACCCTGCAACTCGTTGCCGGTGAAAGTGAGCTGCACCGTCTCGCCGATGATGCCCGCAGCGGGCGTGCGCCCGGTGATGACGCGCCCGACGGCGACGCCGACAGGATTGGCGTACGCATTCAGCGTCGGCGCGGTTGGCGTCGTGCCGTCCTGCTTGACGACGCCTACGGGGGCCGCGGCGATCGGCGTGTAGACGGCCTGAACCTCGTTCACGACGCGGAATGTGTTCGCTGGCGCCGCCGCTGCGCTCGATGTGCCGCCCGATGTGCTGACCGTGACGATGTGCTCTCCCGCCGGCGCAAGCGGATTGACCGAAAACACAACGGTGAGTACCGTGCCGTCGGCGTTGACCGCCGGCGTGCCGCTCGCCGAAATCCCGGTTCCCGGTGCGAAGCTCACCGAGTGGGCGCCCTGCAGATTGCGCCCGCGCACAGTGAGCGTCGCGCCGGTCGTGCCGGTCACGGCAAAATTCGGAGCGATGGAATCGATTTCAGGCAGCGGCAGAGTGATCAGGATCTGGTCGGCGCCGGGCCGCGCGGCGATGTAAGGCTGCTGCGCGCCGGATAGCACGACTTTGCGCACGGTGGTCGGCGCGCTCGCGGCAACGCTCACCGGCACGGTTACCGAGAGGCCGTCGGGCGCGACGCTGATCGTACCGAGCGTGAGGCCGTCGGCGGGCGCGATCGTCACTGCTGTCACGCCCGCGAGCCCTGCACCGCTGATCACCAGCGGCGTCGGTCCCGATCCGATTGCGAGGGCGCCGGGCGAGACGCTGCCGATATAGGATCCGACCGCGACACCGACGAGCGGGCTTACGAACGGCCCGAATGCTGTCGAAGATCCGCCGGACGGTACCGGCAGCACGACGCCGACCGGCTTGGCGAAGCTCGTCGTGAGACCCGTGAATTCCGCGGTCACGAACACCGGCACCGACGTCGACGCGAGCGTCGCCGACGTGAGGTTGATCGCGGTCGTTCCGGCCGAAACGCCCGCAATGCTCACCACCTTCTCCGTCTGTCCCGCCGTGAACGTCACGCTCGCCGGCGCCACCGTCGCGATCGACGCGTTCGCCGAAGCGAGGCTTACCGAGTGGTCGATGTTGTCGGCGCTGGAAAGCGACACAAAGAAGCTGCGCGCGCCGCCGCCCGGCGGCACCGCGATCGGCAGCGGGCTCATGCCGAGCTTGGGCAGCGCCGGGTTGACGGTAATCGAAGTGCTCGCGCTCCCCGCCGCGTTCGAGATCGAGATCGCCTGCGCGCCGAGGGCCGCGGCCTGCAAAGCGCTCAGGTTGAAGGAAATCTGGGTCGCGCTCGCACTCACACCCGAGATGTCCAGGCCCGGATCGGCGACGCTTACCTGCGCGCCGGTCAGACCCGTCCCGGTGATCTGCACCGCTTTGCTTTCGCCGCGACGGATCGACGTTGGCGTGATGGACGAGATTGCCGGCGCCTGCGCGCTGCCGCCGGTGATGACCTGGAGAATGTTCCCGGCGGCGTCGTAGACGTACTCGGTGACGCGGCCCTGCTCATCGATGACGCGCACCAGGCGCCCGAGCGCATCGTAATCGTAGCGCTCGTCCCCCGCCTGCGCCCCCGCGGCGAACAGCGACAGCAAGAACGCGAGCCCGCAGAGCGCGAGCCTCACGATTGGATTCCCCCTTGTGCGCTACGACGCTACTGCAATCCCCTTAACAGTGTGCCCAGCGCGCGGGGAAAGCCTAGCAGAGTCCGTGCGGGATTAATATGATCCGAGACGAAATCTAGAGGAAGCGCTAGCGATTTGCTACCGCACCGAAGTTATATAACGACATCGCCAAACCGCTAGCGCGGGCAGGTGAGTGCCGCGAGCGACCACGATCTCCGCCGACTACGGCGTACAGACTCGCATGGCCCTCCTCGGCGCTGCGCTCGGCAACATCAAGTTCGACAACGTCGCGCTGAGCGGGCCGCAGGCCAGGGAACGATAGGCGGCCGCAGTCGCTATCATTCCCGGAACGACTTTCCGGGATTCGTTGCTTGCCGAAATTCAGAGCACTGGATTGGATCGCTCGATCGATCTGCGCGATCGTTTGTGCGGTTGCGTGCGTTTCAGGCTCGCCTGCGGCCGATGCACCGGGCGATCCGTCGACGTGGCCGTTGTGGCTCGACGTTCCCGCGCTGCACGGCGACGCTGCCACCCGCCTTGTCCTGCCACCGGCGAATGCTGCGAAGGCCGATGGCGCGTGGCTCGATCGCTGGGGCCGCACCGCCCCGTCGATCGCCTGGACCGACATCGTCGTCGAGCTGATCGTCAAGTATCAGCAGAATCC
>Ga0075421_100002464_pt1 | contig 22145 bp, 14 predicted proteins | sample SoiMetdeltSBSDD5_FD_75292 | JGI IMG/M metagenome (GOLD analysis project Ga0075421, IMG submission 75292) | Bulk soil microbial communities from a Populus tree surrounding site in Tennessee, USA - Soil MetaG P. deltoides SBSDD5 | ecosystem: Environmental > Terrestrial > Soil > Tree plantation...
TGATCGGCTCACCCGTCGCATACACGCGGTCGAGGAGCTCGAAGAATCCCTGGCCGTCCAGCCACGGCAATGCTTCGCGGATTGGAAGCCCAATGACGTCGCGTCCGCCGATGACCTCCTTGTACGCCGCACTGACCGCCCGAAAGACGTGCTGTGGTCCCGCGTAGACGGCAGCCGCTGCCGGGAACTGCGCGATCACCCGCTCGAGCAGTGCCTGGGGATCGGAGGCAGCATCCGATGACGCCTGCAGACTGGCGTCTGGCTCGGGCGGATTTCTGTGGCGATCCATAGACGAGCTTGATCGTCGCAAGATGCGGGCGCGGTGTCTAGACCATGCCAAGCAGGACTGTCTGCTCGACGAACGGTGTCGGGCGCACGAGGGCGCCAAGCATCCAGGCGGCAACATCGGAGCGACGGATGATGGAGAAGAGCCCGTACCGTGTCACGCGGCCTGCCCGCCCCGTCGGCCGCCCGTTGACGAGCGTCACGGGGCGCACAGCGAGCCAGTCGAGCCGACTCGCCGACAGGAGACGCTCCATCTCGGCCAGGTCTCGATAGGCGACGGCGACGTTCCCTGAGGATACCATCCATCTCACGGGCGTGGTCAACTGTGTGATGCTCTCAGCGACGCCGCCTGCGCTGATCGCGACGATTCGCCGCACGCCCGCGCGCTCCATGGCGGGGATGAGCAGGGTGGTGGCGCGCGTGGTGAGATCCGGCGACGAGCGCAGCGCCGCCCACGGGCTCTTGGAGGTACGACGTAAGCCGAGGCATGACGCGATGGCGTTCTGCCCCTCGACGGCAGCGGCGAGGACCGTCGGGTCGAGCACGTCACCGCGCAGCACACGCACACTGGGCGGCGCGTCGAACGTCGCGGTCGAACGCACCAGCGCCGTGACGGTATGGCCACCTTCGGCGGCGAACCGCGTGAGCCATTGTCCGACGGCGCCGGAGGCGCCGAGTACGAGGAGGTTCATGTGGAGGGCTATGAGTCGTTCCTCGCTTCGCTCGGAATGACAAGGACCTTGGGGATCCGCTCGGAATGACATGAAGGTGGGGTGGACACCGGGTAATTTGCCGGTACGGAGTCTGATGACACTACCCACTGTATGACACTGCTTCGTCTCGCCGAGCACGGCCTGTACTGCGAGGCCGGCGATTTCTATATCGACCCGTGGCACGGGGTCACGCGCGCGGTCATCACGCACGCGCACGGCGACCACGCACGATGGGGCTCGGCACGGTACCTCTGCTCCCGCGAAGGCGAAGGTGTGCTGCGGACACGCCTGGGAGCGAGCGCCACTATCCGCGCGGTGGACTGGGGTCAGCCCGTCGACGTCAACGGCGTCCGGGTCTCACTCCACCCCGCCGGTCACATCCTCGGGTCGGCGCAGGTACGCGTGGAGTACCGCGGGGAGGTGTGGGTCGCCTCGGGCGACTACAAGACCCATCCGGACCCGACGTGCACGCCGTTCGAGCTGCTGCGCTGCGACACGTTCATCACCGAAAGCACGTTCGGTCTTCCGATCTACCGCTGGCCGTCCGATGGCGAGGTGTTCGACGACATCCGCACATGGTGGCGGCACAACAAGGAGCACGGCCGAGCGTCGGTGCTGTTCGGCTATGCCCTCGGCAAGGCGCAGCGCCTGCTGGCCGGGCTCGCCGACGCCGGCATCGGTCCGGTCTACGCGCACGGCGCGGTGGAGCGGCTCAATCGCGACTACCGGCAGGGAGGCGTTAGGCTCGCCGACACGCAGTACGCGAGCGCGATGCCGAAGGGCCACGACTTCGCCGGGAGTCTCATCGTCGCACCGCCGTCGGCCGCGGGCAGCATGTGGATGCGTCGCTTCGGAACGATCTCGACGGGGTTCGCATCGGGGTGGATGCGCGTCCGCGGTATGCGGCGACGCCGCGCGATCGACCGCGGGTTCGTGCTCTCGGATCACGTGGACTGGCCGTCGCTCCTGGCGGCGGTTCAGGGCACCGGTGCGGAACGTGTGTGGGTCACGCACGGGACGCGCGAGCCGCTCGTCCGATGGCTCAGCGAGCGGGGGATCGAGGCCAGGGCCGTGGCGAGCCAGTGGAAGGGCGAGGATGACACTGACCCGGTCGAGGTGGCGGGCGAGGAGATTTCGGCGTGAAAGCGTTCGCGCGCCTCTATGCCGCGATCGACGAGACCATGCGCACCAACGAGAAGGTGCAGGCCATGGTCGAGTACTTCCGAACGGCGGAGCCGGCCGACGCCGCGTGGGCCGTCCATTTCCTGAGCGGCGGCCGGCCGAAGCGACTCATCCCCGTTAGGCGGCTCGCCAGCTGGGCGATGGCCGAAGGCGACGTCCCCGAGTGGCTCTTCGCGGAATGCTACGATGCCGTTGGCGACCTGGCGGAGACAATGTCGTTGCTCCTCCCCGACGCGACCAGCACGACCGACCGGCCGCTCCATTGGTGGATCGCGGAACGGCTCCTGCCGCTGGCGGGGAAGACGGAGGCCGAGCAGCGCGAGAGCGTCGTGCAGAGCTGGCGCGAGCTCGGAGGCACGGAGCGGTTCATCTGGAACAAGCTCATCACGGGAGGCTTTCGCGTCGGCGTCTCGCAGCAGCTCGTCGTGCGCGCGCTGTCGCGGGCGACCGGGGTCGATGAGGGGGTAATCGCGCATCGACTGAGCGGCACCTGGCTGCCGCGCGCGGAATCGTTCGCGGCGCTCGCCCGTGCGGAGACGGCGGACGCCGACGTGTCTCGGCCATACCCGTTCCTTCTCGCCTACCCACTCGAGGATGAGCTCGAGGAGCTTGGCGCGCCGGACGAGTGGCAGGCGGAGTGGAAGTGGGACGGCATCCGCGCCCAGGTGATCCGCCGCGACGCGCGGACGTTCATCTGGACGCGCGGGGAAGAGCTGGTGACGGAGAAGTATCCGGAGCTCGCCGCGGCAGCGGACTTCCTTCCCGAGGGCACGGTGCTGGACGGCGAGATCATGCCCTGGAAGGACGGTCGCGCGCTTCCATTCGCCCAGCTGCAGCGGCGCATTGGCCGGAAGTCGTTAGGTGGATCCATTCTCAGTGATGTCCCTGTCGTGCTGATCGCCTACGATCTGCTCGAGCTGGGCGGTCGCGACCTTCGCGGCGAGCCGCTGCAGCAGCGTCGGGAACTCCTCGAGGAGGTCCTTGCTGCCGCGCGAAGTACCGTGTTCATCCCGTCGCCGGCGGTCGCGCTGCCGAGCTGGAACGGAGCGCGAACGGCGTACGCGCGGGCCCGGGACGAGTGCGCGGAAGGGTTGATGCTCAAGCGGCGAGATAGCGCGTACGGGGTCGGCCGGCGCAAAGGCGGCTGGTGGAAATGGAAGGTCCAGCCGTTCACTGTCGACGCGGTGATGATCTACGCGCAGACGGGCCACGGGCGGCGCGCGTCGCTGCATACGGACTACACGTTCGCCGTCTGGGATGACGGCGCGCTCGTCCCGTTCGCGAAGGCGTACACGGGGCTTACCGACGAGGAGATTCGTGAGCTGGACCGGTGGATTCGCGCGAACACGCTGGAGAAGTTCGGGCCCGTACGCCACGTGAAGCCGGTACACGTGTTCGAGCTCGGGTTCGAGGGCATCCAGCCATCGCCACGTCACAAGTCCGGGCTGGCGGTTCGGTTTCCGCGCATTCTGCGGTGGCGGACCGACAAACGCCCCGAGGACGCTGACACGCTCGCGACGCTGCGGGCGTTCATGACGGAGGGTAGATAATGGCGTTGTCATCGCGAGTCGAGGGATCTAGCGTGCATGTCCTGTGGCTAGCCACGGGGCACGTACAGCAGATCCCTCGACTCGCTGACGCTCGCTCGGGATGACACAGCTCATCGATTGGTTCGCCTCCCGCGGGTGGACGCCGTTCGCGTTCCAGCGCGAGGTCTGGGCCGCCTACCGACACGGCGAGAGCGGGCTGGTACACGCCGCCACGGGCACCGGGAAAACACTCGCTGCCTGGGGTGCCGCGCTGTCCGAGTGGCTCGGCGACGAGACGGCGGCGAACGCGCCGCCTAACGGGAAACGCCCCCGCCGGGATCGCGCGCCGGCGCTCCGCGTCCTCTGGATCACGCCCCTCCGCGCGCTCGCGGCCGATACAGAAGCCGCCCTTGGCGAGCCGCTCGGCGATCTCGGCATTCCGTGGTCGCTGGAGTCTCGCACCGGAGACACTTCCGCCGCGATCCGCGCGCGCCAGCGACGCCGCCTGCCGACGGCGCTCATCACGACGCCAGAGTCGCTCTCGCTCCTCCTCGCCCGCGATGACGCCGGCGAGATCTTCGGCGAGCTCCGACTCGTCGTCGTGGACGAATGGCACGAGCTCATGGGAACGAAGCGCGGCGTTCAGGTCGAGCTCGCGCTGGCGCGACTCCGCTTCCACCAGCCGGCGGTGCGCACGTGGGGACTCTCTGCCACCATCGGCAACCTCCACGACGCCCTCACCGCCCTGCTCGGCGTCAGGCACGAGCCAAATCGCGTCCGCATCGTGCGCGGGGTCGATCCGAAGGACGTCGTGATCGACGCCCTCATCCCGCCGGTGATCGAGCGGTTCCCCTGGGCTGGTCACCTCGGGACACAGATGCTGCCGCAGGTGCTCGCCGCGATCGAGGAAGGCGACACGGCCATCGTGTTCACGAACACGCGCTCGCAGACCGAGATCTGGTACCAGGCCATGCTCGCGGCGCGCCCGGACTGGGCGGGGACGATCGCGCTCCATCACGGATCGCTCGATCGGCAACGGCGCGAGTGGGTGGAAGAAGGACTCAGAACGGGGAGCCTGCGCTGCGTTGTCGCGACGTCGTCCCTCGACCTTGGCGTCGACTTCTCGCCGGTCGACCGCGTGCTGCAAGTCGGGAGCCCGAAGGGCGTCGCGCGGCTCCTTCAGCGCGCCGGCCGCAGCGGGCATCGTCCCGGCGCGACGAGTCGAGTGACGTGTGTGCCGACGAACGCGCTCGAGCTCGTGGAGATCGCCGCGGCACGCGACGGTGTGGAGCGCGGTACGCTCGAAGCACGCCTCCAAATGGAGCGTCCACTCGACGTGCTCGCCCAGCACGTGGTGACCGTCGCGCTCGGGGGCGGATTCGAGCCGAGCCAGCTCCTCGATGAGGTGCGAACGACGCGCGCGTACGTCACGCTCTCGGACGTCGAGTGGGAGTGGGTGCTCGAATTCCTCACTCACGGTGGGGATGCGTTGCGCGCCTATCCCGAGTATGCGCGCATCACCCTTCAGAACGGCCGGTACGTGGTGACGAACGACGAGATCGCGCGACGTCATCGGATGTCGATCGGCACGATCGTCGGCGACGCGCAGATCGGCGTGCAATACCTCCGCGGCAAGGCCCTCGGCTCCGTGGAGGAGTCGTTCGTTGCTCGACTCAAGCCGGGCGATCGGTTCGTGTTCGCCGGAACGCCGCTCGAGTTCGTGCGCGTGCGCGACATGAAGGCGTGGGTGCGCCGCGCGCCGAACTCGAGCGGCGCCATCCCGCGGTGGGCAGGGAGCAGGCTCCCGCTGTCGGGTCAGCTCGCCGCGCTGCTGCGCGAGCGGTTCGGTGAGGCGGGGCAGGGGATGCTGCGCGGGCCGGAGATGACGGCGCTCGCTCCACTGCTCGCGGTCCAGCGAAAGTGGTCCCACATCCCGGCGCCGAACGAGCTGCTCATCGAGCAGGTCAAGACGCGCGAGGGGTGGCACCTCTTCATGTACCCGTTCGAGGGCCGGCTCGTCCATGAAGGACTCGCCGCGTTATGCGCCTTTCGGCTCGCTCGACACGCGCCAATCACGTTCTCGATGGCGTCGAACGACTACGGGTTCGAGCTGCTGTCGGCCGCGGAGCCGCCGCTCCAGGCGGCACTCGCTGCGGCACTGTTCAGTCCCGAGCATCTCGTCGAGGACATACAGGCGGCACTGAACGCGACCGAGATGGCGCGGCGTCAGTTTCGCGAGCTCGCGCGCGTGGCGGGGCTCGTCTTTCCCGGCTTCCCGCGTTCGGGCAAGACCGCGCGTCAGCTTCAGGTGTCGAGTGGACTCTTCTTCGATGTCCTTCGACGCTACGACCCCGACAACCTGCTGCTGTCGCAGGCAGCACGCGAGGTCCTCGAGCGGCAGCTCGAAAGTACGCGGCTCGGTCTCACGCTGCGCCGCCTGTCCGAGGCGACGATCGTCGTGAAGCAGTCGCGCCGAGTGACGCCGCTGGCGTTCCCGTTGCTCGTGGACCGGACACGCGAGCGCGTATCGTCGGAGTCGCTGGGAGACCGGATCAAGCGCATGCAACTCGCGCTCGAGAGGGCGGCCGGATGAGCGACGTGCGTGATGCGTGGGTCGGGGATGTCATGAGCGGCGATGCGATGGCGGACGTCGCGGGCGAGCGGCTCGTGTTGCTACCGGAGCGAGCGGCGTACTGGCCTCGCTCGCGTACGCTGCTCGTCGCCGACGCGCACTTCGGAAAGGCGGCGGCCTTCCGCGCGGCGGGCGTTCCCGTGCCGCGCGGAACGACGACCGGCTCACTCGAGCGGCTCGAGGCTGCGATAATCCGCACCGGCGCGACGCGCGTTGTCTTCCTCGGCGACCTGCTCCACGCCCGTGAGGGCCGCGAGGCCGAGACGATCCGCATCATTGCCGAGTGGCGGCGCCGTCACGCGGGGGTAGACATGGTGCTGGTTCGAGGCAATCACGATGTCCGGGCCGGTGACCCGGACCCCAGCATGGCCATCCGGTGCGTCGACGCACCGATGGTCGAACTGCCGTTCGCCTTCACGCACAAGCCGAAAGCCTCTCCGAGCGGCTACGTGATTGCCGGGCACATCCATCCGAGTGTGCGCCTAACGGGGCCGGGCCGAGAGCACACGCGCCTCACGTGTTTCTGGGTACGGCCAACGACTATGGTGCTGCCGGCCTTCGGCGAGTTCACAGGCCTGGGTGACGTGGACGTCGAGCCCGATGACCGCGTATGGGTGATCGCAGGTGATGCGGTCGTCAGGGTCTAAGCCCAGACCCTGGGGCGCTTCCGTTGCAAACGATTGCCGGGTGGCCTTTGTCCAACGAAGGTCCCCTTCCGCTTGGCATCATGGCGAACCTCAAGCTCGCGTTCCGCACGCTCTTCAAGACGCCGTTCGTCACGGCCATCGCCGTGATCTCGCTGGCGCTCGGCATCGGCGCCAATGCGGCCATCTTCTCGCTGTTCAATCAGATGCTCCTCCAGCCGCTGCCGGTGCCGCAGCCTGAGCGCCTCGTGAACCTCACGGCGCCTGGCCCGAATCCGGGGTCGCAGTCGTGCAGCACGGCCGGCGACTGCATGGAGGTCTGGAGCTACCCGATGTTCCGCGACTTGGAGAAGGCCCAGACGGCCTTCACCGGCATCGCCGGGCATCGGGGTTTTCGAGCGAATCTGGCGTTCCGAAACCAGACGCTCGACGCGCAGGCCCTGTTCGTCTCCGGGTCGTACTTCCCGGTCCTGCAGCTGAGCCCGGCCGCCGGACGGCTCTTCGGGCCGCCGGACGACGTGACGATCGGTGGGCATCCGGTCGCCGTGCTCGGCTACAGCTACTGGGAGACGCGTCTCGGCGCCGACCCTTCCGTCATCGGACAGTCCATCACTGTCAACGGCCAGCCAATGACGATCGTCGGCGTAGCGCCCCGCGGGTTCGAGGGCACTACCCTCGGCTACCGCCCGCAGATCTACGTGCCACTCACCATGCGCACCGCGCTCGTACCCACGTGGCGTGGGTACGAGCGGCGGAACAGCTACTGGTTCTACCTGTTCGCGCGACTCAAGCCGGGTGTGTCCATCGACCAAGCGGCGCGCTCAATCAACGCGATCTACAAGCCGATCATCAACGACGTCGAAGCGCCGCAGGAGCGGGGCATGAGCGACGCGACGATGCAGCGCTTCCGCGCGAAGACGGTCATCGTCGCCGAGGGGGCACGCGGACAGAGCTCGCTCCACAAGCGCGTCCGCACGCCGATGATCCTGCTCATTGGTGTCACGTCGATCGTGCTCATCATCGCATGCGCGAACATTGCGAATCTGCTGCTCGCGCGCGCCGCGAATCGGGCGATGGAGATGGCCGTTCGCCTCTCGCTCGGCGCGAATCGGCGGCAGTTGCTGGCGCAGCTGCTCACGGAGTCCGTCGTGCTGGCATCGCTGGGTGGAATCGCGAGCTTGCTCGTCGCACGGTGGACGCTGGCCGGCCTTTCGGGGCTCCTGCCGCCCGAACTGGCGCGGTCGTTCGCGTTCGGCGTCGATCCGACGGTGGTGGCCGTCGCGGCCGCGCTGTCGATTCTGACGGGGCTGTTGTTCGGCCTGTACCCGGCGCTGCACAGCACGCGCCCCGACCTCGTCACGACACTTCGGGCGAACTCCGGCAAACACTCGGGAACGCGCGCCGCGACGCGGTTCCGCAGCTCGCTCGTCACCGCGCAGATCGCGCTGTCGATGGCGTTGCTCATCGGCGCGGGGCTGTTCGTGCGGAGCCTGATCAACGTGAGCCGCGAGAATCTCGGGATTCGAACGGAGAACGTCGTGACGTTCACATTGGCACCCGAACGCAACGGCTACTCGAAGGAACGGTCGCGCCAGTTCCTCGAGCAGGTGGAGCAGGCGTTAGGCACCATTCCCGGCGTCACCGGAGCCACAACCGCGCTCGTCGGCATCCTCCGGGGGAGCAGCACGGGGAACGACGTCGAGGTCGAGGGGTGGAAGTCCGGGCCCGACATCGACAGCAACTCCCGCATGAACGAGGTCGGTCCGGGGTACTTCCGGACGCTCGGCGTGGCCATGGTGTCGGGCCGCGAATTCACCGCGCAGGACCGGCTCGGCGCGCCGGAGGTGGCGATCGTGAACGAGGCGTTCGCGAAGAAGTTCAAGCTGGGACGTGACGCCGTCGGGAAGCGCATGGATCTCTCCGGCGCGAAGACGCTGAAGATGGAGATCGTGGGGCTGGTGAAGGACGCGAAGTACAGCGAGGTGAAGAGCGAGATCCCGCCCGTGTACTTCACGCCGTGGGCACAGGACAGTACCGCGGGGACACTGACCTTCTACGTTCGGACGTCGCTCGATCCCAACCAGCTCATGCGCACCGTCTCGGCGACGATCGCGAAGCTCGACCCGCAGTTGCCGATCCAGGATCTCAAGACGTTGCCGCAGCAGGTCCAGGAGAACGTCTACCTCGATCGGATGATCAGCACGCTGTCAGCGGCGTTCGCCGCCCTCGCGACGCTGCTTGCGGCGGTTGGGCTCTACGGCGTGCTGGCGTACACGGTGGCGCAACGGACGCGGGAGATCGGGGTGCGCATGGCGTTAGGCGCCGATGCACGCCGAGTGCGCCGGATGGTGCTGCAGCAGGTCGGCCGGGTGGCGCTGATCGGCGGCGCGATCGGGATCGTGGGCGCGCTCGCCCTCGAGCGGACGGCGCGGTCGCTGCTATACGGGCTCGAGGGACACGATCCGATCGTGGTCGCGGTGTCGGTCGCGGTGCTGGCGCTCGTGGCGCTCGGTGCGGGCTACCTGCCGGCGCGTCGCGCGTCGCGCATTCATCCGATGCAGGCGCTGCGATATGAGTAGTCGGGAAGATCCTTCGCTGACGCTCAGGACAAGTCGGGTGAAACCGACACACCTCCGTCTCGAAAGAGTGACACACCCAAGCGGTCGGATGGGGCACCGCTCCCACGTGCGCGTATCCAAGTATCGATCTAGACGGCACTTCCCCACCGGTCCCGTATTTCCGCAGCGTGGCATTTCCCTCGCGATGGGCGGCCGTACCACAGGCGGTTCGACTACCCCCATCCGAGAGCCCTATGCGCCGATCCCTCGTCGCTCAGCTCGCGTCGTGCCTCGTCCTGGCCGCATCCAGTGCGTGCGTCGTCGTCGACCCATCGTGCAGCGGAGGCGGTGCATCGATCGTCATCAGCCCGCCCGTCGTCGTGGTTTCCGTGGGCCAATCGCAGACGCCGAAAGCGCAGTGGTGTCGCGGCGGCCGATACGACGACCTCTCGCCGAACTGGAGCTTCGCGTCTGCGGCTGACGCCAACGTGATCAGCCTCGATCCGGTAACCGGACGCATCACGGGGAAGCGCGCCGGCACCGCGACGATCATCGCGACGTATGCGGGAGCGAGCGGGACCAGTGTGCAGGTGACGGTGCGTTAGGCGGAATTGGGGTCAGAGTCGAATAACACCATTCCCCCGCGGTGCCGCGGGGGGAATGATGTTATTCGACTCTGACCCCAAGCTCACGCCGGAACGAGCTCCGTCGTCGTGTCACGGCGCTTCTTGGACCGCTTGAAGCCGCGGCAATACTTGAGCGCACCCGGCGTGTCGTACTTCTCGAAGTACGCGTCGTCCACCGCCGCCTTCAGCCGCTCGCTGCGCGCGGGAACCGCGCGCACGCGGATCTCCCGCCCCGCCGCCTGAATCGTACCGCGCGGCTCGGCCCGGAAGGCGTGGTACCATCCCGTCGGTTTCACGTCCCACGATCGGACGAAGACACGTCCGTCCACCACCACCGACCATATACCGATGAAGCGATGGGCTCCGGCCCCCGCACGGATGCCCAGTATCTTGTCCTTCGCGATCGCGGTGGCGACTGGCTTGGAGAAACGGCGTCGTGCTGTCATTCGCGTACCCTGTCGATTTCGGGCCCACTCGAACGACCACAAGCAACCGAGTCGTTCACGCGGGCCTACGATATCCAACCCACCGGAGGGATGCCATGAAGTACCTGTGCCTCATCTACGAGAACGAGCGCGCCTGGGAGAGCGCCTCCAAGGAGCAGATGGAAGCGATCATGGGGGAGTACTACCAGTTCACGGATGACGTCCGGAAAAGCGGCCATTACGTTGGCGGCGAAGCACTTCAGCCAACGCAGACGGCCACGACCGTGCGCGTCCGGAATGGCAAGGTCTCCACGACCGATGGACCGTTCGCCGAGACGAAGGAGCAGTTGGGCGGCTACTATCTGATCGAGGCGAAGGACCTGAACGACGCAATCCAGGTGGCCTCGCGCATCCCCGGGGCGAAGCAGGGGTCGGTTGAAGTCCGCCCGATCATGAGCTTCGACAATCAATAGTCATCCCGAGCCGGGTGCCCGCCCGCTTCGCGGGCACCTCGGCTCGGGATGACCAGGCGCATGTCAACCAACTCGACAGTCGACGCGATCGACGCTCTGTACCGCTCGGAGTCCCGCCGGGTTCTCGCCACGCTCATCCGCCTCCTCGGCGAGTTCGAACTCGCCGAGGAAGCACTGCATGACGCGTTCGCGGCGGCGGTGGAGCGGTGGCCGGTCGATGGGGTGCCCGCGAACCCGCGCGCGTGGCTGGTCTCGACCGGACGCTTCAAGTCCATCGACCGCATCCGCCGCCGCGCGAAGTTCGACGCGTCGCTCGTCGCTGTCGCCGACCGGCTTGCGGGGACCGTCGCGCCGGCGCCCGACGTCGACGACGAGAGCGTGGAGGACGACCGCCTCCGCCTCATCTTCACGTGCTGTCACCCGGCACTCGCGCCGGACGCGCAGATCGCACTCACGTTGCGCGAGGTGTGCGACCTGACGACCGAGGAGATCGCGCGTGCGTTCCTCACGCCGGCGCCGACGCTCGCGCAACGCATCGTGCGCGCCAAGGCCAAGATCCGCGACGCCCGCATTCCGTATCAGGTGCCGGAGCGCTCCGAGCTCGCGGAGCGGCTCGACTCCGTGCTGCACGTCATCTACCTCGTTTTCAACGAGGGCTACTCGGCGTCATCGGGCCAGACGGTCACTCGATATGACCTCTCGGCCGAGGCGATCCGGCTGGGTCGGCTGCTCGTCGAGCTGTTGCCAGAGCCGGAGGCGTTAGGCCTCCTCGCGCTCATGCTGCTTCACGACGCGCGGCACGCGGCACGGACGTCGGACGATGGCGAGCTGCTGTTGCTCGACGAACAGGATCGCTCACTCTGGAATCGTGAGCAGATCGCAGAGGGTGCGAGCCTCGTCGAGCGCGCGCTGACGTCACGCCGGTTCGGCCCGTACACCCTGCAAGCCGCCATCGCGGCCGTGCACGCCGAGTCGCCTGATGCGGCGGCGACCGACTGGCGACAGATCGCCGGGCTGTACGAAGTGCTACGGCGGCTGGACGCGTCGCCGATCGTGGAGCTCAACTACGCCGTTGCGGTTGCCATGCTGGAGGGGCCGGCGGCAGGGCTCGAGCGGATCGACGCCATCCTCGGTCGCGGAGACCTCACGGATTATCCACTGGCGCATTCCGCGCGCGCAGACCTGTGCAGGCGACTCGGCCGCACGGCGGAGGCGGCCGCGGCCTATGAGCGCGCGCTGAGCCTAACGCGGCAGGAACCCGCGCGCCGGTTCCTGGAGCGCAGGCTGTCTACCCTGGATGGGATCGACGCGGATAACGAGTTGCGACGATAGGGATACGGATTCAGCGGGTGGCGGCCGGAAATCCGCCACCTGGGATTGCGGCGATAGCCCAGGGTGACTAGGATGGCGTTCAATCCCGACAATGACTGTCGGGATTGTTCACGTCATAACCATCGCCCGTCATGCACCGGTCGTTCGTTCTCCGCATCCTCGTCGCTCTCGTCGCAAGTTCAACTCCCGCCACCGCTTCCGTAATCGCACCAGCACAGGTCCGCCAAGATACATCGGCTCGTGACTCCACCGCCAAGACGCTTGGCCGAGTGGTCGTGACCGGAAAATCCGATCGTAATACCACGTATTCCTCGGCGGGCACGCTGACCGCAACGAAGACCGCAGCGCCGCTGCGGGATATTCCCCAATCGGTCAGCGTGGTAACGCGATCGTTGATCGCCGACCAGGCGATGCAGGGGATGGCGGACGTCGTCCGTTACGTGCCCGGCGTGACGATGGGGCAGGGCGAAGGCCACCGCGACGCGCCGACCATCCGCGGCAACAGCTCGACGGCCGACTTCTTCATCGACGGTGTTCGCGACGACGCGCAGTACTTCCGCGACCTGTACAACGTCGAGCGCGTGGAGGCGCTGAAGGGATCGAACGCGATGATCTTCGGGCGTGGCGGCGCCGGCGGCGTGATCAACCGCGTGATGAAGGAGGCCCAGTTCTCGACCATGCGGTCGCTGTCGCTCGAGGGCGGCTCGTTCGACCACCGGCGCGGCTCGATCGACGTCGGGCAACCGCTCGCACGTAACGTGGCCGCGCGGTTCAACGGCATGTACGAGAACTCCGGCGGGTTCCGCGACGCGATGGACCTTGAGCGCTCGGGAGTGAACCCGACGCTGGCGATCGCGGCCGGCGCGAACACGAGCGTGCGGCTCGGCTACGAGTACATCCGGGATCACCGGCGCGTCGATCGCGGCATCCCATCGTTCCAGGGCGCACCGTCGGCGGCAGCGATCGAGACGTTCTTTGGGAACCCGACGCTGAGCTACGCCGATGCGCGCGTGCACGGTGCCTCCGCGATGCTCGAGCACGCGACTGCTCGCGGGCTCACGCTGCGCAACCGCACGCGGTTCATGCACTACGACAAGTTCTACCAGAACGTCTACCCGGGCGCGTTGAACTCGGACGGGACGCAGGTGAATCTCTCGGCGTACAACAACGCCCACGCACGGACGAACGTCTTCAACCAGACCGACCTCACGTACGGACTCCAGACCGGCTCTGTGCGCCACACCGTCCTCGTCGGCGCGGAGTTCGGCCGACAAGGGACGGACAACTTCCGGGAAACCGGCTACTTCAACGACCAGGCGATGTCGTCGACCGCACCGTTCGCGAATCCGACCGTCGCGACGCCGGTGACGTTCCGCCAGAGCGCGACGGACGCCGACAACCGCGTCACGGCAACGGTGGAGGCGGTGTACGCACAGAATCAGCTCACGCTTTCGCCACAGTGGCAGGCGATCGCGGGGGTCCGGTACGAGCGATTCGACCTGCGCTTCCACAACAACCGCGATGCCTCGGCGCTCGAGCGCGAGGATCACATGGTCTCGCCTCGGCTCGGTCTCGTGTACAAGCCGATCGCCTCCGTCTCGACGTACGCGAGCTACAGCGTGTCGTTTCTTCCGAGCTCGGGTGACCAGTTCGCGTCGCTCACGGCGACGACGCAGGCACTCGAGCCGGAGCGGTTCGCGAACTACGAGGTTGGCGCGAAGTGGGACGCGCGACCGGATCTGGCGGTGACGGCCGCCGTCTACCGCCTCGACCGATCGAATTCGACGGCGCGCGACCCTAACGATGCCACGAAGCTCGTCCTCACCGGAGAACAGCGAACCACCGGGTACGAGCTGGGCGTCACCGGCGACGTGACCCGGCGCTGGCAGGTGGCGGGCGGCTTCGCGTCCCAGCGCGCGCGCGTCGTGAGCGCGACGACGTCAGCCCGCGAGGGGGCGACGGCGCCGCTCGTCCCGCATGTGTCGATGTCATTGTGGAACCGCTACCAGGTGACGTCGCGCTTTGGCGCGGGGCTCGGTGTGACGCATCAGACGCGGACGTACGCGGCGATCGACAACGCCGTCACGCTCCCGGCCTTCACGCGCGTTGACGCCGCCGGCTACGTCGGCCTAACGCGTGATATCCAATTGCAGGTCAACGTCGAGAACCTGCTCGACGAGACGTACTACCCGACATCGCACGGGAACAACAACATCCTGCCCGGGGCGCCGAGGCTGGTCAGAGTGGGTATCAATACCGGCTTCTGACGGCCGCATCCACTTGCGAGGGTCGCCCCGCTAGTCCGTACACTTGCAAGGCGTCGTTAGAACGATTGAACGGAAAACAGCAAGAAACAGCCGGATAGGCTAAACGGCGAAGCGGCCGTCATGGCGTTTCGCCGTTAGGCTTATCCGGCAGTTTCTTGCCGTTTCCGTTCCAATCGTTGTAACCACCCCTGCCGACTGTACTGCGCCTGGAAGCGTCCGGTCGCTACGGTAACTTCACCGGCTCGACCACTCCGGAAACACCGACCTTCGAACGAACGGCCGGCATCACGCCCGTAATGATCTCGTTGAGCTTCGTGATGGCTTCACGGAGGTCCGACGTAGCCGAGTCGAGCACTCGGCCATGTGCTTCCGTTGGCGGGCCCGACGACGACTGCAGGGCGGCGAGAAGGTCGAACGCACGCCCGATCGGTGTGCCATAACTCGGCGATAACCGCGGCCGTAGCTCCGCCAGCTTCCGCGTGGCATCGCTGACGGCGCTGTCAGCGCCGGTCGGTGCGCTCGGCATCGCCTTCACACTCGCGGCGAGGCGGGTGAGCTCGGCGTCGAGCGCCTGGAACGTCTTCGCCGCCGCGGAATAGGTCGCGCTCAGTCCGGCGATTCGCATCGACATGTCGTTCCGCGCGACGAGTGCTTCGGCGTTCGACGGCACGCGCGGATCGGAGCCCACTTCGATCGACTGCGTCGATTCCTTGCCGCCGACGACGAGCTTCACCGTGTATCGACCCGACAGCACGAATGGGCCGCGGTACACACCGTAGTACCCCGAGTCTGATGCGGCGGGGAGAAACGGCACCTCGGCGCGGAGGTCCCAGAGCACGCGATGCACCCCCGGAGCATCCGGGCCGGTGAGTGTCCGAACGACTGAGCCGTTGGCGGCAAGGATCTGGATTCGCGCCCCATCGCGACGCTGCGCGGGACGTGCTCGAGTCGTATCAGCTGGCGTCGCCGTACTCGTCGAGAGCGGCGCGCCAACGACGTAGGTGATGTGCGTGCCGACGGGCGGATTCGGTGCGACGAACGCGTTCGCCGACGGCCACGGCAGATCGCGCCACTCGTACGCGGGCCACGCGGATCGTGGCAACAGCAGCCGCACATCCCCGCGCGCGACGGCCGGACCACCGGCCTCGAGTGGGCTCACGTCGTCGAGGACGATGATCCCACGGCCGTGCGTAGCGACGATCAGGTCGTTCGTGTCGTCGTTGAGGATCACCCGATCGACGCGCACCGGCGGCATGTTCCCGGTGGCGCGCGTCCAGTGCCGGCCGCCGTCGAAGGTCCAGTACAGTCCGAACTCGGTGCCGAGGAAGAGAAGGTGAGGATTGCCCGGGTGCTCCTCGATCGTGCGCGCGACTATACCGTTAGGCAAGTCACCAGCGATGGACGTCCACGTCGCCCCACCATCCGCGGACCGGAATACGTACGGGGTGAGATCGTCGTCGTTGTGCCCGTCGAACACCACGTACGCGACACGCGTGTCGGCGCGCGATGCCAAGACCTTGCTTACCCAGCGCGGACCCGGCAGGCGGAACCGGTTCGTGATATTGGTCCACCGCTCGCCGCCATCGGAGCTCAGCTGCACCTGGCCATCGTCGGTGCCAACGTAGATCGTGCCCGGCGCCTTGGGCGTCACCCCGATCGTCGTGATCGTTCCGTAATTGCTGATCCCATCATCGCGCGACAACGCCTCCCGCGCCGGGAAGCCGGGCCCAAGCGGCGTGCGACGCCAGTCAGCGGGATTCGTCGTGAGATCGGGGCTGGCGACCTGCCACGTGTTGCCGCGATCGCGGGTGCGCAGGAGACGGTTCGCGCCGTAATAGACGAGGCTCGAGTCGTGCGGCACGGCGACGAGCGGCGTATTCCAGTTGAACCGGTAGCGCTCCTTTGCGTCGGCCGGGATGGGCGTGATCCATCGCTCCTCACGCGTCCGCATGTCGAGCAGGTAGAGTCGGCCGTTCTGCGACTCGGTGTACACGAAGCGCGGGTCGCGCTGATCGACCGCGGCCTGAAACCCGTCGGCATACCCGGTGTTGATCACGTCGGCGTTCGTCATCCCGCCACGCGAGAACGTGCGACTCGGAATCGCCCATTGCCCGTTGTCCTGCGTGCCGCCATAGATCCAGTAAGGGTCGCGCCCGTCGACCGCGATATCGTAGAACTGCGCGATGGGCAGGTTGTCCACGAACTGCCAGTGTTTCGCGCGGTCGTACGTGACGTAGAACCCACCGTCGTTGCCGAGCAGCATGTGTCGCGAGTCGCGCGGGTCGATCCAGAGCGCGTGGTGGTCCGGGTGGACGCCTGTCTGCGCGACGGAATCGACGAGAAACGACTTGCCGCCGTCGATGGACGAGAAGAGGTGCGTCGCGAGCATCCAGAGCCGGTTCGCGTCGTTAGGGTCGACGCGGATCTGACTATAGTAGCTCGGCCGCTGGTTCACGGGGCTTTGCCGGGTCCACGTTCGCCCCCGGTCGCTCGACCGGAAGACGCCCCCGGCTCGACTCTCGATCACCGCATACACTACATCCGGTTCGCTCGGCGCGATGGCCACGCCGATCCGTCCGAGATCCCCCGACGGGAGCCCGTGAGCACTCGTCAGGCGCTCCCACGTGTCGCCGCCGTCGAGCGAACGCCAGAGCCCACTGCCCGGCCCGCTCCCCGCGAAACCGAAGGCTCGACGGCGTCGCTGGTACGTGGCGGCGAACAGCGTGCGTCCGTCGCGGTCGATCGCGACGTCCACCGCGCCCGTGTGGTCATCGACGCCGAGCACTTTTCGCCAGGTCGCTCCGCCATCCTTCGTGCGATAGAGCCCACGCTGCTCGTTAGGCCCCCAGAGATGACCTGTCGCAGCGACGAACACCGTGTTCGGGTCGCGTGGGTCGATGACGATCCGGCCAATGGTTTGCGTCTCGCGAAGGCCCATGTGCTGCCACGTCGTGCCGCCATCGAGGGATCGGTAGACGCCGTCCCCCCACGTGGAGCTCTGGCGAGTGTTCGGCTCGCCCATCCCGACCCACACGACGTGGCGGTCGCTGGGCGCGATCGCGACATCGCCGACGGACATCGAGCCAGCATAGCGGTCGAGCACGGGCTCCCACGTGATGCCGTTGTTCAGGCTGCGAAACAGTCCGCCCGATGCGGAGCCGACGAAGATGATTCGCGGGTCGTCCGCCACGGCCTCGATGTCGTCGATCCGCCCGCCGAAGGAGGCCGGGCCCAAGTGGCGCCAGCTCGTGCTGTCAGGCCAACCGACTGTTGGTGTGGCCGTCGCAGTGTCCGTGGCGCGAGCCCTTGATCGTTGCGCCAATGCGTTAACCGGCGTCGCCGAAACGATCGTGACGCCAACAACGGCGATGAGGAGAGGACGGACGATCCGACGCATTCGCGCGTGCATTCCTGTTCGGTACGGTTGGAGAGACACGCGCTGTACCCGGCGATCATACCATCCTGGTTTCAACGTCAGCCACCCATCTCGGTGATCACCCTCCACTCATCCGCCGTCACCGGAGTGACCGAGAGACGTCCGATGCGAAGCAGCACCATGGTTGCGAGCTCACGGCGCCCCTTGATCTCGGTGAGCGTCACCGGCCGGGCGAGTGGCTTCACCGCGCGGAGATCGACCATGTACCACGTCGGAGCGTTAGGATCGGAGTCCTCGTCGTAACCGTGGTGCGACCGATCGAACGCGGTTTGATCCGGATACGCCTCCCGCACCACTTCGGCGATGCCGACGATCGCCTGCGGGTTCGTGCTCGAGTGATAGTAGAGCACCTGATCGCCGACCTTCATCCCATCACGCATGAAATTTCTCGCGGCGAAGTTGCGGACACCGTCCCAGTGGGTCGTGCGGTCCTTCGCGGCGAGCAGGTTGTCGAACGAGAACGTGTCGGGCTCGGACTTCACCAGCCAGTAGCGCCGCTCCCCGGGCGCGCGCGGCGTGAAGACGTACGCCCACGGTGACGCCTTCTCCTTCGCAGGCTTCGTGGATGCCTTCTTCGCACTCGCCTTGGTGGGTGCCTTCTTCGACGCGGCCTTTCGTGCCGTTTTCTTCGCGCTCCTACCGGCTGACTTTTTCGCGCCGGTCCGCTTGCCCCTTCCGGACATGTCCATCGCGTGGCCTCGTTATAAAATCGGTCGAGCACGGAAGATGGCGTAATCGGCCTTCCTTGTCATTCCAGGCCCCATGTCCCACGACCTCCGCTTCGCGCTGCGCTCGCTGCTCCGCACCCCGGGCTTTCTGATCGCTGCGGTCGGCTCACTTGCCCTCGCGATAGGGGCGAGCGTGGCCGCCTTCAGCGTGATCGACGCCGTGCGCTTTCGTTCGCTCCCGTTCGCGAACGCCGATCGGCTCGTCGTGCTCGGCGAGACGTCCGCGAATCCCGGTGACGCCACTACGCCACCGTGCCGTGGCGCGTGCACAGTCTCCTACGACACGTACGCGCAGGTGCTCCGCGACCATCCGTTCCGGTCCGTGGATGCCGTTGCCGCCTACACGAACGGCGCGAAGTCGCTCGTGCGAAGTGGCGAGGCCGTGTTGGTTACCGGCGGCGTACTGTCGCCGAATCTCTTCGCGCTCCTCGGCGTGCGCCCGCTGATCGGTCGTGGCCTGACGGCCGAGGATGACCGGCTCGACACCCCGCTCGTGACCGTGCTCGGTCACGAGCTCTGGGAGTCGCACTTCGGGAAGGATCCTGGGATCATCGGCACCGAGGTCAAGCTCAGCGACTCGCGATATACCGTTGTGGGCGTGATGCCGCCGGGGTTTCGGTTCGAGACGGGGTCGCAGTTCTGGCTTCCCGCCGTGCCGACCCTCGACCCGAGCACGCGTCCGTCGATCCGCTCGGTCACTGTGTTTGCCCGATTGGCCCCTGGTCGCACGGTCGCCGATCTGCGCAGCGAGCTGGCGGGAATTGCAGTGCCGGTTGGGACAGGGGCGGCGCGCGACCGGATGACGCTGGTTGCCGACCCGCTTCGTGCTCGCTACGCGACGTCGACGCGTTCGCACGACCTCATCTTCGGCGCCATCGTCGGGTGCCTTCTCCTCATCGCCTGCGCCAACCTCGCGAGCCTCGTGCTGAGCCGCACGCTCAATCGGCGTCGCGAGTTCGCGATTCGTGCCGCGCTCGGTGCGGGGGCGGGCCGCCTAACGCGGGCCCTGCTCGCGCAGAACGCCATCATTGTGGCGGCCGCGACCGTGCTCGCCGTCGGCATCGCTTGGTCGTCCATCGGCGTCCTGGGTACCTTGCCGTCGCTCGCGTCACTGCGGCCCGATGGAATGGAGTATCGCATCGATGTCCGTGTGCTCGCCTTTGCGGCGCTCGTCGCCAGCCTCGCGGCGGTGCTCGTCAGCGTCGTTCCGGCACGCCTCGTCGCGCGGGGCGATGTGCACCATCTGCTGCGTGTCGGCGCCCCGACAGGCGCGGGCGATGGCACCGGCTGGGCGCAGCGGCTGTTCGTCGTCGGACAGATCGCGTGCGCGACGGTGCTGCTCGTCGGTGCAGGGCTGCTCACGCGCACGGTGCTCCACTTCGCCCGAGTAGACCTTGGCTTCCGGGCGGAGCGGCTCGTCAGCGGAACGCCCAGCTTTCCACACTCGTGGCGCGTGCCCGAGAAGTACATCCCGATGACCGAGCGTATCCTGGCAGAGATGGGCCGACTGCCTGGAGTCGACGCAGCCGCCGTCCGCGCGAACGTTCCGCTGCCGCGTGGTGAAGGGCGCGCGCTCATCACACTCGAAGGCCAGCCTGATCCTCTCCCGAGTGCGCTCGTTCCATCGACCGCGGTGTCGGTGACGCCCGATTATTTCGAGACCATCGGCGTTCGCGTGGTGAATGGCCGAGCGTTCGACTCTCGCGATCGTGCGACGAGCGTGCCTGTGACCATCGTGAACGCGTGGGCGGCGCGGCGCTGGTGGCCGGATCGCGACGCGATCGGACAGACGGTGCGCGTCGACACGGGAGGCGGCACGCTCGCGCTCACGGTCGTCGGCGTCGTCGGCGATAGTAAGGCGGCGAGACCAAACCTCCTCCTGGCGGACGATGGGCCCGAGCTCTATCGCCCGTATGACCAGTCGCCCTCGGTGTTCCCGACGTTCATTGCGTCCGCGGCGACGCGCCCGGAGCCGCTCTTGCGGCCAATGACCGTGCTGCTCTCGCGTCTCGTTCCCGACCGTCCCGTCTTCACGACGCTCGTGAGTGAGACAGTCCGACAGCAGCTCGGCACGGTGCGGACGAACGCGATGCAGATCCTCGCGTTCGCGGTCGTCGGTCTCCTGCTCGCCGTGATCGGCGTCTACGGCGTGTTGGCGTTCGACGTCAGCCGCCGCACGCGCGAGATCGGTATTCGCGGCGCCCTCGGCGCGAGCCGCGCTCGGATCGCCGGGACGACGATCGCGGACGCCGCGAAACTGACGGCAATTGGTGTGGCGGTTGGAATACCTGTAGCGCTCTTCGCGACGCGATTCCTTAGCGCGCTGCTGTACACCACGAGCCCGCGCGACCCGCTCGTCTACGCGTCGGTCGTGGCGGGCATTGGTGTCGTGTCCCTCCTCGCCGCGTCGCTCCCCGCGCGTCGCGCTACGGGCGTCGACCCGATCGTCGCACTCAAGTCCGGGGACGGCTGAATTGGGGTCGGCTGAAATTGGGGTCTGAAATTGGGGTCAGAGTCGATTTTCATCGAACCATCGCACTTGCGCGAAAACGATGAAATTCGACTCTGACCCCAATTTTCGATGAACTCTCCCTGGCATGGAGCTTCTGCGAAATCCGTGTCATCGGCCCAATCGGCGTGAGGTCTTCTCTCCCTCCTCCCGGGCTCGGGGCCGGTCTGACGCATACCGAGAATAGGGAAGAGAGCCCCAACTCAGATTGAACCGATTTCGCAGATTTCGCAGAAGGCCTCAACCGGGAAGCTCGAGTACCGCGACGGATAAAAGGGGCTCGCTTCGTCCCAGCCTCTCAAACCTCGCTTCGAAGGTGGATGTCGAATCGTGGCTCTCCAGCCCCGCGAGCCACTCGGATGACGACGTCGATCCTCGAGGACGTCCGCCACGACGTCCGCTACACGCTGCGCATGCTGCGCGCGAACCCGGCGTTCACCGCCATCGCGATCCTTATTCTCGCTGTCGGGATCGGCGCGACGACGGCCATCTTCAGCGTCGTCAACGCCACGCTACTGCGCCCGCTGCCATTCCGGGAACCAAACCGGCTCATGTCGCTGTTCCTGCGGATGCCGGTTCAGTACGGCGCTGGCGAGATCGACATGGTATGGTCGTACCCGAAATACCAGGTCTTTCTCGCCAACAACCGCACGTTCAGCGAGACCGCCATTCACGTCGCGGACGCCTTCACCGTCGCCGGCGACGGGGGCGCCGACCGAGTACTCGGCGAGTCCGTCAGCGCGCGCTACTTCCAGATTCTGGGCGTTCAACCGCAGCGCGGCCGATTCTTCCTCGACAGCGAGGAC
>Ga0075421_100002465_pt1 | contig 22142 bp, 20 predicted proteins | sample SoiMetdeltSBSDD5_FD_75292 | JGI IMG/M metagenome (GOLD analysis project Ga0075421, IMG submission 75292) | Bulk soil microbial communities from a Populus tree surrounding site in Tennessee, USA - Soil MetaG P. deltoides SBSDD5 | ecosystem: Environmental > Terrestrial > Soil > Tree plantation...
GAAAAGGCGGGGCCCGTGAGCACTGAGCAGATCCGAGAAGTTGCGCCGGACCAGGACAACGCCCCGCCCGAGCGCGTGGTGGTCGGACTCGACAGCCTCCAGGACACCATCGCACGGCTCGCCAAGACCTTCGAGAGCGCTCCCCGCCGCCGCGCCACCGACCTCCCGCCCAAGCGCTACGCCTCGAAGTTCGAGTACCTCGTCGAGCAGCAGCTAATCAGCCCGCAGGACCTCGACGCCGCCATCGCCGAGGCCAAGCGCGCGGCGACGCACGTCGACCTGATCCTGATGCAGCAGTACAACGTCACCAAGGCGCAGATCGGCCAGTCCTCCTCGGTGTTCTACCGGGTGCCGTTCATCGAGTTCGACGACCGCGTCGTGGTGCCCCCCGACCTCGTGCGCGAGCTCAAGGTGGAGTACCTCAAGAAGAACTTCTGGATTCCCCTCAAGCGCGACGCCGGCGCGGTGGTCGTGCTGGTCGACGACCCGCACGACCTCGCCAAGGTCGACAGCATCGAGCGGGCGCTCAAGAACCAGAAGGTCAAGCTCGCGGTCGGGTTCCGGAGCGACATCCTCCGGTTCATCGCCATCGCCAGCGGCGAGCAGGCGCAGAAGAGCCCGGGCGCTACCGCCGAGTCCATCCAGGACATCATTGGAACGCTCAGGGCGGAGGACGACGGCACCGCGGACTCCCACGACGTCGCCGAGGTCGACGAGAACGACAGCGCGATCGTCCGCCTGTCCGGGCAGGTCATCCTCGCCGCCTACCAGGCGCGCGCGTCGGACATCCACGTGGAGCCCTACGGCCCCCAGAAGGACACCATCATCCGATTCCGCATCGACGGCAGCTGCCAGGAATACATGAAGCTGCCCGGCGCCTTCCGCCGGCCTCTGGTGGCGCGCATCAAGATCATGTCCCGCCTCGATATCGCGGAGCGCCGAAAGCCCCAGGACGGCAAGATCAAGGTCGCCCTCGCGGATCGCGAGATCGAGCTGCGCGTCGCCACCATCCCCACCGCCACCGGCGACGAGGACGTGGTGATGCGGATCCTCGCCTCCAACGAGCCGATCCCCATCGACAAGCTGGGGATGCACGACCGCAACCTCGCCGAGATGAAGCGGATCTCCCAGCGCCCCTACGGCCTCATCCTCTGCGTGGGCCCCACCGGCTCCGGCAAGACCACCACGCTCCACTCGGTGCTCGGCTTCATCAACAAGCCGGACCGCAAGATCTGGACCGCCGAGGATCCGGTCGAGATCACCCAGTACGGGCTGCGCCAGGTGCAGGTGAATCCCAAGATCGGGTTCAACTTCGCCGCGGCGATGCGCGCCTTCCTCCGCGCCGACCCCGACGTCATCATGGTCGGCGAGATGCGCGACGAGGAGACGGCGTCCGTCGGCATCGAGGCCTCGCTCACCGGCCACCTCGTGCTGAGCACGCTGCACACCAACAGCGCGCCGGAGACCGTCGTCCGCCTCGTGGACATGGGCTGCGACCCCTTCAACTTCTCCGACGCCATGCTCGGCATCCTCGCCCAGCGGCTGGTCAAGCGCCTGTGCGACGGCTGCAAGGAGAGCTATCGCCCCACTCCGGCGCAGTACGAGGAAGTCGCCCAGGCCTACGGGGCGGAGGAATGGGCGGCGCTGGGGAAGCCGAACGACTTCCAGCTCTACCGGGGCCGCGGCTGCGACAAGTGCGGCAAATCGGGCTACAAGGGCCGCGCCGCCATCCACGAGCTGCTCGTGACCTCCGCGGAGATCAAGCGGCTGGTCCAGACGCGGGCGCGCGCCACCGACGTCCTGGCGGTGGCGAAGGCGGAGGGCATGACCACCCTCCTCCAGGACGGCATCAACAAGGCGCTGGCCGGCGTCACCGACGTGAAGCAGGTCAAGGCGGTCGCGAACGCCTAGATGGGCGGGTCTAGTGCAGTCAACCCTCACCGAAGGAGAGAAGCCAGTGACGCCGAACAGCATGGAGTGGACGGAGACGCGGGGCAAGGTGCAGAAGTGGATCGAGGACGGGCAGTATCTCGTGGGCCTCATTCCCGCCCTCGTCGAGGAGAACGAGCGGCTCCGGACCTCGCTCGAGTCCAGCGAGAAGGAGTTCGAGCGGCTCCGGCAGGAAGTGGCGCTGCTCCGCGGTGAGAGCGAGACCTACCGCAACGAGCGCGAGGACGTGGCCGACGCCCTCAATAAGTTCATGAACGAGATGCTCCAGCTCGTCAACGAGGTGGCGCAGAAGTTCCGGACCCCCTCGCAGCGGGCCAAGAGCCCGTTCGAGCGCGAGGGCGCGCAGGGGAGCACGCACCGGCCGATGATGTCGTAGCGGACCCCGCCATGCGCGGCGGCCCCCGAGGCCGTCCGGTCCGGGCTCCGCTCCGGCCGGACGGTTACCGGGAGGGCGCCCCGTCCAGCATCTGACGGACGGCGAGCCGCCGGTAGATCCCATCCTCCCGCGCCATGAGCTCCTCGTGGCGCCCCACCTCGGCGATGCGCCCCTCGTGCACCACCACCACCCGATCGGCATTGCGCACGGTGGCGAGACGGTGCGCGATCACGAGCACGGTCCGCCCCTTGGTCAGCTCCGACAGGGCCTGCTGGACGAGGAACTCGCTCTCCGCGTCGAGATCCGACGTTGCCTCGTCGAGGAGCAGGATGGGCGGGTCCTTGAGGAAAGCCCGCGCGATGGCGATGCGCTGGCGTTGCCCGCCCGAGAGCTTGACCCCGCGCTCCCCGACCTGCGTCGCGTAGCCGTCGGGCATCGCGGCGATGAAATCGTGGGCCTGGGCGAGGCGGGCCGCGCGCTCGATCTCCCCGTGGGTCGCCCCCGGCTTGCCGTAGGCGATGTTGTACTCGAGCGAGTCGTGGAAGAGGAACGTCTCCTGGGTCACGATGCCCATGAGGGCACGGAGAGACGCCACCCGGACGTCCCGCATGTCGCGTCCATCCAGCGTGATGCGCCCGGCCGTCACGTCGTGAAAGCGCGGCAGGAGGTCGAGCAGGGTGGTCTTGCCCGCCCCGGACATCCCCACGAAGGCGACCATCTCGCCCTTCCCCACGCGCAGCGAGATGTCGGAGAGCGTGTCGGTGACGCCGTCGGGATAGCGGAAGGCGACGTTCTCGAGGACGAGGGCGTCGTGGAATCCGTCCACCGCCACCGCGCCGGCCGCGTCGGCGATGGCAGGAGCGGTATCGAGCAGCTCGAACACCCGCTCCACCGAGCCCAGCGACTGCTGGACGGTGTTGGCCATGCGGGAGAGCTGCCGCACCGGGCCGTAGAGCAGGATGACCGCGGTGGTGAACGAGAAGAACTCGCCGGGCGTGAGCGCACCCGCGATTACCCGGTAGCCGCCGTACCAGAGGGCGCCCATGATCCCCACCGCCCCCAGCACCTCCATGAGGGGCTCGGCAAGCTGGTCGGTGCGGTGGTCCTTGAGGGCCAGACGCAAGAGCTGATTGTTGACTCCGTCGAAGCGCTCTTGCTCGAGGCGCTCCCGGCCGAAGGCCTTGACGATCTTGGTCCCCGTGAACGACTCCTGTAACAGAACGTTGAGCTCGGCCACCTTCTCCTGGGAGCGCTTGTTGATCTTGTAGAGCTTGCGCCCGATGCCGCGCACGGTGACCGCCGCCGCCGGGAACACCGCCACCGCGATGAGGGCGAGCACCCACTCGCGCGCGAACATCACCACGAGGAGGGCGATGATGGTGCCGACCTGCCGCACCGCCATCACGAGCACCGTGGACGAGAGCCGCGCGAGCCGGTTCACGTCGGTGACCACGCGGGCCATGAGCTCGGCGGAGTGCAGGGCCTTGAAGAAGGCCAGGGGCATGGCCTGGATGTGCCCGTGCAGCTCGCCCCGGATCCGCGCGATGACGCGCTCGCCCACCGCCGCCATCAAGTAGGACTGGCCGAACCGCGCGGCGCCCTTGACGAGATAGGCTCCGAGAAGGGCGAGGGGAAGTACCTTGAGCATGACGAGATCACGCTTGAGGAAGATCTCGTCCATCGCCGGCTTCACCAGCCATGCGATCAGGCCCTCCGCGCCCGACACGAGCAGGGCCAGGACCGTGCCCAGCGCGAGGGCGGGCCAGTGCCCCTTGAGATAGGGGACGAGGCGGAGCAGGAGGCGGGCCCGCTCCATCGCTAGGCCCTCGCCGCGGCGACGAGGCGGGCGTAGAGCGCCTCCGTCCGGTCGAGCTTGGCGTCGAGGGAGAACTGGTCCTCCACGCGCTTTCGCCCGGCGCGGGCCATGGCCTTGGCCCGGGCGGGATTCTCCAGCACGCGCAGGATGGCCTGGGCCAGGGCTTCCGGGTTTCGGGGCGGTACCAGGAGGCCGGTCTCGCCATCCTTCACGAGCTCGGGCATGCCTTCGAGGTCGGTGGCGACGACGGGCGTCTCCACCGCGAGGGCCTCGCGGATGGAGCCGGTGAGCCCGAGCCCCGCGTACGAGGCGTCGACCACGAGATCGCTGGCGGCCAGGATTTCCGGCACGTCCTCGCGATGCGGGAAGATCGTGACCGCGCCGCCCAGGCCCCGCGCGCGCGCCTTATCCCCGAGGCTCACGATGCGCGCGGGGGGCGCGCCCACCAGCAGGAGCCGGGCGTGGGGCGCCTCGCGGCAGACGCGCACCATCGCGTCGAGCACGTCGTCGTTGCCGCGCCAGGAGCGGATGCCGATCTGGGTGATGAGGGCCTGCCCGGCCTCGAGTCCGAGCTCGCGCCGCACGCGGGCACCGTCGACGCCGGGATGGAAGCGCGCCACGTCGGTGCCGGAATAGATCACCTCGATCTTGGCCGCGGGCACCCCGCTGCCGACGAGCCGCCGCTTGATCGACTCGCACACCGCCACCACCGCGGTGACCCGGGGCGTCACGTACCCGAGCCGGTTCCAGCGGTCGAGGGGAAAGCTGACGCCGCGGTTGAGGACGAGCACGGGCACGGGCGCGATAAGACCGGCGAGGAGGGCGAGGGTGCGCGCCTTGCCCTTGTGGCAGTGAATCACCTGGATGCGGTGAGCGCGGATGAGGCGAGCAAGGGCGAGGACGGCGGGAATGTCGAGCGCGTGGCGCATGGACAGCGCTGCGTATGGGATTCCCGCCGCGCGGCACTTGTCCGCCCAGATCGGACTCGGCCGTGTGGACACCACCACGTGGTGCCCGCGCGCGTGGAGCCCCGACGCGAGCTCGCGCAGCTGGATGGCCGCTCCGGTGAAGTAGTCCGGCTTGGGATAGAGCTGGAGGATCCGGAGCGGCGTGGCCCTACCCCTTGAAGAACTGGCGGACGGCCGCCGCGACCTCGTCCGCCTCGGCCTCGGTGTGACCGGCCGAGATGGGCAGGCTGAGGATCTCACGGACTATTCGGTCAGTAACGGGCAAGTCGGGCGCGCGCAGGTGCTCGACGGCGGGCTGCCGGTGGCTCGGAACGGGGTAGTGGATGCCGGTGGCGATGCCGCGCTCCTTCAGGTGGCGGGCCAGCGCGTCGCGACGCTCGGTAGCGACGACGTAGAGATGGTACACGTGCAGCGTCCCCCCGCGCTCGGTGGGCAGGCGCAGGTCAAGGCCGGTGAGCCCAACCGCGTAGCGGGCGGCAATCTTCCGGCGTTGCGCGTTCATCGCGTCGAGCCGCCGCAGGAGCACCCGCCCCACCGCCGCCTGGATGTCGTTGAAGCGGAGGTTGAATCCCACCTCGGCGTGGACGTCCTTGTTCAGGCGGCCGTGGTCGCGCAGCCGGCGGCAGCGCGCCGCCACCGCGTCGTCGCTGGTGACGAGAAGGCCGCCGTCGCCCATCACGCTGAGGTTCTTCGAGGGGTAGAACGAGAACGCGGCCGCCCGCCCGAAGTCGCCGACCTTCCGGCCCTGCCATTCCGCACCGTGGGCCTGGGCGCAGTCCTCGAGGAGCCAGAGGGCGTGCCGCGCGCAGAGGGCCTGGATGGCGGGCAGGTCGGCGGGCTGCCCGTAGAGGTGCACGGGCACGAACCCGACCGTGCGCGAGGTCACCTTCGCGGCCGCGTCGCGCACGTCCACGGTGTACGAGTCGTCCACGTCCACGAAGACGGGCGTCGCGCCGGCGAAGCAGATGGCCTCCACGGTGGGGAAGGCGGTGTGGGCAGGCACCAGCACCTCGTCGCCCGCCCTGACCTCGAAGGCCTTCAAGAGCATCCAGAGCGCGGCGGTGGCGCTGGACGTCAGCACCGCGTGCTTGGCCCCGCTGTAGGCCGCAAACTCGTCCTCGAATGCCCGACACTCGGGCCCGAGGATGTACTGGCGTGAGTCGATGGCCTTGAGGACGGCCCCCTTGATCTCGTCGTCGATGGGGGGGCGCGAGAGCGGGATGGACATCAGGTCTGGCCTCCTGGGGGCTTGAGTCGGTTGTAGCGCCCGCGGTAATAGAGCAGCGGCTCCACCCCGTCGTCATCGCGTGACGACGCCGCCTCGACCTGCCCCACGAAGATGGTGTGGTCACCGCCCGCGTAGGCATGCGCCGTCGAGCACTCCAGATGGACGAGGGCGTCGGCGAGGAGCGGCACACCGAGCGCGCCCGGCTTGTGGGCGATCCCGTCGAACTTCTCCGCGGCGGTCGAGGACTTCGTGGCGAAGCGATTGGACAAGGCTTCCTGCCCCGCCGCCAGGATGTTCACCGCGAAGCGGTCGCTCGCGCGCAAAGCCTCGTAGCTCTGGGCGTTGTGGGCCACGCACACCAGAATCATGGGGGGCGTGAGCGACACCGAGGTGAACGCGCTCGCCGTGAGGCCGGCGGGCCGCCCGGCGGAGTCCCGGGTAGTCACCACGGTCACGCCGCTGGCGAAATGGCCGAGCACGCGCCGGAAATCGTCGGGGCCGATCACCTTGCTTTTCTATCAGGTCTCGGCGGATTTTTCAACCTACGCAAGGGCTTGGACGTCACCGGGTGCCCGCTTTACCTTGACGGTCTCGGGCGTTCCCCCTATCATGGCCCCACATGGTGAAGCGATGAGCGCGCAGGGCAACCCCGCGGTGACGGAAGCCGCCATCCTGGAGGCTCTCCGGTCGGTCAAGGATCCGGAAGGGGGCCAGGACGTGGTCGCCCTCGGGCTGGTGCGTGATCTCCAAGTCTCGCCCGGCGAGGTGTCCTTCACGCTGGCCTTCGCCGGGCAGTCGCCACAGTCCAAGGTCGCGCTTCACAGCGGCGCGTCCCGCGTGGTGCGCAACATTCCGGGGGTCGGCAAGGTGAACGTCAAGATGGGCAGCGGCGGCGCCGCCCCCGCGCGGCCGGCGGCGCACGCGCACGGCCCGGGCCATGCGCACGGGCCCGAGCCGGGGCCGGCCCGCTCGGCGGAATTCATCCCCGATGTCAAGCACACCATCGCCGTCTCCTCCGGCAAGGGCGGGGTGGGCAAGTCGACGGTGGCCGTCAATCTCGCGCTGGCGCTCCGGCAGGGCGGCGCGGTGGCCGGCCTCGTGGACGTGGACGTGTACGGCCCCGACGTGCCCCTCATGATGGGCACGCGGGGGCGCCCGGGGATGTTCGACAACAAGATCATCCCGGTCGAAGCCCACGGCGTGAAGGTCATGTCCATCGGGTTGCTCGTGGACGAGCGGGAGGCCCTGATCTGGCGCGGTCCCATGATTCACTCCGCCGTCCAGCAGTTCCTCCGTGACGTCGCCTGGGGTCCGCTCGATTATCTCGTCTTCGACATGCCGCCCGGCACGGGTGACGCTCAGCTCTCGCTCTCCCAGGTCATCCCGCTCACCGGGGTGGTCATGGTGACCACGCCCCAAGACGTGGCGCTGCTCGACGTCCGCAAGGCGCTGGGGATGTTCCGCAAGCTCAACGTGCCCATCCTCGGCATCGTCGAGAACATGAGCTACTTCGTCGCGCCCGACACCGGGACGCGCTATCCCATATTCGGCGAGGGCGGCGGGGCCAAGGTGGCCGAGGAGTTCGGCGTGCCCTTGCTGGGCCAGATTCCCCTCGAGATGGAGACTCGCCGCGGCGGGGACACGGGGATGCCCGTCGTGATCGGGCAACCGACCTCCGCGCAGGCGGACGCCTTCCGCAAGATCGCCGCGGCGGTGGCGGCACGGGTCGAGGCCCTCGCGGGCCTGCAGTTGCCGCGCATCGGATAGCCGTCCGCTCCGTGGCCGCGCGCCATCACCTGCCGATCTTCCCGCTTCCCGACATCGTGCTCTTTCCCCACACGCTCCTCCCACTGCACATCTTCGAGCCGCGCTACCGCGCCATGACCTCGGATTGCCTGGCCCGGGACCGGCGCCTCGTCGTCGTGGGCCTCCGGGCGGGGTACGAGACGGACTACTACGGCCGGCCGCCCGTGCATGCCGTGGCCGGCGCGGGGCGGATCATCCAGTGCGAGCGCATGGCGTCCGGGCGATTCAACATGATCTTGCGGGGTGAGGGGCGGATGCGCCTGACGCGGGAGCTGCCGACGGACACGCTCTACCGGGTCGTCGAGGCGGAAGAGCTGCTGGACGAGGGCGCGGACGACCCGGAGGTCCCGGCGCTGGTCGACCTCGTGAAGCGCACGTGCCGGCAGATTCTGCAAACGGTGAAGCGGGCCACCCCCGAGATGGACGTGCTCACCGAGGCCGGTGATCCTGCCGTGCTCGCGGATCAGGTGGCCTCCGCCCTGATCCCGGCCCCGGCAGTGCGCCAGGCGCTGATCGAGGAGACGAACGTCGAGCGGAGGCTCCGGCGCCTGCTCGCCGAAATGTCCACCCTGCTCAAACAGCTGCGCGATGACTGAGCGCCAGCGGCGAGTTCTCGCGGGGGCCTTACTGGCACTGGCGCTACTGGGCGCGGGGGCCGGGGCCCCCGCGGCCGAGCCCTGGGGGTGGCTCGGGGTCCGCATACGGGATCTGTCCGAGCAGGAGATGAACGAGATCTCGACGCGCCACGGCATCGCCGAGGGCTTCGGGGCCATGGTCGTGGAAGTCCTCAAGGACACGCCGGCGGAGACCTCCGGACTCCGCACGGGCGATCTGATCGTGGCCTTCCGGGACCGGCCCGTCGTGGACACGCGGGCGCTCATCCGCCTCATCGGCGCCTCTCCCGTCGGAGAGACGGTGTCCCTGACCGTGCTCCGGCTGGACGAGGGCCGGCAGCGGATCTCCGTCCGGCTCGCCGCCATGCCCCCGGCCGTCGCCGCCGACCGGATCGCGGGGGAGCTGGGCTTCGTCGTGCGGGAGCCCGACGGCCAGCCCGAGCTGGGCGGGGCGCGGCCAAGCCCGCTGCCCACGGTGTCGGGCGTCCTCCCGGGCAGCCGCGCGGCGGGAGCGGGGATGCGGGTGGGCGACGTGCTGGTGGAGGTGGACGGCAAGGTGGTGCTCACCTTCCACGCGCTGCGCGAAGCCCTCCTGGCGTGGACGCAAGACCGGCCGCTTCCCCTGGTGGTCCGCCGGGACGGCCAGCGTGTGGCGGTGGTGGTGCCGATCTCGCGAAATCCTTGAACCTATTGCCCGTCGTTACGGTTACAATACCGCCGGCTTGACGCAGGTCCGGCTCGGAGTTCCACCGCGGGCCGTGTGGCCCGCTCGTTCCCGATGAGGCCCGACCACTCAACGAGGAGGAGTGCTATGAACGATTCGCGACCGATTACCGAGGCGCCCCGCCGAAAGTTCCTCAAGGGCGCGGCCACCGCGGCCATGGGCGCGGCCGCGCTCGGGTTCCCGAGCGTCGTCAAGGCGCAGGGTCCCATCAACATGCGCTGGCAGAGCACCTGGCCGGCCAAGGACATCTTCCACGAGTACGCCAACGACTTCGCCAAGAAGGTCAACGACATGACCGGCGGCGACATCAAGATCGAGGTGCTCCCGGCGGGCGCGGTGGTCCCGGCCTTCGGCCTCCTCGACGCGGTGTCCAAGGGCACGCTCGACGGCGGCCACGGCGTTCTCGTGTACCACTACGGCAAGCAGACCGCGCTAGCGCTTTGGGGCTCGGGGCCGGCCTACGGCATGGACGCCAACATGCTGCTGTCCTGGCACAAGTACGGCGGGGGCAAGCAGCTGCTGGACAAGCTCTTCAAGTCCATCAACGCCAACGTGGTGTCGTTTCCCTATGGGCCGATGCCCACCCAGCCGCTCGGCTGGTTCAAGAAGCCCGTCACGAAGCCCGATGACTTCAAGGGCCTCAAGTTCCGGACCGTCGGCATCTCCATCGACGTGTTCACCGGCCTCGGCGCCGCAGTCAATGCGCTGCCCGGCGGTGAGATCGTGCCCGCCATGGACCGCGGCCTGCTCGACGCCGCCGAGTTCAACAACGCGACGTCGGACCGCATCCTCGGGTTCGCCGACGTCTCCAAGGTGTGCATGCTCCAGAGCTTCCACCAGAACGCCGAGCAGTTCGAGATCAGCTTCAACAAGACCAAGTACGACGCCCTTCCGGACAAGATGAAGGCCATCATCGAGAACGCGGTCGAGGCCGCCTCCGCCGACATGTCCTGGAAGGCGGTGGACCGCTACTCGAAGGACTATCAGGAGCTGCAGAGCAAGGACAAGGTGCGCTTCTACAAGACGCCGGACGCGCTCCTCCAGCGCCAGCTTACCGCCTACGACGCCGCCGCCGACAAGAAGGCGGCCGACAATCCGCTCTTCAAGGAGATCGCCGCGTCCCAGAAGGCGTTCGCCGAGCGTGCGGTGAAGTGGGACCTCGACACCAATGTCAGCCGGCGCATGGCGTACAACCACTACTTCGGCAAGAAGAGCTAGCCGCTTCGTGAGGGACATCGCCGCGCCCGCCCGGCTTCCGGCCTTCGCCGGGGACCGGGCGGGGCGGCCTCGCCCATGAACGCCGACCGCTTCATCCGCGCCGTCGACCGCGTGAGCTACTGGTCGGGCAAGACCTTCGCGTGGCTGATCGTGGCGCTCACCTTCGTGGTCTCCATCGAGGTGTTCAAGCGCTACATTCTGAACCGTCCCACCGCCTGGATCTTCGATTTCAACAACATGCTGTACGGGACCCTGTTCATGCTGTGCGGAGCCTACACCCTCGCCGCCGCCGGCCACGTGCGCGCCGACTTCGTGTACTCCTACCTCACGCCCCGCAAGCAGGCCGCCCTGGACCTCGCGCTCTACTTCCTCTTCTTCATCCCCGGCATCCTCGGCCTCATCTATGCGGGGACCGACTACGCGCTGCTCTCGTGGAAGATCGACGAGCACTCCACCGTGACCGCGGAAGGGCCGCCCGTCTACCATTTCAAGACGATGATCCCGCTGGGCGGGGCCCTGGTGATGCTGCAGGGCCTCGGGGAGATCGTACGGTGCGCGGTGTGCCTGCGCCGGGGGGCCTGGCCCGCGCGGATAGAGGACGTGGAGGAGATCGACGTCCTCGACACTCAGCTCGGGCACAGCGAGTACGTGGACGAGGAGTCGCGCCGGGCGGCCCTGGAAGGCGCGCATGCTATCGAGGAGGCGGCCCGCCACCGGAGCGTGGTGGACCAGGATCGGTGAGCGACCCGTCCCTCGGCCTCCTCATGCTGGGCCTCATCGTGGTGGCCATCATGATGGGGTTCCCCACCGCCTTCACCCTCATGGGCCTGGGCATGGTCTTCGGGTACGTGGCCTTCTTCGACTCGGCGCAACACTGGTGGGAGAACCGGGCCTTCGACCTCATCGTCCAGCGGACCTATGGGGTGATGACCAACGACACGCTGCTCTCGGTGCCCCTCTTCGTGTTCATGGGCTACATCATGGAGCGGGCGGCGCTGGTGGACCGCATGTTCCACAGCGTGCAGCTCGCCTTCCGCCGGGTGCCCGCCTCCCTGGCGGTGACCACGCTCCTCGTGTGCGCGTTCTGGGGCATCGCCTCCGGTATCGTGGGGGCGGTGGTGGTGCTCATGGGCGTCATCGCCATGCGCCCGATGCTCAAGGCCGGCTACGACGTGCGGCTGGCCGCCGGCGCCATCACCGCCGGGGGCACGCTGGGCATCCTCATCCCGCCCTCGGTGATGCTCATCGTCTACGCCGCGGTGGCGGGGCAGTCCATCGTGAAGCTCTACGCGGCCGCCATGCTCCCGGGCTTCTTCCTCACCGCGCTCTACCTGGCCTATATCCTGGGCTGGGCCCTGATCAACCCGCGCATCGCGCCCAGGCTCCCCCCGGACCAGTACCGGGTACCCGTACCGGACTTTCTCCGCCAACTCGAGGGCCCCCGGGGTGGGAGCGTGGTGCCGGGTCTCCTCGGGGCGGCGCTGCGTCTTCGCGCGCCCGGGTATCGCCAAATCGTGCAGGGCCTGCTCGTGATCTCGGTCCCTCTGGTCCTCACCGTCGGGGTCTTCGCGGCGACGTGGTGGTACGTCGTCGTCTACCACGCGCCCGAGGTGGCGGCGAGCGCGGCGCCGCCCACCACGGTCGTGCGTCCGGCCACCCCCACGCCCGCGTCCGTCGCCGCTCCCGCGAAGGAGGAGAAGCCCCAGGAGCTAGGCGCCGCCGCCTCGTCGGAGAGCACCGACGAGGAGAAGCCGCAGGAGCTGGGCGCCGCCGGTGATCCCGCGCAGGAGGAATCCCGGCCCGAGGGCCCACCCGAAGAGATGACGTCGCTCCGCGATCCCACCACGAGCACCGGCGCGGGCCAGATCCCCACGCGGTTCTATTTCTGGTTCTGGGGGCTCGCCGGCCTGTCCGCTCTCCTCCTGTTCGTCTACTACGCCCGCATGGATGGCGAGCAGCTCGAGATCCTGCGGGAGCTTATCGCCTCCGTGGTGCCGCTGGGCGTGCTCACCGTGGTGGTACTCGCGGTGATCCTCTTCGGCATCACCACCGCCAGCGAGTCGGCGGCGATCGGCGCGCTGGGGGCCATGTACCTCGCAGTGATGGCCCGCTACGCGCGCGCCGTCTGGTGGTGGAGCCTGGTCGGTGCCCTCGTTGGGTTCGGGCTCGGTTGGTGGAAGGAGGAGCCCTGGGCCTCGCTGGCGGTGTCGGCGTCGCTGGGCGGCGCGTTCCTGGGCACGGTCGTGCCGGGACTCTGGTACATGCGCGTCTCGCCCGAGCTTCGGCGGAACTTCAGGGAGTCGACCTTCCTCACCGCCAAGACCACCGCCATGGTGTGCTGGCTGTTCGTGGGCTCGGCGCTCTTCTCGGCGGTGTTCGCGCTGCACGGCGGCCAGGGGCTCATCGAGCGGTGGGTGCTGTCCATGAACCTGTCGCCGCTCGGCTTCCTGATTCTCGCCCAGGCGCTCATCTTCTTCCTGGGCTGGCCGCTGGAGTGGACGGAGATCATCGTGATCTTCTGCCCGATCTTCATCCCCCTCCTCAGCCACTTCAACATCGACCCCATCCTCTTCGGCACCATGGTGGCGGTGAACCTGCAGGCGGCGTTCCTTTCGCCACCGGTGGCGATGTCGGCCTTCTACCTCAAGGGCGTGTCGCCCAAGCACGTCACCCTCAATCAGATCTTCGCCGGGATGATGCCGTACATGCTGATCGTCATTCTGTGCCTCGTCTTCATGTACATCTGGCCGGGCATGTCGCTCTGGCTGCCGGAGTTCCTCTACGGCAAGTGACGCGGCCGATCTGCACGCGCTGACCGCGGTCGACGCGGCCCGCCTCATCCGCGCGGGGACCATCTCCGCCGTCGAGCTGGTCGAGGCGTGCCTGACGCGGGTGCGGAAGGTGGACGGGGAGGTGCAGGCCTGGACCTTCCTCGATCCGGCGCACGCCCTCGCGCAGGCGCGCGCCGCCGACGAGGAGCGGCTGACCGGCCGGCCCATCGGCCTCCTGCACGGCGTGCCGGTGGGGATCAAGGACATCATCGACACCGCCGACATGCCCACCGAGAACGGCTCGGTGCTCCACGCGGGCCGCACGCCTTCGCGCGACGCCCACGTGGTGACGCGTCTACGCGGGGCGGGGGCGGTGATCATGGGCAAGACCGTCACCACGGAGTTCGCCACCCGCGCGCCCGGCAAGACGCGCAACCCGCACAATCCCGCGCACACCCCGGGCGGCTCCTCGAGCGGCTCGGCGGCGGCGGTGGCCGCGGGGATGGTGCCGCTGGCGCTCGGCAGCCAGACGGGGGGGTCGACCATACGCCCCGCCTCCTACTGCGGCGTCCACGGCCTCAAGCCGACGCACGGCCTCGTGTCCCGCCGGGGCATGTTCCAGCTCTCGCGGAGCCTGGACCACGTCGGCCTCTTCGCCCGGACCATCGACGACCTCGCGCTGCTCCTCGAGGTGCTGGCGGGGCACGACGAGGGCGACCCGGACACCCGGCCGCGCGCCCGCCCGCCCTACCGGGAGATCGCGGCAGAGGAGCCACCCATCCCGCCCATGCTCGGCTTCGTCAAGACCGCGCGCTGGGACGAGATGGAGCCGGACGCGCGGGAAGCCTTCAGCGAGCTGGTCGCCCACCTGGGCGACCGCGTGGAAGAAGTGGAGCTGCTCGCCCTGGATGCCGGCGAGTGGCAGCGCATCATCATGGACGCGGAGATGGCGCTGAACCTGGCGCGGGAGTGGGCGACGGGCCGGGACCGGCTCTCGCCGTCGCTCCGTGCGCGTCTCGAGAGCGGCCACACCGTACGCGCCTACGACTATCTGCGGGCGAGAGCGGGCGTTCCCGCCCTCGTCGCGAGCCTCGCCGAGCTCTTCGAGCAGCGCTACGATGCCCTCCTCACGCCTGCCACCTTCGGCACCGCGCCTGCCGGGCTCGAGTCCACGGGCGATCCGGCGTTCTGCACCCTGTGGACCCTCACGGGGATGCCGGCCGTGTCTCTGCCGCTCATGCAGGGCGCCAGCGGGCTGCCCCTGGGCGTGCAGCTCGTCGGCCCCCGCGACGGCGACGCGCGTCTCCTGCGCACGGGACGGTGGCTCGCGGAGTGCGTCAGCGCCGACTGATTCCGCCCCGGCCGCGCCGGGCGCCCTTGATACAATGGCGCGGATGGTCGTCCTGGGCATCAACGAGACACACTGCGCCACCGCCGCCGTGCTCCGCGACGGGCGCGTGATCGGCTGCGCCTCCGAGGAGCGATTCTCCCGTCTGAAGAACGACGCCGGGTATCCGCGCCGTGCGGTGGACGCTCTGCTCTCCCAGCTGGGCATCGCGCCCAGTGAAATCGACCTGGTGGCGCTGGCGGGGGCGCGGGCCGCCTCGCGGGAGTGGCTGAACCGGGTGCTCCACGATGAGGCCTATGCCCGCGAGTACTACGGCGTCGCCTGGCCCACTTCCCGCCGGACGTTCAATCGGAAGATGCGGAAGCTCGGCGCGCGTTTCGGGCTGATGGACGCGGCCCGCGGGAAGTTCGGCATCCCGCAGGATGAGCGCCTCGGCCTCGTCACCGATCATCTGGGCATCGCACGGGAGCGCATCGCCTGCCTCGACCACCATGCCTGCCACGCCGCCGCGGCGTACTTCGGCTCGGGCTTCGGCGGGCGCGAAGCGCTGGTCCTCACCAACGACAACTCCGGCGACGGTCTGTGCGCGACCGCCTCCACGGGGCGGGGGTTCGATCTCGCCCGTCACGAGGCGACGGCGAGCGCCCCCGGCTCGCTGGGGGCCTTCTACTCCTTCGTGACCCTGGCGCTGGGCATGAAGTTCGGCGAGCACGAGTACAAGGTGATGGGGCTGGCGCCGTACGCGCCGGAGCGGTACGCCGAGCGCGCGGAGCGGGCGCTCCGCGAGGTGTTCGGCATGGAGGCGGGACAGCCCGCGCGCTTCCACTGGCGGAAGCCGGGGGAGCGCTACGCGCTGCTCCTCCGCGCCACCCTGGGCCTACGGTTCGACTGGGTGGCGGCCGGCGCCCAGCGACTGCTCGAGGGCCTGCTGCTGGAGTGGACGCGCCTCATGCGCCAGCGCTACGGCGGGAGCCGGGTGGCGCTGGGCGGCGGCGTCTTCATGAACGTGAAGGCGAACATGCTGCTCGCCCAGGAAGAGTGGGTGGAGGAGCTCTTCGCGTTCCCCTCCTGCGGCGACGAATCCAACGCGGTGGGCGCCGCCTACCTGGGCTATCTCGCGGAATGCGCCCGGCGCGGCACCGCACCGACGCCGGCGCCCTTCGGCCCCGCCTATCTCGGCCCCTCGGTCACCGACGCCGACGCGGAGGCGGTGATCCGCGAGCGCAACCTCCACGCGCGCTACAAGGTGGCCTTTCACGACCGGGTCGAGGAGCGGATCGCCGAGCTCCTGGTGACCGACGGCGTGGTCGCGCGCTGCGCGGGGCGCATGGAGTTCGGCGCCCGCGCCCTGGGCAATCGCTCGATCCTGGCCAATCCCGGGGATCCACGTGTGGTGGGGCTGATCAACCGCATGATCAAGAACCGGGACTTCTGGATGCCTTTTGCGCCCACCGTGCTCGCCGAGCGCGCGGCGGAGTACCTGGTGAACCCCAAGAGGCTGGCCTCGCCTTACATGATGCTGGCGATGCCGACCACCGAAGCCGGGCGTGCCGCGCTGCCCGCCGCGCTCCATCCCCAGGACGCCACCGCGCGACCGCAGATCCTCGAGCGGGACTGGAACCCGGAGTACCACGCGGTGATCCGCGAGTTCGAGCGGCGCACGGGGACGGGGGCGGTGCTCAACACGTCGTTCAACCTCCACGGGGAGCCGGTGGTCGCCTCCGCCGCCGACGCGGTGGACACCTTCGAGCGGTCAGGTCTTCCGCACGTCGCCATCGGGCATTGGCTGATCTCCAAGAAGTGAGCGCGAGGAGCGACGATCCCTGGGCCTGAGACCTCAGTAGCCGCGGCGCCGGTCGGCGATGTGGCGGAGCGGCCGGCCGGCGAGATAGCGGCGGAGATTGTCGTCGAAGATGGGGCCGATCTCCGCCGGCGTGCTCGGCCCCGAGATGTGCGGCGTGACCACCACATTGTCGAGCGCCCAGAAGGGGTGGGTGGGCGGGAGCGGCTCCTCGGCGAACACGTCGAGCACCGCCCCGCCGATGGCGCCCGCGCGGAGCGCTCGCAGGAGCGCCCCCTCGTCCACGACCGGGCCCCGCGCGATGTTGATCAGCCAGCCGGTGGGCTTCATGGCCGCGAGCTCCCTCGCGCCCACGAGCCCGCGGGAGGCCGCGGTGAGCGGCACCGTCACCACCGCGAAGTCCGCGTCGCGGAGCACGCGGGCGAGGGCGGCCGTCCGGACCACCCGGTGCGCCTCGCGTGCGGGACGGCCGGAGCGGCTCACGCCCACCACGCGCATCCCGAGCGCCCGTCCGGCGCGGGCGACGGCGCGCCCGATGTCACCGAGGCCGATCACGCAGAGGCCGGCCCCGCGTAGTCGCGTCGGATCCACCGGCAGCCAGTGCCGCGCCCGCTGCTGGGCACGGAATCGCTCCATCCGCTGAGTGGTCCAGAGGGCCCAGCCCAGCACGTACTCGGCCATCCACGGGCCGAAGATGCCGGCGGCGCGGGTCACCACGACTGCGGCGGGCAGGCTGGGCACGAAGAAGCGCTCGACGCCCGCGCCCATGCCCTGTATCCAGCGGAGCCGCGGCGCCCGGCCGAGCAAGTCGGGCGGGAAGCCCCAGGCGTACAGGATCTCGGCGTCGGCAATCCGCGCGGCCGCCTCCGCTGGGGTGGAGCAGACCGCGACCTCGAGCCCGCGGCGGGGAAGGCGGATCAGGCGCGCGTAGGCATCGGCCTCGTCGGGGTGATAGACGAGGATGAGGCGGCGGGCGCTCACGCGCCGAGCTTGGCGAGGAGCCGATCCTCGAACGTGAAGTCCACGGGGCGGTCGAGCGCGCCCTGGGCGCGGTACCAGGCCAGGGTCTGGCGGATGGCGCCAGCGAGGGTGTAGCGAGGCCGGATCCCGAGCTCGTTGCGCAGCTTGGTGGTGGTGTGCACCGCGTGGCAGTCGTAGACGAGGTTCTGGCCGAACACGGGGCCGGGCTTGTCGAAGGCCTTGAGCAGGGCGGGATCGAAGTGGCGGAAGGTCACCGGCCGCCCCATCGCCTCCGCGATCAGCTCGACGAAGCCCACCTGGCTCACCACGTCCTCGCCCATCACGTTATAGGCCTGGCCGTGGGCGCGTGGGTCGCCCAGCATCGCGGCCATCGCCTCGCCCAGATCCTCCACGTGCCCGAACTGCCGCAGCCAGCCGCCGTGGCCGGGGACCAGCACGGGCCGCCCGCGCGCGATGCGGTCCATGAAGAACGTCTCGTTGTTCCGCGTATTGAGGGGGCCCATCACGTGCGTGGGCCGCACGATCGTGACCGGCCACCCCTCGCGCCGGCTCCGTTCGAGCAGCGCGTTCTCGCCAGCGATCTTGTGGCGGGCGTAGTCGCCCCAGTACTCGCCTCGCGGCGTGTCTTCCGAATACGGGATCGGGAGCGCATGGTCGTAGACGCGGCAGGTGGACACGAACAGCACGTGGGGCCGGCCCTGCAGGGCGCGCAGCAGCGCCTCGACGTCCTCGCCGAGGGTGGGCGCGTACGTCACGTCCACCACGGCGTCGAAGGTCTCGCCGAGGAGGCCCGGGAGCGCGGCGTGGTCCTTGCGATCTCCCGCGATCACGCGCGCCCCCGCGGGCAAGCGCTCGGGATGCCGCCCGCGGTTGAACACGGTTACCGCGTGCCCCCGCCCCTGCAGCGACTGCACGAGGTGCAGGCTGATGAACTCCGTCCCGCCGAGCACGAGCACCCGCATGACGCGGGATTCTAGCACAGCAGACGCGCGGCCCCCGTCAGCCGATGGCGACGGCGACGCAGGTGGTGGTGCGCGTCACGCCGTCGATTGTGCCGATGGACTCCGTCACCAGGTTGCCGATCGCGTCGAGGGACGCGCCGTCCACGACGGCGATGAAGTCGTAGGGCCCGGTGACCGCGTCCATCGCGACCACGGTGGCCTTGGCGCTCTTCACCTTGGTGAGGGCCTTCTTGACGTTCTTGGTCTTCCCGGCGGCGGTCTCGATGAGGACGTAGGCTTTCATCACGAGTCTCCTTTGGGGTCGCGGCGGCTTGCCCACCAGGCGGCGAGCATGCCCGCCGCCACCGCCGCGCCCAGCACGGGCCAGAAGTTCGTGCGCAGGAATGGCATCGCCCAGAAGGGCGAGCGGCGCTGGGCCGGCGTGATGGCGCCATCGAGGAGGCCGTCGACCAAACGCATGCCCTCGTCGAGCAGCACCTCCGTCGTCGCCCGCGCGAAGGCGGGATCGGCCAGCGCGGGGTGGCCGACATAGCCTTGGCCGCCGTTGCGCAGGGGGTAGTTGGGCACAAGGCGGCGGGGGAGCGAGTAGCGCGCGGCGGGAAGCGAGCGGTACGAGTCCGCCACGAGGTCCGGCCGGCGCCAGAGCATGAAGGAGGTCTCCCAGAGGCCGCCGTGCATGTCGTCGGCGAAGGCCGCGCGCTCCTCGTCCGACAGGGAACGCCCGAGGCGCTCCTCGATGCGGGGCAGGTAGCGCCCGCGCAGGAACTCCCACGCGAGGTATCCCGTCAGCGACGCCATGGTGACGTGATGGCGGCGCGAGACGATAGCGGCAGCCTCCTCGAGGGCGACCAGGTGACCCGGCCCGCCGTGGCCGTTCGCGACGGCGATCCAGCGGAAGCCGGCGCGGGCGAGCGAGGCGCCATAGTCCACCACCGCGTCGCGGACGACGCGCTGCCGGATGCGAATGGTGCCGACGGAGTCGAAGGTGAAGGAGCCGAGGTGCAGGGTGGGGGCGAGCACCGCGGCCCAGCCCGGACGCGTCGCCACCAGCCGCTCGGCGAGGGTCTCCGCGAAGTGGCGCGCCGCGAAGGCGTCCACCCCCAGGGGCAGGTGCGGGCCGTGCTCCTCCAGCGGGCTCACGGTGAGCAGGACGAGAGTACGCGCGCGATCGAGGGCGTCGAGCGCGGGCGTGGACATCTCTTCGAGGAGGTGGACGGTCAAAAGCTCGACCCTCTCGTGGATGCGAGGTAGTCATTCTTGGCGCGCTCGAGGTCGGCAATGATGCCGCGGCGCGCGTCCAGCAGGCGCGAGGCCACCTGGCGCCGGAGGAGGCCCATGGTCCCCAGCCGGATCTGGCTGCGGAGCCGCCCGAGGCCGCCGAGGTAGCGATAGGCGAAGAGCCCGGACAGCGGCAGCGAGAGCGCGAAGGCGGCGGCCCAGAGGGCGCCCGCCAGACGCCAGACCACCCACGTCTCGAGGCCCCAGAAGAGCGGAATCGCCACCACGCTGGTGAGAAGCCGGGTGGTGGCGTAGTCCGTCTCCTTCCGGGCGAAGCGATGGCTGATCCAGCGCGGCAGGAAGTAGGGCAGGCCGTTGACGAGGACGCCGTAGAGGAAGAGTGGCAGCCCCAGCCCCGCCCGCGAGCCGTGCTGCAGCCTTGCCCCCAGCCGGGGCCGGGCCAGCCGCGCGCGCACCGCCTCGTCGCGGACGCGATACTCCCAGAGCAGCCCGCGATATCCCTGGATGCGCTGCCAGAGCGCCTCCACCCGCGCGGGCTCGCGCGCCGCGAAGTGCTGGGCCGCCTCGGCGATGCCGCGGGAGAGGCGGATGGTATCGATCTGCCGGAGGGCGATCCCGCGCTCCTCGTGGAGCTCGCGCACGAGCTCGCCGCGGTAGAGGTCTTCGACCGCGCGGATCAGCGCGTCCCAGTCCAGCCGGCGCACGTTGACGACCTGCGCTTCCATGGCCACCTGCACGGACGTGGTGAGCGCGTCCACCGCCTTGACGGCATCGTCGCCGTACACCGCCGAGTAGGGCGCCAGGGAAATCGGCTCGCCGAAGGCCACGAGCACCCGGCCGCGAAACGACTTGCGGGCCTCGAAGGTGAGCCCGACGGGCAGGAGGGTGAGGGCGGCGCCGCCCGCGGCCTCGCCGGAGCCTCCGCGCCGAGCCTCGTACTCGAGGGCGATCCGGGCCGCCCCGGTCTTGATGCGCTGGACGCGCGGCTCCGCATGGGTCGTGCCCTCGGGGTAGATCCCGATGAGCCCGCCCCGCCCGAGCGTCTGGAAGCACGCGGTGAAGGCGTCGACGTTCCGCTCCACGCCCACCACGCCGACCCCGTGGCCGGGCGGAGCAGCGTCCTGTTTCCGGTAGACGGGAATGGCCCCGCACGCGAGCAGGAAGCGTGCGACGAGCGGATTCCGGAAGAGCGCGGCGGTGGCGAGGAAGTGGACCTTCCGATGGAGCGCGGCGGCCACGAGGAGCGAGTCGATGAGGTTGTTGGGGTGGTTGATGCAGAGGAGCACCGGCCCCGTCTCCGCCACCCGGTCGGCGTGGCGCACGTCCACCGCCTTGAAGAAGAACCAGATGCAGAAGCGGGCCAGCGCCCGCACCGTGGCGTAGAGGGGGCCGGTGGCCTCGCGAGAAGACCCGGCCGTCATTCGGCCACGACGCGGCGCAGGGTGGGAAGGAACCAGTCGGTGCGTTCCACGCTCTTGCCGCCCTGGAAGTCGAGCCGCGTGCCGCGCTCCTCGGAGTGGTTGGCCGGGTCGAAGCGCGCCACCAGCGTCACTGCCTGGTCGCCCGCGGCGAGACGCAGCCGCTCACCCGCGCTCTCGTCGCCGATGCGCGCCACGATCACGTAGAGGCCGGTCGCGTTGGTCTGGCCGCGATAAGCGAGGCCGGTCTTCTCCCGGGTGAGGGACACCGCGACCCCCGGCAGGGGCGTCCCGTGCGCGTCCTTCACGTAGCCGAGGACGGTGTAGCGATAGTAGACCTCGTGCTCGCCCGAAACTGGGTCGACCAGAGACAGGCTGAATACTATGACTAGCAATAGTTTAGCACTCATTGTCTCAGTCCATGGACGAAGATGTCGATCGGCTCAGCGCCTGGGCCAGGAGGGTGCGGTGGCACTGCGTGGGGTCGGCGCAGGAGCAGAGGAGGGTGACGCGCCGGCGCCCGGCCAGTGCCCGCAGACGGGCCAGCGCCGGCGCTGCCGGCTCGCGCCTGAGGCCGGCCAGATAGCGCCGCCGGAGCTCCGGCCAGCTGAGCCGGCCCGCATTCCAGGCCCGGAGGTTGCCGATCTCGGCGCCAAGGTCGCGCAGCCAGAGATCCACCGCCGACTTGCGGATGCCCCGCGGCCAGAGGCGCATCACGAGGACGCGGAGACCGTCCGTCCGCGCCGCCGGCTCGTAGATCCGCTTCGTAGCGATCCGCGGTCGCGGGCGGGACGGCATGACCGCTAGCGGGACACCGGCTCGACGACCACCGCGGTGCCATAGGCCAGCACCTCGGTGACGCCCGCCGCAATCTCGTTGGCGTCGTACCGCATGCCGATGATGGCGTTGGCTCCCATCTCGG
>Ga0075421_100002466_pt1 | contig 22133 bp, 25 predicted proteins | sample SoiMetdeltSBSDD5_FD_75292 | JGI IMG/M metagenome (GOLD analysis project Ga0075421, IMG submission 75292) | Bulk soil microbial communities from a Populus tree surrounding site in Tennessee, USA - Soil MetaG P. deltoides SBSDD5 | ecosystem: Environmental > Terrestrial > Soil > Tree plantation...
CTGACAGCACATCCGCCGCCTTGTCGAGCACTTCCTCTTTCAGCAGCACATAGCTCGTATCATAGGCCGAAACGACGAGGATGCTGATCTCCGCATGACTCAGCGGCTCCACCACCGAGTCGAGGATGCCCGCCTGCGAGAAGCTGAGCGGCCCCGCCAGTTCGAGCGTGCACCAGCCCGGTTCCGCTTCGACGTTCTCCGGGATGTTCTCCTGCGGGCACAGCACAGAGACTTCCTCGGCGTTGCGCACCACCGACCAGAAATCCCCGCGCGCGGCCCATGTCGGCACACCAGCATACGGATCGAGGCGACACAGCGCATAGCGATCCTTCAACAGCGAGAGTGTTAGTTTGACGTGCGGAGTCACGTGAGCCTCCTGTTGGATGTATCGTAGTGGCTCTCATTGTGTTCAAGATGACGGGAAACGCAAAACGGCAATTCTAATCAAGTTCCCTGATCTGTCTAATAGGGTTCTAATAAGCACCTGTTACGGTACGTAAGTAAGATCACGTCCGATAAACCATTAGGAGATATACCATGCACGGAACATGGGATCGGATTGAGGGTAACTGGCGTCAGTTCAAAGGTGAAGTCCAGCGTCAGTGGGGCAAGCTGACCAACGACGAACTGGATGAGATCAAGGGCAATCGCGAAAAGCTGCTCGGCAAGATTCAGGAGCGCTACGGCATCGCCAAGGATCAAGCTGAACACGACATAGATGAGTGGTTCGAACGGTTACCCGACCCCTACTAGTTGATCCTGAATAAGTGATCACATCGTTTGCGGAGTGAGGTTCACACTCACTCCACAACAAAAAAGGCCGGGGAGATAACCACCCCGGCCTTTGCGATCAGTCTCTAGTTAGTGCAGGAAGCTCCGAACCCAACTCAACACCACCGGGAGATCAGCACGCTGCGAGTAGGTCACACCCGTGCAGTTGCCGTTCGTCACGTAGGAGTTGATGCCGAGCACGACGTTCGTGCCGCCGAGCAGATTCGGGCCGCCCGAATCGCCGAAGCACGTGCCGCCGGAGTCGCCGCTTGGATTAGCCGTCAGGCGAAGGTACTCATCGCTGTGGACGAACTCGCCGGAGACAAGCTCTGACAGGCCCCACATACGAACCTTCACGCCCACCATCACAGGCTGGCCGTGCCCGACCACGCGATCCTGAACCCCATACCCCACTGAGTCAATATTGGTCTTGTTGGCGAGGGTATCGACGAGGCCCGCGCTGGGCAGCGCGCCATAACTGCTCACTGCCTTTTTGGGAACTGCCTCAGACAGCACCACCACGCCGACATCACGGAAGCCGAAGCCGGGGAGGCCGCCGCCGCAGCCAATGCAGAAATTGGGGTTGGTGTAGGGCGTACCATCATACGAGGTTGCGCCGCTAAACGGATATTCGGGATTGCCCTGAACCACATCATCGACCCACAGCCGCGCAGCGACTGCGCCGTCGGTGCAGTGCCCTGCGGTCAGCACAACACGACTCGTCAGCAGCGTGCCGGAGCAGCGCCATGCCGGGTGACCGGGGGCATCATCGAAGACCAGCAATCCGATGTACGGGTGCGCTCCGTTATCGGGAGTGCCATTGGTGATGGCAAAGGCAACAGTAGTGGTTGCGATGAGCATCAACGCAACCAAAGCTAAGACAGCAAACGCTTTTCTCATGTGACAACTCTCTCCTGTGAGAACTGAGAATGTTTGCGTGCGTGTGGAGCGGAATGAGGAAGTGGTCGGTGCAAATCCCTCCATCTGCACGCCAAACCCGTCGTAGAACCTACTAGCTGTCAATGATAGAGCAAAAATATGAGAACGCCAAAAACACAGTGATACGTTTTGGGGTGCGGCAACTACAGTTAAGCAGCATATTCAGCGTGATTTATCACTGCTGTTGGGATGATCCAACTCATCGCCCATAATTTCCGCCGCTATCTTCTCGGTGAGGCGCTGCTTCTCAAGGGGCGGCGGATTCATTTCTTCCTCAGCAAGAATCATTGTGACGAGTCTTCAATCATCACGCGCACATCATCCTTGATCGCCTTCATATCAATCGGCCCCGGCGGAAGTTCCTCCAACACGCGGTCTTGCACCATGAGGTTTATTTCCGCGTCGGCCTTTACCATGTGTTGTGCCTGTGATCCAGAAATCAATTAGAGGCTCATTATAGGGATTCTTGTTCTTTGGGAAAGCGCTGGCTTCCAAATCAAAAGGCCGGGACGCGAGAAGCGATCCCGGCCTTTCGCAGAGCAGAAGAATTCAGAGGTTATGCATTCTTCTGAAAATACTTCTGGCCCTGGTCTATCAGTGCCGCAACCAGCAGTCCCGTTAACAGAGGGTAGCGTTCCGCCCACTTGTCCAGCGCGTTCTCGGTGGCTTTACGCCCCTTTTCGAGATTCTTCTTGGCTGTCTTCTCGCTGCGTGCCAGGAAGTGTTTCGCCTTCTTGCGCCCCTCATGTTGAGCGTAGTCGGAGACATCCTCAGCGACTTTGCGCCCTTCCTTGACGCGCTTCGCGGCGATGGCACTTCCGCGCTTGAAGAGCTTACGCCCCCGCTTCATGGCTTCTTCAGCCGCATCACGACCTTCGTGTTCTGCGTAGTCGCTAGCTTCGAAGTAAGCCTTTTTGGCGGCAGCGCGGCCCAGGTTGAAGAGCTTGCGGCCTCGCTTCGTGGCCTCTTTTGTGGCGGCGCGTCCTTCGTGTTTCATGAAGTCCTCCGCCTCCAAGTAGGCTTTGTGAGCCAGATCGCTTCCTTCGTCAACGGTATCGCCGATGAAACCGGAAATGCGATCTCGAAGCGTCTCCTTCTTCCGATGAGTCAGAAGGTAGGCCGCAGCGCCAGCCAGTCCAAGCCCCAACGCGGCGAGCGGCGCGGCGGTCGATACGTCGATCTCCGACATGTCGATACACGGCACGTTGACAGTCGCCCCACCGGGGAGAGTCATCGTGCGCTTCGCGTGCTCTGGTAGCTGGTAATCGGGGTCCATGATTGGAGTTACCTGACCACCGGCATCCATACCCGTTGGGTACTGGCTTCCTGCTGTTTCTGCGGAAGTCGTGTTACGTTTAGTCATTTGATATACCTCTCAATACCAAACTCAGCAGGATTGCTGTGACTACAGTGTAGTCAAGCAATGCAAGAAACAGCATAGAATTGGCATCAGAGGATCATGAAAGTGGAGATTAGCGGGTCAAGTTGTCAGTCAGTCAGCTAAAAGCAGACACGTCTCAACCCATTACGTTCACAGAGCGCCAGCCCCGGTAGGTCGCCAGAACGACCAGCGTAACGGCTCTCCCGTGCTGCTCAAGCGGCTCCAGAAATGGGCGAAGATCGTCAATTTGGGCAAACGAAGCCCGGATCAGAATATCAGTTTCTCCGCTAATGCAGTAGTATTCGCTGACCAAAGGGTGATCTTTCAGAAACTGCTCGACCTGCTCCAGGCGTCCATCGCGCGAGGTGAACTCAATGTAGGCGGTAACAGGCAACCCCACCTTTTCGGGGTGGACTGCCGCATGATACCCCTCGATGATGCCTGCTTCCTCCATCCGCCGGACGCGATCCGCAACGGATGGTGCAGAAAGCCCAACCCTCCTCCCGATCTCCGCAAAAGGCATCCGGGCGTCTTCTTGCAGCAGGTGAAGAATCTGCCTGCCCGTTTTGTCCAACAATCTGAATGCATCGGATGGGATGGTCATGGTAAGTTCGCACCTTTGAAACTAAGGGAAGAGGTTAATTTTATCTTTGATCCTTCATGGTCAGAACATGTCACTTTTCAGTATGATCCTTAGGCGTCCTGACAGGTATTCTATTGTAGCGATTGATTCTGCCAAACTCACAGCGAACAGAGGTCATATGGCAAACATTCTCATGAACGAGACGGTGGACGAACTGCGGCGGTCGCTGGCTGGCACTGTGATCGTCCCAACAGATGCCGAGTTCGACTCGGCACGCCGATGCTTCAATGCGCTCGTAGATCGCCGACCCGCCGTGATCGTGCGCTGCATCGGGGCTGGTGATGTCGCTGCCGCGTTGGGCTTTGCGCAGGCGTACGCCCTTGAGGTGGCGGTTCGCGGCGGCGGGCACAATCCTGCCGGGCACTGTGTCTGCGACGGCGGGCTGGTGATCGACCTGACGCAGATGCGCGGCGTCGAAGTGGACGACGAGGCAAGGATCGCCCATTCGAGCGGCGGCGCAACCTGGCTCGATTTCGACACGGCGACGCAGGAATTCGGCCTCGTAACGCCCGGAGGCGTCGTCGTGACAACGGGCGTAGCGGGCCTCAGCATGGGCGGCGGCATCGGCCACCTGACGGCGCAGTACGGCCTGACCTGTGATCACATTGTCGGAGCGGAAGTCGTCACGCCGGATGGGGCTGTGATCCATGCCAGCGCCGACGAGAATCCCGAACTGCTGCGGGGGTTGCGCGGCGCGGGCGGCAACTTCGGCGTGGTCACGCGTTTAGACTTCCGCCTGCATCCACTTGAGCGCGTCGTGGGCGGTCTCCTGCTGTACAAAGGCGATGCAGTCCGCGATGTGATTCGCCTGTACCGTGACCTCGTTGCACGTTCCCCGCGCGATCTAAGCTGTCAGGTAGCGCTTTCGATCAACGCCTCGCTGGAACCGACGCTGGAAGTTGCGCCGTGCTATACGGGCACAGACGCTGATCCCGCCGATCTGCGGGCGCTGCGCTCTGCGCCGGGGCTGATCAACGACAGCGTGGAGGAACACAGCTTCCTCGACCAGCAGCGCGTCATTAACTCAGGCTATGGCACGACCCGCCATTATTGGAAAGGCCACTTCCTCCGCGAGCTACCCGATGAGCTAATCGACGAACTCATCCGGCGGATGGTCGGGTTGGGCCGTCCAACTGGACAGATTATGCTTGAATCGATGCACGGCGCGCCCAAAGACCCGCAGGTCTTTCCGGCGGCGGTTGGCTTCCGCCATGCTGCGTTCAATCTCAGTGTGATGTCTGCGTGGCAAGACCCTGCCCTTGATGCCGAACAGATCGAGTGGGCACGTGCGACGACAGCGGCGGTCGAACCGTGGTCGTTTAGCGGGGGTGGGTATATCAACTACATGCAGGCCGATGAGCCGATTGAGCGCGTGCGTGCTGCGTTCGGCACTGAAACGTTCGAGCGGCTGCAACGGCTCAAGCAGCAGTACGATCCGAATAACATCCTGCACCGCAACCAGAATATTCCGCCGGGGTAGCCAATGGCGAGATCAAGCCCAAAAGTCGCGCTTTGATCTGGCGTTAATCCGACGAAATAATGACCATGCTGGCAGAGCTTGCGACTTCAATCTCGTAGCGCGGACCCGCCGCTTCGTAGCCAGGGCTTTGCAGCCGCATATCGTTGCCCACCGCGCTGTACACCTGACCGTCGAAGATAAACTCGGAGACCCAGCCCTTGAGGTGAGCACGGGCAGCGACCCCTGCGGGACGCCGGACGATGATCTCTGAGGCCGCGCCGCTGATCCGGACCGGCACAACGCCGGAGGGTTCGGGGAGTTCCACGCGGAGGCTGCTCATGCCACCCTTGACTTCCAGCTCAAGGAGATCGAGGCCGCCCAGTTCCGCCGAAACCGACGAGGCTCCGCCCCGGATTTCGATCCGCCAGGGGACAGCCGTATTGAGGGCGATTTCCGCGACACGCTGACCTTTGGTAACAAGCCACATGCGCTGCGGGTAGCGAATGGTAACCGTGCCATCCTCGACCTGAACCTTCGGTAATGTCCCCTCGAAGCTGGCCTGATACAGATCAGTTATGCCCCTGCCTGCGCGAACCACTACCTGGGACATCGCCGACGAGAACACGAGCCGTCCGCTCTGCACACCTTCCAGAGGAGCAGAGAAGGCTTTGTCCGCGTCCCCCGGGGCTTCCCGCAGCCGTGCGATTTCCTGTCGGGACAGCGCATTGCTCTCTTTAAGAAATTCCAGCAGGAAGGCAAGCTGCTCGTCGGTGTAGCCCGACGTTATCTGATCCCATCCCCGCCCGATAGAATCAAAAACCGGGCCAGTCTCCCGCAGTGCATCCTCGTTTGGGGTGAGCCGGACAATCACCCTGCGACCGTCCTCAGGGTCTCGTTCCCGGCTCACAAGCCTGGCTTTCTCTAACCTGTCGATCATCCCGGTGACAGCCCCAGTCGTAAGCCCCATCAGTTCGGCGAGATGTCCGGCAGTCGCAGGCCCGGTCATATCCAGCATATCGGTGACCTGCAAGTCAGTGACGTTCATCCCGATCCGGGCCGCCGCCGCTCGGAAGAAGGATGCGCTGAGGCCGTTAAACTGCCGAACCTCCCGCACGAATTCTTCGAGCAACTCTTCCCGTTCTTCCAGCGAATCGCTTGACAATTTCCTTTCCTCCCAGTATTATACAGTTTATCTTGATTGCTAAGATAATTTTCTAGAGATTAACTTTAGCAATTAAACTAAACGTATTATAGCACGAATCAGAGACTACGAATCAAGGTTATGTGAGGGAAACATGAGTACTATAGCCGAAACAACAATTCAGAAACCCGCCAGTCCGTTAAGCGTTCGCAACTTCCGCCTGCTGTGGATTGGTGAGGGCATATCGCTGCTGGGCGATCAGTTCTATCTGATCGCGCTGCCGTGGCTGGTCTTGCAGCTCACGGGGAGTGCCCTGGCGCTCGGAACCATCATGGCACTTGCGAGCATTCCGCGAGCGGTGTTTATGCTGATCGGCGGAGCGTTCGTGGATCGGTTCTCGCCGCGCGCTGTCATGATTTGGTCGAACGCCGCGCGTCTCGTGCTGGTCGCGCTGCTGTCGGCGCTGGTGCTGACCAACAATATCCAGCTGTGGATGCTGTACGTCATGGCGCTGGCGTTTGGTCTCGCCGATGCCTTCTACTTTCCGGCACAGACCGCCATTGTGCCGCAGGTGCTGCCAGAAGATCAGCTCCAAGCGGGGAATAGCTTTGTGCAAGGCACAGCAATGCTCAGTCTGTTCCTCGGCCCTGTGCTGGCTGGCGGGCTGATCGCGCTGCTGGGACATGGGGCTACCTCCAGCGCGCCAGATACGCAGGGTATTGGGATCGCGTTTGGGATTGATACGCTGTCGTTCGTCGCGTCGCTGGTAACTCTCTTCATGATGCGTATTCCCGGTGTCACAACGCACGCTGCCGAACCACAGAATGTCATCGAATCCATTAAAGAAGGGTTTGTCTACGTGTGGAGCCGGACGGTGCTTCGCTTACTGTTCCTGCTCATCGTGGCGATCAACTTTCTGGTGTTGGGGCCAGTAACAGTGGGTATCCCTGTGCTGGCGGACAGACGGCTGGTGGAAGGTGCGGCAGCGTTCGGGATCATCATGTCCGCATTTGGCGCTGGATCGCTGCTGGGCATCATTCTTTCCAATGTCCTGCCGCAGCCCAAGCCTGAGCATTTTGGTACGGTGATCCTGCTCGTCATTTCCTCGCTCGGCGTTGGAGTCGCGCTAATGCCGCTGTTCAACTCTACCGTTGTGGTAGCCGTCATCAATCTCCTTTTGGGCGCGATAGCTGGCTACCAAAGAATGATGCTGTTTACGTGGCTGCAAAAGCGCATCCCGCAGGAGTTGATGGGCCGGGTGATGAGCCTGCTGTTCTTCTGCGCGGTTGGGCTGGCCCCTGTCTCGAACGCACTAGCAGGTGCAATTCTGGAAATCGACCTGAATTTGCTGTTCATTGGGAGCGGCGTGTTGATGGCGGCTGTGACGCTGCTGTCAATATTGTTCCCTGTAGTCCGCCAAATGGGATCAGAGCCAATGGTGAGCAATCCGGCGTAAGATGGGCTACTAGAGCCTTAGCAACTGCAATGACGAGAGATGCTGCTAGTTCGAGTTGCAAAAGGAGGCAATAACCTTTTGCAACTCTCCTTTGTTGCTTACACCGTTGCCGCTTCGCCGCGCCCCAGAATCACCTCGATCTGCTGCATCTGATCCGGGGTGAGCGGGCCGAACTCCATAGCCTTCGCATTCTCTTCTAGCTGGGAGACGCGCTTCGCCCCCGGAATCGGAATGTTGCGATAGCTCCGCGCCCACAGCCATGCGAGGCATCCCTGTGCCATCGTGCGACCGCCGCTCGTCAGCACCTCGCGCAGATCGTCTACCCGATCCAGCATCGGTAGGAAGCCATCCTTGAACCAGCCCACCCCTGAGGCGCGGATGTCATTCTCGCTCCATGTCGCGCCGGGTTTGTACTTGCCCGTCAGCAGCCCCATGCCGAGCGGCCCGCGATTGATCGCCGCAAGGTTGAACTCGTCGCACACGGCGAGTATCCCCGGATTGTCGTGCATCACACTCATGTCTACCTGAATGGCGGTGCAGTGCTCTCCCTGCGCGAACACCCGCGCGCCTTCGGGGAAGTCGGTGCTCCAACCGTAGTAGCGAATTTTGCCGTCCTTCACCAGCGCTTCGCACGCCTCACGGACGGCGGGTGCTCGCTGCGGATCGTAATCGTTGATATGAAGCTGGTACAGATCGATGTGATCGGTGTTCAGGCGACGCAGGCTGGCTTCACATTCTTCTCGCACGTGGCTGGCGAGATCGCCTTCTCTCGGCGGGTCGTTATACTGAATCACCTGCTTGGCGGCTTCATCGACGCGGTAGCCGAACTTGGTCGCGATGATGGCTTGATCGCGCCGCCCTTCGAGGGCGCGGGCGAGAAGCCGCTCGCTGTGACCCGCGCCGTAGCTCGCCGCCGTATCGAAGAGGTTGATTCCATGCTCCATCGCCGTATGGATGACACGGATCGACTCGTCATCGGTGACGCCATCCCAGCCATCCGCCGATGAACCTGTGCCCTTCACCCCGCCTGCCTGCCACAGGCCGAGGCCCATCGCCGAGACGGTGATCTCGGAGCGTCCCAATTCTCTCTGCATCATGTATAGACTCCTTGAATGCTGCTGCGGTCAACGCCTGTATTGTAGAACGATGTAGGTTGTAGCCAAAACGAAACCGGGGAGCCTAGCTCCCGCGAGAAAATGCCAACAAAGTCAGCACGTCAATGTGATGGAGGTGTATTTGCGCAATTTGCTTGACAAAGAGAACAAATCGCGGTATTTTACTGTTAGGTTAATTAACCAACTAGATAAATAAGGTAAGCATAATCATGAGGAGTGAAGACGATAGACTAAGCCAAACCTTTGCAGCCCTGGCAAACTCGACGCGGAGGGCGATTTTAGCGCGTTTGGCGGAGGGCGAAGCCACCGTTAACGAACTCGCAGCGCCATTTAAGTTGAGTTTGCCCGCCATTTCCAAGCACATCAAAGTGTTGGAACGTGCAGGGCTTATCATCCAGGGGCAAAACGCGCAGTATCGACCCTGCACCCTTGAAGTAGCGCCCCTGAAAGAAGTATCCAAGTGGACAGAGCAGTACCGCCCTATCTGGGAGGCACGCTTTGACCGCATGGACGACTATATCAAGCAACTTCAAAATAAGGAGAAAGACAGTGAGTGACAGTACCGTTGCTAAAGATGGGATTGTGATTGAACGTACGTTCGATATACCCGTAAACGTCGTTTGGCAGTTGTGGACACAACCTGAGCATTTCAAAAACTGGTACGGCCCAGAAGGCTTTACTGTGCCCGTTGCAGAAATGGATGTGCGGGTCGGCGGCAAGCACCTGTTCTGCATGCAAACACCTGATGGCAGCAGGCAAATGTGGTCAACCGGTGAATACACCGAAGTTATCCCCAATAAGCGCCTCGTCTACACCGACAGCATGGCGGATGAACATGGCAATGTGGTATCGCCATCGGCCTATGGGATGAATGACGACGACTATCCCGCGACCACCGAAGTCACCGTGCTATTGGAAGACCTTGATGGACGTACCAAAATGGTCGTGACGCACGCAGGTCTACCTGCCAACGAGCAGGGCGCAAGTGCAGGCTGGGAACAAGCCTTCGCTAAGATGGCCGACTACATCAAGACTATCCCCAACGAAAAATAATTAGGAAGAAAGATAGACCGAATTATGAATCAGTACCTGTTGTCTACTTACGCTGTGGAAGGTGTGATCCCTGGGTCGCCGAGCACGCCGGAAGAGTGGCAGACATTCATGGAGCGGGTCACTGCTGTTGAAGCCGAGATGGACGCGAGCGGAACGTTCGTGTTCAGCGGCGGACTGCAACTTCATGGCCCCGACGTGGCAACCGTCGTTCGCATGAGTGAGGGTAAGGTGGTCACGACTGACGGCCCGTTCGCTGAGTCGAAGACGCAAATCGCCGGGTTCTATATCATTAACGCGGACAATCTCGATGCAGCCCTGGCCTGGGCCAACAAGATCGCGGACGCAACCAACCATCCGATAGAAGTCCGTCCATTTCAAGCGACTGGACGCCTCAAGGACTATCCCATGCCGTCCGCGAATATGGCAGACTAAATCGAAACACGATGAAACGAAACCGGGGATCATGCACGGCACGATCCCCGGTTCACGTTTCGATGACCCGGTTAGGCTCGCAGGAGCTTGGCGATCTGGTGTACTTTCCTGACCGCCGGAACCCGATCCGTGACGCTTGCGTAGCGGGAAGGCTCGTCCACTTCCATCTGATCCAGACGGTTCAGAGCGTTGATCGCGGCCTTCTTCCCGGCACGGACAGCCTGCTTGGCAGCGTCCATCCTATATTCATCGAAGGACTTCTTGCGAAGCTGGCGGGTGATCAGGAACCCGGCAATGCTGATTCCAACAATCCCGGCGGCGACCAGCACCACAGGCAGCGGGTTCTCACGAACTCTGGAGGCGACCACCTGTGCCGCATCCTGAGCCTTATGAACCACGATCTCTGCCTGCTCGATCACCTGCTCCCGCAGATGATGGTTGTGCCCGTTGCCAGTTCCTTCGACAGTCATCGAACTTGAGTTAAAACCATTGTAATCCATCATCGACCCTCTTGTGTGGATCGGCATGATGCCCGATCCTGATATGTGGGTTGTATCGCTGACAAACTGCCAGTGCCCTAATCCGTGTCGGATTTCCGGGTTGGAAATCCGGGTCGGGATTTTACGGGGTTAAGCTCTGTTCGTCAACTTGTCACCAGTGGGTTCATCGCCCGCCATTTGAATCCCCCTGGCGGCCATCCGCCGAATCATGGTGCGTAATGCATCCGGCTGACGCACAATGACGGGGAAATCAAGATGCAGGAGAAAACAGGCTAGCCACTCCAATTGATAGGCGGCACGCCGGAAAATCACCCCCTCGTCTGTCAACTCAACTGTACCCATCACGGGAGCGCTAGCCTGCTGTGCCTTTTCCAGCGATGTTTGCATCAACACCTCGACCTGCTCCGTGCCCGGCCACGTACTCAGTGACTTCAGCACGTGGGCCAAAGGATCAAAGTCATCCGGGCGTTCAAAGGATTGCTTATCCCATTCGAGGCTGACAATACGATCCAGGCGGAAGGTTCGAACGTCCTCGCGCAGGTGACAGTACCCGGCTGTGTACCAGTACCCTTCGTGAAACACGATGCCGTAGGGATCAAACTTTCGTTCAGTGTGCTCACCGCCCCACGATTGATAACGCAAGTTAACTTGCCGCTTCTGTTGGACGGCCAGGCTTAACGGGGCAACGTAATCATTTTGAAGCTGTTCGGGTGGCTGCAACACATTGAAGGTGATGGCCTCTTGCAGAGCGTGAACCTGCTGAAGGAGTTTATCTGGCATGACCCGCTCTGTTTTGGCGCGTGCTCCTTCGACAGCCGCCACATCGACAGGAAAGCGAAACTCCCGAATAGCCAGCAATCCCAACTCCAGCGCGATAGCTTCGGCATCTGTGAACATCATCGGCGGCAGCTTATAGCCTCGCTGCAACTGGTACGAGCCATAAGGCCCTCGCTCTGATTCAATCGGGAACCCCATATCTTGCAGCATGACAATGTACCGCCGGATGCTTCGCTTATCGACCTCAAGCCGCCGAGCAAGCTCAGTGCCGCTCATCTGTTGGTTCGATTGCAGCAGGGCCAGCAAAGTCAGTAGGCGTTCAGTTGGCGAGTACATATCCAGATTATCTCACATGATTAGGACCAATTCTGTCCTAATCATACTTTATATTAAGAGTAGAGGATTATTGCAACTTCCTCTGATTATTTTGAATAGGCGCACGGAAAGGAGGTTTTCAAGATGAGTGTTCAACCCTTCAAGATTGACATCCCTCAGGCCGCCCTCGATGATTTGCACGACCGTCTGGCTCGTACCAACTGGCCTTATGACCTGCCCGGCGCAGAATGGAGTCGGGGCGTGCCAGTTGCTTTTATGAAGGAATTGGCTGAGTATTGGCGCACAGGCTACGATTGGCGCAAGCAAGAAGCGCTCCTGAATGCGTTTCCTCAGTTCACAACGGAAATCGATGGACAGACCATCCATTTCTTGCACGTTCGTTCCCCCGAACCAAACGCTGTGCCGTTGCTCATCCTTCACGGTTACCCCAGTTCAATCGCCGAGTTCATGAGGATCATCGGCCCTCTCACTGACCCTCGTGCGTATGGGGGCGACCCAGCCGATGCCTTTCAGCTGGTGGCTCCTTCGCTTCCCGGCTTTGGTTTTTCCATTCCCGTCGAAGAAGCCGGATGGGATCTCAGCCGGACGAGCCACGCTATGGCAGAGCTTATGAGACGCCTGGGCTATGACCGTTATATCGCTCATGGTAGTGACATTGGGGCAGGCGTAGTGGGTATGCTTGGCAGCATCGATTCCGATCATAACATCGCCGCACACGTCAACACCGATCCAACGGCGCTCGCCCTACTCGGCGGGCCTATTACAGACCCGAATGATGATCCGGCACTGACGCTGGGTGAGAAAGCGCGTCTTCAAGGCTTGCGGGAATTACAGGCCGAGGGAAAGGGTTACCTTCAGATTCAATCCACAAAGCCCCAGACTCTGGCCTATGCCCTTGCCGATGCACCCGCCGGCCAGTTAGCCTGGATCGTCGAAAAGTTTGAAGCATGGACAAACGTGGATGCTGCTCTACCAGACCAGGCGGTAGACCGTGATCAGTTACTCACTAATATCAGCCTGTACTGGTTTACCCGCACTGGCGCGACAGCGGCCAACTTTATCTATGAAGCTTCACACTCCACCGCGCCCTGGGCCGCAGAGTCCAGGATACCTACTGGCTTCGCGGCCTTCAATGTCAAGAATGTAGAGAAGGCAATGCGGCAAATGGTTGATCCGGAAAACAAGATAGAGCATTGGTCAAACTTCGATGAGGGCGGCCACTTCCCGGCGATGGAAGTACCTGACTTGCTGGTCAGTGATATTCGGAAGTTCTTCCGCCAATATCGTTAGAACAAAGGCAAAGGAGAGTCGCAATCCGACTCTCCTTTGCTACTTGACGATGACCAATTTAGGTGCGGAACAGCTTGCCCAACTTGTGGGCGCGCTTGACTCCCGGAATGGAATCGCTCACCAGATCGTATAGGTTACGATGATTCGCTTCGAGCCGATCCAGCCGATCCATTGCCTTGTTCGCGGCCTTCTTAGTGAGACGGGCGGCACGCTTGGCTGCGCCTATTGCGCGCTCTTCGAAGCTCTTCTTGCGAAGCTGGCGGGCAATCACGATCCCGGCAATGCCAAGACCGACCGCCGCCACAACTCCGGCAATGGCGAACTTCTTCGAGGTGTCCATCTCATTGACCCTGGAGAGGGCTGTTTCAGCCACATCCTGAGCCTTGTGAGCGACATCTCCGGCGCGCTCCATCACCCGATCTTTCAGGCTGATTTCGTGCCCGTTTCCACTAGAGCGTTCGGCGGTCATCGTATCTGAGGGAAAAGTGTTGTAGTCCATTGATCTCCTCGTTTTTAGATTGGCCTTACGCCTGATCGCAGTCTAGCAGAGTAATGTAGGAATTTGAATAGATAGCCTTTCCATCTGCTTGATGCACAAATCAAAAGGAGGCCCTTGTAAGCCTCCTTAATATCCTGCCCCTTCTGGTGGGTCAGGGGAACATTACATCGTCACGTTCCTTCATCCAGCGATAATGCATAGACAGCCGGATCAGGTCATAGATGCCAAAGGCCAGGAAGCCAAACATGACTAGCACCGTGACAGGCACGATGAGAGCCATGATGGGGAATGGTTCAGAGACAGGGATTGGCTGCGAGGCATAGATCGGTTTTTCCGGGACATCGGGGATGAGCTTGTCATCGATGATAATAGGCGCTTTATCAGCAATAGATGCTTTATCGGCCTTCACTTCCACATTCGGAATGGGAGCAGCATCCGAGTTCACCGAGGCGAACAAAAGCCCAGGGAGTATTGCAAAAAATCCGCACATCATGACACATCCAAATACCAGCAAGATAACCCGCTTGATCATTTGCAGCCTCAATCTATCGGTTGGGTTTTTGAACTCATTCGTTTCCATTTTCTTCATTCCTTCTTGCGATTACCTGGTTGATAGCCTCAACTACTGGTGCATCCTGAAACACCATCAAATTGCGCTCAATGAAGCCTGCCAGCAGCGTCTGCCCCGATGAGGTCAGCGAGAAGTAGCGCCGGGCCGGGCCAGACTCGGAAGGGCGCAGATCGCTGCTGACCCACCCTGCTTCGGAGAATCGCTTGAGCGCCCGGTAAATGCTGTTGTCATCAACGTTGATCGTCCCCTGACTCATGTCGGCAATTGACGCACCCATCTCATAGGCATACATCTCGCGCTGGCTCAACTTCAACAAAATCCAGAAGGTCAGCAATCCTCGCTTGTAAACCTCTTCCCACTGCATCAGCGCTCCCTGATCCGCTTCCGGCATTACCCTTCCTTTTGACTATTATTCCTAGCGTATAATACATGAAGCAGTATAGTACAGCTTATCAACCATGTCAACTACCCTATGTCCCCTGCCAGCACAAATCGTTGACAGCCTAGAACAATTGAGCTAGATTTTCTAGTGTCAATTGATCAGCCCATCCCCATCTTCAAGGAGGCTAATCCCATGCAAAACTTATCCGACCAGCCCACCGAATCGACGAACCGCTCGATGCCATCCAGTGTAATTATTCCAGAGCTTGCTTATCCAGATGTGAGTGAAGCAGTGGATTGGCTGTGCCGCGCGTTCGGGTTTGTAGAACGGCTGCGGATCGGCAATCACCGTGCCCAACTCACCTTCGGAAATGGGGCTATTGTTGCCACTAAAGGGTCAGAGGCGTCTTTGTCGAACGGAGGGTTCACCCACTCGATCATGGTGCGAGTAGCGGCTGTTGACAGCCACTACGAACGCGCCAAACAGTCCGGCGCGCAGATCGTCAGCCCACCAGCCGACTACCCGTATGGCGAAAGGCAGTACACCGCAGACGATCTCGGCGGGCATCGCTGGACATTCTCCCAGACCGTCGCAGATGTCGATCCAAGTGAGTGGGGCGGCGTTCTGTTTGGGTGAAAACTCGCTCCTCGGATTCAGCCACTCGGCAGGCAACCCTCAGTCATGCACCCTGGTTTGCCTGCTCTTTTTGATCTCGCCTCTTTTCTTCTTAGCCTCTAACCTTGCTTGCTTCGCTGCTTTGGTGGGCTTGGTCTTCTTACGAGGCTTCGGCTTATACGCGGCCTTTTTTACCCAATCGACAAGCCGCTGGATTGCTGCCTCTTTGTTCTGCTCCTGCGTGCGGAACTGTTTGGCTTCGATAATCAAGACCCCATCCTGCGTCACACGTTTGCCCGCCAACCGAATGAGACGTTCTTTCACTTCATCTGGCAGCGTGGAGGAGGGAATCGGGAAGCGAAGCTGCACCGCCGTCGCGACCTTGTTGACGTTCTGACCACCCGGCCCCGCCGAGCGGATGAAGTCGAATTGCAGCTCGCTCTCATCTATGTTGAGGGTTGGTGTGATTTCAATCATATCCTGAGTATAGACGGTAACATTCCTGCTATACTACTCGCCAAAGGCAACTTATGACTCCTGACACTCCGATTTCCCGCCTGCCGAAACCCGATCTGCTGATCATCCTGGGATGGGCCATTCTGGTGATCCTCCTGTTGAGCGGTCTGACCATCCCGGCGGACGCTATTTACTATCGGGGCGATATGCAGTATTTCTACTCGATAGAAATGACTGTTCGTGAGACGTTGGCACAGGGCCAATGGCCTTTTTGGAATATCTACCGCAACCTGCCCCTGCTGGCCGATCCGCAAACCTCGGTCTTTTATCCGCCGCTCGTCCTACTTCGGATTTTACCAGTTGAAAGCGCCGTCAACTGGGAAATGGTGCTGGCTGTTTTCCTGGCCGGGGCAGGAATGTATCTTCTGCTGCGCGATCTTGAATTAAGCTTCGCGGCTGCTATTGGGGGAATGCTGAGCTTTGCCCTTTCAACTACCGTGATCTGGCGCATTATCGGGGGGCATGTCAGCGTCCTTAACGTCATTGCCTGGATTCCGTTGACGGTAGTGTTTTATCGGCGTTTGCTGCTTACCCGCAAGCTGCGCTATTTCTGCCTGACACTGTTCAGTGCAGCCTGCTTGATGCTCGGCGGGCACATGCAGTTCAGCGCGATTGGCCTGATCGCTCCCGGTGCATATTTCGTCTATCAGACAGTTGAGCAAATCCGCGCCAAAAATTACCGCGAACTTTGGTATTCGGTTGGTATTTCCATTCTAGTTGGAGTCGTGGTTCTCACTGTACTGGCAATTCAACTGCTGCCCACGCTGGAATATCTGAGGGAATCGGTGCGTGCTCGCGGCTTGGATTATGAGGAAACGGTCGTGCTTGGCGCGCTGCCAGCTCAGATGCTTTCAGGCTTAGTGCTGCCATTCTGGGCCCCTGATGTTTTTGGTTGGCAAATCGCGGGAGTGCTTCAGGAGATCGGGATATACACCATCCTGCCAGTGATCGGCTTTGCGCTGATCGCGCTGTTTCACCGCCGCGCCAGTCCGCGGCGATTGGCCTGGGTTATGCTGATCGTGGGGGTGCTCGTCATCCTGATCGCACTGGGGTATCAGACGCCCCTCGGCGCGGTGATGCATCAGATCGCCAGCTTCATGCGGGAGACAGGAAGGTTTCTGATCATCTGGGCGTTCTGCGCCTCCATGCTGCTGGCGATTGGTGTTGATGTTCTGCTGGACAGGCAGGCACTGCTCCACCCACGAGTTAAATATGAAGTGATTATCGGCGTAATCCTGCTTCCCCTGCTGATCGTTGGGCCTCTGCTGCTGATCGGAAAATTCTCTCCGGCATCGATCCGCTCAGGAGATATGCAGCCAGCACCTTCTTTAGTATGGACTTTCTCTCTGATGGGATTTTGGCTGCCGGCGGTGTTGCTGACCGCCCGGTCAGGAATCAGCCCTAACGTCAAGATGGTTGTACTTACTGCCGCCGTGCTGTTAGATACAGTTGGCACAACGGTATACACCTTTCATTGGGCGTATTTCAACCAGTGGGAGGCATCAATGCGCCCGGAGCAGCTTGCCACCGAGCCGCTTTACAAATCCCTGGACTTACGCGCAAGTGACATCAGGCTGGGCTATTATCACGATTACCCGCCGGGGATTGTGGCTGGCTATCATGTGCCCGTCCTCGACGATTTTTCTGCGGCGCTGGCCCACGTTCAGGATATTAAGCATCTTCCCGACGAGCGGCGCGCCGTGCTGCTAGCAGGTGGCTACAAGATTACGACCCCGGATGCTAACCCTGATGGATGGGACGTGCTTCAACGATCCCCCGTAGCGGTTCTTTCGAAAGACCCCCATTCGCTGCCGCGCTTCTTTGCGACTACACACATCCAGGCTGTTGATTCCGATGAGGAAGAGATGGCGCTGATCTCTTCCGAGTCCTTCGATCCGCAGCAGATTACACTCGTCCATGCCGCCGAGGGTGAGATCACTCTTTCGGGGAAGCCGCTTGAGTCCAGCATTGACGTACTGGAATACTCGGCCAATGTGATCAGGCTGCGAGTGAACACAGATCAGCCTGCGATGCTCGTCCTGATTGATGCGTACTATCCGGGGTGGGTGGCAACGGTCAACGGGCAGCCGACTCGAATCTGGCGCGTCGATCATGCCTCGCGCGGAGTGCTCGTCCCGGCTGGCGAAAGCCTTGTCACGATGAGGTTTGTACCTGAGAGCTTCTACACGGGCTTAAAGATCACACTCGCAGCGCTTGGGGTACTGATCCTTGCTCCTATAGCGTGGGAGGTGATTCGCCGTCGCTATCAGCGATCCGCCAGCGCGATGTCAGCCTGACGGCGGGATTCCCTGGTGCATTGATGCTATAGTAATTCTCGAACACGTGGTGGCGAAAGGGCGGGATGAGGATTACATATAGGAGCTATACTCCTACATTCTCATGCCCGCCCATCCAGTTTGGCAGACTAGCAACTTACAAGCCACCCAAATGTAAATCAGGTGAGTACGATGACCGCACAAACTAAACCAACCCTACCCGCCGACGCACTGAACCACGACTCCCCGATCCGTGTGCGGGAGATGCGTGTGATCTGGCGCGACACGTTCATCGTGGAAGATGCGGGGCACGATTTTCTGGATGCCAGCAAGCGCAAGCTGCGCGGTCTGGAATGCTACGTCGCCGATACGCACAGCGACCGCGAGGGCGTCGATGCATCATACCTGAAAACCATCGAGCGAGTCTCGCGCGGCGTCGCGTCGATTGGCTACCCGAACATTTTGCGCTTCCAGTTCGCGCCGATCCAGATCGCCAACATCCGCCCGACTCTGAAGCGCGCACGGCGCGGCCCCTACGATCTCAGTGAGCATGATGTTCGCGAGGCCGGGCGCTTTGCCGATAAGGACTCGAAGTGGAGCACCGTCACGCCGATGCTCCTGCTGCATCAGGCAGGGGTCGGGATTATGGAGTACCACGTCACCCTGACTCACCCCGACGGCTTCACCTCCGATGCGGCGATTGATCTGGTGCGGATGGGGATCAACGCGCAGCTTCTCGCCCTCGAAGAAAACTGGCGCTGCCTGCTCCCCGATGGTGCGAAGGACTGGCCGATCCGCGAGGTGTACAAGCGTCCCGGCGATCATCTGCTGGTGGGCGGCCTGCGCGATCTCTCGCAGGGAGTGATGGCGGCTCGGCTTGGCGCGCATGTCAATACTGGTAAGCGGCGCTTTTTGCGACGCGATCATGGGCGTATCGAAGCGCTGCCGCCCCGGCCAACCGGATCGGCGAGCATCGTGCTGGTCGATGTCGATCCGACCCCCGGCGCGGATTTTGATGCCTACTGCGCGGAGCACGCCGCCGCGCTGCGCGGAATCGGCGCGATGGATGTGGATTGGCGTCACCGTGCCGCGTGGCTAATCGAGCGCGAATTGGGCGACAACCTCAGCACCGATGCGGAGATGGCGCTCTACCTGCTGGGCAGCAGCGAGCTACTTCTGTTCAACGAGGATTTACCGGAGGTGGCAGAGGGTGATATGCGCCGCCTACATCTCCCTGATTTCGATACGACGGTCACCTATTTCTTCACGCACTATACGGTGCTGATGGAGTGGGTCTATCTGCAAGAAGCCATTCTTCGCTGGTATCTGCGCCGCGTCGATGCGCTGGCGGCAAGTGCGACTCCCGTTCGCCGCGAGGTGATCCACACGCTGCAAGGCGCGCTCGGCGATCTGGTGGAAGTGCAGGAGGATATCACGCCCTACTCTACGCGCGTCGAGTTCCTCAAGCGGGCCAACACCTACCGCAATCTCGACGTGCTGGCGGAGCGCTTCGAGAAGAAGCAGGAGCGGCTGATTGACTATGCCTCGGAGTATCATGATTACCGCGAAGCCCGCGCCACCGAGTTCCTCAACTGGCTGGCGGGTATTCTCACCGGGGCGGCGCTGGCGAACCTGATTACCTCACTGATAGGGATCACGCCGAGTCAGACCGTGCTGTATCTAGGGATCAACCTGGGCAGCATCGCGGTGGTACTGGCGATCATGTGGTGGCGGCTGAGAAGGGGATAGACCTCATCCTTCAAATAACTGTGGGGCATAGTTGTGAAGCTCGGTCGCTAGCTCACCGTTCGGCCACTCATTGAAGATGGTTAGAGAGATATAGGGTTGTTTAGTAGGAGAAGTTGTTCGATAAAACCAACGCCAGAAAGGACTTCCTGTTGTGATCGACTGTTTCAAATAGAGAACATCAAAATTATTAAACTTATCCAGCCGATCCAAATCGTTCCACTGACACTGATGGCGTAACATCGGAAGCAAATTGCAATCCAATCCCTCAGGACTTAGTCGAAGGTAAGAAGTGGTATAACCAGCGATAGCAGATGGAGCTAAAACTATACCAATCGGTATCATGAATATGAATAGCGGCACTAGAGCGCACAACAGTGTACCAATGCCGCCGAAATTGGGTTGAGAGATAGATGCAATGAGAATAATCAGAGTCATTCCAACAGGGATAATTGTTAGTATTGGAACAATTATCATCCAAGGTAGCCGACGTGCCAAAGCAACTTTATAGGTTTTTGTCTGATTCATGAGTAAGTTCCCAAGTAAATACAACGCCAATATTCTACCATAGATGGTAGTTAAGAACTGCTGTGCATGAATCATCTTGTGAACATGCTCAAGATTCGCGCTCGGCAGAACTTGGATGGTACGCGCCTCACCCCCTAAACTAGCCAAATCCCCAACTTGATCGCATCGACATCCTAAAAATCCCTTACAATAGACTGTCATAGGACGAGACAGCAGGCGTGTCAACGAGCCGCATCATTCCCCGACACGCTTAGAGGTACACAGCCTCAAACTGTGAGGAGGGTACGATGCTCCGAGTTACCTGCCGATTGATCTTCTTATCATCGATGATCCTCATATTGGCAATGCGCGCTGCACCTGCACGGGCTGTGGCACTCTTTGTTGTCGATGACGATGGGTTGGACTGCCCCAACCCTGATACGAACACCATCACCGATGCGCTGGCTCTGGCTCATGGCAGCCCCGCGACGATCACCGTATGCCCCGGTTTTTACCCGGAAACTGTCGTGGTCAACTTTGAGGACAGCATCAACCTGATCGCCCCGAATGGAGCCATTCTTCCCGCTGTGACCAACGAGACTATTATTGTTGAGAACTCGCGGAATATCCTCGTTCAGAGGTTCATCATCGTCGGCCCAAGTATCGTCGGCGCGATCAGGGTCACTGACTCCGAGAACATCGTCATCGACCGCAACCTCATCGATGGTCAGAATCAGAATGCGGATAACGTTATGTTTTCAGCGATCCGGTACGTCAATGCAACTGGATCGATCACCAATAACGAGATCGTGGGCTGGCATTCGATCAACTTCACGCGGCAGTTGCACGGTATCTCAGTCGAAGGGAACGGCGGCCAGTTGGTAACCATCGCTGATAACCACATCGCCGACGTAGACCGGGTGGGGATCAATGTCCTCGGCGATGTTCTGGTCGAGGTCAATCATAACTTTATCGACTCGATCTCGCCCGCCCCCGCCGGAGCGAACTTTCCCTCGGCAATCACGGTATGGGGCGCTCCGGGAAGCGTGATCAGGGATAACATCATCCGCAGCAATGCCTTTCCCGCAGCAGGTGAGTTCATCGGGATTGTGGCTCAGGGTGATGGGACTCAGGTGGGTCTAAACCATATAGAGGGCGCGAGTATCGGCATCGTGTTCTCGTCGATAGGCTCGACCTTCCGCAAGGATAGGATCGCTCAGAACGAGATACTGGATACGAATCGCGGAATCTTCATTCTCTGTATCACGCCCCTCCATTCCTCCTGTTCCATCGCCAATCTGACTGTCTCTAACAACGTGATCGTCAACAAAGCAGTGCGGGGCACAGTCGGGATTCTGCTGGTCGCGAGTGGCAATCAGTTCCAGATGGCAGTGATTCTCCGTGCTGTCATCAGGGGTAATCAGGTCGCGCATTTCACCGACGGCTGGCTTGAGCAGGTCGGGTTCAACGGCAAGATTATTGCAGCTTACGCGAATAACAAGTTTACGCCATAACCTCATCCCCGCTCCCCTCTCCCATGCGCCGCCCCAAAGCGTTTTTTCTCAAAAGGGGGGTTAGTTGTCGGGCGGCTGGGCGAGGGGATTTAGGCGTAAGGTCATGAACGACGAGGAGCAAGCACTCACTACTTACTTGCTTTGTTTTTCAACCTCATCTTGAATCCGCTTACCCAACTCATCTATCTTTTTTAGATTAGCCCTGCTGAGTACG
>Ga0075421_100002467_pt1 | contig 22132 bp, 13 predicted proteins | sample SoiMetdeltSBSDD5_FD_75292 | JGI IMG/M metagenome (GOLD analysis project Ga0075421, IMG submission 75292) | Bulk soil microbial communities from a Populus tree surrounding site in Tennessee, USA - Soil MetaG P. deltoides SBSDD5 | ecosystem: Environmental > Terrestrial > Soil > Tree plantation...
ACCGTCGAGCGCTGAGGCCGCGCCAGAGGCGCCGGCCACCGTGATCTCACGCACCGGTACGCCGAAGCGCTCCTCGATGCGGCGGCTCACGCTGCCGTCAGCGGCGCGGCGTGTCGTCACCGTGACGTCCGCGCCAGCCCTGGCGAGAAGACCCGCGGCGCGGATGCCCACCGGACCAGAACCGGCGAGGACCACGATGCGGCGGCCGGCCACATCGCCGAGTGCCTGCTGAATGCGGACGACGGCCGCGACCGCGGTGGTGTTCGATCCGTTCGAGTCGAGCATCACCGACACGCGCATCGGACCGAAGAAGGCCTTTTTCACTTTGGCGAGCATGCGCTCGCCGACGGACATGTCGGTGCCGCCGATGAAGATCGCGGTGTTGTGAAGATCCTTCGGTCCGCGCGTGAAGATCGCGCCGTGGACGAGGTCGCGCACGGCGTCTTCGGTCACGCCGCCATACGCCATCACATCGTCGGACCCGCCGTCGCGCGCCACGACACCGTCGAACACACTCGGATGCGGAGAACTATCGAGCTGGATAAGAAGTTTCTTCACGATCGCAGTGTAGGGGCGACGCATGCGTCGCCCTTACGACGCCGCACGCGTCACCAGTACGCAGGAATTTACTTCGGGGAGAACGGATGCTTCGCGGACTTCGAGCCGGCGATGACCTCATCCACCGTCGGCTTCTTGCCGAGGGCGCGAGCGATCGATTCCTTCGTCGCCTGGTAGTTGAAATCGTAAATCTTCTGATCGTCACTGGCCTCCCAGTGGATGAACACACCCACAAGGATGCACAGGTCGTCGGCCCTGTCCTTGGGGATGACGCCGCTGGCAACTGAATCGACCACGGCGCGCGCCACCGCTGCCTGCGCAGGCCCGAACATCTGGACCGCCTGCTTGGCGCCCTTGATGGTGACCTTGTTGAAGAGCAGGGTGTCGGGCTTGGCCGGAAGGTTGGGGGTGACGACCGCAAGAAGGGTCGTGAAGCCATCCTTGTTGTTCGCGAGCGCATTCGTGAATGCGGCGCCGGCAGGCCCCGACTTGGAGCCAATGATCAGGTCGATGTGCGCGACCTCGTTGCCATCGCCGACCAGAGACTCACCGAGAAAGAAGTCCGCTGCCATGTCGAAGAACTCCTGTCGAAAATGTAGTGAACAACTCTGGCCGCGGGCCCGGTCATGCGACCTCGTGGCGGCCAGAAACCGACCGACTATATCACCATCAGTGGGTGAGCACGCCCTCGGGATTCGATTGTTTCAGTTCCTGTTCAAGGACCGAACAATCATGCTGCGCGCAGAAGTCGGCGAGGGCCTGCGCCACGTCGCGCCGGGCGTTGCGCTCCCCGCGCGCCCGGCGCGCCGCATCCAGTTTGCTCTTGACCATCGACGCGATCTGGAGCAGATCCACGGCGACGAGCAAATCGGTCTTCCGGATAAGCGGAGGCGGCAGGGAACGCAGGACGTCGGCGCCCAGCTCCTGACGCAGCATGTCGAGAGCATTCCGCCGGACCTCTTCCTCTACCGTGACGCGGAAGGTCGGTTCAGGCGGCATCCGCAGCGCGGGCGGCCGCTGCAGCTGCTCATGAATGCGCTCGACGGACACCGGCGGCGCCGGGACGTCCCGCTCGGGCGCCTGCTGGTCTTCGGCGCAGCTCACGGCGCACGCAAGCATCAGCGCCAGCAGGCTCATAACCCTCAGACGCCGCGCCGACTGGAGCGGCCTGAGCACCGGCGTGCATCAGTCCAATCGCACAGACACGCGATAGCGCGATCGCACCGGCATCGACGCCGCTACCGAGCTGAGCAGGGCGAGGGATTCCAGCCGGCGGCGTCGCGGAGCTTCTTGAAGTCCGTCGTCGTGAGGTATGGCCTCGTGAAGTACACCGGGTCGTCGACCTTCGTCGTCACCGTCATCCACTGATCGCCGTTCGGCATCGTGTTGAGGTCGAAGTACTCGGTGATGACGGCCTTGGCACTGTACGGCGCGCCGTTCTTGCGCACGTAGCCAGGACGCATGTTGGTGGTGACAACTTTCAGATTGCCGGTTCGCGCGGCGCCGCGTGCGCCCGCGGCGTATTCCCACTGCGCGACCGAGTGGCCCTGCCAGCTTGGCTCGCCGGGCGATGCAGCCGACGGCCCAAAGCGCAACAACCGCGTCTGCGTACCGGCGTCGGTATCGACGCGGAGGGTATTCGCGTCTTCCCAGGTCACGTGCAGACGTCCGGGCAGGCGCATGACGTTGGCCGCACCATACGCGCGGCACTGCTCGCCCGCGGCTTCATCCTTTGCCGGATCCCACGCATCGGCAACCTTGCGCGCTTCGGCGTTCAACGGCAGTGAGTCGTACACGCCTTTCTTGGGCGTGACCATTCGCCACTTCCAGTCCTCGACGACGACCGACACCCAATAGCCGGTGAGATCGAGCGCTGCCGCTTCACGCGCCGCGGGCGGAGGTCCTCCTCGCCCGCCGCCGCGCTGGGCATGGACGGGCATCGCGGCGAGCCACGCGATGAGGATGGCGTACGCAGGGGCCGCCTTCAGGCAGCCCGCGTGCTTAATCAACCGCTTCACCTGCACGAGTCCCCCACGTGAATCCGTCCAGCGGCCGCTTGAGGCTGAGCATCAAGGCCCGGTACTCACCGGTTACGCGCGACGGACGGGCGGTAACGGTAATCTCGTCGCCCACTTTGAGCGACTCACGCTTCACGCCCTGCGCGCCCAGCTGCGCGGTGCCCGCCCACTCGACCGCCCATCGCTGCGTCGCGCCATTCGCGTCTGGCGCTTCCATGTGTACGAACGAATGTGGATTGCGCAGCACGAACTGTACGAGCTTGCCTTCGAGCTTGATCTCCTTGGTGACGTCGTAGGTCGCCGCGTACGAGTGGTGGGCGTACGCCGCGGTCCCCGCAACCAGTGCTACGCCGACGACGAGCAGAAACGTTCGCATCAGTTTTCTCCCGGGCCGCCTGAAGGCGGCCCCTGCATCACTTCAGACTCGAATACACCGCTTCGATGAACATGTCGGTCGTCCACGGACCGGTCGTCGATCCATACCGCCCGTCGAAATCCATACTCGGCCGCGCCGCCTTCACCTGCGCGAGCGTCATGCCCTTGCCTTTGAGATCCTTCACGCGGTCGCGGATCATCGCCAGCATGTTGCGATACGCGGCGACGTCGGCGGTATCGGACAATCGCCCGCGGCCGGGGATGATCCAGGTGCCGCCCTGCGCGCGGTACTCCGCGACGGCGATGTCGAGGATCTTGTTGAGACCGCCAATCACGCCGTCGATGCTGCCGCCCTTGTCCACCTCGATGACCGGATAGCTGACGGTCGAGAACAGGTTGCCGGCGGCAATGACTTCCGAGTGACGGAAGAACACGAAGCTATCGCCGTCGGTCGTCGCGTTCGGCGCGTGATAGACGATCACGGCTTCGCCGTTCACGTACTCGGGCAGCTTGTGGAACTCGTCGAAGTAGGTGTCGGTCGGCCACGACGCGGTGGGCATCGGCGACGCCTTTCCTGCCGGCGCGCTCATCCGGTTGAGCACTTCCTCGTGCGCGATCACCGAGGCACGCGGACCGACGTTTTCAACCGCGCCGCCGAATTGCGAGCCGCGCGGGAAGAACCCGGTCGTGGAGATCCGCTCGTTGCCGCCGATGCGGTCGGGCGCCGCGCTGGTGTTGATGATGTAGCGCAGCGGGCGCGCGGGCGCCGGTGCACTGATCACGGCGCCGATATACGGACTCGACCACCCCCACTTGCCCGGGCAGTTGGCGCCGAAACAGTTATTCGCCGTCGGATTGGCAGAGACGGCGCTGGCGAGCTGACCGATGCCGGCGAGGATCTTCTCCGACATCTTCGCCGTGCCGGTGTCCACCAGCATGATGCCGTCAGCCCCGAGCGACACGGCCAGGTTGGCGCCGTCGGCAACCACCATATAGATGTTGCCCTGCGTGGGAAGGACGTGGACCTCGCCGTCGCGCGGGCTGGACTCGGCCAGCCGCTTGGCGACGTCGTTGGCCGACCGCGACGAGGGGACCTTCAACTCGGCCGCCTTCACCGCGCCGCCGTTCAACGTCGCCCGGTACTCGGGATAGATCGTCTTCACGCCACCGCGCGTCGGCTCGACGGGAATCCAGTCCGCCGCCTTGAGCCACTCGCCGAGCGCGCTGTTCTGTCCGGGCAGGAAGTGGGGCACCCAGTGGCGGTTCGTCCCGCCGTTCTCGGCAAACGACGAGGCGTTGCACGTTTCGGTCGCGACCGTGGACGTCGTGTCGTACGTGTACGTGGTCGACTCGATGTACGGCTCGTCCATGTAGATCGGATCGTCCACCGACGTGACGATGGTCAGGATCTCGTCGTGCCGCGTGAGGTACTCGGTCATCGTCAGCATGTCGCTGGTCTGCGGACCGCCGCGTTTCAGATACCCGTCCTTGAGATGCGTCGTCGTGATCTTGAGCGTGTTGCCGATCCATTCGCCGGTCGAAAAGCCCGTCCACGTGTGCGGCGCATACGCCGGTGGATGCGGACGGCCGTCCATGAAGACCGGGCGATCGAGCGAACGCATGAACTGAATGTGATAGACGCTGATGCTGCGCGTCAGCGGGTCCTGTTCCTTGAGGATGCGTGCGCCGCCAAGGCCGCGCCACTGGTGGGGGGCCGAGTGTGGACGGCACTGGTACTCCGGCGTGCCCCAGATGGATTCGGCGGTCGTGTCGGATCGCATGCGCCCGGCGTCGTTGAAGGGGATGCCGAGATAGTCGCCGAGCGGCGGCTGCGCAGTCGTGTCCTGCTCGTTGTTGTCGAGACGCCATTCGCCGGCAAGGTCCGGCGGAATGGCGGGACGCGCCGGTTGTGCCGCGCCGCGCACGCTCGCGAACATGGTGACGGCAAGCAGCGCCGCCTGAAGGCGGCCCCTACGGAAGCCCTTTTTCATATCCGCGTCCTGATTCCTGACTCCTGAGCCCTGATTCCTTCGTCGAAGGTCCGGGCACCGGCCGATCTGGCATTTGCACGCAGCGGCCGCACCAACAAGGTCAACACGAAGCCGACTGCAAGCAGACCCGCGAGCACCTGCAGCGGCGTGTCGTAGATATTGACACGATCCGCGCCCGGCGGGAGCGCCGCCTTGGCGCGATTCGACAGCTCGGTAATGATGACCGGCCCAACAATGGCCGCCGCCGTCCACGCCGTCAGCAGCGCGCCATGAATGGCACCAACGTTCTGCGGGCCGAAGATATCGGCCAGGAACGCCGGAATCGTGGCAAACCCGCCGCCGTACATCGTGAAGACGACAAACAGGCTGGCCTGGAAGAGCCACCAGCTCCCGCTGGCCGCCAGCTGCGGGATCAGCAGAAACAGGAAGAACTGCGTCACGAAAAAGATCGTGTAGGTGTTGCGCCGGCCGATGTAGTCCGAGCCCGAGGCCCACATGAAACGGCCGCCGGCATTGAACAGGCTGATGAGCGAGACGACGACGCCCGCCTCGAGCGGGGTGCGTTTGAACATGTCCTGCATCATCGGCGAGGCTTGCGCGAGGATGCCGATGCCCGCCGTGACGTTGATGAACAGGATGCCCCACAGCAGATAGAACTGCGGCGTGCGGATCGCTTCGTTGCGGGACACGCTGCGATCGGCAATCATCGGGTTCTTCTTCGTCGGCGGTGTCCATCCGGCCGGCACCCAGCCAGGTGGCGGCGATTCCATCAGCCGCGAGCCGGCGAGCATCACGATCAGGTAGACGACGCCGAGCATCATGATCGTGGGCGCAACACCGAATCGATCCATGAAGAAGACGTTCAGATATCCGGCGATGAACGCGCCGCCGCCGAAGCCCATGATCGCCATGCCTGTCGCCATGCCACGCCGATCGGGGAACCACTTCACCAGCGTGCTCACTGGCGAGATGTAGCCGAGGCCGCAGCCGATTCCGCCAATCACACCCATGCCGAGGAATACGAGCACCGGCTGCTGTGCCGCCAGGCCGAGACCGCCAATCAGCAGGCCCGTGCCGAAGAACAGCGCCGCGGCTGTCGCGGCCACACGCGGTCCGCGACGCTCGACCCACGGCCCGCCGAATGCCGCGCTCAGACCAAGCAGCGCGAGCGCGGTGGTGAACGTCGTGTAGGGCGGACTGAACCACCACGGCGCATCGGGAAAGAGGGCCTGTATGGGCCGGTTGAAGGTGCTCCACGCGTACACCGATCCGATGCAGACGTGGACGAGTACAGCCCCGATGGGTATGCGCCAGCGGTTAGGAGTCACGCGGCGCAGATTAGTAGTTCACATGGTGAAAGGTCAAAGGGCAAACGGCGTGTCTTTCACCACCGCCCGGATGACCTGCTCGTGGCTTCCCTTGAACACTTTCTCCATGGACCGTCTTAGGGTTGCGGTACCTTTCCTGAGCCATCCGCACCCTGCGGGTTCCTCATCCAAGGTTTTGCCTTTGGGAGGAGCCATGCAGGCCAAGACCATTTCATTCGTCCCCGGAAGCATGGAGACCACGTACCGGCTGATCGCGTCGCTGCGGGCCATCGCGGAAGATCTGAGGCGCACCGCGGAGTCGTCGCGCAACACCGTTCTGAAGTCACGCCAGCTCCTGAACCGCCCCGTCCCTCGCGCGTTTTCTTCGACCGACTCTTCCGAGCGTTCGGGGTCGTAGGTGCCGACGGCAGAGCCGATCGCGTTACTGAAGCCGGCGCCGGATCGAGTCGCCTGCGGCGCGGGTCCCGAGCGTTCCGCCCACATCGCGAGTGGTCTCGCCGGCTTGCACCGCTGCCTCGACCGCTCGTTCGATGCGGTGCGCCTCGTTGAAGCGGCCGAGATACTCGAGCATCAGCGCGGCGGAGAGAATCGCGCCGATGGGATTGGCGACGTCCTTTCCTGCCAGCGGCGGCGCCGAGCCGTGGACCGGCTCGAACATCGAGGTGCGGCCCGGGTGCAGGTTGCCCGATGCCGCCATGCCGAGACCGCCCTGCAGCGCACCACCGATGTCGGTGAGGATGTCGCCGAACAAGTTGTTGGTGACGATCACCTGGAACTGACCCGGGTTCTGCACGAGCAGCATGGCGAGCGCGTCGATGTAGAAGTGCGTCGCCGCGATCTCCGGGTAGTCGCCGCGCACTTCCTTGAACACGCGCTGCCACAATGCATGACCGTCGGCCATCGCGTTGCTCTTGTCGGCCATCGCGATCGAACGCAGTCCGTTCGTGCGCGCGTGCTCGAACGCATGACGCACGATCCGGTTCACACCCTTGTAGGTATTGATCTCTTCCTGGACAGCGACCTCGTCCGGCGTGCCCGCTTTGAATCGTCCGCCCACGCCGACGTAGACGCCCTCGGTGTTCTCGCGAAAGACGACGAAGTTCACATCGGCGCGAGTACGACCTTTCAGCGGACAGAGTCGATCGTCGAGCAGACGCACTGGACGATAGTTCACGTACAGATCGAGCTCGAACCTGGTGCCGAGCAGGATGTCGCGCGCGTGACGGTTGTCGGGCACGCGAGGATCACCGAGCGCGCCGACGAGAATCGCGTCGAAGGAGCGCAGCGTGTCATATCCGTCTGCCGGGATCGTCTCGCCGGTCGCGAGATAGTGGTCGGCGCCCCACGGGAGATGATGCAGATCGACGCCGCCAATCGCGTCGAGGATCTTCACCGCCTCGGCGATAACCTCTTGGCCAATGCCGTCGCCGGCAATGACCGCGATTCGATGTGCCACGAACGGATTCTAGCCGCGTCGGAAGCCCGTGATCTCCACAACCTTCGTGGTTATACTCGCGGGCGTCATGAAACGCCTGTTCATACTCGCATCCGCACTGCTCATCGGCGTTGTCGTCGCGGCGCAGAGCCAGAAGAGCGTCAGCGTCAGCGGCGACTGGCCGATGTACTCGCTCAACCTCGCCGGCACACGCTATTCGCCGCTGACCGACATCAACACCAGCAACGTGAGCACGCTCACGCAGGCCTGGTCGGTGCGGCTCACACAACCTGCTGCCGGCCGCCGCGGCGGAGGCCCGGCGGCTGGCGGCGGTGAAGGCGCACCCGCCGGTCGCGCGGCTGGCGCTGCGGGTGCGCCACCGGCACAGGGGCGCGGCGCAGCGCCGGCTGGCGGAGCGCCGGCTGAAGGCGCCGAGGCCCCGGGCAGCAATCCGCAGGTCACGCCGATCGTGATTGGCGGCGTGATGTATCTGCCAGCGCGTGGCAATCAGGTGCTCGCGCTCGAGGCCGACAGCGGCAAGGAAGTGTGGAAGCACACGTTGCCCTCAGGCGTACGGACGACGGCCCGGGGCGTTGCATACTGGCCGGGCGACGGCCGTCTCGCGCCGCGCATCCTCGTGACGGCGGGTCCGAAGCTCGTCGCGCTCGATGCCGCAACCGGCACGCCGTCGAACGACTTCGGCGACAAGGGCATCGTCGAGATCGGCGTGCCGTGGAATGGCGTGCCGACGATCTACAAGAACGTCACGATCCTCGGCGCAACGACGGGCGAAGTGAATCTTGCCGAGCCCGGCGATACGCGCGCGTTCGATGTGCGCACCGGCAAGCGGCTGTGGGACTTTCGCACGGTGCCATTACCGGGCGAGCTGGGTCACAACACGTGGCTCGACAACGGGTGGCGCAATCGATCGGGCGTGAACGTCTGGGCCTGGTACATGACGCTCGACGAAGAGCGCGGCATTCTCTACATGCCAGTCGCCGGCCCCGCCGGCAACTACTGGGGCGGCGATCGTCCGGGCAACAACCTCTTCGCCAATTCGATCGTCGCGGTCGATGCCGAGACAGGCAAGTACCGCTGGCACTTCCAGACGGTGCATCACGATTTATGGGATTCGGATATGCCGAATCCGCCGGTGCTCGTGGACATCATGCAGAATGGCCGCCGCGTACCGGCGCTGGCCTCGGTCGGCAAGACCGGATGGATGTTCATCCTCGATCGCGTCACGGGTAAGCCGATCTTCGGCGTCGAGGAGCGGCCAGTACCGAAAGGCAGTGTGCCCGGCGAGTGGTACTCACCGACGCAGCCGTTCCCGGTCAAGCCCGCCAGGCCGCTGACGCGCGTCGAGTTCAACAAGGAGCGCGACATGGTGCGCGCGGAAGATACGTCCGCGGAACACGTCGCCGAGTGCCAGGCACTCTGGGACAAGAGCGGCGGCTTCCACAACGCTGGCGCGTTCACACCATTTGGTTTTCACGAAGACGGCGCGCCTGCGAAGAGCACGATTCAGTTCCCTGGCGGCACGGGCGGCGTGAACTGGGGCGGTGCAACCGCGGACCCGAACACGGGGTTCGTGTACGTGAACGCCCATGACACGTCGCTGGTGGGATGGATCGAACGCAGGCGACCTGGACTGAACTATGGCAACGGTGTCGCGGGTTCGACCCTGCCGTATGACCGCGGCAGCGTCAACGGCCCCGGACCCTACTTCCAGTTCAGCGCTCCTTACAAGGATTCGACCGGCCGCACGATCGCCAACTTGCCGTGTCAGCGTCCACCGTGGGCACGGCTGATCGCGGTCAACGCCAACACCGGCGAGATCGCGTGGGAGAGCGTGCTCGGACTCAACGAAGCGCTGCCCGAAGCCAAGCAGCTCACGGGCGGCAGCGGCAGCGCCGGTCCGACGGCCACAGCCGGGGGACTGATCTTCATCGGCGCCACCAACGACCGCCGCCTGCGTGCCTTCGATTCGAAGACGGGTAAGGAGCTGTGGTCAACACGGCTCGAGGCGACGGTGAACGCGAACCCGATGACCTATCGCGGGAAGAACGGGAAGCAATACGTCGCGTTCGTGGCGACCGACACGCTGGTGGCCTACGCGTTGCCCTGACCAGCGGCTTTGATCTTTGATTGGTGATTGGTGATTGCCGAATCGTTGTTGATTGTCGATTGGTGATTGGTGATTGTGGGCGGCGACGAGCTATCCCGTCGAAACCGCCGGCGATCACCAATCACCAATCAACAATCACCAGATCAACAACGATTCAGGAATCAAAGATCAGCAAATCAAAGATTCGATTTGCAGCCTCAGAACCTCACACCGAAGGTCAGTCGGAAGGTCCGCGGCGTCGTGTAGGCGAACCGGTTCAGCGCCAGACCAAACGTCGGGCTCTTCGCCCAGTGCACGCCCTCGACCGGCGTGGTGGTGAACGGGTTGAACGACTGGTACAGCGTCGGATGCGTGATGTTGGTGCGCACCGCGGTGTCCACGGTCTGGTTCTGCACGTTCCCGCCGAGCGCAAACGCGGCGTTGCCGCCGCAACCGCACAACTGGAACTGGTTGAAGAGGTTGATCACCTGCGCCTGGATGAAGAAGTCCAGCATGCGACTTCCGCCGACACCGAGGCCGTGGTCGTAGATCGCGGCAAAGTCGGTGCGCTTCTGTCCCTCGAGACGGAAGGCATCGCGCGCCGTGAAGAAGTACTGGGTGTTGGCGCCGTCAGGAGGATTCAGATAGCCCGGGTTGGCGACGTACGGCCGCGGGTCGACGCCGTTGACGAACGAGCCGTTCTGATTCGACGCGCTGTAGGGCACGCCGCTCTCGAGCGACTGCAGCACGCTGAGCGTGAGGCCTGACACCCACGGCGACACGTTGAGCCACAGACGAGCCCGGTGACGCTGATCGATCGACAGGTCGCCGTCGGGGAAATTCCAGTCGCCTCGATACTCGGGATAGTTGAAGATCGCCTCTCGGCCGCTCGCACCCGATGCTATCGGCCCGTTCGGCACGGTCTCCCCTTCGATGTTCCCCCACGCGCGCGAGATGGTGTAGTTGCCGCCGAAGTCGTAGCGCGTACCGACCCGGTACTGCGCCTGCAGGCTCAGGCCCGTGTATTGCCGGTTCAGCAGTCCCTCGGTCTCGTTCTCGAGCAGCGTCAGATCGTAGGGGCGGCCTCGCACGCTTGCCGGTGCGAAGGTGCGCGAATCGATCGCCTGCCCGGTCGTCGTATCCGTGCGCTGGATGTAGAAACCGCCGTAGTCGCGGTAGACGAAGTCGGCACGCACGGCGGCGCGGCTGCCGAACTGACGGTTGATGCCGGTCGCGTATTCCCACACGTACGGGGAGTCCAGCGATCCACGCACCTGCGGCGTCACGCCCCGCACCGACGGTGAACCTGTCAACGGCAGCGTCGGACCGCCATTGGCGTTGAACCAGTCGAACATCATCTGGATCGCCTGCGCATTCGGCACGCGCGCCGCCGGATCGACGTTGATGCTCGGGCCCGTATAGACGAAGTTGTACTGATCGGAATTGCCGGCCGGCGACGTCAGGTCGGCGATGCTGTTGAGCAGGCCCGCGACATACTTGGCCACGCTGCCCGTGACCGACCACTTCTGATCGCCAACCGGATCCCAGACGACGCCGAGCCGCGGGCTGAAGGCGCCGGTCTTCGCCACCAGGACACCGTTGCTGTCCACGCCGTCGTTGCGATCCCACCGTACTCCGAGGTTGGCCGTGACGCGGCCGCCGATCGTCCAGTTGTCGTTGGCGAACACCGAGTGCGTGCGGAACTTCGTGCCCAGGCTCTCGACGAAGATCGGGTTCCACTGGAACTGCGTGGTGCCGCTGACAAACGTCGCGATCAGATCGGTCCCGCTCAGGACGGCCGGCGCATTGATCAGCCGATAGTTGCTGCCGGATTGATAGTTGTTGGCCAGCCGGCGATCGTTGAACGAGTCGTAGCCGAGCACCAGGTTGTGGGAACCGGTGCCGGAGGTGGACAGGAAGTACGAGCCCTTGATGAAGATGTCCTGGTTGTCGCGCTCCTCGTCCGTGCACACGCCGCAGAACGTGGGCGCGTTGTAGCGGCGTCCGGCCGGATCGACGAGCAGCGTGCCCTGCTGCAGATCGGTGAACTTGCTGCCGCTGCCGACGAAGGTCAGGTTGCGCTGCGAGTAGCGCCCTTCGAGGAAGAACTTCGGCGTGATGACGCCCGTGTAGTTGATCGTGAACAGGTCCTCGGGGAGGCTGCGGTCATACAGGCTCGCGACATCCATCGAGGTCGTCGTGTTGAACGTGCCGTTGATCTCGTCGCGGTTGATCTTGGTGAAGGCCGTCTGGACGCGATGGTTGGCGTCGACGAGATACGTCAGCTTGCCCTCGTAGCGGCGTGACTTGTCGGTGAAGACGTACGGAATGTTGGTGATGACCAGCTGGCGATTGATCGAGTTCGTCTGCAGACGTCCGGCGGTGAAGAACCACAGGCGGTCACGCATCACCGGACCGCCCACCGTGTACTCGTGCGTCGGCACCACGTCGTCGATCTTGGTGTCGTTGGCGAATGGGTCGTTGGCGCGCTTCGGCACGAGGGTGCGCCAGTTGTCGTTGGTCAACGTCTCGCGGAACGAGCCGCTGAAGAGATTGCCGCCCGACTTGGTGACCATGTTGATCACGCCGCCGCCGAAGCGGCCGAACTCGGCGGACACACCCGATGTGGCGACGTTGGTTTCCTGCAGCGCGTCTTCGATCACCAGATCCTGCGCCTGACCGCGCAGGTTCTCGTTCACCGACACGCCATTCACCATGTAGAGATTCTCGAACGACATCGAGCCGGCCACCGAGAAGCTGCCGCTCGGGCCGGTCGGGTGGACGGCCGGCGCCATCAGCATCACGGCGCGGTAATCACGCTGCGTCGGCAGCGTCGACATCAAGGTCTGATCGAAATTGGTGGCGACCTGACTGGTCTGCGTCAGCACGTCGGCGGCTCGGCCCACCACCTGCACGGCCTCGGTGATGCCGGCGACACCCAGCTCAATCTGCAGCGGCAGCACTTGCGTGGGAGCCAGTCCGACCGAGCGTTCGACACGCTGAAATCCGGCCAGCTCGAAGACCACGCGATACGACCCCGATGGCAACAGAGTGAGGATGTAGTCACCGTTTTCAGAGGTCACCGTTTCGCGCGCCCCCTGGAGGTTGGGCGACGTCGCCGTTACCGTCACACCGGGCAGCGGCAGTCCCTGAGAATCGACCACCCGTCCCGAGATTGTCCCGGTTGTACTCTGAGCGGCCGCCGGGGCCGCGGTGAGGATCACGCCGACGACAGCCAGCCACACGAAGACCTTCATTCCGTCACTCCTTTTTCTCTTGCTGTAGAGAACCACCCGGGTATGCCTGGGGCAATGGCTCCGGGGCAATTCGGTCTGGTTGGTATCAACAGTCAGTCTGGAGTGATCGACGTGGACTTACAGGTACTGAGTGCTGTCCGCTAGGGACGGACTAGCTGAGTCCTAGCACCCGCGTCACCGTTCGTCCCACAAAAATGAATCTGTGGCGGAAAAATGGGTGAGGAGGCCGGCCAGCTGCACAAAAGTCTGTGACGAACTGGTGTCAAACGCCAGATTGTTGTGATAAAAAGTTATGCTTGCATTACGGAACACATGAAATCCATGATTTTGGTTCGAAAAGTTGCTCTTCATGGATTCACTCGTCCCACACAGCGCGCTCAAGACGTGCAAATGATTGGAATAAAAGGTCCTTAGTTCCGTGGGCCAATCTGGTACGCCTTTTCCGTAACGGTTCTGTTTAGTCAATTGAGAGCAACTAGTTTGTCAAGGAGAGACAACTGATGTACGCACGCATAAGTGCCTACCTTGTGGCGTGTGCGCTGGTCTTTACGGGCCTCGCATCCGCTCAGGAGCGATTCGGCGCGCTGACTGGCCGCGTTACGGACCAGCAGGGCTCGGCCATCCCGGGGGTCACCGTCGTCGCGACCAACACACAGAGTGGCGAGGTCAGGACGTTCGTGACCGACTCCAACGGGCAGTTCTCCGCGCCGGATCTCGCTCCCGGCCGCTACAACGTCCGGTTCGAGCTGACCGGCTTTTCCAAGGTCGAGCGAGCCGACGTCAGCGTCGTCCTCGGTCGTACTTTCCAGCTCGACGCTCAGATGCGGGTCGGCGAGCTCACGGAAACGGTGCAGGTCACGGCTGAGGCCTCACCGCTCGTCGATCAGCGCAGCACCCTGATCGCGCACAACGTGTCGGCCGAGGAGTTCGACCGCATGCCGAAGGGCCGGTCGTTCCAGTCGATCGCGTTCACGGCGCCGTCGGTGAGCCAGGGGGAGATCGAAGGCGGGTTCCAGGTGAACGGCGCGAGCGGCGCCGAGAACTCGTTCACTGTGGACGGCACGGTCACCAACAGCCTCATCAACGGTGAGTCCCGCCAGAACACCGTGTTCGAATACCTGCAGGAAGTCCAGGTGAAGACGAGCGGCATCTCCGCGGAGTACGGCGGCGCGCTCGGAGGCGTGGTCAGCGCCGTCACCAAGAGCGGCGGCAACACCTTCCGCGGTGAAGGCCACTACTTCTACGAAGGGAGCAAGCTCTCGGCTCGCCCGGTGAAGCGGCTGGTGCTCGATCCCGTCACGGAGCGGTCAGCGTTCTACGTGCAGGACGATGAGAATCCGAACAACCAGAACGAGTTCGGCGGCTCAATCGGCGGCCCGATCGTCCGGGACCGGCTCTTCTTCTTCGGCTCGTATTCGCCCCGCAACGAGCAGCGGACGAACGACTATCAGTACACCGACGGCACGAACTCGATCGAACGCGATATCTGGCGGCAGCAGGCCTTCGGAAAACTGACCTACTCCACCCGCCGCTTCAACGCGAACTGGTCGACGCTGTGGACCCCGACCAAGGCCACCGGCACGCTGGCTGGTTACAACGGCCCGACGCCGAACAGCCAGAACACCACGCGCGCCTCGCAGCTCTCGCAGATCGATCGTGGCTACGAAGTGAACCAGGTCAACACCAACGGCACGTTCGATCTCAATCTCACCAACAGCTCCTTCCTGAGCCTCCGCGGTGCGTATTTCCACGATCGCTACACCGAGACGGGTATTCCGGAAACCACGTCGTACACCTATGGTTCTCCGCTTGGCGCGGCACAGGCGATCAGCGCAGTCATTCCGCAGGCGTTGTGGGGACCACAGGGCACGGTCAACACGCCGCGCACGCAGATCCAGGCGTTCGACACGACCCAGCGATCGTCGTTCAACGTGGACTACAACCGCGCCTTCAACCTCGGCGGGTTCCACACGCTGAAGGGCGGCTACGGATTCCAGCGGACGGTCAACGACATCGACAAGCACTACCCCGGCGGATACGTCAACATCTTCTGGGATCAGTCGTTCACGTTCGGCGGTCAGACGACTGGACGCGGCCTGTACGGCTACTACGAGGTCAACGACCAGGCGACCACGAACAAGGCGGGCAACAACATCCAGGCGCTGTATATCCAGGACCAGTGGAGCGTCGGTTCCCGGCTGACACTGAACCTGGGTCTGCGCACGGAAGATGAAAAGGTCCCGACCTTCCGTCCCGACTTCCTGGAAACAGCCTTCCACTTCGATTTCGCGGACAAGCTCGCCCCGCGCCTCGGCGCTGCCTACGATTTGTTCGGCGACGGCCGGATGAAGGTGTTCGGCAGCTGGGGTCTCTACTACGACTGGACGAAGTACGAGCTGCCCCGCGGCTCGTTCGGCGCCGAGACGTGGTGCATCTACTACCGTGGCCTCGACACGCTGGACATCGGCAGCCTGAATCTCGGCAACATGCCGGGTCGCGATCTGTGGGTGACCTCGGGCAGCTGCCGTGACCGCCGCGTGCCGTCGTTCGGCGGTGACATCGATCCCGATCTCAAGCCGATGAAGCAGGCGAGCACCAGCGCCGGCGTGGAGTTCCAGGTGAATCGCAACAGCGTGGTCACCATCCACTACATCCACAACGATCTGCTCGAGACGATCGAGGACGTGGGCTTCCTGAACGACGAAGGCAGCGAAGGCTACTTGATCAGCAATCCCGGCAAGGGCGTAACGTCGGTCCAGTTCCCGACCGGTCTGACGCCGGAAGGACAGCCGACGCCGCGGCCGAAGCGCCAGTACGACGCGGTGGAGCTCGGCTTCAACCGCCGGTTCTCCAACAACTACTTCTTCAGCGCCAACTACACGCTGAGCCGCCTGTACGGCAATTACGCGGGTCTGGCGTCGTCGGACGAAGTCATCACGCCGACCTCGGGCGTGCTGATCGCCAATCAGCAGCAGGCCGGTACGGTGTCTCGCCGCGGCGGCAACGTGAACCGCGCGTGGGACCTCGACGAACTGCTCTTCGACTCGCACGGCAATCTCGACGTGCTCGGTCGTCTGGCGACGGATCGTCCGCACAGCGTCAAGCTGTACGGCGCGTATGACTTCCCGTTCGGTACGCAGATCGGCGCGTTCTTCTACGGAGCAAGCGGCACGCCGCTGTCGACCTACGTGACCTCGACCAACGGCGCCGATTTGTTCGTCGAAGGCCGCGGCGACATGGGCCGCACCGACGTCCTGACGCGTACCGACCTCCTGCTCAGCCACGAACTCGCGTTGCCGGGCACCAAGCGCCTGCGTTTCGAGCTCAATGTCCTCAACCTGTTCAACCAGAAAACGTCGCGTCACCGTTTTGTGTATTTGAACAAGGGCGGCATCGTGCCCGATCGCAACTCCTCGTACATCGACCTGTCGCACACGGACCTCACACGGGGTTACGACTACAACGCTCTGATCCGGGCGACGACGGACGGCGCGAACGCCTACGACGTTCGTTACGGGATGGACGACCTGTTCGAAGCCGGAACTCGCGGGTACTTCACCCTCAAGTTCCTGTTCTAGACGTTCACCTGAAGGGCCGGCTCAGGCCGGCCCTCGTCTCCGTCGGAACGACAGAGGGGCCCTTGGGCCCCTTTGCTTTGTACGGCCCACAACCGGGTTACGATCGACGGCCTGTCGAGGACCTCCGGGATCCCAATGAGAACGGTTCTCTTGGCGCTGATGATCGCGGCGGCGGGTTCGGTATCAGCCCAGGAGCGCGTCGGCGCGCTGAGGGGCAGAGTCACCGACCAGCAGGGCGATCCCATTCCGGGCGTCGTTGTCCTGACGACGCACGTGGACAGTGGAGAGATCCGCTCGTCCGTGACCGATGCCAACGGGAGATATCTCGCCGCCGATCTGCTTCCCGGCCGCTACGCGGTTCGCTTCGAGCTGATCGGCTTCGACAACGCCGACCGCTCGAACCTGGTGATCCAGGCGGGACGCACGATCGAGCTCGACATCCAATTGCGTGTCGGCGAATTGAGCGAGGTCGTGCAGGTCGATGGTGTCGCATCGCTCGTCGACATTCGGAGTACGCTCATCACACACACCGTCACGCAGGAGGAGTTCGAGCGGATCCCGAAGGGACGCAGTTTTCAATCGATCGCCGCGAGGGCTCCGTCGGTCAATCAGGGGACCATCGAAGGCGGTCTGCAGATCAACGGAGCGAGCGGGGCCGAGAACCTGTTCACCGTCGATGGAGTCGCCACGAACTCCCTGCTCAACGGCCAGTCACGACAGGACACCGTGTTCGAGTACCTGCAAGGGATCCAGGTCAGGACGGTCGGTATCCCAGCGGAGTTCGGTGGCGCGCTCGGTGGGGTCATCAGCGCGGTTACCAGGTCCGGCAGCAACACGTTTCGAGGTGAAGGCCACTATTACTATCTGGGCAGCCTCCTCGGCGTGCGACCGGTGAAGCGGCTGGTGCTGTCTCCGATCGACGAGCGATCGGTGAGTTATTTCCAGGACCCCAAACAGCCGGATCATCATCATGAGATCGGCGGCTCGCTCGGTGGCCCGATCGTCCGCGGCCGTCTCTTCTTCTTCGGATCACTCTCTCCGCGAATCCGCCGCCGATCCGCGGAATACGCATTCAGCAACGGCTCCGAGCCCGGCATGCTGGAGAACACCCAGACGACGATGAACGCGTACGGGAAGGTGAGCTTCTCGAACGGACGCGTCAACGCCACCATCGGCACGCTCTGGACGCCGACATATTCCGAAGGCAGCCTGCCCATCTACAACGGGTTCGGACCACAGTTTCAGTCGAGCACTCTGGCGAGCAATGAAGCCAACCGCCAGCGCGGATTCGTCATCGATCAGCGGAACCTGTCGAGTGCACTGGACATCAACCTGACCGACGCGACTGTGGTGAGCGTGAAGGCGGGGTACTTCCGCGACGACTATCGGGACAAAGGCATCCCGGCCACGACACCGGTCCGGTTCGCGACGAGCTCGATCGGACTCGCCGGCGTGGTGCCGGAGTTTCAGGGTGCCAGTCAATTCCAGAACACCCCTGCCGTGTCGATCACGAATCACGACACCACCACACAGACCTTCATACAGGCTGATTACAGCACCGCGTTCTTCGCTGGAGGCTACCACTCGCTCAAGGCCGGCGGTGGCGTGCGACGCAACGGGAACGACGTCGATCGGCGGTATCCGGGCGGGCACGTGAACATCTTCTGGGACTCCACCTTCACGAGCAGCGTCCCCGGAGTGGGTGACGGACGCGGCGCCTATGGCTATTACGAAGTGCATGACGTCGGTTCGTTCGGCAGCGCCTCCGCGAGCATCATGCATGTCTTCGCCCAGGATCAGTGGACTCGCGGCAACCTCACGCTGAACGTCGGCGTGCGCGCAGAGCGGGAGACGATTCCCTCGTTTCGCACGGACCTGCGGACGCGGGCAATCGGGTTCGGATTCGCTGACAAGATCGCGCCGCGCATCGGCGCGGCATACGACGTCTTCGGCGAGGGGCGAACCAAGCTGTTCGGCAGCTACGGCCGCTACTACGATTGGACAAAGTACGATCTGCCCCGGCTGTCGTTCGGCGGCGAGATCTGGAAGGTGTACTACCGCTCGCTCGACGACCCGACACAGGTCTTCAAACTCGGCTTGCACAACATGCCCGGACGAGATCTCTGGGGAAGCCTCGAAGGGTACCGCGATCGCCGCGTGCCCAACTTCGACTCGGTCGATCCGGCGATCAAGCCGATGAGCCAGGACAGCTTCAACGGCGGCGTCGAGTTTCAACTGGGCGAGACCGTGGTCGCGACCGTCAACTACGTCCACAACCGGCTGGTGCGAACCATCGAAGACATCGGCGTGCTGGTGAATGGCAACGAGGTCTACCTCTTCGCCAATCCAGGTGAAGGAAGTGCTACCGATGCCCTGGTCTCCACGGCGACGCCACCGTTCAACGTTCCACAGGCGAAGCGGCAGTACGACGCGGTCCAGATCTCGCTGGTGCGCCGGTTGTCGGGCAACTGGTTTCTGGGCGGGAGCTACGTGTGGAGCCGCCTGTTTGGCAACTACGCGGGACTTCAGAACTCAGACGAGATACGAACGCCGACGCGGGGGGCGTTTTCCGCCGATCAGCAGCAGGAGGGCAGCGTCTTCCGCCCGGGCAGCAATGTCAATCGATCGTGGGATCTCGACGAGTCGATGTGGGACGCGCACGGCCACCTCGATCCGCAGGGGCGTCTGGCAACGGATCGGCCGCACGTACTGAAGCTGTATGGTGCGACGGTTCTCCCCCACGGGACTGAGATCGGGGTGAACTTCTCGGCGAGCAGCGGCACGCCGCTCAGCACGAACGTGAACACGCTCAACGGCATCGAGGTTCTGGTCAACGGCCGCGGCGACATGGGCCGCACGCCGGTACTCTCGAGGACGGACCTGCTCGTCTCCCATCAGATTGGGTTGGGCGAACGCAAACGCCTCCGCTTCGAGCTCAACGTCCTGAACCTGTTCAACCAGAAGACGGCTCGACACCGGTTCAATTACGTGAACCGGGCTCGCGGCGCGTCGGAGATCGACCTCTCGCAGACGAACCTCGCCGAGGGCTACGACTACAACGCCATGATCGACGCCAGGACCGATCCCGCGGGCGCCCGCGATCCGCGGTACGGCATGGACGATCTCTTCGGCGAGGGCACAAGCGCGCATCTGCTCGTCCGCTGGCTGTTCTAAGGCTCTTTCAGCGCTCTCCGTCTGCAATTGTCCCCGTGGGTGCGGGATTCTCCTGATCTCGACTGCCTCCGATCTGAAGCGTATACTCCGGCCACGCGGGGATTCGTCCCACTTCGCTGGCGTTTCGTCAGCGAACCGACGCAGTTCGACCCACACACACTGGAGGAGGCCCAGTGACGAAACGACATGCGCTCGTATTCGCGCTCTTCATCGCGATCTGCTCGCTCGCTCCGGCCGCGGTCCTCGCGCAAGGCCTGCAGACCGGCATCCTATCGGGCGTCGTCAAGGACCCTGATGCCCTGCCGCTCCCTGGTGCCACCATCACCGTCACGTCGCCCGCGTTGCAGGGCTCGCGCGACGCCGTGACCGACGCCATCGGCGCATACATCATCCGCGGGCTGCCGCCAGGGCGATACGAGGTGCTGGTGCAGTTCGCCGGTACGACCGACGTCAAGCAGACGGTCGACGTACCGCTCGGAGGCGTGGCCGAACTCGACACGACGCTCAAGCTGTCCGGCCTGACTGAAACCGTCAACGTCGTTGCCAGCTCGACGCCGCAACTGGCGACCACTCAGACGTCGCGCAACTTCACCCAGGAGCTCCTGAACACGATGCCCGTCGGCCGGCGTCCGTTCGAGATCGCCGAGCTGTCGCCCGGTGTCACCGACAACACGCCGAATGCCGGTCAGATGGCAATTGGCGGCGCTCTCGCGTTCGACAGCCTCTTCCTGGTCGATGGCGTGGACACCAACGACAACCTGTTCGGCACGTCGAACCCGCTCTATATCGAGGACGCGATTCAGGAGACGCAGATACTCATCGGCGGCATCTCCGCCGAGTACGGCCGCTTCGGCGGCGGCGTGATCAACGTCATCACCAAGAGCGGCGGCAACCGTTTCAGTGGCTCCTACCGGCTGAATTTCACCAGACCGTCATGGAGCGACGAGACGCCGTTTGAAACGACGCAGCGCCCCGACACCCTCGGGAAAGTCCATGAGGGAACGATCGGCGGTCCGATCGTGCTCAACCGCCTCTGGTTCTTCAACGCCAACCGCTATGAAGCCTCGACGCAGTCCGGCAACTTCGCCGAGATTGGTGGTGGGTACAACCCGACGACCGACAACAAGCGCTTCGAGTTGAAGCTGACGGCCACACCCATCAACGGCCATACCGTCAGTGGCAGCTTCACCAACAACCCGCTCACCCGCGCGAGCCTGCCGGCGATCAACGCCACGATGTCGATGACGAGCTCGACCTTGATCGATCGCCGCGACGAGAACCGGCTCTGGGTGATCAACTGGAACGGCGCCCTCAGCAACAGTCTCTTCGGGACGTTCCAGTGGTCGAAGAAGGATCAGGGCATTCGCGACGCCGGAGGCTCCAGCACCGACATCCATGATTCGCCGTTCCTGACGCGCGGACAGGTTGCAGGGTCGGTGAACAACCGCCACTACAACGCGCCGTATTTCGATGCGACCGATCCCGAGGATCGCAACAACCGGCAGTTCACGGGCAGCCTGTCGCGGTACTTCACGAATCCTTCGGTCGGCCGCCACGACCTCAAGGCCGGCTTCGAACACTTCAAGTCGTTCCGCACCGGCGGCAACTCGCAATCGGCCACGGGCTACGTCTTCAATACCGACTATCTTTCGTCGGGCGGCCGTCCGGTCATCGGCAGCGACGGCGAACCGATCCCGCTCTGGAATGGCAACGCGGCAACTCCCGCGTCGGCGCCGACACGCGTCACGAACTGGATCGCATCGCGCGGCGCGACGCTGGACATCAACACGCTGTCGCTCTATGTCCAGGACCGCTGGAGCGCCGGTCCGCGTGTCACCGCGGATCTCGGCGTGCGCTACGAGCGCGTGCGCAGCGAGGCGACGGGCGGCATCATCGCCGCCGACACCGACACGGTCGTTCCGCGTCTCGGCGTGAGCTTCGACGTCACCGGGAACGGCCAGACCATCGCTCAGGCCACGTTTGCCCGCTATTCCGGGCGGTTCACCGAGCGCGCCTTCTCGCGCACGAGCAACGTCGGCAACCCGGGACAGGTGGTCTACGCCTATGTCGGCCCGACCGGCCAGGGCTTCGACTTCGCCCCCGGATTCGACCTTGCCAACTATGTGCCCATCGGCGCGCAGATCCCGACGGCAAACGTGTTCTTCGCCGACGGCCTCACCTCGCCCAAGACCAACGAGGTCACGCTGGCGCTCGGTCGCGAATTCGCCAACAACGGCTTCGTCAAGGGGACGTACAGCTGGCGCAAGGCGACCGACTTCATCGAGGACTTCATCGACGATCCGACGGCGGC
>Ga0075421_100002468_pt1 | contig 22132 bp, 14 predicted proteins | sample SoiMetdeltSBSDD5_FD_75292 | JGI IMG/M metagenome (GOLD analysis project Ga0075421, IMG submission 75292) | Bulk soil microbial communities from a Populus tree surrounding site in Tennessee, USA - Soil MetaG P. deltoides SBSDD5 | ecosystem: Environmental > Terrestrial > Soil > Tree plantation...
CGGGAGCCCCGCTCGCCTTGCCTCCTCCTCGGCACACCGTGCCATGGCGTTCGCCGCTCGGGCGAGCCGCGCGTACACTCCGGGCTTCGCCATCTCGTCGAGGGTCGCGAGTCCGGCCGCCATCGCGATTGGATGGCCGGACAGCGTCCCCGCCTGATACACCGGCCCGGCAGGCGCAATCCGTGACATGTACTCGCGCGAGCCGCCGAACGCGGCGGCCGGCATCCCACCGCCCAGTATCTTCCCGAGGCAGGTGAGATCGGGCGCCACGCTGAAGGTCTCCTGCGCACCACCAAACGCCACGCGAAATCCGGTCATCACTTCGTCAAAAACCAGGAGTGCCCCGTGGGTGGACGAGATGCGGCGTAGTGCCTCCAGAAAGCCGGGGCGCGGAAGAACGAGCCCCATGTTTCCGGCCACTGGTTCGACGATAACCGCAGCAATCTCGCTGCCGTGCCTCGCGAAGAGCGACTCTACAAGCTCGACATCGTTGTAGGGCGCGGTCAGGGTGTCGCCCGCCGCGGCCGCTGTGACGCCGGGGCTGTCCGGCAGCCCAAGTGTCGCGACGCCCGACCCCGCCTGCACGAGGAGCGAGTCAGCATGGCCGTGATAACAGCCGGCGAACTTCACGATCCTGGTACGGCCGGTCACCGCCCGCGCCAGCCGTAGTGCACTCATCACCGCCTCGGTGCCTGACGAGACGAACCGTATCATCTCGATGGACGGGACGGCGGCGATCACCCGTTCGGCGAGCGCGGTTTCCAGCGCCGTCGGCGCACCGAACGCACTTCCCTTCTCCGCTTGCCGGCGTATCGCGTCCACGATGGCCGGGTGCGCGTGACCTAACGCGAGAGCACCCCACGACAGCACGAAGTCCACGTAGCGGCGGCCGTCGGCGTCGACGACAAACGGCCCCGTGCCGCACTCGATGAACCGGGGAACGCCACCCACGGCGCCGAAGGCACGGACCGGGCTGTTCACGCCACCCGGCATCACGCGCCCCGCTGCGGCGAACAACGCGGCCGAACGGGGCGCCTGCAGCGCGTCGTCGTTTAGCGGGCCATCGCTACCGTTCATCGAGCAACCACCCGGCAACCTGGCGCGCGTAGTAGGTGATGATGAGATCCGCGCCCGCACGGCGGATGCCCATCAGGCTCTCGAGCACGGCCGCACGCTCGTCGATCCATCCTCGCTCGGCGGCAGCGGTCAGCATCGCGTACTCCCCGCTCGTCTGGTATGCGGCGAGCGGGAGTGCGGTCGCCGCGCGTACCTGCGCGATGACATCCAGGAAGGGGCCGGCAGGTTTGACCATCACGATATCGGCCCCTTCAGCTTCATCGATCGACACCTCGCGCAGCGCTTCGCGCGCGTTCGGGACATCCATCTGGTAGCCCCGACGGTTTCCGACCCGCGGCGTAGACCCCGCCGCCTCGCGAAACGGGCCGTAGAACGCCGACGCATACTTGGCCGAGTACGCCATGATCGCGACGCTCTCGTGTCCGGCGCCGTCGAGCACGGCACGCAGGGCAGCGACCTGTCCGTCCATCATCGCGCTGGGAGCGACGATGTCGGCGCCCGCGTCGGCGTACGCGATCGCGGCACGCGCGAGGAGCGGAAGGGTCGCGTCGTTCACCACCCCGCCGTCTGCGCCGACGACGCCGCAATGCCCATGGTCCGTGTACTCGCACAAGCAGACGTCGGCGATCACGACCTGTTCCGGCGCCTGCCGTTTGGCTTCCCGGATCGCGCGAGGCACTGGGCCGTCGGGACTCCACGCCCCGCTCCCCATGGCGTCCTTGTCGTTAGGCACACCGAATAGGAGCACCGCCGGAACGCCCAGATGCGTCAGTTCGGAGAGGACAGACTCGAGGCGGTCGACCGACAGACGCGAATGGCCGGCGAGGCCGGCAATGGGTCGTACGACGTCGACGCCATCGGCCACGAAGATCGGGTGCACGAGTTGATCGGCGCGGAGATGGTGCTCGCGCACGAGGGCACGCAGCGTCTCGCTCCGGCGCAGACGGCGCGGGCGCACCGGCGATGGCGCGCTGGTGTGCGGCGATCGGCTCCCCCCCGGGGAAAGCTCAGGTATTTGCGGCGCGCGGGTGCGCGCGACTCCATCGAACGATCGCGTGGACGAGTCCATCGTCATCGTGTGTCTCCGCTACGGCGTCGACCGCGAGCGCTCCAACCAGTTCACGGACGGCGCCAGCAGTAGTGGGTCCGATGCAAATGATAGCCGGTCGCGCTCCGTCGGCGAGCGTTCGCGCGGGGCCGAGTCCGTTCAGAAAGTACCGCGCGGTGGACGGACTGGTGAAGACGATGGCGTCCATCACCTCGTGCGCCAATCGCTCGCCCAGCGATGCCACATCGTCGGCCGGAACGGTCCGGTACGCGATCACCTCGTGTACGCGCGCGCCACGCGCGCGCAGCGCGTCTGGCAGCCTGGCGTCGGCGAGGTCCGATCGCGGGAGCAGTACACGGAGCTCGCGCACGTCACCCATCGCCTCGACGAGCGCGGCGGATGTGAATCGTTCCGGGACCAGATTCGCCGCCACACCGTGCCGGAGCAAGGCGCGGCACGTGGCAGGGCCGACGGCGGCGACCCTGACGAGTCCGAGGGCTCCGGGAGTGCCGCCGGACTGCAGGAGCCGCTCCGCAACGCTGTCCACCGCGTTGGCACTGGTGAAGACAACCCAGTCGAATCCGGTCAGGCTTTGGATCGCTTCGTCGAGGGGAGCGATTTGCTCAGGCGGACGGATGGCAATCGCCGGGCAGGCGACGACATCGGCGCCGAGCACGCGGAGACGGTCGACCAGCGTGCTCGCCTGCTCCTCGGAGCGCGTCACAACGATGCGGCGGCCACGCAGCGCGCCAGCCTCGAAAGCGTCCGTGCTGGTCATGCCCGCCCGCTGCGCTTCGTTCGTGTCACGGTCACCGCGTCGTGCGATCCAGCCAGAAGCCCCATGGCCAGTTCGCGCCCAAGATCAGCGGCACCGGCGCGTGGCGCGACGTGCCTTCCACGAACGACCTCTCCATCAGCCCTGGCGAGCAGCCCCGTCAGCTCCACCATCGAGTCCGCGACCCGCGCATATGCGCCGACGACACCGGTGCACCCGGCGCCCGTCGCGGCGAGAAAAGCGCGTTCAGCGGCCAGGGCGTCGGTCGTGATCGCGTCATCGAGCGACGCCACCGCTGCACCCACCCCTTCGTCATCGGCGCGCACCTGCACGGCCAGCGCACCCTGGCCCGGTGCCGGCACCATCACGTCCAGCGACAACCACTGGGTCACCGCTTCAACGAGGCCGAGCCTGACGAGTCCAGCGGCCGCGAGCACGAGCGCGTCGTAATCACCCGCCGCCAGCTTGGCGAGTCGCGTATCCACATTGCCGCGAACATCCGCGATCGTGAGATCGGCGCGCGCGGCCAGCAGTTGCGCGCTCCGCGATGGACTGCTGGTTCCCACCCGGCTCCCGGACGGGAGCCCCTGCAGATCCCCGCGGCGGGACACCAGCACATCGCGCGCATCCGCCCGCGGGAGATAGGCGCCGATGCGCAGATCGTCAGGGTGCCCCGTCGGGAGATCCTTCGCGCTGTGCACCGCGAGGTCGACCCGTCCCTCGCGCAACGCCTCCTCGATCGCGGTGACGAACACCCCCTCCTCACCAAGCTCGGCGATGGATCGGTCTTGCCGCTGGTCACCCCTGGTCGTGATGGGCACGATGGTCGCGTCGAGATCCGGATGGCGCGCGAGCAGCGCCTCACGAACGATCGCGCTCTGCACGAGCGCCAGCCGGCTGCCACGACTCCCGATGCGCAGCGCACGTCGGGCGCCCGCCCGGTTCATGCGACAGGGACGGCGGCAAGCGCCGCAGCGTTGTGCACCACCGCGGCCAGCGTCCGGATGAACGCCGGCGACGCGTTAGGCATCGCCGTGCGGGCGAGCGTCAGCCCCAGCCGCGAGGCTTCCCGCTGCGCCTCGATGTCGATGTCGAAGAGAATCTCGAGATGCTCGGCGACGAATCCGATTGGCACCTGCAGCACGCGCCGAACGCCCTCGTGCTGCAGCGCCGAAAGGCACTCGAGGATGTCGGGGCCGATCCACGCCTCGCCAGTGCTGCCCGCGCTCTGCCAGGCCACCCGCCACTCCCCGAGCCCTGCGCGCCGCGCCACGGCCGCCGCGCTCTCGGCAAGCTCGCGTTCGTAGGGATCGTTCCACTCGCGAATGCGCTCGGGAAGGGAATGTGCGGTAAACACGGTCATCACGCGCCCGTTCCCATTCCGGCCCAGAGCGAACAGCGCGGTCCGGACCAGCTCCGCCATCATCGCGATGAACTCGGGCTCCCGATGCCAGCTCGAAACGAACGTGACGGCGAACGGATGCCCCATCGCGGCGAGCGCCTCGTCGACAGCGCGCTGGTAGCCGCCAATGCTCATGCGCGAGTAGTGTGGCGCAAGTGCGATCGCCGTGGCGCTGGCGATTCCAGCGCTCGCCATTTCCGCAATCGTCTCCGCGATGAACGGGTGCCAATGCTTCATGCCAGTGAAGACGCGAGTCGTCGCGCCGTTGTCGCGCGCGAGCTCCTCCTCGAGTGCGACACGGACCTCCTGCGTGATGGCGAGCAGCGGGGTACGCCCACCCACGCTTCGGTAGCGCGCCTCGAGATTCGCGATCGCTTCCGGTGACGGCGCTCGTCCGCCACGAATGTGCGTGAAATACGGCGCCACGTGTTCCACCGAGTCCGGCGAACCGTATGCCATGAGGAGCACGCCGTGCCGCTGGTCAGTCATGCCGATCCAACGGTTGTCCTGACCGCCCCGGTTTCCGCCGACGCGTGTGCCCGTACCACGTCGATCACGCAATGCACCGACCCGATCGGCGTCGACGGCAGGAGACCGTGCCCAAGATTGAAAATGTGTCCAGGCCGCCCTGCGGCGCGGCGCAGCACCTCGAGCACCCGCGCTTCGATCACTGCCGGCGGCGCCAGCAACACCGCCGGATCGAGGTTTCCCTGAATCCCCAACGGCGCAATGCGATCCCAGGCGTCGTCGATTGGCAGGCGCCAGTCGACGCCGATGATGGAGGCGCCATCATCCTTCATCTGCGAGAGCAGCGTCGACGTGCCTGTACCAAAGTGAATCATCGGCAAGCCGGCCGGGGCGAGGGCCGCGAAGACGCGGCGCGTGTAAGGCGCCACGTACTGTGCGTAGTCATCGGGGGCGAGACACCCGACCCACGAGTCGAACAGCTGCAGCGCGTCGACCCCATGTCTCACCTGGGCTTCGAGATAGGCGATGACAAGCTCGGCGAGCCGCTGCATGAGCGCGTGCCAGAGTTCCGGGGCGCCGTACATCATCGCCTTGGTGTGCGCGAAGTCGCGCGACGGCTTTCCTTCGATGAGGTAGGACGCCAGGGTGAACGGCGCGCCGGAAAAGCCGATGAGCGGAATGGCGCCGCCCAGCGCCTGCCTGACGAGTCGGATCGCGTCGAGCACGAACGAGATATCCGCCTCCGGCTCCAACGGACGCAGCGCGCGCACACCTGCAAGGTCGCGGATGGGCGAGGCAATGACCGGTCCGACCTCGTCGACCAATTCGAGCGCCACGCCACTGCCAAGCAACGGCAGCATGATGTCGGCGAACATGATGGCCGCATCGGGATCGAAGCGGTGCACGGGCTGGAGGGTGACCTCGGCGCAGAGTTCCGGCTGGCGACAGATCTCGATCAGTGTCCATCGATCGCGGATCGCCCGGTATTCCGGCAGCACGCGCCCCGCCTGGCGCATGAACCAGACAGGCGTTCGCTCCACTGGCTCGCGGCGGGCCGCGCGCATGAAGCGCGATGCGTGCGACGCCGTGGATGCCACGGCGAATCTGTTGGCAGACAAGGCGTCGCCTGACATGACACCCGGTCGGTTCGTTGGGTGCTCCACCAGCTGCACCAGTTTGCCAGAGGATAGGAATGCAATCGGGCCAGGGGAGTATGCGGCGCGCTCCGCCGAAGCGGAATGGTAGCCGTGCGCTTCCGGCACCGGTCATTCCGCCATGATGCAACCGTGCGCGACGTTCCCCGTGGCGCATTGCACGGCGTGAGGTCGTTAGGTGTCTGGTACCAGGACGTCTCGCTCGGCTGCTGCCTCAGCGTGCTCGGACCGTGCCCAGCACGCGGACGTCGGGATCGAACGTGACGCCGCGCGGCGCGGCGTCCACGTCCAGCGGCACCACGATGGTCGCCGTCGCCGCGGCGGGGACGTCGATCGTGGCGCGACGCTCGCGACCGTTCGCGTCCGTTACGGCAACCGTCAGCGGGAAACGATAGTGACCAAAGCGGTTCCCCTGTGCGATGGTCGCTACGACGCGTCGCTGCTCCGGATCGAAACGCCAGGACGTCGTGACCTCCGCGTACCCCGGGCGCCGGAGCCACTGATCGAAGAACCAACCAAGCGCACGTCCCGATGCGCCCTCGACCGCCCGCTGTAGGTCATCCGTGAGCGCCGTCGAGTGTCGGTTTGCGAGATAGTACGACCGAATCCCAGTGAAGAACGCCGAGTCACCTACGAGTGCGCGCAGCATGTGCAACGTCCATCCGCCCTTCTGATAGCTGTTCGTGTTCAACAGCTCCATGAGATTGGTCTGCGTCGTATCGATCACGGGACGCGTGGCGACTTCCTCGGCCCGCACAATCTGGTCGCGTATGCGCGTCATGCTCGCCCTGAATGCGCTATCCCCAGCCGCATGCTCGGTCCACAGCTCGGCGAAGTACGTGGCGAATCCTTCGGAGAGCCACACGTGTGGCCATTCCCGGGCCGTGACCGCGTCACCGAACCACTGATGTGCGGTCTCGTGCGCGATGAGGCCAGCCCGTACGGAGCGCCGCCGGAATGCACCGTCCGAGTAGAAGATCGCGCCAGCGTTCTCCATCCCACCGTAGCGCGTGGAGCTCTGCAGGTGCGCGAGTTTTTCGTACGGGAACGGCGCGACAAGACGCGAATAGAGGCGGACCATTGCCGGCGCGTCCGCGAACGGACCGGGCACGTAATCCCGTAGCTCCGGAGTCACGTAGACCGACTGCCTCACACATGCATCGAACTCGCTTTCGCCGCACCCCGCACGTCCAAGGTCGTAGTACACGAGCGGCGCGGCAGCGATCACCATGAGGTACGGTGCGATCGGGCGCGCCTCGCGCCACCGTGTCAGCGTGCGCGATGCACCCGTTGCTGCGCCTCGCGGCAGTGGCGTCTCCTCGACGAGCTCACCGTTTGCGACGACCTTGCGATCGCTTGGCGCTCGAACGGTCCATGTCACGGTGGCCTTGTCGGACGGATGATCGATGCTGGGAATCCAATTCCGCGCCCGATTCGGCCAGTTGTCGCCGAACCCGGTCCAGCGGCCGAGGCTATCGGTCCGAATGATCAGCCCGTCCTTTGGCTCGCCGCCGTACCGGATCGCAACGGCAAACGAATCGCGTATCACGTGATCGATCGCGACGCGAAGGCTGGAGTCGGTGCGTGTGAAGCGGGCCGCACGATCGTCGACGAGCACGCTGTCCACGCGGAGCCCCACGAGGTCGAGCACGAGCGTATCGACGTGCGCCGTCCGACGAACGGCGAGGACCGCGCGGGCCTCGATCGTCGAGCCGCGTTCCGGAAGGTCGATCGTGATCGCGTAGTCCGCCACGTCGAGACCCGGTCGGTAGGGCAGCGGCCCCGCCACCGGTTTCCGTTGCGCGAGCACGGGTGCGCTCAGGGCCGAAAGTGCAGCGGTCGCGAGTGTGGCGCGCCGCACGGCGCGGAGAACGCTGTCGAAGGTCATCGGTGAATAATGTGGTACACCACCAGGTGATTCGGCGGCTCGTAGGACTTCGCGTTAGGATCCGGTGCGATCGCGACGATGAACTCACCGTTCGCGGTGGTCGTGAGTGCGAGACCTGGGCCGACGATCCGCGGCACGCGGAGTCGCGTGCCGTCGCGGGCGAAGACGCGGATCCACCCGCCTTCGCTCTCTACATCGCCGTCGCTCAGCCGGAACGCCCGGCGCTGCTGCATGTCGATCGGCGTCGAGACATCGAGCGTCGGCCCCTCCGTCCACCGGAGCTGCTCGAGCGCGGCGGGCGTCGTCGCTCCGCGCGGTGCACCGGTGGCTGGGTCGACGAGGCGCCACCGCGATGCCATCCCGTCATCGCTGATGAGCTCAGGCGGAGCTCCAATGGCCAACCGTGCGCCCCCACTCGTCCAGGCGAGACGCCACCCTTCTGCGATCGGTAGCCCGAGATCGCTCGCGGTGTCCCCAGCGGTCGCAGACATCACGTCGACGACGAACGGGCGGGCGGAGCCATACGCCACCACCATCCCGCTCGTCGGAAACGCGTGCTTGCGCACCATCGACTCGAGGAGCCCGACTCGCCCTGCCAAGCGATGCCATTCGCTAGGCGGTATCGTGTCCGTTTCCCCCATGGCCGTCGTGTAAGCGCGCGCGTACGCGACGCGCGCCCAATCGGGTGACGGCGCCACATCCCACACGCTGTCGCGCTGAATGAGCGGCTTGCCCTCGGTCGCCATCGCGAATCCGTTCGGCACCGGGTCGTTCTCAACGGCGCTCGGATCCTCGACCACCAGTAGCGCTCGCCGATCAGAGCTCAGCACCCAACGCACATGAGCAGACATCCCGTGCGCACCGCCGTTGACTCGCTTGACCTGCACGGCGAGCGATTGGCGCGACGAACGAGGCGGAATGACGTCGCCGGCCAGGCCCTGTCGGCGTAAGGCGAACCCAGCGAGGCCGCTCAACGCGCCGTCGCCTGGTACGTTGACGACCACAGGCCACGTCTCCTGTCCCCCGCCTCGGGGGGCAACGATTGCTTCCCACCCCTCCCGCGACAGCGAGTCGACGAGAGCTGCCGCGTCGCCCGAATCGGGCAACGAGGCTACGTGCAAGGTCGAGTTCGATACCACGACTGCTGGTGCAACCGCGGCGTCGGTATCGCCATCCGGTCGCTCCTCGGACGAACATGCGAGACACACGAGCGCAACGCTCATCACGCCCGCGCTGCGACCAATCCACCGCCTCACCATTCGACCGAGCATCATCGCTGGCCTCCGGCGCCTAACGACCACCCGCCCGGGCAACGCGATAGATCACGCCCTCGGCGTCGTCGGAGATGAGAATCGACCCGTCGCGATGCACGAGGACGTCCACAGGTCGTCCCCACCGGCGACCATTCGCGCCTTGCCAGCCCGAGATGAAGTCCTCGTACGATACGGGGCGGCCGTCCTGGATGCGCACCCTGACTACTTTCGTCCCGGTCGGCGCCGTCCGATTCCACGAGCCGTGGAACGCGACGAGCGCATCACCTCGCATCTCGGGCGGCAGCATCGTCGCCCGATCGAGAAACGTGACCCCGAGGGGGGCGGAGTGAGCTTGCATCGCGAGCGCGGGAGGGATGGTCCGGGCGCACCGCGGCGGATCGTTGAACGCCCGGTCCGGACTCGGAACGCGGTCACCGTAACAGTAGGGCCATCCATAGTCCCCGCCGTCCTGAAGGATGTTGATCTCCTCCGGCGGCAGGTCCTCGTGGTCTGGCTCGATGTTGTCGCGCTCGTTCTGCGTCACCCAGATCTGCTTCGTCAGCGGGTGCATGGCGATCCCCACTGCGTTACGTAGACCCGACGAGTATACACGACCGTTCCGACCATCCGCGTCGTACTGCATCACAGCCGCCCGATCCGGCGTCCGCTCGACACACATGTTGCAGGTCGACCCGATCGCCACATACATCATGCTGTCGGCGCCGAACGCAATCGATCGTGTCCAATGTCCGCCGCCGCCGCTGTAGGAGTTCAGCTGTTCCGGCGTCCCGCTGGCCCGGCCATCGGCGCCGAGCCGTACGCGCACGACGCCATCGGTGTTTGCGATGTAGAGAGAACCACCGTGGAATGCCAGGCCGTGCGGGCGGTTCAGCCCTGAGACCGCAACGGTCTGAGTCTCGGCCACGCCATCGCCGTCGGCGTCCATGGCGCGGACGATCTCCCCAGCCCTCGGCCGACTCACGTACACGGCGCCGTCAGCACCGAGCGCCATGAACCGCGCACCATCAACCCGGGCAAAGACCCCCGCCGTCAGGCCTGGTGGCAGCGTGAGCCGGCTATTCAGCGCGTCCTGCGCGTCACTGGACGACACGCAGGCGGCAAGGACCACGGCGAACACCGGAATGATGGCGAGGCGCACGACGGGTCACCTGATGGCGGTAGGATTGTCGCTCGTGGGAAAGCTGCGTGGAGCGTACACACGAGACTCCGGACCGACAACCCCGTTACTTTTGCCCCGGTGTTGTCCCGACTAACTCCGGACGCGGTTCCGCCCTTCCGCTTTCGCCCGATACAGGGCCTGGTCCGCGCGGGTGAAGAGATCTTCGACCGTCGCGACGCGCGGCGCAGGGAACGTCGCGACACCGATACTGGCCGTGACCTGCAAGGCCGGGCCATCCGCAACAAGGAACGGGTGAGTTTCGATCCGTTCGCGGATACGTTCGGCGAACGCGACGGCACCCTCCTCGCGCGTTTCCGGCAACACGATCACGAACTCCTCGCCTCCGTACCGCGCCACGAGGTCGACGCTACGTACCTCGTGCTGGAGGAGTGAGGCGAGCGCCATCAGCACGTCGTCACCAACGAGATGGCCGTACGTATCGTTGATGCGCTTGAAGTGATCGATGTCGATCATCAGCAGCGTCACCATCGAATCGTATCGCCGCGCGCGTTCGAGCTCGGCGTTCAATCGATCGGTGAGGGCGCGGCGGTTGAGCGCGTCAGTGAGTGGGTCGGTCTGCGCCAGTGCTTCGAGCCGTCGATTGTCGGCGCGCGTGCTCTCCATCACGTTCGCGCGCTGAACCGCCGCCACCGCCGCGCGGACGACGGTGTCCGCGAACGCGACGTCATCGTCCCTCAGCGGTTCCTCGTCCACACCGCGACGTAAGAAGAGCACCCCCGAATGCCGGGCGTCGGCGAGCGAGAACGGCAATGCGATGACGGAGCGAATCTGCACGCGCGTTCCCTCTTCGCGCCACCGCTCCCGGATGTCGGCATACAGAGGGCTCGTGTGGACATCCTCCACGAGCACGGGATTTCCCGACTCGAGCGCCGCGCGGATCTCTGGATAGCGGTCCAGGTCGAGCTGGAAGTTCTTCACCAGCGCATGCTCGAATGACGCCGCCACGATTCCGACCCGGTCACCCGGGCGCGCGAGGACGACGGAGCAGCGCGTGAGGTCCAGTGCGCGCGCCACGCGGCGCGCGAGCACGTGATAGATCTCATCGGACGTTAGGTCGCCTGTCACCTCGCGGAGGATGTCGACCAGCTTGCGTCGGCTTTCTGCCTCGGCACGAGCCCGGGCAAGCTCCTCTTCATAAAGCCGCAGCGACTCGTACGCCGAGCGCAGGATCGCCCGCATGCGAAGCTGCGCCTGGATGCGCGCGAGCAGCTCGCGCACCCGGAAAGGCTTGCGCACGAAGTCCGAGGCGCCGAGGCCGAGCGTCTTCACCGCGGCCTCCTCGGGCGGCAGGGAGGAGATCATCAGCACCGGCACGTCACGCCAGCGATCGTCGCTCTTGATCTGCTCGAGCAACTGGAAGCCGTCCACGTCCGGGAACATGACATCGAGGAGGAGCAAGTCGGGCGTGCGCTCCTCGAGGAGTGCGAGAAGGTCACGGCCCGTCGACGCCGACGCGACGTCGTAGCCCTGCTCCTTCAGCACCCATGTCATGGTCTGGAGGATCGCCGGATCGTCGTCGGCGACCACGATGCGCGCACTAGCCATTGAGGGGTGAGACCCCAGTGGCTGCTACGGCGGTCATCGAGCGGTGGACGTTCACGAAGGGAGCGTGGGGACGCGGAGTAGGAGCGGGCCTGTGAGGAATGGCACGCTCGGGCGGTGCATATGGCGAGCCCTACATTCTGTCTTACAACTTGTTGTCGTTCATTAACTTGTGCGAAGAACGAACTCGACCATACGCAACACCGTGGCGCCGTACCCACACTGCTGTCGCACCCGCTCCGCGGTTCGAGGCCGCGCCACCCCTGCGCAACGGGGGCCGTCACGCGGGACGGGGCCTGCCCATGGGCAGGCCCCGTCGTGCCCGCAACGCATTCGTTAGACGGACAACTCCGTGGACTGCCGCCTACTCGTCGTCGGCCGCCCCGTTGGCTGAGTCGTCGCCGCCGTCGCCCTCGGCGTCGCCCTCGCTCTTGTCCTCCGACACCACGCGAGCCACGGCCGTCACCACGTCTCCCTCATCGAGGGAGACGAGTCGAACCCCTTGGGCGTTCCTGCCCGTTACGCGCACCTGATCGACCGACGATCGGATCACAATGCCTCCGCGCGTGATGAGCATGATCTCGTCCTCGGGCAGCACCTCCATGAGGGCGACCACGTCGCCGGTCTTCTCGGTCCGGTTGACCGTGAGAATCCCCTTCCCGCCTCGCTTCTGCACGCGGTAGTCGTCGATGTGCGTGCACTTGCCCATTCCCTTCTCGGTGACGACGAGCAACGTCGCCTCACGCTTGATCACCACCATGCCGACGACGCAGTCGTCCGGCCGCAGTTCGACCCCCTTCACGCCGGTAGTGTCCCGTCCCATGTCGCGGACGTCGCTCTCGTGGAACCGCACCGAGAGCCCGTGCTTCGTGGCGAGCACGATGTCGTTCGTGCCACTCGTCACCTGCACGTCGATCAGCTCATCGTCCTTCTCGATCTTGATCGCCTTGATGCCGTTCGTGCGCGGATTCGAGTACTCACTGAGCTTCGTCTTCTTGACCGTTCCATCCTTCGTGCAGAAGAGCAGGAAGCTCTCGTCGTTGAACTCGCGCACCGGCACGATGGCCTTGATCTGCGTGTCCGGCGTGACGTTGATGAGGTTGACGATCGGCTTGCCCTTCGTGGCGCGTCCGGCCTGCGGCAGCTCGTGCACCTTGAGCCAGAAGCAACGGCCGTCCTCCGTGAAGATCAGCAGATAGTCGTGCGTGCTCCCAATGAAGAGCCGTTCGATGAAGTCGAGCTCCTTGAGATCCGCCCCACTCGATCCGCGACCTCCTCGACGCTGTCGACGATACGTCGTGACGGGTGTGCGCTTGATGTAGCCCGTGTGCGAGATCGTCACGACCATGTCCTCTTCGGCGATCAGATCCTCGATCGTGAACTCGCCCTGGTCGCTCGTGATCTCCGTCCGGCGCGCGTCGCCATACGTGTCGGCGATCTTCTGCAGCTCATCCTTCATGACCTTCATGCGCTTCGGCTTCGACTCGAGCAGCGAACGCAGGTCCTTGATCAGCGCGCGCACGTCCTTGAGCTCGGCTTCGAGCTCCTCGATCGCGAGGCCCGTCAGCTTCGCGAGGCGCATGTTGAGGATCGCCTCCGCCTGACGCTCCGAGAGCTTGAACCGCTTCTGGAGCTGCGCGCTCGCCTTCGGCGTGTCATCCGCCTTGCGGATGATCTTGATGACCTCGTCGATGTTGTCGACGGCGATCTTGAGGCCGTCGAGGATGTGCTCGCGCTCCAGCGCCTTGTCGAGCTCGTACTGCGTGCGCCGGACAATGACCTCGTGTCGGTGCTTGACGTAGTGCTCGAGCACCTCTTTGATGCCCATGACCTTCGGCACGAGCTGCCGGGTCTGCGCGTCCGGCACGAGGGCGAGCATGATGACGCCGAACGTCGCTTGCATGGTGGTGTGCTTGTACAGCTGATTCAGCACCACGCGCGGAATCGCATCGCGTTTGAGCTCGATGACGATGCGTGTCGTGTCCGACGACTCATCGCGCAGGTCGCTAATGCCCTCGAGCTTCTTGTCGCGCACGAGGTCCGCGATGTCGCGCACGAGGTTCGCGCGGTTCACCTGGTACGGCAGCTCGGTGACCACGATTTGCGACTTGCCCGAGGTCTCCTTCTCCTCGATGACCGCGCGCGCGCGCATCACGATCTTGCCGCGCCCGGTCTCCTGGTAGTCCTTGATGCCGTCGCGCCCGTAGATGTAGGCGCCCGTCGGAAAGTCGGGGCCCTTCACCATCTTCCGGATGTCGCCTAACGACAAATCCGGATTGTCGATCAGCGCGATGGTCGCGGTCACGACCTCTTTGAGGTTGTGCGGCGGGATGTTGGTCGCCATGCCGACCGCGATACCCGCCGAGCCGTTGACCAGCAGGTTCGGAATCCCAGCCGGCAGAACCTTCGGCTCGGTGAGGTGATCGTCGAAGTTCGGGGCGAAGTCGACGGTGTTCTTGTCGATGTCCGCGAGCAGCTCGGTCGCGATCCGCATGAGCCGAGCTTCGGTATAGCGGTATGCGGCGGCCGGATCGCCGTCCATCGATCCGAAGTTCCCCTGCCCATCCACGAGCGGATATCGCAGCGAGAAGTCCTGCACCATGCGCACGAGCGCGTCGTACACCGCGCTGTCACCGTGCGGATGGAACCGCCCGAGCACATCGCCGACGACCGTCGCCGACTTCTTGAACGGGCGGTTCGGCAGAAGCCCGAGGTCGTTCATCGCGTACAGGATGCGGCGGTGAACGGGCTTGAGCCCGTCGCGCACGTCGGGTAAGGCGCGCGACACGATCACGCTCATCGAGTAGTTGATGAACGACTCTTTGATCTCCTCGTCGATGAGACGCGGGAGGATACGCTCGCGATTGATAGGCGCGGTCATGTGGTCCTGCGGGAGGGAAAAATCGGCCTTCGGACGGACGCAGAAGTATACCCGAAGGGGAGGCGAATAGCAATTCGCGCGAACCACCGTAAGATGAACTATCGCAACATCTTACGGTGGCAGTCGCCGAGGTATTCGCCGATGCGCATCACCTCTGTTCCGTGAGACGACGCACACCGCCCGAAGGCAAAACGAGCTCTACCGTATCGAGGCCAGGAACCAGCTCGGCTGGCGGCCCTCCGCGACCGTTGCCGCCACTAACGACTCACGACCGAGGACTCCCGACTCGCGGCCTGCGGCCGCGTCAACACCCCCGCTTCGCCATCCACGTGAGCTCGTCCGTCACCTCGCCGCGGAGCATGCGATTCACCCACTCCACGCCCTGTGCAACGGCGTGATCCATATTCCCTACCTCGTACCGCCACGCTCCGAACCGTCCGCGTGAATAGATCCCCTGCGACTCGAGCCACGGCTGCACCGTCGCGAGCGCCGCATCCCGCTCGAGCGACGGGGTTGGATACGTGTAGTCGCGCTCTATCAAAAACGCGTCCACGACGTCGTCGCGATCCGCCTCGGTGATCATCCGCGTGTTCACGAGCCCCTGGATCGTGTCGTCGATGACGCTTCGGCAATTCACCGGCTTGAACTCGGAGTGGGAGATCTCGGCGAGAATCGAGTAGTGCGTCGTCGCGTCGGGCACGACCTCGGGCGAGTAGTTCGACAGATAGGTCAGGCGATAGTAGGGGCAGTTGCTCTCCGGGAAGTACATCCAACACTTGGTGGACGGCGCTGGTTGTCTGACACCGATGCCGACGATGTATGACCCCGAATGCCGGAGTCGCGCAGCGTGCGCGCGAACGTCGTCCGGTACGTCACCGCGCAACGACCGCACAAGTACGTCGAGGGGCATCGTTGACAACAGCGCGTCGTAGGGCTCGCGACTACCGTCTGCAAGCACGACCTCGTTCGCGGCGACATCGACCTGGACGACAGGCGAGCAGACACGCAGCTGATCCTCGACATACGGACGCATGCGATCGAAGAGCTCTCCCGTGCCACCGTACCGTGGGTATTTGAATGTCGCGTTAGGCCCCCACGACACATCCTCCCGGTCGAGGATCACGTTCCCGAGTACGCGCTCGATCGGAGGCGTGGCAACCCGCTCGCCGATCCACTCCTTGTTCATCATGCGCGGTGGATGCGCCCACACCTTGAAGTTGTAGGGCATCATGAAATGCTTCGCGATCCCGGCACCGAACACGCCGTGAATCAACTCTTCGAAGTTGGCGAACCGCTCCTTGTCGATCGGGCACTTCTGCGCTTCGATGAGCCCGAGCAGACACTCGAGGACGACCTCGTTCGGCAGGTACTTGACGTTGTTCTGGAACGGATACGGGAGAAACCGGTCGAACATCCACACCCACGACTCGCGCAGGAGCTCCTGATACTCGTCACCCATCAATCGGTCGAAGAGGCGGTCGAAATACGGGTAGTGCGAGAACAGGACGTGCCCTCCGATGTCGTAGGTGAATCCATTCGGACTTCGCTCCGACGACGCCAGCCCGCCAACTTTGTGACGGGCCTCGAGGATCGTGAAGTTCGTGTAGCCGAGCTCTCGCAGCCGATAGCCTGCCGCGAGACCGGTCGGCCCTGCCCCGATGATCACGAGTCGTGGACCGTCCCCCGTCGTCCGAATCTGCGTCTCCATCGTCCCTCTTCATCGGCGTCGCCGGCGCGTTGCGCAGCCGGCGCGCCCCATCAAGTGATCGTGCCCAATGCAGCCGCACGATCGCGCTGCGTCGTGGATGAACTCCCCGCCATGGCACCGCGGGACGCGTTCGTTTCATGGCGCGTCCACGAGCTGGTGCGACAGAAGCGCGAGAGCGCGCTGTCCAGCGGCGGAAGTACCGTCCCCCGCTCACTCGCGAGTGCCGTGTAGCGCGGGCGCTGGGCCTCCAATGCCAGCTCGGCGAGCGACACGCCGCGGAGATGCTTCGTGCTCACCCCGGTGGCTCGCGCCGCGTGAAGTGCGAACTCCTCCCACGTGACCGCCCCATCGTTCGCGAGGTGCCAAACACCGCGCTCGCCGTCGATGACGTGATCGAGCGTCGCATCGACCAGGTCCGGCACGTACGTCGGCGATACGACCACGTCGTTCAGGGCGACGAACGGCCTTCCGCCGGCCAGCGCGCGGAGCGCGTGTGTGACGAAGTTGTGCTCGTCGTGCCCGAAGAAGGCCGCAGTCCTCACCACGAGCACGTGCTCACTGACGGCGAGCACGGCACGCTCCGCCTCGGCCTTGCTCCGACCATATTCGCAGAGCGGACGCACGCTATCCGATTCGATGTACGGCGCAGCCTTGTCCCCGTCGAAGACGAGGTCGCTCGAGAAGGTCACGAACGGCAGGCCGTGCTCGGCGCACACCTTCGCGAGCGTCACCGCGCCGCATACGTTCGCCCGCCAACACGCGGTGCGCTCCTGTTCCGCATCGTCGACGCGCACGAACCCGGCACAATTGATCACCGCCCACGGCCTGACCGCCGCGAGCGCCCGTGCCACGGCGCATTCATCAGCAATGTCGAGATCACCGCGCGCGTAGGCGCGACAGGCGAGGTCACGGTGTCCACAGGCCTCCACGATGGCGCGACCCAGCGTACCGTTCGCCCCGACCACGAGCAGCGGCACGGACGAGGTTGGGCGTCGCGACCACGACCTGTTCGCCCGCAACAACGCCGTCGCGCGTCGATCGGCTGGCGTCACCGCCGGATACGCGAGGCGCCGCTCGGAACGCCACCAGCCACGTGCTTCGAGAACCGCGTGCCGATATTCACCGTCGGTGGCGAGCGTGCGGACCATGCCCGCGAGAGCGGTAGGACGAGGCACGTGCGCTCGAATGTCGAACAACCCGGGCTCGTAACTGCCGTCGTGACGGGTCAGCACCGACGCCCAGTCGAACGCCCCGAACGCCGACCACGCCGTCACGGCGCGTATGTCCACGCCCTCGGCACGGAGCTGAACCGCTGCACGCCACACTTCATCGAGCCATCGGAGCTGCTGCTCCCTCGTACAGGCCAGGTGTGCCTCGGTGACCGCGACGGGACGACGATAGCGCTCCCAGACTTCGCGCAGCAACACGTACGGGCCTGCGACGCCACAGCCTAACGCGCGGACAGCCTCGATATCGGCGTACCGGTGCGTGTGGTTGCCACCGTGTGTTGCCGCAGGATAACGCTCCAGGCGGTCGTCGAGATACCGTTCGCTCGTGAGATAGTGATTGACGCCGATGATGTCCGGCGGACAGGGCGCGTCCGCAAGCGCGTCGAGCTCCGACGCGCTCACGCCTGCCCATCGGAGGTATGCGGCCATCGGGTGGCTGCCCACGACTCGACCGGAAAGAACGTCGTACGTCAGCCATCGCCGTTCGTTCTCGAACTCGGCCTGATACTGAAGTCGGTGGGACGCGTACGTCTTGCCCAGGTCCTCGCTCTGAACGAGCGTCGCCTCGGGTGTCACCTCGCGAATCGCCCGCATGGCCGCGCCGATCGCCCGGCATTGGCCAACAATCGCGCGTGCGAACGCTCCTGCCGACGTTGCGTGCGGGTACCAATGACCGTAGAGCGCCGCGAATCGAGCCGTTGTGAGCGGCTCGTTGATCGGTGTGAAATGCGTTACCCACGGGTACCGCTCGGCGACGCTCCTCGCGAACGCAGCGAGTTGCTCCGGGAGCAGGGGGTCGAGCAGGCTGGTGCTGGGCGGCCCGCTCCCGTGGTGCATGAGCCCGACGATCGGTGTCACGCCGCGTGCCCTCAACCGCTCGAGCCCATCGTCCACCCATGGCCACGCGGTTTCGCCCAACGCCGCCACTCGCTCCCACAGAACCGGGAAACGCACTGCCGTTACGCCGAGCCCCGCTAGCCGATCGATGTCGTCCGGGCGTTCGTAGACGCCGCTACGTTCGAGCTGATCGCTGTAGCGGTCGCCGACCCTGTTGTATGAGCACTCGATGCCAGCCCACACCTCGACCCTTGCTGACACGGCGGCGCCCATTGTTAGGCGACGTTGGCCGAGTCGTCGCCGAGCGACTCCGCGCGGCTTACCGTGGCCGGACCGCTTGCAGCGCGTCGACGCATAGCGCTGACCGGCGCCGCCGCACTCACCTCATACGGCGCATTCCACACCGCTCGGGTCATGAGACCGTCCATCGAGCCGACGATGGACTCCCACGTCGCCTCACGAGCACGTGCGACGCCGACAGCGATCCGCGTCTCGTCGGCTGCCGTTGTTGATTGGACGGCATCCATGAACTCGCTGTGCGATCGCGCCACGCGCACGATCGGGGCGAAGTTCCGTACCACATCGGGCACCGCGGTCGAGACGATCGGTTTGCCCGCCGCCATGTACTCCAGCGTCTTCGTCGGATTGATGAACTCCGTCGCCTCGTTCAGCGCGAATGGCATGAGGCACACGTCGAACCCTTTCACGTACTCTGGCAACCGCGTGTACGGCCGCTGCCCGAGCCAGTGGATGTTCCGGTGCCTAGGCAAAGAGGGAGGATCGACCTTGGCCAACGGGCCGACGAACACGATCGAGCCGTTCGGACAATGCCGCGCGAGCGCGCCGATGAGATCGTAGTCGAGGCGCTCGTCGACCACGCCGAAGTATCCGAGCACCGGTCGTGGGAGATCGCGAAGCTCCGGCGCGATTGGCGTGTCGGTCCGTCGAGCGCGGGCGAAGTGATCGGCATCCACTCCGCACCCGAAGAAATGGACGTTGTGATGGTAGCGCGATTTCGACTCGTACAGCTGGCGCCCACCGGTGAATACCACGTCCGCTCGGGCTAGCAGGAAACGCTCGCGCTGCGTCAGGTCTGGCGGCGCGAAGCGGAACTGCGCGAGTTCGTCCATGCAATCATAGACGACGCCGCGCTCGTCGAACGCGCCGATCATGACGGGTGCGGGCATCGGCGTATAAAACCACTGTACGGCGTGGTCGAATCTGCCCGCGAGCGTGCCGCCCTCACCGATCAGTTCCAGCAGCAGCGATCGCACACGCTCCGCACTTTCGTCGTAAAAGGACCGCAGTGAGCTCGGCAACGTGGGAACCACGCGGTGGACGCCGGCGTTCGGCACGCTGAGACTCAGCGATCCGCTCGCGCAGTCGTCGACGAACACCGGTTCTTCGACGTACAGAACGGCGCGACTCCGCGCGAAGCGCGACAGAATCTGTTGTGGGCGCTGCCACACGAAATCCCAGCGCAGGTGACTATGGACGATCAGCGGAGACCGGCCACTTGACGTGGCCGTGCGCGCAACAACTGGCATGTATGTCGCTGGTAAGCGGTGGGAGAACAACGGTCGCGGTTGGAGCGCGACGGTCACCCCTGGCGCAATTCACATGCCTCGTTGGCCCGCCGCGACGAAGGAAACGCGCGCGACGTCATGGCCTAACGCGCAACACGGGGCGGCACTCGAAAGTGCCGCCCCCGTGTTTTCGTGCACGACCAACGCAACCTATGGCGTATCAGTTACTTGGCTTCCCATCTTCGATGTCGCGAGCCGGCGCTGTCAGCATCACACGTCCCGCGTGGGCGCCAAGCTCGACCCCGTCGTGCGGCTTACCCCGCCTGGGCGTCGAGCTCGATGACCTCGCCAGCCGGCGCTGCCGACCACGCACGGCGCCACTCCGCTATGATCTCGCGATACCGCCGCGCCACTGGTCGAGCCCGGCGCTCGAGGTCGTAGAGGCCGACCGGGTGCAGGTCATTGCGCTCCACCCGTAAGGCCCACTGCCAGTCGATCTGATCAGTGAGCGAGTACCAGGTGAAGCCGCGAACGGGAACGGCACTGCTCTGAAGGTACAGGATGTCGCGCCACTGCGAATCGAGCCAGGCCACCGCATGCGCGCTGACGCGATTGGTCTCGCAATGGAAGAGCGGCACTCGGTAGCGCCGGTAGTACTCCATCGCGAGAGCGCGGAAGCCAAGCCCTTGTCGAGCAGTTGTGCACCGGCCCGTTGCGGCCACCCGGTGCTCGCATGTCGGATAGTAGTCCACCCCGAGCCAGCGCTGCCCCACGCCATGACGTTCGCGGAAAAAGCTGAGGTCGTTCGACGTGACACCGTGCTCGTTGAGGTAGGCGGCCATCCCAGGGGCCAGCTCATGCCCTAACGTCAAGTCGAGCGCGACGTATTTGATCCCGTTCCAGCGATCGGCCTGATGCGTCGCGGAAGAGCCAGCGGGATGGAAATGCTCGATCGACTCGCCCTGGACAATGACCGCGTCGGGTCGCTCGGACATGATCGCCTCGACCGCAAGCTCGTGAGCCATGCACAGGTTTCGAAGCGCCCGAACGAAGGCGCGATCGTTCGCTTCGCACTCGTTCCACCAGCCCCGAAGCGCCGAGAAGCTCGCGCAGACGAAGATCTCGTTGACCGGTGTGAAGTAGCGTACCCACGGGTAGCGGCGCGCGAATGCGCGCGCGTACTCCTGGAACAGCACCGGGAAGGCATCGTCCTGAAATCCCCCGAGCCAGTCGGGAACCCCGAAGTGGCACAGGTCCGCGATGACTTCGATCTTCAGGTCCTTGAGCCGACGCATCGGCGCGTCGGCCAGCTCCCAGTCGAACCGGTCCGGTGCGACGTGCGTCCGGTAGTACGGAGGCCCGTATCGCAACGCGTCGAGTCCGAGCTCACGGACCAGCGCGAAGTCTTCCTCCCAGCGTGCGTAATGCCCGCATTTCTCCATCTGATCGATGCGGGCGCCGGAGCGGATCGTTGGATAACTGTTCTCGATGCCCGTGGCAAAGAGAAACGGGGAGGCAGGATGCATCGGAGGGTGCGACCAGGCGGGAACGGCTTTAGTGGTCGGCGCCGCAGGGATCAGAGAATCGCGTTGTTGCCTGACGATGATACCCGTGTCGCCGAGCGGAGTTGTCGTCTAACGTCGTGAGACGACGGACCCCACCAGCGCGCCACAAGAAACGATCGTCACCTGCCGTACTGCTTCACCTACCGTGCTTCACTGCTTTACCTACCGTACTTCTTCATGATCGCTCGCACGCGATCGACCGGCAGCGAGTAGACTCGGAGGTCGTTCGCGCCGGTCATCGTCTCGGCCGCCAGCATGGCGTTGACGATGGCCGCCTCCGTAGCCTGCGCCGTTGCCGTGAACAACGCCGAGACTCGCGCGTTGGCAAGCATCTGCACCGAAGCGGTGTCCGTGCTTCGCGACGCCTGCGGATTCGCGGTCGAAAACGCAACGAAGATGTCGCCCGAGGGATTGGCTCCCCACCCGCCCATTCGTCCAATACCCAGCGATACTCGTGTGGCAATACGCTTTAGTTGATGCGGGAGGAGAGGTGCGTCGGTCGCGACGACTACGATGATCGATCCCGCCCCCTCGTCGTTTGGCACGGATGCCGAAGTCTCGCAGGGACGTCTGCCACC
>Ga0075421_100002469_pt1 | contig 22128 bp, 21 predicted proteins | sample SoiMetdeltSBSDD5_FD_75292 | JGI IMG/M metagenome (GOLD analysis project Ga0075421, IMG submission 75292) | Bulk soil microbial communities from a Populus tree surrounding site in Tennessee, USA - Soil MetaG P. deltoides SBSDD5 | ecosystem: Environmental > Terrestrial > Soil > Tree plantation...
CTTCACTACGCGGAAGAGCGACTTCGCGTTCCCGGTCCCTAAGGGTTGTCCTCGAACGTATTGCAGTCGTCGATGTTTCCGGACTCCAACCCGCGCCGGAGCCACTGGAGCCGCTGCGCCGACGATCCATGCGTCCACGTTTCCGGAGCGACCCGACCCGTGGTTTGCCGCTGAATCACGTCGTCGCCAATGGCGGCGGCCGCGCGCAGTCCTTCCTCCACATCGCCCGGTTCGAGTAGGTCCCGCTGCGACGCGTGCGCGCCCCACACACCGGCCAGGCAATCCGCCTGAAGCTCCTGGCGCACGGACAAGGCCCGCGTGTCCTCCTCGGAGAGTCCCGCGCTCACCCGCTGGACGCGGTCCATGATGCCGAGCAAGTTCTGCACGTGGTGTCCGACCTCGTGGGCGAGCACGTAAGCCTGGGCGAAGTCACCGGGCGCGCCGAACCGCTGGTCCAGCTCCTGATAAAACGCGAGATCGATGTAGACCTTTTCGTCGAGGGGGCAATAAAAAGGCCCCATCGCCGCTTCACCGAACCCGCACTGCGACGGCGTGGCGTCGGTGAAGAGAACGAGGGTGGGCGAACGGAACGATTCCCCACGCTCCTGAAAAATGCGGGTCCAGGTGTCCTCGAGATCCGCGAACACCGTGGAGACGAACTTACCCATCTCATCGGAGGGCTGGCTCGTAGGAACATTGACCTGCACGTCTGAGCCCGTCCCTTGCAGGCCGGTCAGAATCGCGCGGGGGTCGACGCCCAGCAACAGGGCGATCAACACGGCCACGATCCCCCCGCCGCCGATCGCGGCCGGGCGGCCGAAGCTCATCCCTCGGCGATCTTCTACATTTGTGCTTTCGCGCTGTCCTCTCCAACGCATGCCGTCATCCTTTAACACTCCCCGCTAGTAAATCTCCGATTTGGCTCGTGGAGAGCCCGCAGTTCGCGGTCAATGCGGGAATCTTTTTGGACGCGAGCGCCTGGGCGATGGCCCCTTCCACCGCGTTCGCTGCGTCCTTTTCTCCCACGAAATCCAGGAGCAACTGTACCGATGCGACGGCGGCTACTGGATTAGCCACGTTCTTGCCGGCGTACTTAGGCGCCGAACCATGGATAGGCTCGAACATCCCCGCTTCCCCGGGGTGAATATTGGCGCTCGCCGCCGCGCCCATGCCGCCCTGCAGCATGGCCCCGAGATCGGTGATGATGTCGCCGAACATGTTGGGCACCACCACCACGTCGAACCATTCCGGGTTCTTGACCATCCACATCGTGCAGGCGTCCACGTACGCGTGATCCTGTTCGATCTGCGGATACTCCTTGCCCACTTCGGCAAAGACGCGCGTCCACAGATCGTAGGCGCGCACCGCATTCGCCTTGTCGACCATGGTCAACTTCTTGCGCGGGCGATCCTTGGCCACGTCGAAAGCGTAACGAATGACCCGCTCCGTGCCCTTGCGCGTAAGGAGAAGCTCCTGCGTCGCCACCTCGTCCGGAGTGCCCTTCTTGAAGAACCCGTGCGTACCTACATAGAGGTCCTCGGTATTCTCGCGGATCACGACCATATCGATGTTCTTGGGATCGTCGTTCTTGAGCGGGCAAAGATGCGGCGCGTAGAGCTTGATCGGCCTCAGGTTGACGTAAAGATCGAGCCCGAACCGGCAACCGGCCACCACGGCGCGCTCGAGCAAGCCCGTTTCGAGCCGCGGATCGCCGATCGCTCCCAGGAGGATCGCGTCGTGCTGGCGGTACTCTAGGAGCGCGGAGGCGGGCATGAGCTCGCCCGTTTTCAGGAAGTGGTCCCCGCTCCAGGGATAATGGGTCGTCTTCACGCCGAAGCCGAAGCGTTGCCCGGCCGCTTTGAGGACCTTGAGCGCTTCGTCGGTGACCTCGGGGCCGATGCCGTCCCCGGGAATCACCGCAATCTTGTATTCCTTCAACCGTCCTCCCGTCCTATTCGCCCGCCGGCTTGTAGTACTTGTGCGCTTCGGGCAAGAGCTTCTTGATGTCGTCGATGCGGTGCTGATCCGAGGGGTGCGTGCTCAGGATCTCGGGCGGCTTCTCTCCGGCCGAGGCGGCCATGCGCTCCCAGAAGGTCACCGCTTCGTCGGGATTATACCCGGCCATGGCCATGAAGATGAGACCGAGATGGTCGGCCTCGCTCTCCTGCGTGCGGCCAAACGGCAGAATCGCGCCGTATTGGGATCCGACGCCGTAGGCGGTCATGGCCAGCTGTTGCGTTGCCGCCGGCGACTTTGCGAGTGCAGTGGAGAGGGCGACGCCGCCCATCTGTTGGAGAAGGCCTTGGCTCATGCGCTCCGAGCCGTGGTTAGCGACCGCGTGCGCGATCTCATGCCCGAGCACGACCGCTAATCCCGTATCGTCCTTGGTGACCGGAAGGATGCCGGTGTACACGACGACCTTCCCCCCCGGCATGCACCAGGCGTTCACGTCCTTGCTTTCGACGAGGTTGAACTCCCAGCTGTACTTCTTCACCTCATCCGCCATGTTGTGCTGGGTGAGGTAGGTCTCGACCGCGTTCGCGATGCGGCCACCCACGCGCTTCACTTGGTCGGTGGCCGCTTGATCCGTGCTGATCTTGTTTTGCTTGAGAAAGTCGTCGTATTGCTGGTCGGCCATCGCGATCATTTCGCTGTCGGGCACCAAGTGCAGTTGCGACCGCCCGGTGATGGGCGCCTTGCTGCAGGCGACGAGCGCAACCCCGAAGATCAACGGAAGGAAGAAAAATCGCGTCACCGATTTTAGCCTCGGATTCCGAATCGTCATGATTCACCTCCATCTCAGGCATTCAGTTGCAGCGCCCCGCGTGAGCGCCGCAACCGAATACAATCTGTCTGCGATCAATGTCCCGGTTAGGCCGGATTGTAGTACCGGCGCGCCTCCGGCAACCACGACCGAATCTGCTGGATGCGGCGAGAGTCCGCGGGGTGCGAGCTCAGGAATTCGGGCGGAGCCCCGCCTTTATTCGCCGCCACCATCCGTTGCCAAAAGTTCACCGCCTCGTCGGGATTGTACCCGGCCATGGCCATGAAGATGAGCCCCAAATGGTCGGCCTCGCTCTCCTGGGTCCGGCTGAACGGCAACAAGTACCCTACCTGTGCGCCGACCCCGTAGGCATTGAGCCACAAGGAGCGGGTCTTGTCGGGGTGGTTATGAAGAGCGGTCGACAGCGCCACACCACCGAGTTGGGCCAAGAGCGACTGGCTCATGCGCTCGGACCCGTGCTTGGCCACCGCGTGAGCAATCTCGTGTCCGAGCACGACGGCCAGGCCGTCGTCGGTCTTGGTGACGGGGAGGATCCCAGTGTACACAACCACCTTGCCGCCCGGCATGCACCAGGCGTTCATTTCCTTCGACTCGATGAGATTGAACTCCCATTTGTATTGGTTGGCCTCGCTCGCCATGCCGTTGTCGCGAAGCCACCGATCCACCGCTCCGGCAATGCGGCCACCGACCAATCTCACTTGGGCGGTGGCGCGTTTGTCCGTGCTCAGTTTGTTGGCTTTCAGAAAGTCGGTGTATTCCTGATTCGCCATCGTGATCATCTCGCTGTCCGGCACCAGATGAAGCTGCGAACGCCCGGTGATGGGCGCTTTGGTGCAGGCCGCAATTCCGACTATGAGTCCGAGGAACAAAAAGGTCCGGCGCGCGAGGTGCCGGAATCGGGTTCTAACCGTTGGAAGTCGACGCATCATTATCTCTCCTCTTCGCAATAGTGGGCGGGGTCTCCGGCCCGCCACGAAACGTTGGATGTCTATACGCGCTCGATTAACATTGCGATTCCTTGCCCGCCGCCGATACAAGCGCTGGCGATACCGTAACGGCCCTGACGCCGCCCCAGTTCCATTGCCAAGGTGAGCAGAAGCCGGGTCCCCGTCGCGCCCAGAGGATGACCCAGGGCGATTGCGCCTCCGTTCACGTTCACTTTGTCCCGGTCCAGGTTCAAATCTTTCTCCACCGCCAAATACTGCCCCGCGAATGCCTCGTTGATTTCAAACAAATCGATCTGAGAGAGCTTCATGCCCGACGACTCCAGCACTTTTTTGATCGCGGGCGCCGGACCGAACCCCATCTCGCTCGGATCCACGCCGATCGTGGACCAGCTCACCACCCGGGCGAGCGGCTTCCTGCGCTGTTCCTTCACCACACCTTCGTCCGCAACCACGAGCGCGGCCGCGCCATCCACGATGCCGCTCGCGTTCCCCGCCGTGACCATGCCGTCCTTCCCGAAGGCAGGGGGCAGCTTGGCCAGTTGCTCGAGGCTCGTGTTCATGCGCATGTGATCATCGTGCTCGACGCGCCCGCCGCCCGGCACGTCCACCGGCACGATCTCTTCCGCGTACACGCCGTTCTCGCGGGCTTTCTGAGCGCTGGCGTGGCTGCGCAGTGCGTACACATCTTGATCCTCCCGCGTCACACCGTAACGACGGGCGAGCTTCTCCGCGGTCTGGGCCATGTAGAGACCAGAGTAGGAATCAAGAAGCGCCACCATGAGTGAGTCTTCCAGTGCGCCTTGACCCAGGCGCAGACCTCGGCGAAGACCACGCAGCACGTGCGGGGCCTGGCTCATGTTCTCGGTGCCGCCCGCGAGCACGATGCGGGCTTCGCCCAAACGGATTTGCTCGGCGGCGTTGATCACGGACTGAATGCCCGACCCGCAGAGGCGGTTCACGGTCAGCGCGGGAACTGGAACCGGCACGCCGGCCTTGAGGCCGATGTGACGAGCGCCGTAGATGGCGTCGGCGGAGGTTTGCATGACGTTCCCGAAGATGACGTGATCGATGCGATCCGGGGTCACGTCGCTTCGCGACATGGCTTCCTTGGCCGCGACCACGGCCAGGTCGATGGCCGATACACGGCCGAGAGCGCCGCCCGGGCGCCCATCACCGGTTTTTGAACCTTCGTACTCGCACATCGGCGTGCGAGCCCCGCCAACCAAGAACACGTCCTTCGTCATGTTTGACTCCGCTTATCGACCCTGAAAGGCGGCACGCCTTTTTTCCAGGAAGGCCGCCAGGCCTTCTTTCATATCGGCCGTACTGGCGCAGACCCCAAATAGGTGGGCCTCCCAGTCGAGGGCGGCATCCATGCCCATTTCGAGGCCCCCGTCGATGGCTTGCATGGCCAGACGCAACGCGATGGGACCCTTCTGCATCAACGTACCCGCCAACTTTCGCGTGGCGTCCATGAGGTCGCTCGGGGGAACCACCATATTTACGAGCCCAATCGCCAAAGCTTCCGCCGCGCCCACCGTGCGCCCGGTGAGGACCAAATCCATGGCCCGCCCCTTGCCGATCAAGCGCGTTAAACGCTGCGTGCCGCCGTATCCGGGGATGACCCCCAAGTTCACCTCTGGCTGGCCGAACTTGGCGCTTTCGGAAGCCACCCGAAGCGTGGCCGCCATGGCCAGCTCGCACCCGCCGCCGAGGGCAAATCCGTTGACCGCGGCCAGGATGGGTTTACTTAGATCTTCCATGAGACGCGTCAGGGCTTGGCCCCGTCTCGCGGTGTCGATGGCGGTCAAAGGTCCCAGCTCGGCCAGCTCACCGATGTCGGCTCCGGCGGCGAAGGCCTTCTCGCCCGCCCCGGTGATGATGAGCACCTTGACCGAGGCATCATCGCGGGCGGTCACGAGCGCCTTTTCCAGCTCACCGATAAGCGTACGGTTGAGCGCGTTTAGAACCTGGGGTCGGTTCAACGTGATGATCGCAATACCGTCTTTGGCATCGTAAAGCAGGGTTTCGTAAGCCATGGCAAATCCTCGCTGGTGCTTTTTCGACCGACGAACGGTACCACGAAGCCCTCCCTTTCCGCAGCGACTTGCCCCAATCGTGCGTAGAAGGTTCGGGGACTTCGCAAATGCGAAAAGAAATGGGCGCGATTGCTTTACTCCTAGGTCTGAACTCTGCCGCTTCGTTCCATAGTGCGAATGCAGATAGTTTCCCTGCGCAGAAAACCGGTTCCGGGGACGTGGAACCCTTGGACCTGAATGGGGACCACTACTACGACGTGCTCGCCTTGCACGTGGACCTGCCGGTTCGCGGGGCGGGTGACTACTCTGCCGTGGTGCAATTGATATCACCCAGTCCAGACGAGCCGGGCGGGTATCAGTTCTGCGGTTACGGAAGACCGGCCGGGATGGTGGGGCAGATATTGCTCATTCCCGCGGTGAACGGGCTTGCGGATTCGACCGGGGCTTGCCACTTCGACGTCTGGTTCGACGGAGAGGAGGTGCGGAACTGCGGCGGACCTATGATGGCAAGGCTGACCGTGTCCCCCTTGGATGCTGCAGGCACGTTATTAGGAGCGGTGGGGAACTTTCTGATCCCACTCCAGACGACCGAGGGTAGGGAACGTTTTGGATGGCAAGCGATCCACATTCTGGGGATCGATTGGCAACCGGGCATTTCTCAAACCGACACGCTTTCGGTTCGGGTTGGGGTAGCTCGGTCAGGAAAATTCTTTATCCAGGTGTGGGTGTATGAGGACAAGAAGGAAATATCCTTCCAAGCATTTCGGCAGTCACTAGGGCTCGGGGAGATCGAGCTCAAGATCCCCTGGAGGGCCGGGTTACGGGCGGATAGTCTTGAGGTCAGCGTCAGCAGTCCCTGGGAACCCCCTTGGGGGGAGACGCATGAACTTTGGGCGCTTCCGTAAGGCACGGACTCGCAGTTACTAGACTAATCCCTCAGTCGGTTTTGCCGGTTCGCTCGAATAATCATAGAACCCCTTGCCGCTCTTCCGGCCGTGATAGCCGGCGTGCACCATGCGCTTCAACAGTGTCGGCGCCGCGTACTGAGGCTGCTTGAACTCCTCGAACATGATGTTGGCGATGTAATACGTGGTATCGAGACCTACGAAATCGAGGAGGGTGAAGGGGCCCATCGGATACCCACAGCCGAGCTTCATCCCCGTGTCGATGTCCTCGACCGAGGCCACGCCCTTTTCCAGCGCCCGAATCGCATCCAGCAAGTACGGCACGAGGAGCAGGTTGACCACGAATCCCGGACTGTCCTTGGTGAGAATCGGTGTCTTGCCCACTTTCTTCGCGAAGGCGAGACCGGTCTCGATCGTGTCGGATGTCGTGCGCACCGTCTTCACCACTTCGACCAGCTTCATGAGCGGGACGGGATTGAAGAAATGGAGGCCAAGGAAGCGATCCGGACGTTGGGTCATCGCGGCCATCTCGGTGATGGAGAGGCTCGAGGTATTGCTGGCCAGAATGGTATGGGGCGGGCACGCGCGATCGAGGGTGCTGAATACCTCGCGCTTCAGCTCGACGTTCTCGGTCACCGCTTCGATCACGAGATCGGCGTCGCTCAAGGCGTCCAAAGCGGTCACGCCGCTAATGCGTCCGAAGATCGCTCCCGCCTCATCGGCGGTCATCTTGCCCTTGGCCACGCCGCCATCCAGGAATTTTTTGATGCGCCCCAGGCCCTGATCCAAAAATTTCTGATCGACCTCGCGCACCGTCACCTTGAGGCCGGCCTGGGCCGCCACTTGGGCGATTCCCGAGCCCATGAGCCCGCACCCCACCACACCAATATGCTGCGCGTCCCGCGCCATGGTTACCTCGATTCAGGACTCATTAACCCGCCCCGTCCCCACTCCGCGATTTACTTCATCCGTCCGAAGATGAAGTACGCGACGATGAGCAGGAATACCGCCACCAGTATCGTCGTCACTTCCGAACCGTAGGCCTCCACCACAGGATTCAGAAACGCAGGCAAGTGCACGCCGGCCATAACCGCTTTCACGCGATCGCCGGCGGTCAGGATAAACCCTTGCATCCCTCCAGGGTTGGGGGTCGTGGACGTCGTGGGTTCGCTAAGCCGCTGCCACGGGACGTACTTCACGAGGATGAAGATGATGAAGATCAAGAACAAGATTCGCAAAAAAATGGTGATGAAGTGTGCGCCCGCCGAACGCTTATGGACTTTTTGTCCCACCGGCGGGATGTAGGCCTGGGTTGCCACCGCCATGTTCCGGGGATCCCGCCCGTGTGTGTCGGGACGGATGCCTTTCAATCGGTTGAAAAACAGAAAGTGATCGTGCCAGGACCGTTCGAATTCGGTTCGGTTCTGTTCGTCGAGAGGCCCGGAGGTAAAGAGTGTGGGATAGCGCCCCATGAGAGACGTGATCCCCCGCAGATGGCCTTGAACTTCCTGGGTGAGCGAGGGCTGCAGCCACGAGGTGAGGTTGGTCAGGTCCTCAGCCACTTTACCTTTCAAATTCAGAAAGCGTTTTTCTTCCTCGTTCTTGAGATTCGGCGCGCCCATGCGATTGAGAACCAGGGAACGGTATTCCGTCCATTGATTGATCAAGTGCTCCAGACGCTTGCGATAACGGCGCACCTCGAGCATGACGTCTCCTCACCACCGCGCGGGGGACCACAGACCGCGCGCGACAGGGTAATCTAGACGGGGGGCCATCCCCTTGCAAACCGCGGGGTACCCTACGACCATAAGCTCATGAGAATCAATAAGTTTCTAGCCGCATGCGGCCTGGGAAGCCGGCGGAAGGTGGAAGAGATTGTCCTGGCCGGCCGCGTCTGGATAAACGGAAGCCGGGTGACCGATCTATCCACCTTCGTCGAGCCGGGCCGGGACAAGGTACTGGTGGATGGGCGCGCCGCGCGCCTGCCCGAGGGTCACACCTACTACTTGCTCCACAAACCCGAGGGGATCATGACGACCGCGCGCGACCCAGAGGGACGTTCGACCGTGCTCGAGCTTGTCCCTGCGCGCCCCCGCGTCTTCCCCGTGGGGCGTCTCGACCGGGACACTTCGGGCGCCTTGCTTCTCACCGACGACGGCTATCTCGCCCAACGGATCCTCCACCCACGCTATGGCGTGGAAAAGGAGTACATTGCCGTCGTGGAGGGGACGATCACCGATGAGGCGGTGAGCGCGCTCTCGGAGGGCGTGCTGCTCGACGGCGAACGCCGGCCCACCGCTCCGGCAAAAGTCGACGTCCTCGATCGCAAGAATAAGCGCTCGCGGTTGCGCCTCATCGTGCATGAAGGGCGGAATCGGCAGGTGCGTCGGATGCTAGATGCGGTGGGATTCGCCGTGCTTCAGCTCCGGCGCGAGCGCATTGGACCCGTCAGTTTAGAGGGGCTCGGTGCCGGCTTGTTCCGGCCACTCACCGCAGAGGAGGTGGCCGCATTGCGCCGTGATTCGGCGCGATCCCGATCCAGGGCCGTCAAGCCAGCCCCTGCTCGGCCGCGACAGCCAGGAGACTCCAGGCCGCGACACGGAGGAGATGCCAAACATGCCGTTCGCAGAACGCGAAAAGCCCCGGCTCGCAGGACGGGCACAGCCCCGGCTCGAGGGACGGGCACTGCCCCGGCCCGCAGGACGGGCACAAAGCCGGCTCGCAAGACGGGCCCAGCCCCGGCTCGCAGGACGGGCACAGCCCCGGCTCGCAGAACGGGCAAGGCCCCAGTTCGCAGGACGCGCAAAACCCCGGCTCGCTGATCTTTTTTTCCTGATCCTTTTCTGCGCCTTTGGGTGGGTCGGCTGTTCCAATGCGTCGCCCGAGGCGAACGCCCCCGGCTTTACTGTGCTCGGCACGAAAAAGGAAAAAGGGATTTCCGAGTTGGAGGTGAGCTATCCCAGCGATTCGCTCACCGTGCGTGGGTTTCTGTACCTGCCCAAGAAGGGTGGGCACCGCCCCACTGTCATCTTCAATCACGGGGGGGTGAGCGGGGTGAGCGCGGACGTGAAGCGCCGGGCCCGTGATCTAGCGGACGAGGGGTACGTGGTCTTCGCGCCCACCTATCGCGGCGAGGGCGGAAGTCAGGGGCGCATCGAAGTCGCAGGGGGCGAAGTGAACGACGTGCTGGCCGCGGCCGAGCTGCTCGCCCGGAATCCCCACGTGGACGCAAGCCGAATGGCGATCGCGGGATCGAGCCACGGCGCTCTCATCTCCGTGCTCGCCGCGGCGCGGGCGCCGGATCGGTTCCGCTGTGTGGTGGATGCGTGCGGGGTCATGGATGTGATCACCTGGTACGAGTTTCTCGTGCAGAGCAAGGGCGTGCAGGCGGTGAGCGATTCGCTGTCGCTGGCAATCTACGGAAATGGGCCCGCCGATCGCCCGGACGCGTTTCGCATCCGTCAGGCCACACGCGTCGCCGGCGACATTCGCATTCCCATGCTCATGCAATATGCAAAGCAGGACACGATCGTCCCCCTTGGCCAAGCGCAAATCATGAACCAGGCAATGATCCAGGCCGGCCATCCCGCCCCGGAGCTGCGCATTTACGAGCAGCTCGGACACGCATTCTGGTTCTGGAACGATCCCAAGTCCCACACCAAAGAACAGCTCGAGGAAGCGGAGAAATCCTGGAAGGATTTCACCGAATTTCTGGAGCACCATCTCAAAAAGTCCTGATACTATTCTGGGGGATCGGGGGCTTCGCAACCGACGTGGGTTGCGGGAGGGAACGATGCGCACTGGCATCGCTCTGATGATTGTTTTGGCGATGGCATTCATGGGCTGCGACGACAATGGATCTTCCGGTTCGGGCCACGATCCGGTCGTCTACCACATTGGGATCCTCGACTACACCTTCGAGGAAGCGGCGGAATTGGCGATGCCGGGAGACACCCTGCTCTTCGAGTCCTCACCGCCCCAGCTGACGAACACCATCGTTTTCGGTGAGAATCAGACTCCCCTCGTCTTCACGGCCACCAAGCAGCACCCGCGGATCACTGCCCCTGACGGTCTCCCCGCCTTGCGCTTCGTGTCTCCCAAGTCAGGCACGCGTATCGAGCATTTGGCCTTTTCGGGCGGCAACTACACCCTCAACGTGTCGGGGTCCGGGTCGATTACCATCGACGACTGTAAGTTTGCGGGGGCACAGATTCAAGTCCTTGGCAGCGGCGACAACTTGACCGTGAACGTGAGTCGAAGCGAGTTTGTGCGCCCGGTGGCGTTCGGCATTGCCGTGCAATCTACCACCGTGCTCCACGCGGACAAGGTGACCGTGGTGGCCGCGGGCGATTGCGGCATCCTCATCACCGAGAGTGCGACGGGCCGGGTGAAGAACTCGATTCTCTACAACTCCGCCAACTTCGGAATCGCCTGCCGGGGGCAAGGCCAGCTGACCAATGATTCCGGCTGCAACGACATCTTCGGGAGCGTTCCCGTGTCCGATTGCACCGAGCCGGCAACTGACCTTCATCTCGATCCCATGTTCTGCGACGCCGCCCACAATGTGTTCACGATCATGTCGATCTCGCCCTGCGCGCCCGCCAACTCGGGCGGTTGCGGGCAAATTGGCGCCTATCTCCCCGCCTGCGACCCCATACCTACCCCTCCCTAGAGACCCTTTCGGGCGTCTCTTAGAATGACCCCCATGGACGACGCAACCTGGGGACGAACGATCGCTCACGTCGACATGGACGCCTTCTATGCGTCGGTTGAGGTGCACGATGATCCCTCGCTGTCCGGCTTGCCGCTCGTGGTGGGAGGGCCCCCGGAGAAGCGGGGCGTGGTCGCGGCGGCGTCCTACGAAGCCCGGCGTTTCGGTGTCCATTCCGCGATGCCGATGGGAAAGGCGATGGGCCTCTGTCCCGGCCTCGTCCGCATCTCGCCACGGATGTCGCGCTATCGGGAAATGAGCGAGATCGTGATGGGCGTGCTCAAAACGTTTTCGCTGCTCGTTGAACCGCTCTCGCTCGACGAAGCGTTCGTGGATCTGACGGGCGCCGGCTTGGGCAATCCCAACGCGGTCGGGATGCAAATGAAAGCGTCGGTGCAGAAAGGGACCGGAATCACCGCCTCGGTCGGCATCGGTCCCAACAAGTTCGTGGCCAAGCTGGCTACCGATGTGACAAAACCGGATGGGCTCACCATCGTTCCCCCCGATCGCGCGGTGGAGTTCGTGCAAGCGATGCCGGTGGAACGACTCTGGGGCGTGGGCGAGAAGACGGGCCAAAAACTGCGCCGGCTCGGTTATGAAACCGCCGCCGATCTGGCCCGCGCGGAACCTTCGGCCCTGAAGCGCGCGTTCGGGCTCCTGGGGCTTCGGCTCCACGAGCTGGCCTGGGCGCGCGACGAGCGTCCCGTCGTTCCCGATGCGGAGGCGAAATCGGTGAGCCGCGAGCTCACCTTCGTTAAGAATCAGCGGAACCTGGCGCTCTTGGACGGCATCTTGCTTGGCCTGTGCGGCGAAGTCTCCGAGCAGCTCAAGAAGGGCCAACTGGTCGGACGCACGGTCAACTTGAAGATCCGATACGGCGACTTCACCACCGTCACCCGACAAGAAACGCTGGGCCATCCGAGCGACGACCCGGCCGAAATTCACGAGGTCGCGTCCCGGCTTCTCGTCATGGAGCACGCCGCCGATCACCGCCCCGTCCGCCTCATGGGGGTCGGTATCACCGGCCTTCTCCGCCGCACGCAACTGAATCTCGAGCTCTTTGGGGAGTAAACAAAACAAAGGCGGGAGCCGGTATTCCCGACTCCCGCCTCTCGGCGTCGTGGAGGTTATTGAGACCCAGAGGTCCCAATATGGAGAGACGCCCCGTTGCGCCTCTCACAGCCCTCGTTTGCGCAGGGCAACGTTCATGATTGCAGGTTCGATGCCAACCCCAGGCTTTCCATCGCGTGCAATCCGCGGCCCGTCATGCACTTGGGAAGAGCGACAATACGTTGTCCGACTGCGCTCTCCGCGAGTATGCGGGGTCGGGGGATTGAGCCCGGCCCTCCCCTCGCAAAGCGCACGGGATCACCCCCCTTCCGGGCGAGCCCCGGCGCTGCGCTCTGCAGTCGCCCCGTTGCAGACTGCAGCCCGTAAGCCTAGAAATGACTAAATCTTCCGGCCGCGGCTCCCGATATTTTGTCCCTGAATCTTCCTGCACACTTTGACCCTTCTTCACGCTCAGGAAGTCGATGGGAGAATGCACCCTTCTTCCGTGAGGTCAAAACGTGACAGAAGCAAATCTGCCCCTCGTGCTCGTGCTCACGAACGTGCTCTTCATCGGGTATGTGGCCTATCAGCAGCACCGAGTCATGCGAACCCGCCGCATCCGGCAGCGCCGTCGGTTAGAGGGAATTCTCACCGTTAGCCGCACGATTGGAGCCGAGAACGATCCCGCGCAGCTCTTCGATGCGATCACGAACATTTGCCGCAAGACCTATGACTGCGACCAGGTGTCACTCATGAAGCTCGATGTCGAAGCGGGCGAGCTCCACGTGGCGGCGGCGAGCGGCCATCGGAACATCGACGAGGTGCGCACGGCCCGAGTCAACATCGGGGAGGGCGTTTCGGGCTGGGTCGCCCAGCATCGCGAACCCATCATTTTGGGTCCGCAGATCGATGCGCGACGCTTCGCGGGATTGCAGATCCCCAAGCACAAAGTCTTTTCGGCCATGGTCGTGCCGATCATCCTGCGGGATGAGCTCTTCGGCGTGCTGAGCGTGAGCAGCCGTTCGCGCCGTATCCGGTTCGACCACGAGGATCTCGAAACCCTGCTCGTCTTCGCGGAAACGGCGGGGATCGTGAGCCGTCACGCTGAGCAATCAATGTGGATGCGAGCCACCATCCAGCGCCTCGACTCCGCGCTCCACGAGGCGGGGACGTTCAAGCGGGCGGCTTGAGCGCCATCCCTCGTTCCGGAGAGCCGGACTATACTCCGCCGGCCATGACCCGAGACCGAGCCGTCTGGCGATATCTCCTCCCCAGCATCGCCGATCTGCTGTTCATCGGGCTGCTTCTGACCCGCGTCCAACCGACCCTGTTTCACGACGCGGACACGGGTTGGCATTTGTGGGCGGGGTCGGTGACGCTGGAGCAGGGACCGGGACCGATCCCCGACGCCCTCACCTTTACCCAGTCCGGCATCCCCTTCGACAACATCGAATGGCTCGGGGAAGTGCTGCTGGTGGTGTTCTACCGCCATGCCGGTTATCTCGGCATCGCCATCCTGGCCGGGGTCGTGTTCGCGGTTACGTTTTCTTGGCTCTATCGCATCCTGCTCCGCGAGAGCGAGGATCCCGTAGCTGCCATTCTGGTCACCGTCCTGGCCGCGCAAATCACGCTCTTTCAGTTCCTGGCCCGGCCGGTCATTTTCTCCTTTCCCATGTTTCTGGCCGCACACGAGCTCGCCCGAAAGCCGAGCCGCCGCACGCTCTGGCTCTTGCCGCTCTTGACCGTGCTTTGGGCAAACGTACACGGGTCGGCGTATTTCGCCCCTGCGATTGCCGGGTTCTACTGGCTGTCGAGACCGCGCAAGAACGCGTTGGGCCTATCGGTTTTGTTGTCCGTGCTCGCGCTCGGAGTAACGCCTTGGGGATACGCGTGGATCTACAACCAGATCCTCGACAACCAGAGCTACTTCGGGCAAGTCGAGGAATGGATGTCGCCGCGGTTCAGCGATCTCCGCTTCTTGCCGTACTTCCTCGGCATATTAGTGGCCCTGGCCGCGCGATGGCGCGCGCCGAGACTGTCCAAACGCGAAGCCGTCTGGGGGCTGGGATGGCTTGCCGCCGCGCTCCTGTCGGCGCGCCTGGGACCGTTTGCGATCTTGGCCTGGGCTCCCTACCTGGTTCGGGACCTTGCTCGGGGGGAACTCATCGATCTCGCCCCGCCCCTTCGTAAGCTCTGGTCGAGCGTGGGGGCCGGACTCAAGCCCATGGAGCTCTGGCTTCGACCGCTGGTGTGGCCCATCGTGCTGGGGACGTTTGCGCTTGTTTGTACTCGTGCGCTCGCCCCCGTTTATCCTGCGGTTCAGGATGGATTTCCTGATACGCGGTTTCCGAAAGCTGCCTTGCGTGAAGCGACACGCATCGACCCCGGTCCCCACGTGTTCTGCAACTATGCGTGGAGCGGTTTCGTGTCCTGGGAGTCGCATGAACACTGGCAGACCTTCATCGATGGGCGCGCGGGATTTTTTGGCTCCGCCATGCTCGACGATTATTTGACCATCATCACGCTCCGCCCAGGCTGGCAGGATCGCCTCGGCGCCTGGGCGCCGGATTGGCTGCTTCTCTCCCCTGACCTCCCCCTGGTGGCCGCTTTGCCCCTGACCGGCCAATGGAGAATCGCCTACCAGGATCAGATCGCCGCAGTGCTCGTACCCGTGCCTTGATCTTCACTCGCGGGAATCCTCCCGCCGGGGTCCGGTATGCCCTTCGGCGTGTACCTGGGGCTATGGAAAAAAGGGACAGGGCGGGGGAGAATGCAACGCGAAATGACCCAACCCCGTGTCGCCATCCTTTCCGCCGCACGCACCCCGTTCACGAAAGCGGGCACGACCCAGAAGAAAGTGCCCGCGCACGAGCTGGGACGCGCCGCGCTTCGTGAAGCGTTGGAGCGCGCGAACCTCCGCCCCCCGGAGGTGACCGAAGTCATCTTTGGGAACATCGCCCAGCCTCCCGAGGCTACCAACATCGCGCGCGTGATCGCGCTTCGGGCCGGGCTCCCCGCCTCCATCTCCGCCTATACGGTGAATCGCAATTGCGGGTCCGCGCTGCAAGCGCTCACCGACGGCGTGGAGAAGATCCAATCGGGCGCCGCCTCGTTCGTGGCCGTGGGCGGAACGGAATCGATGTCCCGCATTCCCCTTTTCTACTCGGAGTCGTTCGGCGAAAAACTGGAACGCACGGCGCGGGCCAAGAGTCCGCTCGAAAAAGCCGCCGCGCTTTCGCAGTTTCGCCCCGCGGATTTCAAGCCCGTGATCGGGCTTATGGTCGGACTCACCGACAACGTGTGCGGACTCAACATGGGCGAAACCGCCGAGGTACTGGCGCGCGAGTTTCGGATCTCGCGAGAGTTGCAGGATCAGTTCGCCTTGGAGAGCCATCAACGCGCCGCGGCGGCTCAGGCTTCGGGCCGCTTCGCGGTGGAAATCGCGCCGGTGCCGTTGCCGCCTCGTTACGACAGCTTTTCTGCCCAGGACGTCGGCATCCGCGCCCAGCAATCCATGGAGGCGCTGGCGAAGTTGCGCCCCGTGTTCGACAAGCGATTCGGGACGGTGACGGCCGGCAACTCGTCTCAAATCACCGATGGTGCCGGGGCGTTGGTGCTCGCGTCCGAAGCTGTCGTGCGCCAGCGCGGCCTTCCGGTGTTGGGTTGGGTGCGTGGGTTCGCCTATGCGGGCCTCGATCCGCGTCGCATGGGCCTCGGCCCCGTATTCGCGACCGCGAAGCTTCTCGAAGCCGAACGCATGCGATTCGAGGACATCGATCTCATCGAAATCAACGAAGCGTTTGCCGCGCAAGTGCTCGCCTGTGAGGCCGCGTTCGCGTCGGATGCATTTGCCGCGCGAGAATTGGGACGATCGAACGCCCTCGGCGTCATCGATCCCGAGCGCCGCAACGTGAACGGCGGCGCGATCGCGCTTGGACATCCCGTGGGCGCAACGGGCGCCCGTTTGGTGCAAACGCTGCTTCTGGAGTTGCACATGCGGGAGCTTGCCCTGGGGTTGGTCACGCTCTGTATCGGGGGCGGGCAAGGGGCGGCGGTTCTTCTGGAGACCGCATGAGCGACCTCCTGCCCGAACCGCAGACGTCCTTGGAGTTCAAATCCCAGCCACCGGTCGAGATCCCAACCGCCGGGGTGCGGTTCGACGTGGACGATCACGGGATCGGCTGGGTGTTGTTCGATCATCCAACCAAACCGGTGAACGTTCTCGATACCCCGACCATGGAAAAGCTGCGCTACGTTCTGGACGAAGCCATGCGCAAGGGCGTGCGCGGGCTCGTATTCGCGAGTGATAAGCCGGGGATGTTTTTAGCCGGCGCGGACGTCGACGAGATCGCGGCCATCTACGACGCGCGCACCGGCGCGGAGAAGGCGGCGTATGGGCAGGCGGTGTTCGAGCGTATCGCCGGTTTTGGCAAGCCGACCGTCACCGTGATCACCGGCCCCTGTTTGGGGGGCGGATACGAACTCGCCTTGGCCACCTCGCTCCGCATTGCCGAGAACACCTCCACGGTTCGTGTGGGCCTGCCTGAAGTGCAGCTTGGGCTCTTGCCGGGGTTCGGGGGCACGCAGCGATTGCCCCGGCGCGCGGGCGTGACCACCGCCCTGGACGTGATCCTGGCCGGGAAGGCTCTGCCCGCGCGTCCGGCGTTCAAACGGGGTTTGGTGGACGTGCTCGTGCCGGAGGGCCTCGGGCGTTCGCTGGCTCGTGATTTCTTGACCGGCCAACGTGCGTTCGAAGCACGGCGCCCGGGACGCCTGGATCGTGTCATCGCCGCCTTGCCGCCCGTGCGCGCGCGCGTGTTCCGGCAAGCGGAGTCGCAACTTGGCCGGAAAGTGCGTCGCGATTATTACCCGGCTCCGTATTTGGCATTGGAATCGATCGCCAACGGCTTTTCTTTGCCCGAAGTGGCGGCGTACCGGCAGGAAGCGCTCCTCCTGGGCGAAGCCCTGGCCACCGAAACGTGCCACGCGTTGGTTTGGCTCTTTCAGGCCTCGCAACGGGCAAAGGAGCCGCCCGGAATCGACACGCGATTGGGTAGAAAAGTGGAACGCCTGGGCGTGGTGGGCGCGGGAATCATGGGGGGCGGCATCGCCTGGTTGACTGCGGAAAAGCAGCTTCCCACGCGGGTGAAGGACATCGCGCCGTCGGCGTTGGAGACCGCCCTTCGCACCGCGGCCGAGTTGTGGGCGTCAGAGGTGCGCAAGCGGCGGATGACCCCACGCGAGCGAGAAGCCCGAGTGGAAGCGTTGAGCTTCGGGCTCGATATGTCGGGATTCGGCATGGTCGATCTGGTGATTGAAGCGGTCGTTGAAGACCTGTCGATCAAGCGGCGCGTGATTGCGGAGCTGGAGGAAGCCGTCTCGCCCAGCGCGGTCATCGCCACCAACACGTCCTCGTTGCGCGTGGCGGATCTGGCTTTGAACGCGCGGCATCCCGACCGCATCGTGGGACTGCATTTTTTCAATCCCGTTCATCGCATGCCGCTCGTCGAAGTCGTGATTGGATCGCAAAGCTCACCGGAAGCAGTAACGACCGCGTTTCGGCTCGCCCGCGACCTCGGCAAGACGCCGGTTTTGGTGCGTGACGGACCGGGATTCCTGGTCAACCGGCTTCTCGCGTTTTACCTGGGCGAAGCGATCAACGCGTTCGAGCAAGGCGCGGATCCGGTGTCCGTGGACGCGACGATGGTGGAGTTCGGGATGCCCATGGGTCCGTTCGAGCTCCTCGATCAGGTCGGACTCGATGTGGCGAACAAGGTGACCCACGTGCTGGGCGAGGCGTTTGGCGATCGCCTTCCGCGGCAGGTTTCGATTGGGCGTTTGATAGAAGCCGGCGCCTTGGGCAAGAAATCGAGCCGGGGCTTTTACGTATATCGCGAGGGGAAGAAGGAAGGGGTAAACGAGGAGGCCCGAACGGCGGCCGGAAACCCCGCTCCGCATACCCCACCGGGACAGGAAATATTGGATCGCCTCCTTCTCCCCATGATTCACGAAGGGGCTCGGGCGCTCGAGGAAGGCCTGGTTCGCCACGCCGAAGACATCGACCTGGCCATGGTCCTGGGGACGGGATTTCCCGCGTTTCGGCGGGGGCCCTTGTATTACGCGGACCGGCGCGGGATTGCGACCATCATTGCCCGACTCGAGGACCTTGCCGCGATCCACGGGGTCCGCCTGGCCCCGTCGGAAGCCTTGCGTTGTCGTAGCGCCGGCTTTTACGCCCGCTAGTTGGCGATTCCAGGGTCGGGGTCAACTCAGAGCCTCTCCCGCCGATAACAGGGGCAAACCCGTCCTGGAGGTCCCGTCATGATCAGAGGCCTGCTCATTTTTGCCCTTTTCATATTCATCCTGCGCCTGGGGTTCATGTTTGCGTCCCCCGTGGTCAAAAACACGCTCCTCGAAGGCAAGCTGCAGGAGATGGCCACCAATCATGGGATGAAGACGGAGACCGAGCTACGAAAAGACCTGATGCAGTACCTCGACGAGAAGAAAATCGATCTCGACATGGACCAGGTTTATTTCGAGATGAACGAGCGGAGATGTTATATCGCCGCCAATTACACCACGGAAGTCAGGTTCTGGAAGTATGGTCACACCTACGAGTTCTACCCCGCTTCCAGCCTTTCCGCGCGTGAGAAGTCCCGCCATCACCCGGTTCGCGCCCGATTCTGATTTGACCGCATTGCTTTAGGTGCGCCGGCTGCCGTAGGATGAAGTCTTGCTCGGCATGGAAGCGCCGAGCCCTGACTTCGAAATCATTCTTGAATCATGGCCGGCACCACTCGGACTCCATTCGCTGAACAACGCCTTGCCGTCGCCGAGGCGGCCGCGATCATCGGTACGAGTCGGAAGATGCAGCGCATCTTTCGATTCATTTCCAAGATCGCCCGCACCGAGAGCGCGGTACTCATCACCGGCGAATCCGGGACCGGCAAGGAGCTGCTTGCCCGCTCCATCCACTTCCAGAGCCAGCGCGCCCATCGGCCGATTTTGGCCATCAATTGCGGGGCGCTCCCCGAGAACCTGCTCGAGAGTGAATTGTTTGGTCACGTTCGGGGCTCGTTCACCGGCGCGACCATGGACAAGAAGGGATTGTTCGAACAAGCGGACGGGGGAACGTTGTTCCTCGATGAGATCGGTGAGCTCACGCCGGTGAGTCAGGTCAAGCTTCTGCGAGCCTTGCAGGATGGCGAGGTTAGGCGCGTAGGTTCCAACACGGCGGTGCGCGTGGACGTCCGCATCATCTCAGCCACCAACCGGGATTTGCGCCGGGCGATGGAGGAGGGGGTCTTCCGGGAGGATCTCTACTACCGGATCAACGTGTTCCACATCGAGATCCCACCCTTGCGCGAGCGTCCCGAGGACGTACCGCTCCTGGCCGCGTTCTTTTTGGACCGCGTCGCGGCCAAGATGAAGAAGAATATTCGTGAATTTTCGGCTGACTCTCAGTACTTGCTCACCCATTACGCGTACCCGGGGAACGTGCGGGAGCTGGAGAATGCCATCCAGCGCGCGGTGGCCCTGGCCGAGAGCGACGTGATCCGTCCGGAGGATTTACCGCCGCAGATGCGGGAACGCAAACGCCCCCAGATCGAGGGCCCCCGCGGGGCGCTGGAGATTCCGGACGGGTTGACTCTGTCGCAAGTCGAGGATCTCTACATTCGCCGAACCTTGGAGACCCTCGACGGGAACTTGTCGGAAGCCGCGCGACGGTTGGGGGTGAGCCGCACGACCCTGTGGCGGAAGCTCAAGCCGGGAGAACGCGGTTAGGTCTTAGCGACTTTACTGGTTTTAAGACCAGTTGCTCGTTGAGGGCGTGTAGCGCGATCGCCGGCGCACCGGGACCCGGGCCAGTCATCTCCTCTAACGCGGCTACTTTACATAATTCACTCGTTTTGAAACGAGTTGATCCGAGCTGATCCTAGGACCAGTAGACGTGCTACCGCACGTGGTACTGGTTCCAGAACGAGTACTGCACCAGGCCGCCATCTCCAGCGAAACACTATACTGACCTGCGTGGAGCGCTCCGCCACCGTACGCCGATCAACGCCATTGATTGTCCTCGCCTTCGTGGCTCTGGCCTCTCCAGCATTGCCGCAGCCAGCAGGTGACCTCGTTGCTCGAGTTTCGCAAGCGTATGCCACGTATTGCGATCAACTGCAGAAGGAGGGCCGTGCGGATGAGCTGACGATGCGCGCGGATGAGAAACTAACCGCAATTGAAGTGTGGTACGGCCCCCAAGATTCGAGCTGGACTCCGGCGGGACTGAGGTGGTTCGGCCCCAAGGATTCGACGTGGACGCAGGTCGATCGAAGGGTGAGGTTTCCAGATTCGGGACTCGTCGGTTGCTTCCCCGGAGGGCTGGGTGGAGAGAACCTTAACCCTCGACTGCCCTCTCGCGACGTGAATGAGGACTGTCAGAACTTTGTTGCCGCTCGTTTCCAGGTCGCCTCGCAGGAGTCGGTACTCTTCACTATGGGGCACGTCGTGGAGGGCTGCAGCGACACGCCCTGGATGGCCATTCGTCTGGACAAGAAGACATCCAAGCACGTGCTTCCTGACATCTTCGGGTACAACGTCCAAGGCCTCTGGTACACGCCCACCTACCTGATCCTGAATATCAGGGTTGAATATGAGTACGGGGCTACTTACGAGGGGCTCGCGTTCTGGGATCTAGACAAGGGTTGGATCCGTTCCGTCGTCGCCGAGACTCAAGCGGGAGTCTCCTGGGGGGACGAGCCACCGCGCACCGATCCCACTCAAGGTTTAGGCGTTCTCCTTCGCGGGCTCTCCAATTCGAAGATCGGGGAAATGGAACGGGCCGTCTATGTAAATTCCGGCAAAGCCGAGCTCGTTTTCTGGCCCCAAACTCAAGAATGGATGGCCCTGCCCTAACGTCGGCGGCCCCCCAAAAAACGAAACGACCCCGGTGCCCTCCATGGCCTCGGGGTCGTCGCTTATCACGAACCCATCGCAGGGCAACACGCCCTGTGAAGGTCGCGACCCGTCCGAAAACAGTAACGCTAAGCGGGCCTCTGGTTTGGCCCCGCCTTCGCGCTCAAAACGCGGGCCTTACTTCTTGGCCGCGCGTTCCTTCTGCTTCCGACGGTTCCTCACTGACATGTAGCCGATGCCAATGATCAGGAGGAGCACGATCAGGATCGCATTCAACATGGCGTTCTTCCACCTTTCTGGTTGAGAGTCTTCGCGGACGTCACTACTGCCCCGCCGGTGACGCTGTATCCGTCAGCGTCCGAACGATCTGAATAACGGCCGGAGCAAGGATGACCACGAGGAGCGCGGGAAAGATGCAGAATACCAGGGGGAAGAGCAACTTCACCGCCGTCTTGCGAGCGTTTTCTTCAGCCCGCTGACGCCGACGGGTCCGCATGGACTGCGCGTGGACCCGCAAAGCCTGAGCAATGCTCGTTCCGAGCCGGTCGCTTTGGATGAGCACCGCACATAGTGCACGCGCCTCTTCTACCCCGGCGCGAGAAGCAAAATTACGAAGCGCCGCCGCGCGGGCGAGACCGGCCCGAATCTCGCTCGAAATGAGTCGCATTTCCTCGCTGAGTCGCGGCGCGTGGTTCAGCATTTCCCGGGACACCGTGACCAGGGCGGCGTTCAGCCCCTGGCCCGCCTCCACGCAAATCACCATGAGGTCGAGCGCGTCGGG